>Ga0255336_100686_pt1 | contig 42118 bp, 31 predicted proteins | sample MeOH1_35cm_T3_17_FD_189102 | JGI IMG/M metagenome (GOLD analysis project Ga0255336, IMG submission 189102) | Sandy soil microbial communities from University of British Columbia, Vancouver, Canada - MeOH1_35cm_T3_179 | ecosystem: Engineered > Artificial ecosystem > Sand microcosm > Unclassified ...
AGGTGGCCAGCGGCAAGGAGGCCGAGCAGCGCGTGGCCTGGCTGCTGGAAAAGGTGGGCCTGAGCGCGGCGCACGCCTCGCGCTACCCGCATGAATTCTCGGGCGGTCAGCGCCAGCGCATCTGCATCGCGCGCGCGCTGGCGCTCAACCCCAAGGTGGTGGTGGCCGACGAGTCGGTGTCCGCGCTCGACGTGTCCATCCAGGCGCAGATCGTCAACCTGATGCTGGACCTGCAGCGCGAGATGGGCATCGCCTTCCTGTTCATCTCGCACGACATGGCGGTGGTGGAGCGCGTGAGCCACCGCGTGGCGGTGATGTACCTGGGCCAGATCGTGGAGATCGGCCCGCGCCGCGCGATCTTCGAGAACCCGCAGCACCCGTACACCAGGAAGCTGATGTCGGCGGTGCCGATCGCCGATCCGGCGCGCCGCCACCTCAAGCGCGAGCCGCTCAACGACGAGATCCCCAGCCCCATCCGGCTGCTCGGCGACGAGCCGCTGGTGCAGCCGCTGGTGGCCGTCGGCGGCAGCGCCGCCTCGCAGCATTTCGTAGCCCGGCACGCCATCGGCGGTGCCTACTAACCGACGCCTTTCCAAGGAGAATCGATGATGACCCGGATGATGTTCCGCTTGGCCCCCTCGAAGCTGATCGCCGGCGGCCTGGCCCTGGCCGCGCTCGGCGCCGGCCCCGCCTTCGCCGCCAAGGACGCCGTGATGGCGGTGTATTCCACCTTCACCACGCTCGACCCGTACGACGCGAACGACACGCTGTCGCAGGCCGCCAGCAAGTCCTTCTACCAGGGCCTGTTCGGCTTCGACAAGGACATGAAGCTGGTCAACGTGCTGGCCGAAAGCTATGAAGCCAGCAAGGACGGCCTGACCTACACCATCAAGCTCAAGAAGGGCGTGAAGTTCCACGACGGCACCACCTTCGACGCCGCCGCCGTCAAGGCCAACTTCGACCGCGTCACCAACCCGGCCAACAAGCTCAAGCGCTACACGCTGTTCAACCGCGTGGCCAGGACCGACGTGGTGGACGCCAGCACCGTCAAGGTCACGCTGAAAGAGCCGTTCTCGCCGTTCATCAACGTGCTGGCCCATCCGTCGGCGGTGATGATCTCGCCGGCCGCGCTGCAGAAGTACGGCAAGGACATCGCGTTCCACCCGGTCGGCACCGGCCCGTTCGAGTTCGTCGAGTGGAAGCAGCCCGATCACCTCAAGGGCAAGAAGTTCGCCGGCTTCTGGAAGACCGGCTACCCGAAGATCGACACCATCACCTGGAAGCCGGTGGTGGACAACAACACGCGCGCGGCCATCATGCAGACCGGCGAAGCGGACTTCGCCTTCAGCATCCCGTTCGAGCAGGCCGCCGTGCTCAAGGGCAATCCCAAGGTGGACCTGATCGACGCGCCGTCGATCATCCAGCGCTACCTGAGCCTGAACACCACGGTCAAGCCGTTCAACGACCCCAAGGTGCGCCAGGCCATCAACTACGCCATCAACAAGGACGCGCTGGCCAAGGTGGCCTTCGCCGGCTACGCCACGCCGTCCGACGGCGTGGTGCCCGCGGGCGTGGACTATGCCGAGAAGCTGGGCCCGTGGCCGTATGACCCGGCCAAGGCGCGCGCGCTGCTCAAGGAAGCCGGCTACCCGAACGGCTTCGAGACCACGCTGTGGTCGGCCTACAACCACACCACCGCGCAGAAGGTGATCCAGTTCGTGCAGCAGCAGTTGCAGCAGGTCGGCATCAAGGCGCAGGTGCAGGCGCTCGAAGCCGGCCAGCGCGTGGAGAGGGTCGAGAGCGTGCAGAAGCCGGAAGACGCCGGCGTGCGCATGTACTACGTGGGCTGGTCGTCCTCGACCGGCGAGTCGGACTGGGCGCTGCGCCCGCTGCTGGCCTCCGAGTCGATGCCGCCCAAGCTGCTCAACACCGCGTACTACAAGAACGACCAGGTCGACGCCGACATCGCCAACGCGCTGCGCACCACCGACCGCGCCGAGAAGGCCCGCCTGTACAAGGACGCGCAGCAGCAGATCTGGAAGGACGCGCCGTGGGCCTTCCTGGTGACGGAGAAGGTGCTGTTCGCGCGCGCCAAGCGTCTGAGCGGCGCCTACGTGATGCCCGACGGCTCGTTCAACTTCGACGAGATCGACATCAAGCAATAAGGGCCGCGGGCTGCCGGGCGCAGGCGGCCCGGCCCGGCGGCAGGCGGTACCAAGCAGTACCAGGCAGTACCCGCAGGCAGTACGGCGCAGCAAGCCGTGCATGGCCGCCCGCCCGCGGATGCGGGGGCAGGGCGGGCGGCCCGCGGTCTTTTTCTTTCCGGTGCATCATGCTGAATTATTTTCTCAAACGATTCCTGGGCGTGATTCCCACACTGCTGATCGTGGCAGTGCTGGTCTTCATGTTCGTCCACCTGCTGCCCGGCGATCCCGCCCGGCTCGCGGCCGGCCCCGAGGCCGACCAGGCCACGGTGGAGCTGGTGCGCCGCGACCTCGGCCTGGACAAGCCGCTGCCCGAGCAGTTCGCGCAGTTCTTCTCGAACGCGCTGCGCTGGGAATTCGGCAACTCGCTGCGCACCAAGCGCCCGGTCAGCGAGGAGATCGGCGACCGCTTCATGCCCACGCTGTACCTGACGCTGGCCTCGATGGTGTGGGCGGTGGTCTTCGGCATGGCGATCGGCGTGACCTCCGCGGTGTGGCGCAACCGCTGGCCCGACCGCCTCGGCATGACGCTGGCGGTGTCCGGCATCTCGTTCCCGGCCTTCGCCCTGGGCATGCTGCTGATGGAAGTGTTCTCGGTGCAGCTGGGCTGGCTGCCGTCGATCGGCGCCGATTCCTGGAAGCACTACATCCTGCCCTCGCTCACGCTGGGCGCCGCGGTGGCCGCCGTGATGGCCCGCTTCACGCGCGCGTCCTTCGTCGAGGTGCTGCAGGAAGATTTCGTGCGCACCGCGCGCGCCAAGGGCGTGGGCGAGCTGCTGGTGGTGGCCAAGCACTGCCTGCGCAACGCCATGATTCCTGTCGTCACCATGATGGGCCTGCAGTTCGGCTTCCTGCTGGGCGGCTCGATCGTGGTCGAGAAGGTCTTCAACTGGCCCGGCCTCGGCCGCCTGCTGGTGGACGCCGTGGAGATGCGCGACTATCCGGTCATCCAGGCCGAGGTGCTGCTGTTCTCGCTCGAGTTCATCCTGATCAACCTGGTGGTCGACGTGCTGTACACCGTCATCAACCCCGCCATCCGCTACAAGTAAGGAGAGGCCGGCATGACCCAGCTTTCCACGTCCGCCGGCGGCAACGCCGCCGCGCCCGCCGCCGCGCCGGAAGCGGTGCGCACGCCCTGGACCGAGTTCTGGCGCAAATTCCGCAAGCAGCACCTGGCGCTGGGCGCCGGCGTGTTCGTGCTGCTGCTGGTGGCGGTGGCGGTCTTCGCGCCGTACCTGGTGCCCTACGACCCCGAGAACTTCTTCGACTACGACGCGCTCAACGCTGGCCCCTCGGCCGCGCACTGGTTCGGCGTGGACTCGCTCGGGCGCGACATCTTCAGCCGCATCCTGGCCGGCACCCGCATCTCGCTGGCCGCGGGCTTCTTCTCCGTCATCATCGGCGCCATCGTCGGCACCGTGCTGGGCCTGCTGGCCGGCTATTACGAAGGCTGGTGGGACCGCATCGTCAGCCGCATCTCGGACGTGCTGTTCGCGTTTCCCGGCATCCTGCTGGCGATCGGCATCGTCGCCATCCTCGGCAACGGCATGACCAACGTGATCTTCGCCGTGGCCATCTTCAGCATCCCCGCGTTCGCGCGCCTGGTGCGCGGCAACACGCTGATGCTCAAGCGCCTGACCTACGTGGAGGCCGCGCGCAGCATCGGCGCGTCCGACTGGACCATCCTGATGCGACACATCCTGCCGGGCACGATCTCGTCCATCGTGGTGTATTTCTCGATGCGCATCGGCACCTCGATCATCACCGCCGCCAGCCTCTCGTTCCTCGGCCTGGGCGCGCAGCCGCCCACGCCCGAGTGGGGCGCCATGCTCAACGAGGCGCGCGCCGACATGGTCACGGCGCCGCACGTGGCGATCTTCCCCAGCCTGGCGATCTTCCTCACGGTGCTCGCCTTCAACCTGCTCGGCGACGGCCTGCGCGACGCGCTCGACCCGAAGATCGACCGCCGCTGAGCGCGAGCCGCACATGCGCCAGGAACCGATCCACGAGTTGACCCACATCGGCGCGCTGCCGGCCGGCGCGCGCGGCACCATCGCCGACGTGCCCGGCGTGACCGTGGGCCACTGCACGCTGGCGCGCGGGGCGTGCCAGACCGGCGTGACGGTGGTGCTGCCGCACGCCGGCAACCTGTTCACCGACAAGGTGCCGGCCGCCGCCACCGTGCTCAACGGCTTCGGCAAGAGCGTGGGGCTGGTGCAGGTGGAGGAGCTCGGCGTGCTGGAGACGCCGATCGCGCTCACCAACACCTTCGCCGTGGGCGCGCTGGCGCAGGCGCAGATCCGCCAGGCCATCGCCGCCAACCCGGAGATCGGCCGCGCCTGGCCGACCGTCAACCCGCTGGTGTTCGAGTGCAACGACGGCTATCTCAACGACATCCAGGCCATGCCGGTGCGGGAGGCGCACTACGCGCAGGCCTGCGCGGCGGCGGCCGCGGATTTCGCGCAGGGCGCGGTGGGGGCGGGGCGCGGCATGTCCTCGTTCGGGCTCAAGGGCGGCATCGGCTCGGCCTCGCGCCGGGCGGGCGCATACCACGTGGGGGCGCTGGTGCAATCCAACTTCGGCGTGCTGCCCAACCTCACCGTGGCCGGCGCGCGCCTGGGCGGCAGGCTGGCCGCGCGCCTGCAGGCGCGGGCGCACGCCGAAGCGCAGGCCGGGCCGGAGAAGGGCTCGATCATCATGATCGTCGCCACCGATGCCCCGCTCGACGCGCGCCAGCTGCGCCGCCTGTCGCTGCGCGCCGGCGCCGGGCTGGCCCGCACCGGCTCGGTGTTCGGCCACGGCTCGGGCGACATCGCGCTGGCGTTCTCCACCGCCTGCACCGTGCCGCAGCAGGCCGACGCGCCCATGCCGGCGCTCGCCATGCTGCACGAGAGCCGGCTCGACGCGCTGTTCCAGGCCGCCGCCGACAGCGTCGAGCAGGCCATCCTCAACGCGCTGTGGCGGGCCGAAAGCGTGAGCGGCCGCGACGGCCACCGCCGCATCGCGTTGCGCGAGCTGATGCCCGAACTGCCGCAATGGCTGGCGCGCCACGCGGCGCCCGCCGACTGATCCCGGAGCGCGATGAAGATCCTGATTTCCACCGACATCGAAGGCGTCGCCGGCGTCTTCCACGCCGAGCAGGCGCGCGCCGGCAACGGCGAATACGAGCGCGCGCGCGCCTGGATGACCGCCGAGGCCACCGCCGCGGTGCAGGGCGCCTTCGCCGGCGGCGCCACCGAAGTGCTGGTCAACGACTCGCACGGCGGCTTTCGCAACCTGCTGCCCGACCAGCTCGACCCGCGCGCGCGCCTGGTGCTGGGCAAGCCGCGCTATCTCGGCATGATGGCCGGCGTGGAAGGCTGCGACGGCGTGTTCATGGTCGGCTACCACGGCCGCGCGCAGAGCCGCGGCATCCTGGCCCACACCATCAACAGCAGCGCTTTCGCCCGCGTCTGGCTGGGCGGGCAGGAGATGGGCGAGGCCGGCTTGTATGGCGCGCTGGCCGGCGAGTTCGACGTGCCGGTGCTGATGGCCAGCGGCGACGACGTGTTCGTCGAAGAGACGCGGCCGCTCATGCCGTGGGTGCGCTACGTGCAGACCAAGCAAGCCGGCGGCCACGGCAGCGGCACCACGCTGTCGCCGGCGGCCGCGCGCGAGGCCATCGCCGCCGCCGCCGGGCAGGCCGTGCGCGAGGCCGGCGGACAGCCGCTGCGCATTCCCGGCCCGGTGCGGTGCCGCTTGCAGGCGCACAGCCCCGCCTATGCCGACCTGTTCTGCCAGTGGCCCGCGCTCGAGCGCGTGGACGGCGTCACACTGGTGTTCGAAGCCGCCTCGGTGCAGGCGGCGGTGCGCATGCTCAACTGCCTGTCGGCGATGTCGTTCATGCTCAGGTAGGCGCGCCGGCCGGCGCGGCCGCGATTGGAGGACAATAGCGGCCTGGCCGCGGCAAGGATGCCGCGGCCAGGCTGTCTTGCATTCACTCATCGTGCCGCGCGCGGCGGCCATCACGCGCAGATTCATGACCGCAGTCAACGGCGAAAGCTGGACCCCAGTACGCAAGGATTTCGTCGACCCCGCCACGCGCTGCCACCAGCACGTGGGGCGCGCGCGCCATCACGGCTTCGGCAACGGGCAGGCCTACATCCTGCGCGACGCGCACGGCCACGAGCATCCGTTCGGCGAGGCCTGCGCGCGCGCCGTGCTGGCCGAGCCGGCCGGGCTCGACCTGGTGCCCGACTATACCGAGCGCGACGCCGTCCCCGCCGCCGCCGTGCCCGCGGCCACGCCGCCGTCGGCCGAGGAATTCGAGCTGACCGCCCCGGCCCCGCTCCGCGCGCGCCGCGCCGGCGTCCGCCGCGATGCCTCCGCCGACGCCGCCGCCGACGCCGCCCGGCGCCGCGCCGACGCCATCCGCTACCTGGTGCTGCGCATGGAGAAGGTGGCCGGCGTGCCGCGCGTGCAGCCCACGGTGCGCTTCCCGGCGCTGGAGGAGGTCTACCAGGACTACCTGCGCAGCGGCGACCTGCCCGAGGCGCAGGTGCGGCGCATCCTCGCCATCGAGCGCAGCGCCACCACGCCGGCCAAGCTCAAGAGCCTCAATCTGCTCGACGTCTACACCGCCCACGTCAAGCTCGAACGCGCCATCCGCGAATCCAGCCGGCTGGAGCAGCAGCGCTTCCTGCGCAGCCTCCACGACTGGCTCGCGCGCCACCTGGTGCTGTCCGCCGCGCAGCTTGCCGCGGCGGGCATCGAGATGCATCCGCATGCGTTCCGCTCGCCGCTGCTGCGCGAGGCCGGCGCGGACAAGGCGGGCGCGGGCCGGGGCTGAGCCGCGCTGGGCCTCCGGGAAGGCCCGATGGCAATAGCCGCCCGGTTGGCGTCTAATACCGGCACCCCCACTGCTCGCCAGGCGCGAAATACGCTGTCATGTCCGTGCATACCGGCTTTTCCCGCAGCTACGCCGAAGCCCGGCGGAAATTCCTCGACGCGGCGCGCGCCGCCGGCGCCACGCTGGCCGGTTTCCCGCACCCGACCATGCGCGGCAGCGCCGGCGAGGAGCTGGCCATCGACGTGGCCTGGGCCGGCGCCGCCGAGGCCCGGCGCGTGCTGCTGGTGACGTCGGGCGTGCACGGCGTGGAGGGCTTCTGCGGCTCCGGCGCGCAGGTCGCGCTGCTCGGCGACGCGGACCTGCGCGCGGCGTGCGCCGGGGCCGGCGTGGCGCTGATGCTGGTGCACGCGGTCAATCCCTACGGCTTTTCGCATCTGCGGCGCGTCAACGAGGACAACGTCGACCTCAACCGCAATTTCATGGATTTCACCCGGCCCCTGCCCGAGAACGCGCCCTACGCGCAGATCGCGCCGCTGCTGCTGCCCGCGCAGTGGCCGCCCTCGGAGGCCGACCAGGCGGCGCTGATGCGGTCGGTGATGGCGAAAGGCCTGCCGTGGTACCAGGCGGCCGTCAGCGCGGGCCAGTACCACGCGCCGGACGGCCTGTTCTTCGGCGGCGGCAAGGCCACCTGGAGCAACTACACGCTGCGCCGCATCCTGGCCCGCTACGGCGCCGGGCGCGAGGCGCTGCGCTGGCTGGACATCCATACCGGCCTGGGCCCGCGCGGCTACGGCGAGCCCATCTACATGGGCCCGGACGCGGCCGCGCCGGTCGCCCGCGCGCGCGCCATCTGGGGCAGCCACGTCACCTCTATCCACGACGGCTCGTCGGCCTCGGCCAACCTGACGGGCATGGCCTGGCAGGCGGTGCCGCAGACGCTGCCCGCGGTGGACTACAGCGGCATCGCGCTGGAGTTCGGCACCCTGCCCGTGACCGAGGTGCTCGAGGCGCTGCGCGGCGACCACTGGCTGCACCTGCATCCCGAGGCCGACGAAGGCCAGCGCGAGCTGATCCACCAGGCGATGTGGCGCGCGTTCTACGGCGACGCCGACGACTGGCGCGAAGGCGTGGTCGAGCAGGTGCGCGAGGCCGCGGGCAGGGCGCTGGCCGGCTGGTAGCAGCGGGTAGCTGGCAGCGGCCGGCGGGCAGGCAAGGAAACCGCCGCGCGGCGGCGCTGCATCCGGCGCTTGCCGTATACAATCCGGCACAGCCAAATTCGCCGGTGCCGCCGGCTTTCCCGCTCATGCCGAATCCAACCCGGGCCTTCCTGCTCGGTCCGCTGCTCAAGGGCGTATCGCGCTCTTTCTATCTCACGCTGCGCATCCTCCCCGCGGGCATGCGCGATCCGATCGGGCTGGCCTATCTGCTCGCGCGCGCGGCCGACACCATCGCCGACACCTCGCTGATCCCGCCGGCGCAGCGGCTGGCCCTGCTGCTGTCGTTCCGCGACCAGGTCAACGGCGCCGCCGGCGACGCGGCGCTGATGCGCCGCATGGCGCAGGAGGTCGGCGCGCAGCAACAGCAGTCCGACGAAAAGGTCCTGCTCGAATCGCTCGGCCCCGCGCTGGCGATCCTGCCGCAGTTGAGCGAGTCCGACCGCGAGGCCGTGCGCGGCATCGTCTCGACGCTGGCCAGCGGCATGGAATTCGACCTGCGCACGTTTCCCGACGAAGCCTCCGGCCGCCTCGTCGCGCTGCGCACGCTGGACGAGCTGGACCGCTACACCTACCTGGTGGCGGGCTGCGTGGGCGAGTTCTGGACCACCATGACCTATGCGCACATGCCGGGCGTGCTCAAGGCCGGCCCCGACACCATGCTGGCGCTGGGCGTGCGCTTCGGCAAGGCGCTGCAGATGACCAACGTGCTGCGCGACTGCGGCAAGGACCTGCGCATCGGCCGCTGCTACCTGCCGGCGGCGCTGCTGGCGCGCCACGGCCTGGCGCCGCAGGACCTGCTGGCGCCGGCCAATGCGGCGCGCGCGCGGCCGCTGCTGTTCGAGCTGGTGCATCACGCGCTCGGGCATTTCCGCGCGGCGCTCGACTACACGCTGGCCATTCCCGGCTCGGCCGTGCGGCTGCGGCTGGCCTGCATCTGGCCCATCGTCATCGGGCTGGAGACCTTGCTGCTGCTGGTGGACAACCCGGCGTGGCCGGACCCGGCCAGGATCTCCAAGGTGCGGCGCAAGGCGGTGTACCGGGTGATGGCGTATTCGCTGCCGGCGGTGGCGTCGGACCGGCTGGTGCGGCGCTGGGTCGAGGGGCTGCTGGCGCGCATCGAGGCCAGGATGGCGCCCGCGCGCGCCGGCTGACGGCCGGGCGCCGCCGCTTCACTCGGGCTGCCGGCCGCGCGTCTTCCTCGCGCGCCGGCGCCCGCGTGGTCCGTCAGCCCGGCAGTCCTTCGTAGGTCACCAGGAACACCTGTTCCTCGCCGGCGCTGACCGGCAGCCAGATCAGTTCCAGTTCCGGGAACGCCGCTTCCACGTTGGCGTGCTCGTTGCCGATCTCCACCACCAGCACGCCGCCCGGGTTGAGGCGCGCCTTGGCGCCGGCGATGATCCGCCGCACCACATCCATGCCGTCGTCGCCGCCGGCCAGCGCGATGCGCGGCTCGGCCAGGTATTCGGCGGGCAGCGCCTGCATCGAGGTTTCGTTGACGTAGGGCGGGTTGGTGAGGATCACGTCGTATTTCGCGCCGGCCGGCAGCGGGGCGTAGAGATCGCCCTGGTACAGGCTGATGCGGTCGGCCATCTTGTAGTCGGCCACGTTGCGGCGCGCGACTTCGAGCGCGTCGGGCGAGATGTCGACCGCGTCGATGCGCGCCTGCGGCCAGACGTGGGCGGCGACGATGGGCAGGCAGCCCGAGCCGGTGCACAGCTCGAGCACCGGGCCGATCTCGGCGATGTCGCCGACCCACGGTTCCAGCCCTTCCTGCAGCAGCTCGCCGAGGAAGCTGCGCGGCACGATCACGCGCGAGTCCACGTAGAAGCGCAGGCCGTGCATGAAGGCTTCGTTGGTGAGGTAGGCGGCGGGCACGCGCTCGCTGACGCGGCGCTCGATGACGTTGAGCACGGCCTCGATTTCCTCGGGCAGCAGGCGGGCGTCGAGGAACGGGTCGAGCGTGTCGAGCGGCAGGTCGAGCGTGTGCAGGACCAGGTAGGCGGCTTCGTCGTAGGCGTTGGCGCTGCCGTGGCCGAACGACAGCCTGGCCCTGGTGAAGCGCGAGACGGCCAGGCGCAGCAGGTCGCGCACGGTTTGCAGGGGGGAGGGCGTTGCCATTGCGGTGGTCCTAGTGTTTCTGCGTTCAGTCGATCGGGCGTTCAGCCGATCAGGCGATCAATCGTTCCAGCACGCCGCGGTAGACGTTCTTGAGCGGCTCGACGAAGCGCACTTCGACGTGTTCGTCGATCTTGTGGATGCTGGCGTTGGGCGGGCCGAACTCGATGACCTGCGGGCAGATCCTGGCGATGAAGCGGCCGTCGGAGGTGCCGCCGGTGGTGGAGAGCTCGGTCCTGACGCCGGTCTCGGCCTCGATGGCGCCGGCCAGCGCTTCGGACAGCTCGCCGCGCGCGGTCAGGAACGGTTCGCCACCGAGGGTCCAGGCCAGCTCGTAGTCGAGCCCGTGGCGGTCGAGGATGGCATGCACGCGCGCCTTCAGGCCCTCGGGCGTGCTGGCGGTGGAGAAGCGGAAGTTGAAGTCGACCGTGACGTGGCCCGGGATCACGTTGGTGGCGCCGGTGCCGCCGTGGATGTTCGACATCTGCCAGCTGGTGGCGGGGAAGTATTCGTTGCCTTCGTCCCAGCGCTCGCCCACCAGTTCGGCCAGCGCGGGCGCGGCCAGGTGGATCGGGTTCTTCGCCAGGTGCGGGTAGGCGATGTGGCCCTGCACGCCCTTGACGGTGAGCCTGCCCGAGAGCGAGCCGCGGCGGCCGTTCTTGACCATGTCGCCGAGCGTGTCGACCGAGGTCGGCTCGCCGATCACGCAGTAGTCCAGGCGCTCGCCGCGCGCCTTGAGCGCCTCGACCACCTTGACGGTGCCGTCGTGCGCGGGGCCTTCCTCGTCGCTGGTGATAAGGAAGGCGATCGAGCCGGCGTGGTCCGGGTGCTGCCGCACGAACTCTTCCGACGCCACCACGAAGCCGGCGATCGAGGTCTTCATGTCGGCCGCGCCGCGGCCGTACAGCTTGCCGTCGCGGTGGCTGGGCTGGAACGGGTCGGAGCCCCATTGCTCGAGCGGGCCGGTGGGCACCACGTCGGTGTGGCCGGCGAAGGCCAGCAGCTTGCCGTCCTTGCCCTGCGTGCCGCGCCTGACGGCCCACAGGTTGGTGACGCGGAAGTCGTCGGGGCCGCTGACGATCCACTCGCATGCGAAGCCGATGGCCTTGAGGCGGGTTTCGAGCACGGCCTGGCAGCCTTCGTCGGCGGGCGTGACGGAGCGGCGGCGGATCAGGTCTTCGGTGAGGGCGAGGGTCGGATTCATGGTGGCGTGTGCGCGGCCTCGGGGCCGGCGCTGCAGTACAGGGGGTTGGGCGGGGAGTTTACGCTTTCCGGGGGCGGTGGCCGATGTTCTTGCGTTGGGTGGTGCCGGCGGGCGCACCCCGGAGCCGCCGGCACGCAACCTGCCGCCAGCCCCGCAAGAACGTCAGAACAACCCGGCGTAACCATCCGCCGAAAAACCGACGGAAATCTTCCCGCCGCGGTCGAGCACCGGCCGCTTGATCAGCGACGGGCTCTGCTGCATCAGCGCGATCGCGCCCGCTTCGCTCTCGGCGCGGGCCTTGTCGGCGTCCGACAGCGCGCGGTACGTGGTGCCCTTGCGGTTGAGCAGCGTGGCCAGCGGCACATGCTGGAGCCAGCCGCGCAGCAGCGTTTCGTCCACGCCTTGCTTCTTGAAGTCGTGGAAGGTGTAGGCCACGCCGTTGGCGTCGAGCCAGGTGCGGGCCTTCTTGACGGTGTCGCAGTTGGGAATGCCGTAGAGCAGGACGGTCATGGTGTGCGGTGCGCCTTGTCGGCGCTTAGCGGAACAGCAGGTTCAGAGCGACGACCAGCGCGCCCAGGCCCAGCGCCACGCCGGCCATCGCCACGCTGGTCATCAGGCGCAGGCGGCGGTCCAGCCGCGCGGCTTCCTTGCGCAGCGCCTCGATGGTGATGGCGTGCTGCTCGGCCAGCAGCTTGACCGCTTCGGCCTGCTGCACGGCGGCGGCTTCGAGCTCGGCGATGCGGGCGGCGGCGGAACCGTCGCGCGCTTCGATGGATTCGGGCCCGGCGTTCTCCGGCGCGCCGTCCTTGCGCCGGCCTTTCTTGATCTTCTCGATGGTCTTGTTGGCCTGCTCGAGAATGGTCGGCAGAAGGGACAGCACGGTGCTGACGGTGGCGGGATCCAGGGCCATGAGTCGCTTGCGGAGGGAGGGCATCGGTCTGACGGCGGAGCGGCGGCGGGAATTTTCCCGCCGCCGCCCCGGGCAAGGCGCGATCAGTCGCCGCGCAGCAGGTCGTTCAGGCTGGTCTTGGCGCGGGTCTGCGCGTCCACCTTCTTGACGATCACGGCGCAGTACAGGCTGTACTTGCCGTCCTTGGAGGGCAGGTTGCCGGCCACCACCACCGAGCCCGCCGGCACGCGGCCGTAATGGACCTCGCCGGTTTCGCGGTCGTAGATCTTGGTCGACTGGCCGAGATACACGCCCATCGAGATCACCGAATTCTCCTCGATGATGACGCCCTCGACCACTTCCGAGCGCGCGCCGATGAAGCAGTTGTCCTCGATGATGACCGGGTTGGCCTGCAGCGGCTCGAGCACGCCGCCGATACCGACGCCGCCGGACAGGTGGACGTTCTTGCCGATCTGCGCGCACGAGCCGACGGTGGCCCAGGTGTCGACCATCGTGCCTTCGTCGACGTAGGCGCCGATGTTGACGTAGGAGGGCATCAGCACCGCGTTCCTGGCGATGAACGAGCCGCGGCGGGCCACGGCCGGGGGCACCACGCGGAAGCCGCCGCGGGCAAAGTCGTCGGCGCTCCAGCCGGCGAACTTGGTCGGCACCTTGTCGTAGAACTGGGCGAAGCCGCCGGCGCTCATCGGCGCGTTGTCTTCCAGGCGGAACGACAGCAGCACGGCCTTCTTGATCCACTGGTTGACGACCCAGTCGCGGCCTTGCTTCTCGGCCACGCGCAGCGCGCCGGCGTCGAGCTGGCCGATCACGTTGGCCACGGCTTCGCGGATGTCGTTGGGAGCCGACTTGGGCGAGAGGCTGGCGCGGTCTTCCCATGCCTGGTCGATCAGGGCTTGCAGTGCTTGCGTCATATGCGTGTTTTCAGTGGTTGATCGTTGTCTACGGTGAAATCCGGAGGGGCGCGGCGTTCAGCCGAGCGAGCGGCAGAAGGCGACGATGCGGCGCGCGCCTTCCAGGCATTCCTCGGGCGTGGCCACCAGCGCCATGCGCACGCGGTTGGCGCCGGGATTGACGCCGCCGGCCTCGCGCGCCAGGTAGCTGCCGGGCAGCACGGTGACGTTCTGCCCGGCCAGCAGGCGGGCGGCGAACTCGGTGTCGCTCAGGCCGGTGCGCGAGACGTCGGCCCACAGGTAGAAGCCGGCGTCGGGCAGGGCCACGTCCAGCACCTCGGCCAGCATCGGCGTGACCTCGGCGAACTTGCGCACGTAGGCGGCGCGGTTGTCGCGCACGTGGGCCTCGTCGTTCCAGGCCGCCACGCTGGCGGCCTGCACCGCCGGGTTCATGGCGCCGCCGTGATAGGTACGGTATAGCAGGAATTTCTTCAGCAGGGCGGCGTCGCCGGCCACGAAGCCCGAGCGCAGGCCCGGCACGTTGGAGCGCTTGGACAGGCTGGAGAACATTACCAGCCGCTCGAACGGATGCGCGCCCTCGGCGCGGCCCAGCTTGCGCGCGGCTTCGAGCGCGCCCAGCGGCGGCTCGCCTTCCTTGAAATAGATTTCCGAATAGCACTCGTCGGAGGCGATCACGAAACCGTGGCGGTCCGACAGCGCGAACAGCTCGCGCCAGTCGTCGAGCGACAGCACCGCGCCGGTCGGGTTGCCGGGCGAGCACACGTAGACCAGTTGCACGCGGGCCCAGGTCTCGGCCGGAATGCGGTCGAAGGCCGGGGCGAAGTTGCGCGCCGGGTCGCTGTTGGCGAACACCGGGGTGGCGCCGGCCAGCAGCGCCGCGCCTTCGTAGATCTGGTAGAACGGGTTCGGGCACAGCACCAGCGCGCCGGGGCGGCTGGCGTCGACCACGGTCTGGGCGAACGCGAACAGCGCCTCGCGCGAGCCGGTCACGGGCAGCACCTCGGTGGCCGGGTTGACCGCGGGCAGGCCGTAGCGGCGCTGGAGCCACGCGGCGATGCACTGCCGCAGGGCGTCGGAACCGGCCGTCGTGGGATAATTCGCCAGCCCGCCGAGCGCGTCCGCCAGCGCCTGCTTGATGAACGCGGGCGTGGGATGCTTGGGTTCGCCGATACCGAAACTGATCGCGGGCAACGCGGCGTTCGGCTTCACGTTGGCCACCAGCACGCGCAGTTTCTCGAACGGGTAGGGCTGGAGCAGGTCGAGTCGGGGGTTCACGGTCAGGTTCGGGCCGCCAGGGCCAAGGCTCAAAGCCGGACATTATAGAGGATTGGCGGGCGTTCCCGCGCGCGGGGCGCGGGCCTGGCGGGCTTTTCCGGCCGGCCCGCCCAAGTGGCCGCGGCCCGTTCCCTCCCGCATTTTCCCTGCCGTTTTTCCTTTGCCGTCATCGATCGCCGCCATGCCGGCGGTCTTTTCCGCGTTCATGCGTAACCTGCCCGTCGCATCTGTCCCTGTTTCCAATAGGGCGGGCGCCGGGCCGCGTTCAGTGCAGCACGGCCCGCGACACCAGCGCCACCAGCGGCTTGCGGATGGCGCGCTCGACGCCGGCGTGCAGGTCCAGCGGGCGCAGCAGCATCTTCACCGTCATCTCGATCGGCAGGTTGCGGCGGATCACCGCGCTGACGCGGGAATTGAGCCGGCGCACGTCCTTCTGCGGAATGTCCTCGGTGCCGCGCTCGATGCGCAGCACGTTGCGCAGCGCGATCTCCGCGTCCTCGTTCTTGATTTCCAGCAGGCGGCGCACCAGCGCGCCCAGCACGCGCCAGCGGCCGAGCCGCTCGACGCCGTTGAAGGTGTTGAAGTAGCGGTAGAAATGCTTGTAGTGGCGCACCTCGTCGTTGGCGATGCGGCGCGTCAGGTCGCGCAGCACGGGCTCGTCGCTGGCCTGCTCGAGCGAGCGGTAGAGCGCCGCGGTGCCGGTCTCGACCACGCAGCGCGCGGCCATCTCCAGCGCTTCGGAGGGCTCGAAGTTGTCGACCGAGCAGGTGTGGCGGTATTCCTCGAAGAAGCGCGCGTAGCCGCGCTCCCAGTCGAATTCGGGCCACACGTGCTCGACATAGCGCCGCAGCGCCAGGCCGTGCTGCAGCTCCTCGGCTTCCCAGTGCTCAGCCAGCCAGCCGGAGGCTTCCGGGTTGGCGGCGTAGTAGGTGGCGAGGTTGCCGGCGTAGGTGTCGGAGCCGCTCTCGACGAAGGAGGCGGACACCAGCAGGTAGAACAGTTCGCGGTCCGGGCGCACGCGCGCCACGTCGATGGCGGCGAAGTCGATCTCGCCGATGGACCAGGGCATCCGTTTTCTTGCATCGCCGGCGGCGGGGCCGGTCACGCTTTCGTCTGAGTTCGCCGGAATAGAGGCGGTCATGCTGAACACTCCCAGGAGAAGCACGGAGCAGGGCTCCGCGTTGGGCCGGAGACGCCGTCTGCGTCACCTGCCCGCCGGACAGGGGTTGACTGCAATGGGGCTGACTGCAACGGGGGCTGACTAGTGGGCTGACTGCAATGGGCATCAGGGATCACGCTGACAAGGGAGAGACTAGCACTAACCCTCGGAAGTTTCCCGCCGGTTCCGCGCCGTGCGTTGCCGCCACGCACGGGCGGCCCGCGCCGGGCGCGCGATGTCTGCTCTGAGTGTAGGGCGCGGACCGCACAAAGTGAATCGGAAGGGGTGCAAAGCCGCCGGGGAAACGGCCTCTTCCGCGGCGCCGAAAGGTCGCTGAAAGGTCCCTGAAAGCGCCCGGGCGCGGAAGGGGCGATGGTATGATTAGCGCCAACTATCGGGCACAAGAGCCCGGCGCGCGCCCCAATGCGGCCCGCGCCGCCCGCCTCTGCGCTGGCCCGGCCTCCCTGAACGCTGCAATACCCTAGATACCCCACGACCAACCGTGCGACTGTCCTCGATCAAACTGGCGGGCTTCAAGTCCTTCGTCGATCCCACCAATTTTCAAGTGCCCGGCCAACTGGTCGGCATCGTCGGTCCCAACGGCTGCGGCAAATCGAACATCATCGATGCGGTGCGCTGGGTGCTGGGCGAGTCACGCGCTTCCGAGCTGCGCGGCGAGTCCATGCAGGACGTCATCTTCAACGGCTCGACCGCCCGCAAGCAGGCCGGGCGCGCCAGCGTGGAGCTGGTGTTCGACAATCCCGACGGCCGCGCCGCCGGGCAATGGAGCCAGTACGCCGAGATCGCCGTCAAGCGCGTGCTCACGCGCGACGGCACCTCCTCGTACTACATCAACAACCAGGCGGTGCGCCGGCGCGACATCCAGGACATCTTCCTGGGCACCGGCCTGGGCCCGCGCGCCTACGCCATCATCGGGCAGGGCATGATCTCGCGCATCATCGAGGCCAAGCCCGATGACATGCGCATCTTCCTCGAGGAAGCCGCCGGCGTGTCCAAGTACAAGGAACGCCGCCGCGAGACCGAGAACCGCCTGTCCGACACCCGCGAAAACCTGACCCGCGTCGAGGACATCCTGCGCGAGCTCGGCGCCAACCTCGAGAAGCTCGAAGGCCAGGCCGAGGTGGCCCAGCGCTTCAAGACCCTGCAGGCCGACGGCGAGGAAAAGCAGCACCTGCTGTGGCTGCTGCGCAAGCGCGAGGCGCAGGCCGAGCAGGAACGCCACCAGCGCGCCATCGAGCAGGCCCAGATCGACCTCGAGGCGCAGACCGCGCAGTTGCGCCACGTCGAGGCCGAGCTCGAAACCATGCGCGCCGCGCATTACGCGGCATCCGACAATATGCACAGCGCGCAGGGCGCGTTGTACGAGGCCAACGGCGAAGTCAGCAAGCTCGAGGCCGAGATCCGCTACGTGGTCGAGTCGCGCAACCGCGTGCAGGCGCAGATCGCCGCGCTCACCGCGCAGCGCGAGCAGTGGCAGGGCAAGTCCGAGCAGGCCACCGACGACCTCGCGCGGGCCGAGGAGGAGCTCGCCGTGGCCGAGGGCCGCACGGTGGAGGCGCAGGAAGCCGTGGCGCACAAGACCGACGAGCTGCCCACGCTGGAAGCCCAGTGGCGCGACGCCCAGACGCTGTCCAACGAGCAGCGCGCCAGCATCATGCAGGCCGAGCAGGCGCTCAAGCTCGAAGCCGCGCAGCAGCGCAGCGCCGACCAGATGCTGCAGCAGCTCGAGCAGCGCCGCGAGCGCCTGTCCGGCGAGGAAAAGGGCCTCGACCGCCCCGACGAAATCCGTCTTGAAGAACTGCGCGCCGAGCTGGCCGAGCAGGAAGCCGTGCAGGAAGAAACGCAGGCGATCCTGGCCGACGCCGAGGAAAGCGTGCCGCGCCTGGACGGCGAGCGCCGCGCCGCGCAGGAGCGCGTGCAGGGCGAGGCCGCCGCCATCGCCGCGCTGGAAGCGCGCCTGTCCGCGCTCAAGCAGTTGCAGGAAAGCGTGCAGACCGAAGGCAAGGTACAGCCGTGGCTGGAAAAGCACGGCCTGGCCGAACTGCCGCGCCTGTGGAAGAAGCTCCATATCGAGCCGGGCTGGGAAAACGCGCTGGAATCCGTGCTGCGCGAGAAGCTCGCCGCGCTCGAAGTCTCCAACCTGGACTGGATCCAGTCCTTCCTGTCCGACGCGCCGCCCGCCAAGCTGGCCTTCTATTCGCCGCCGCCGGCCGCGCGCCCGCAGGACACCCCGGCCGGCCTGCGCCCGCTGATGGCGCTGGTGCAGATCACCGAGCCCGGCATCCGCGCCGTGATGCAGGACTGGCTGGCCGACATCTACACCGCCACCGACATGGCCCAGGCGATGGCCGCGCGCGCCACGCTGCCCGAGGGCGCCAGCTTCGTGGTGGCCGAAGGGCACCTGGTGGGGCGCAACGCGGTGCAGTTGTACGCCGCCGATTCCGAGCAGGCCGGCATGCTGGCGCGCGAGCAGGAGATCGAGAACCTGCAGAAGCAGGCGCGCGCGCAGATGCTGCTGTCCGACGAGGCCAGGAGCCAGTCGGTGCGCGCCGACGCGGCCTACACGCACGCCAGCGCGCTGCTGATCGACGCGCGCAGCCGCAGCGAGCAGGCCACGCGCCGCGTGCACGCGCTGCAGATGGACGTGCTCAAGCTGTCGCAGGCGATGGAGCGCTACGCCGCGCGCAGCGGCCAGATCCGCGAGGAACTGGAAGAAATCCGCGCGCAGATCGAGGAGCAGCGCGCCATCCGCGCCGAATCCGAAGCCAGCTTCGAGCAGCACGACGCCGCGCTGGCCGAGATGCAGGCCACCCACGAAGACCACCAGATGGCCTTCGAGGCGCTCGACAGCAAGCTGTCGTCGGCGCGCCACCAGCTGCGCGATTTCGAGCGCGCCGCGCAGGAAGCGCTGTTCGCCGAGCGCAACCTGGCCAGCCGCATCGAGGAGCTGCGCCGCAACATCCAGACCGCCGCCGACCAGTCCGAGCGGCTCGAGCAGTCGCTCGAGGACGCGCGCGCCGAACTCGAGACCATCAACGAGCAGACCGCCCACACCGGCCTGCAGGAAGCGCTGGAGCGCCGCGCCGAGAAGGAGGAGAAGCTCCAGGCCGCGCGCACCGAGCTCGACGCGCTGTCGGCGCAACTGCGCCAGTTCGACGACCAGCGCCTGGCCGCCGAGCGCAGCCTGCAGCCGCTGCGCGACCGCATCACCGAGTACCAGCTCAAGGAACAGGCCGCGCGCCTGAACCAGGAGCAGTTCACCGAGCAGCTGACCACCGCCGAGGTCGACGAGGCCGTGCTGGCCGAGAAGCTCACGCCGGACCTCAAGCCGTCCTACCTGCAAGGCGAGGTCACGCGCCTGAACAACGCCATCAACGCGCTCGGGCCCGTCAACATGGCCGCGCTCGACGAACTGGCCGCGGCGCGCGAGCGCAAGACCTTCCTCGACGCGCAGTCGGCCGACCTGGTCGACGCCATCACCACGCTGGAAGACGCGATCCACAAGATCGACCAGGAAACGCGGGCCATGCTGCAAGGCACCTTCGACCAGGTCAACCACCACTTCGGCGAGCTGTTCCCGTCGCTGTTCGGCGGCGGCCAGGCCAAGCTCATCATGACCGGCGACGAAATCCTCGACGCCGGCGTGCAGGTGATGGCGCAGCCCCCGGGCAAGAAGAACTCCACCATCCACCTGCTCTCGGGCGGCGAGAAGGCGCTCACCGCGATCGCGCTGGTGTTCGCCATGTTCCAGCTCAACCCGGCGCCGTTCTGCCTGCTCGACGAGGTGGACGCGCCGCTGGACGACGCCAACACGGAGCGCTACGCCAACATGGTGGCGCGCATGTCCGACAAGACCCAGTTTGTCTTCATTTCCCACAACAAGATCGCAATGGAAATGGCACACCAGTTGATCGGCGTGACGATGCAGGAACAAGGCGTGTCGCGCATCGTCGCGGTCGACATGGACGCAGCGATCTCGATGGCGGAGGCAGCATGACGCTACAGACCGCCCTCATCGTCGCAGGCATCGTCCTGCTGTTGCTGGTCGTGGCCTACAACCAGTGGCAGATCCGCAAGGCGCGCCGCCCGCGCGCGCTGCAGCCCGAAGACGACCTGCCGCCGATGCGCGAGCCGGTGGTCAGCCCGGCGGTGACGCCCGAAGTCCACGCCAGGCTGCACGAGCCGGCCGCCGACCGCCAGCCCGAGCGGCGCGAGCCCACGCTGTCGGCCTCGCCGCTGGACGCGGCCTCGGTGGCCGCCGGCATGGCGGCCGCCTCGGCCGGTTCCGCCGACGCCGACCAGAGCCTGGCGGACGAAGTCGCGCTGGCCGCCTCGCCTGCCGCCGGCAAGGCTGCCCGGCACAAGCCGGCCGATGCCACGGATGCCGCCCATGCCGCCGAGGCGCAGGGCGAGACCGCGGACGCGGAACGATCGGCCGGGCATGCCGAAGATGCCGGCGCCGCCGAACCGCATGCGCAAGCCCATGCCGAGGCCCACGCCGAGGCACATGCGCAAGCCGGCGCACAGGCCGGCAGCGCGCGCGCGCCGCTCCAGCCCGAGCCGCTGGTGCCCGAGGGCCAGCCCGCGCCGGCCGTGATCGATCCGCTGATCGACTGCATCGTGCCGCTGCACCTGGAGCGCAAGCAGTCCGGCGACCGCATCCTGCCGCTGACCGGCCGCCTGCGCCGCGCCGGGACCAAGCAGGTGCACCTCGAAGGCCTGCGCGCCGAGGCCAATGCCTGGGAAGCCGTCACCGCCGGCCACCAGTACGAAGACCTGCAGGTGGCGGTGCAACTGGCCAACCGCGGCGGCGCGCTCAACGCGCTGGAATTCTCCGAGTTCGTCAACGCGGTGGAAGCGCTGGCCGAGTCGCTCGACGCCTCCGCCGAGCTGCCCGACATGAGCGAGACCGTGGCCAACGGCCGCGAGCTCGATGCCTTCGCCGCCGGCTGCGACGTGCAGCTCGGCGTCAATGTGATTTCCGACGGCGCGCCGTGGTCGGCCGCCTACGTGCAGACCGTGGCCACCCAGGACGGGCTGGTGCTGTCGCGCGACGGCACCCGCTTCACGCGCTACCAGGCGGGCGCGGACGGCGTGCAGCGCGCGCTGTTCACGCTGCAGTTCGGCGACACCAACTTCCTGCGCGACGATCTCACGGCCAAGGCCGGGCGCCAGATCACGCTGCTGCTCGACGTGCCGTCCGCGGCACAGGCCACCAAGCCGTTCAAGACCGTGTGCGAATACGGCTACAGCCTGGCGCAGCGCATGGGCGCACAATTGGTGGACGACAACATGCGGCCGCTGAGCGAGGCCTCCTTCGTCGCCATCTTCGGCCAGTTGCAGGCGCTCTACGACAAGCTCGACGCGCGCGGCATGCCGGCCGGCTCGCCGGTGGCGCTGCGCCTGTTCAGCCTGTGATATTTGCCCGCTGATCGGCAGCGGGTCCGGAAACGCAATATGAGTCCCAAGCAAGACGGTGCGGCGGCGCAAGCCCCCGCACCCGCCGGCGATGCCCCCGCCGCGCGCGCCGCATGGCTGCGCGCGGAAATCGATCGCCACAATTACCGGTATTACGTGCTCGACGAACCGTCGATTCCCGATGCGGACTACGACGCGCTGTACCGCGAGCTGCAGGCCATCGAGGCCGCGCATCCCGAGCTGCTGACGCCCGACTCGCCCACCCAGCGCGTGGGCGGCCAGGCGCTGTCGGCCTTCACCACGGTGCGCCACGTCGTGCCAATGCTGTCGATCCGCACCGAGACCGACACCGAGAGCACCGGCGCCGAAGCCTTCGACGCGCGCGTGCGCCGCGAGCTCGGCCTGGGCGAGGACGGCGCGCCGGTGGAATACATGGCCGAGCTCAAGTTCGACGGCCTCGCGCTGAGCCTGCGCTACGAAAACGGCCTGCTGGTGCAGGCCGCCACGCGCGGCGACGGCACCAACGGCGAGGACGTCACCGCCAACGTCAGGACCATCAAGAGCATCCCGATGCGGCTCAAGGGCGACGCGCCGCCGGTGCTGGAGGTGCGCGGCGAGGCCTACATGCGCCGCGACGATTTCGACCGCCTCAACGCGCGCCAGCGCGAGGCCGGCGAGAAGATCTTCGTCAACCCGCGCAACACCGCCGCCGGCGCGATCCGCCAGCTCGATTCGGCCATCGCCGCGCAGCGTCCGCTGCGCTTCTTCGCCTACGGGCTGGGCGAGACCGCGGGCTGGGACATTCCGCCCACGCACAGCGGCATGCTCGACGCGCTCGAAGCGTTCGGCCTGCCGGTCAACAAGGACCGCCGCGTGGTGCGGGGCGCCGAGGGGCTGGTGGCCTTCCACCGCGAGATCGGCGAGCGCCGCGAGGCCCTGCCGTTCGACATCGACGGCGTGGTCTACAAGGTCAACCGGCTCGACCTGCAGCGCCGGCTCGGCTTCGTCTCGCGCGAGCCGCGCTGGGCGGTGGCGCACAAGTACCCGGCGCAGGAGCGCACCACCACCGTGCTCGGCATCGACGTGCAGGTCGGCCGCACCGGCGCCATCACGCCGGTGGCGCGGCTGGCGCCGGTGTTCGTCGGCGGCGCGATGGTGTCCAACGTCACGCTGCACAACCAGGACGAGATCGAGCGCCTGGGCGTGCTGATCGGCGACACCGTGATCGTGCGGCGCGCCGGCGACGTGATTCCCGAAGTGGTGGCGGTGGTCGCGGAGCAGCGCCCGCCCGGATTCGATCCGCTCGCGGCGGAGCTGCCCGAGCCGTACCGCCGCTTCGTCATGCCGGACAAATGCCCGGTGTGCCAGTCGCACGTGGTGCGCGAGGAAGGCGAGGCGGTGGCGCGCTGCACCGGCGGGCTGACCTGCAAGGCGCAGCGCAAGGAGTCGATCCGGCATTTCGCCGCGCGCCGCGCGATGGACATCGAAGGGCTGGGCGAGCGCCACATCGACAACCTCGTCGAGTTCGAGCGCATCGCCAGCGTGGCCGACCTGTACCGCCTGACGCGCGACGACTTCCTCGACGTCAAGCGCATGGCCGACGAGCGCGACGACGTGGTGCCCGAGACCGTGGCGCAGGGCAAGATCGCCACCAAGTGGGCCGACAACATCCTCGAAGGCATCGCCGCCAGCAAGGAACGGCCGCTGGCGCGCTTCCTGTTCGCGCTCGGCGCGCGCCACGTCGGCGAGTCCACCGCCAAGACCCTGGCCGACTGGCTGGGCCGGCTGGCCTGGGTGCGGCGCGCGCCGCTGCCGCTGCTGCGCGTGCTGCCGGACGTGGGCGAGGTGGTGGCCGAGTCGATCTACGAATTCTTCAAGGAGCCGCGCAACGAGACGGTCATCGACGACCTGCTGCGCTACGGCGTGGTGCCGGTCGAAGGCGGCCGCCCGCTGCCGGCGCTGGCCGACAAGCTCACGCTGCCGGTTTTGCTGGCGGCGCTGGGCGTGCCCAAGCTCACGGCGCTGCGCGCCGAGCAGCTCGCGCAGGACCTCGACAGCCTGGACCAGCTCGCCGACGCCAGCGCCGAATGGCTGGCCGAGCGCAAGCTGCCGGCCGACGCGCTGGCCTCGCTGCAGGAATTCCTCGGGCGCGAAGGCGCGCGCGGGCAGCTGCGCGATCTTTCGGCGCTGCGCGCCGAACTGCTGGCCGAACTGCCCGCGCCCGACGAGGTCGCGCAATCGCCGCTGGCCGGCAAGACCTTCGTGCTGACCGGCTCGCTGCCGACGCTGTCGCGCGACGAGGCCAAGGACAAGCTGGAAGCCGCCGGCGCCAAGGTAGCCGGCTCGGTGTCGAAGAAGACCGATTACGTGGTGGCCGGCGCCGAAGCCGGCAGCAAGCTGGAGAAAGCGCTCGCGCTCGGCGTCACGGTGCTCGACGAGGCCGCGATGCTGGCGCTGCTCGCCGGCGCCGCCAACGAAGCAGAACCCAACGGAGAACAATCATGATCCGCGACATCCTCAAGATGGGCGATCCGCGGCTGCTGCAGGTGGCGCGGCCCGTCACGCGCTTCAACACGCCCGAGCTGCGCACGCTGATCGACGACATGTTCGACACGATGGACCACGCCAACGGCGCCGGCCTCGCCGCGCCGCAGATCGGCGTGGACCTGCAGGTGGTGATCTTCGGCTTCGACCGCAACCCGCGCTACCCCGACGCGCCGACCGTGCCCAAGACGGTGCTGATCAACCCGGTGCTGACGCCGCTCGGCGACGAGCAGGAAGAAGGCTGGGAAGGCTGCCTGTCCGTGCCCGGCCTGCGCGGCGTGGTGCAGCGCTTCACGCGGCTGAAATACACCGGCTTCGACATGATGGGCGCGCCCATCGAGCGCGTGGCCGAGGATTTCCACGCGCGCGTGGTGCAGCACGAATGCGATCACCTGCAGGGGATCCTGTACCCGATGCGGGTGAAGGACTTCACGCGGTTCGGCTTCACCGAGGTGCTGTTTCCCGAGCTGCCGCCGAACAGCGACGACTGAGCGGAAAACCCGCTGCCCGCGGGGGCGCTCTGCATTCCCCGCAAACCTTCGTCAGCCGCGGGTTTGCTCCCCTCTCCCGCGAAGTGGGAGAGGGGCCGGGGGAGAGGGGCCGGGGAGAGGGCGGGCGCTTGCGAATGCCGCCGCGCCGGAAAAACCGTCGGCTCCGTTCCTCGCCCCGGAGACCGCGAAAAGCCAGGCCCCGCCGCATTTCCATATCTGTTGGATATGGAAAAGCCAATTTCCATATATTTTACCTGCGTCCCGCGCGGTGCTACCGTCTCGCTCCACATCCCGGGCCATTTCAACCGGGAGCCTAGGAGGAGACAAGATGAAGACCGTTCGTTGCGGCCGCGCATTGGCGTGGCCGGTATTGGCTGCCGCGCTGTCGGCCAGCCTGCTGCTCGGCGGCTGCGGCGGGGACGATGCCGCCAGCGCCGGCCCGGCCGTGCCGGGCGGCACGGCGGGCAACGGCTCGCCTGCCACGCCGGTGGATCCCGGCTCGCCCTCGCTGTCGCCGCAGGATGCCTGCACGGCGCTGGCCAGCGCCACGCTGCCCGCTTCCGCGCTGGCGCTGTCCAATGGCGGCGTGCAGGTGGCCTCGGCCACGCTGATCGCCGCCGATGCCGCCGGCAACACGCTGGGCGAGTACTGCGCGGTGCGCGGCCAGATCCGGCCCGTGGACGCCAGCGCGCCCAGCATCAACTTCGCGCTCAACCTGCCCACGGCCTGGAACGGCAAGGCCATCCAGTTCGGCGGCGGCGGCTTCGACGGCAAGCTGATCGACGGCACCGAGACCGTGCGCTTCGCGCTGCCGGACGACCCGGCGCCGCTGGCGCGCGGCTACGCCACCTGGGGCGACGATTCCGGCCACCAGAGCGGCAGCATCACCGACGGCACCTTCGCCGCCAATGACGAGGCGCTGGCCAACTACGGCGGCGACACCCTCAAGAAGACCCACGACGCCGCGCTCGCACTGCTCAGGCAGCGCTACGGCCGCGCGCCGGACCGCGCGTATTTCCTCGGCACCTCCACCGGCGGGCGCGACGCGCTGAGCTACATCCAGCGCTGGCCGGCCGACTACGACGGCGTGATCGCCAACGAGCCGGCGCTCAACTACACCGGCACGCGCCTGTCGAACGTGGCGGTGGGCCGCGCGCTCTACCTCAACGGCGGCGCCGGCTGGCTCAACATCAACAAGACGCTGCTGGTGCAGAGCGCGGCGATGGCCGCCTGCGACCGGCTCGACGGCGCGGCCGACCAGGTGGTCAGCAACGTGGAAGGCTGCCGCGTGGGCGCCATGCAGGTGCTGGCCGGCCTGCGCTGCCCGGGCGGCACCGATGCCGGCGACACCTGCCTGTCCGATGCGCAGATCGACACCGTCAAGACCATCGAGAACCCGCTGCAGCTGAGCTACCCGATCGCCAACGGCGTCACCGTGGCGGGCGGCTACAACCTGCTCGAAGGCGCGCTGGTGGCGGGGCCGTTCACCACGCGCGACCTCGGCACGCGGGCGGTGCCGGGCAATCCGGCCACCACGGCGGACGCCAACGTCTACCTGACCGGCGACCAGTGGGTGAAGTATTTCGTCACGCGCGTGGCCAGCTTCGACTCGCTCACCTTCGACCCCGCCAGCCTGGGCGCCTACACCGCGCGCGTGCAGCAGGTCTCGGCGCTGACCGACGCCACCAACCCGGACCTGTCCGGCTTCCTCGGCCACGGCGGCCGGCTGATCCTGCTGCACGGCCTGGCCGACGAGGTGATCAGCCCCAACTCCACCATCGCGTGGTTCCAGGCCGTGACCGGGCGCGTGGGGCAGGCCGCGGTGGACCAGGGCATCCGCTTCTACACCGTGCCCGGCATGGGCCACGGCACCGGCAGCTTCCTGCCGGCGTGGAACTCGCTGACCGCGCTGGAGAACTGGGTGGAGCAGGGCGTGGCGCCGGGCACCCGCACGGTGATGGACACCAACGCGCAGACCTACGGCCGCGCGCGGCCGCTGTGCCAGTACCCCTCGTGGCCCAAGTACAAGGGCTCGGGCAGTCTCGACGCCGCCATCAACTACAGTTGCGCCGGCAGCAGCGGGCCGCCGCAGTCGTGCCTGAACCTGCCTGCGGCCGTGACCAGCTACAAGGGCGGCAACATGCTCGGCGAGGAACTGACGGTGCGCCTGGACCCGGCCACGCTGAACTACACCGTGACCATCGACGCCAGCCTGCAGCGCGCCGGCGGCACCGCGCGCAGCGGCACGCTGGTGGCGCAGGGCGGCTGCACCTTCTCCAGCGGCGAGAACGGGGCCTTGTTCACGCTGACCGGCGGCGGCGTGATGCTGGGCGGCGTGGCCAACGCCACCGGCGCGGGCTTCGCGCCGCTGCTGGCCTTCGAGAACGTCAGCAGCGACTACAAGGCGGTGGCCGACATCTACAACGTCAACGGCATCCAGTACGCGGTGGCGGGCGGCGCGGCCAGCGTGGTGAACGGCTCGGCGCGGCTGCGCTCGTCGGCGGCGACGTGGCAGACCTGCGCGGACCCCGTCACCGGCGGCTTCATCACCTACGACGCGGGCTGCACCGCGACCACCAAGGGCTATATCGCCTGGAACAGCGCGCGCAATGCCTTCGACTACTTCGTCGGCGGCTCGCCCACCGCGGGCGGCGGCACGCTGAGCGGCTCGCTGATCAGCGGCATGGTCAACGGCAAGCCGGTGCCGCTGGTGCTGACGCGCTCGGCCACGGCCTACGGCATGCACTTCTACGCGCCGCAGCCGGCCACGCTGCCGCTGGCCGCGGGCGCCGCGGACGGCGCCTACCGCGTCAGCGTGAGCGACGGCACGCAGCTCAACGCCGACCTCGCGGGCCTGGCCATCACGCGCGGCAGCGCCAGCGGCACGCTGACCTACAACCAGCCGGTGCTGGGCGTGATCGGCGCGGCCGGCGCGGTGAGCGGGGCGTACACGGTGAGCGGCGGGGTGCTGTCCGGCACCGGCACCGGCAGTTTCGAGCTGGGCTTGCTGTACTGAGCCGGGCGCGCGCCGCGGGCTTCAGGCGGCGCCCGCGGCCGGCTTGCCGCGGCGGCGGTAGCGCGCCGCGGTGCGGTGGGTCAGCGCGACCAGCGCGGCGCAGGCGGGATTGTCGTCGTTCTCGCGGTAGACCAGCGTGAGCGGGGCGCGCAGGCGGTCGGTTTCCTGCATCGGCAGGTAGGCCACGCCGTGCGGGTTGAGGCCGGCCATCGAGGCCGGCACCACGCTCACGCCGGCACCGGCCGCCACCAGGTTGAGGTTGCTCAGCATGCGCTCGACCTCCACGCCGATGCGCGGCGTGAAGCCGAGCTGCTCGCACACGTTGAGCAGGTCGCCGTACATGCCCGGCGCGCCGGGCCGGCGCACCAGGATGAAATCGTCGCCGGCCAGCGCGCGCAGCGAGACCGGCCCCTGCGCCGCCGCGCCGCGCTGGCGCAGCAGCGGATGATCCAGCGGCAGCGCGATCACCATTTCTTCTTCCAGCAGCAGATCGAAGCGCAGCCCGGCGGGCCGCTCCACCGGCGCGCGCAGCAGCGCCACGTCCAGGTTGCCCGAGGCCAGCTGCTCGGTGACTTCGGCGGCATTGCTCTCGCCCAGCTTGAGCGCGATGCCGGGGTGCTGGCGGCGGCAGGCGCGCAGCACCTCGGGCGTGAGCTTGTGGGCGGCGGCCGAGCTGGTGAAGCCGACCGAGAGCGAGCCTTCCTCGCCGCGCGCCATGCGCTGCATGCGCTGGCGGGCCTGCTCCAGGCGCGCGAAGATGTCGAGCACGTCGGCGCGCAGCGCGCGGCCGGCGGCGGTCAGCGCCACGCCGCGCGGCTGGCGCTCGAACAGGATCACGCCCAGCTCGGTTTCCAGCGCCTTGAGCTGCTGCGACAGCGGCGGCTGCTGGATGCCGAGCTGCTCCGCGGCGCGCGTGATGTGGCCGGTTTCGGCCACCGTGAGGAAATAGCGGAGGTGTCTCAGTTCCATTGCCGGGTCCGGTGGTTCTTGCGCCATGACATATTCATAAAATATGCCGTAGCGAGAAAGCATATATTTTACATTCGGTAGCGGCCGGCTTAGCATGATCCGGTGCGCTTTTGCGAACAAAGGTCCGCAAGGACGGAAAGCGGGCGCCCGTGCGCCGCTGCATCGGGAGACAGGACATGAAGAGCTTGCGTCGCGCGCTGTGCGCATTGGGCCTGCTGGCCGCCGCCGCCCAGTTCGGCTGCGCCGCGCCCGGGCCGGACGGCGCCACCGCGGCCTCCGCGGTGTCCGCTGCCGCGGACGCGGAAGAGACCGAGGGCCCGGTCGACAAGGCCGCCGCGGCGGCCGTGCACTGGCAGCGCGTGCGGCTCGGCAGCGGGGCGCGGGCCTACGATTTCCCGGTCTACGCCAACCATGCGCTGGACGGCGACCTGCGCCGCATCCGCGAGGTCGTCTTCGTGCAGCACGGCTTGCAGCGCAACGGCGACGATTATTTCGTGGCCGGCGCGGCGCTGCTCAGGCAGACCGGGCGCAACCCCGACGAAGTGCTGCTGCTGGCGCCCAACTTCCCCGGCACGCCCGACCGCAACAAGGGCTTCGGCAACATGCCGGTGTGGAGCGTGCAGGGCTGGATGAGCGGCGAGAATGCCGTCGGCGGGCCGGTCCCGGTCAGTTCGCTGCAGGTGCTGGACGATCTCGTCGGGCTGGTCACGGACAAGTCCCGCCTGCCCGCCGTGACGCGCGTCACGGTGGCCGGGCACTCGGGCGGCGGCCAGCTGGTGCACCGCTACGCGGTGCTCAACAATGTCGACGAGCGCATCCGCGCGTCCGGCATCGACCTGCGCTACGTGGTGGCCAACCCGTCGTCGTATCTCTATTTCACGCCCGAGCGCCCGAGCGGCAGCGGCTTCGCGCCGTATGACACCGCCGTCTGCGCGGACTACGACAAATACCGCTACGGCATGCGCGACATCGTGCCCTACGCGCAGGGCGCCACCGGCGACGCGCTGTTCCGCCGCTACCGGCAGCGCCAGGTGACTTACCTGGTCGGCGCGGACGACAACGATCCCAACCACCGCGTGCTCGACAAGGCCTGCGGCGCCGAGGCCGAGGGGCCGACGCGCCTGGCGCGCGCGCGTGGCTACCTGCGCTACGAAGCCTGGCTGGGCGCGAGGCCGGGCGGCCCGGCGGCGCCGGCGCGCCACCAGGCGTTCGAGGTGATCGGCGTGGGCCACAACCAGAGCCGCATGCTCGGCTCGCAGTGCGGGGCCAGGGCCGTGTTCGGGCTGGCGGAGTCGGCCAACGCCGGGGGCGCGGCCTGCCGCGCGCCGCGGCTGTAGCGCGTCTCCGGCCACCCGATTTTCTGGCCGCCGGGTTTGCCCGGGCGGCCAGGACGGCCGCGCGGTGCTAGCATGACGCCTCGTGCCGTCCCGATGTCCGGTGCCGGCCGCACTTTTCCGTCGCCGTCATGCCTTTCTCCTGGGGCCCGGGCGCTGGCGATCCGCCGCCGCGCACCTGCCCGTCCCGCTTTTCCCCGTTTCCCGCCTCGCTGCCGCCGGCCGACGCCGCGCGGCGGCGCCAGCTTGGCGCGCTGGCCGGCCTGTCGGCGGCCGCCGCGCTGGGCCTGTACCGCGCTCCCGCCCATGCCGCCGAGCCGGCCTGCCGGCTGCTGGTCGGCTATGGCGCCGGCGGCGGCGCCGACCACGTGGCGCGGCTGGTGGCCGACGCCCTCAGCCAGGACGGCAGCCTCACCGTGGTGGAGAACCGTCCCGGCGCGGCCGGGCAGATCGCGCTGCACGAGGCGGCCCGCGCGAGCGCCGCGCGGCCCACGCTGCTGCTCGGCACGGTGGGCTCGGTCAGCATCGCGCCGCTGCTGGCGCAGGCCCAGCCACTGTCCTTGATGCCGCTGGCCATCATCGCCAGCACCCCGCACGTGCTGCTGTCCTCGGCCTCGGCGCCGGCCATGCACCTGCCCGCCTTGCTGGAGGACGCGCGCAGGCACCCCGGCGAGATCGGCTACGCCTCGCTCGGCATCGGCTCGAGCGCGCACCTGGTCGGCGAGCTGCTGTGCCGCCAGGCGGGCGTGCAGATGACGCACATCCCGTATCCGGGCAGCGCCCGCGCCATGACCGACCTGCAGGGCGGCTACGTGCCGGTGCTGGTCAGCACGCTGCAGGCCTCGCTGCCGCTGATGCGCCAGGGCCGGCTGCGCGCGCTGGCCGTGACCGGCACGCGGCGCAGCGCGCTGGCGCCGCAGGTGGCGACGTTCGGGGAGTTCGGCATTGCCGGCATGGCGCAGCAGGCCTGGTATGGCGTGCTGGCGCCGTCCAGCTGGACGGCGCCGCAGCGCACGGCGCTGGTCGAGCGGCTCGGCCGCGTGCTGGCGGCGCCCGCGCTGCACGAGCGCCTGCACGCGGATGGCGCCGAGCCGGTCGCGCTGACCGGCATGGCCGCGCAGGACTACCTGGCCGGGCAGCGCGAGGTGTGGCAGCAGGCCGTGGCGCTGGTCGGCGCGCGGCTGGGCTGAAGATGCGCTGACGGCCCGTCCGGTTCCGGGGGGCGTTTCAAGATGAAGCGGTCCTGGCTGGGGCGGAGCAGGGAACTCGGATCGCATCGCGATCCGCCTGCGCAGCGGTGCGCGCGGCAGTACAGGTAGTACTTGCCGTGCCACGCAACGACGCCAGGATCTTTTCTTGAAACGACTTCTTATGCCGATCCCGCGGGCCGTGGCGGGCGCCGGGCATCAGCGCGCAAGCCATTGCGCCTTGTCGCCGCCGAGCCGGGGCGTCGTGCCGAACCAGCGGGGCGGGGTTTCGGACATGCGGATCACCGGCCCCAGGCTCTTCAGATCGCCCCAGCAGGTACTGTCGTCGCATACCGAGAGCGCTTCGAATTCCTCGCGCGACAGGCGGCCCGGCGCATGGTCGAAATGCTGCAGGAGTCCCTGCCGCTGCAACAGCATGGCGGACTGGCACAGCGACACCTGCACCCGATAGGTTCCGCCTTCCCGGGCACGGCGCGCTAGCGCGATCATCGCGCCGAACGTGCCGAGGAAGCCGGTGAGGAAGTCGCACATGAAGACCGGTGTCAGCCTGGGCTGCCCGGCCCCGGTGGCGATGCCCTGGGTGTGGCAGATGCCGGTCACTGCCTGGGCCACCTGGTCCCAGCCCGCGCGGTCGGCAAACGGGCCGCCGGAGCCGTAGCAGTTGACGCTGACGTGCACGAGTCCGGGACGCAGCCGCGCCAGTTCGTCGACGCCGAAGCCGTGGGCTTCGAGCCGGCGCGGCCGATAACCGTCGATGAAGACGTCGGCTTCCCGCACCAGCTCCCGCAGCCGCCGGGCCTCGTCGGCGCGGTCGAAGTCGAGGAAGCAACTGCGCTTGCCGTGGCTGGTGTCGCGCACGAAGGCCGGCACCTGGGGCAGCGACGGCGCCGTGACCATCAGCACGTCGGCGCCGTGCTCGGCCATGCCGAGGCCGGCCGTCGGGCCGGCCAGGATGCGCGTCAGGTCCAGCACCCGGATGCCCGAGGCCGGCTGGCTGCCGGCCGGCAGCGGCTGCGGGGCGCCGTCCGCCAGCTTGGTGATCTCCACGACCGGGCGCGATGCCAGGTAGGCCCCGTGCGGGTGTGCCAGCCATTCCTGCGGCGTGCGGATCTTGCCGGCGCAAGCCAGCGCTCGCGCGATGGCGTCCTCCAGTTCGTCCGAGTTCCAGCGGCCCACGCCCGCGGCGACCGACGCCGGGGTGCTCTCGCAGTCCAGCACGTCCAGCACGCGCCGCTCCAGATGGGGCAGGTTGGTGTGCGGCAAGACCCAGCGGCCATCGGCGGCGCGCCACGGTTGCGTGAGCGAGATCATGTGCCTGAGTTCCGGCGACGAGGGTATCGGCTGATAGCGGCCCTGCGCATCGCGCCTGAGCGTCATGTCGCCCCCGGCCAGCGAGGTTGCGGCGGCGGCCCGCACGTCCACGCCGATGGACTGGCGCCGGCCGGTCCGGAGTTCCCACAGGTCGTTGGCGGCCACCGCGCGGGCCGCCAGGACGTCGGCGGACGTTGCGCCGATGCGGAACGGGGACTGGAACAGCGGATCTTCTCCGGTGATCGTCACCTCCCCTTGTGTCAGCGGTTGTCCGGCGCGAATGGCCATGAGTTCCGCGAAGGCGCCCGTGCGCCCGTTTCCGCTGTCGATGTCTGCATTGCTCATGCTGTGTGTTCCTTCTTTTTTCAGTTTGCGGTTCGAGCCGTCATGCACGTCCAGGCAGGGCTGGTCCCGATGCAGTCGATGGCTGTCGGCCATCCTTCCTGCGCAGGAAGGATGGCGGGTTCGGAAGCCTGCCGGCGGCGGGCGCTTCAGGCCGCGGCTTCAAGCCGTTGCCGCACCGGACGCTGCGTCGCCAGGGAGGCGATGACGCATGCCGCGAAGGCAAGCGGTACGGTGATCAGTGCCGGCGGGTCGATGGGAAAGGCCGGCTGCGCGTGGCCCAATACCTTCACCCACACGGACGGCCCGAGGATGGTGAGCAGCAGCGACGACGCTAGGCCGATACCGCCGCCCACGACCGCGCCGGCCGAGGTCATCTTCTTCCAGTAGATGGCCAGGATCAGCACCGGGAATGTCGAAGAGCACGCAATCGAGAACGCGAGACTGATCATGTAGGCCACGTTCTGGTTGCGGAAAGCGATGCCGAGCAGGATCGCCAGCGCGCCGAGCACGACGCTTGCCACCCGCACGATCCGGATCTCGTCCGGCGAGTCGGAGCCCGGCTTCCTGAACAGCGCGCCGTAGATGTCGTGGCTGATCGCGCAGGCGCCGGAAAGCGTGAGCCCGGCGACGACGGCCAGAATCGTGGCGAAGGCGATGGCCGACACCGCCCCGAACATGATGTCGCCCCCGAGCAGGTGCGACAGGTGGAGTGCTGCGGTGTTGCCCCCGCCGATCAGCGCACCCTTCGCATCCAGATATTCAGGATGCTGGCGCAGCAGCGCCAGTGCCCCGAAACCGATGATGAACATCATGGCGTAGAAGCTGTTCATGAACACGGTGGCCCACAACACCGAACTGCGCGCCGCCCTGGCATCGGGCACGGTGAAGAAGCGCATGAGAACATGCGGAAGTCCCGCGGTGCCCAGCATCAGCGCGATACCCAGCGAGAGGCCGGAGACGGGGTCCCGCGCCAGGGCCCGCGGGATCAGGATGCCGTCCTTGCCCGGATGCACGGCGACGGACTTCTGCAACAGTTCGCTCATGCTGAAGCCGAACCGGGACATCACGAGCACGCAGATCATCACGCCGACGCTCAGCATCAGCACGGCCTTGACGATCTGTACCCAGGTGGTGGCCATCATTCCGCCGAACACGACATACATGACCATCAGCACGCCGACCAGGAGGATGGCGTAGGTATAGTCGATGCCGAACAGCAACTGCACGAGTTGCCCCGCGCCGACCATCTGCGCGATGAGATAAAAGGCGACGATGATCAGCGAGGCGCAGGCCGAGAAGACCCGTACCGCATTGCCGCTGAGCCTGGCGCAGACCACATCGGTGAAGGTGTACTTGCCGAGCTTGCGCAGCTTGCCGGCCATCAGGAAGACCACGATGGGCAAGCCGGTGGTGTAGCCGATCGCGTAGACCAGGCCGTCGAAGCCGCTGGAAAAAACCAGGCCGGTCAGGCCCAGCAAGGCGCCGGCGGAGAGCGCGTCGCCGGTGATGGCCAGCCCGTTCTGGAACCCGGAGATGCGGCCGCCGGCGGCATAGAAATCGCTGGCCGACTTCGTCTGCCTTGCCGCCCACCAGGTGATGCCAAGGGTCATGGCAATGACTGCCACGAACAGGGCGAGCGAAGTGATGCTGGCCGTGCCCACGGAGGCGGATTGCGCTGCCACGGCACGGGTCGCGGCGGCGGCGAGAAATATCGCGAGTATTCGCTTTTTCATTTTTTCTCTCCGCTCGCGCTCGCATCGATGCGCCGGACGTAGACGACCGTCAGCAGGGTGCCGCAGGCGATCACCAGCAGCCCGGCGACGAACGACGCGGGCAGGCCGGTCCCCGGCACGGTCGCCCGCAGCGAATCCGCGGCAAAACAACTCGTCAGGAGAAAGGTGAAATAGACGAGCACCTGCAATGCCGTCAATGACAGGCTGAAACCCAGGGGCTCCTCAGCCTCGGCCGCGGCAAGATTGTCCATATGAAGACCTCCATAGATACAACAGTGGCTAGATCGGGAACGCAGATCCGGAACGCCGGTCCCGGGAGGCAATCCGGCATTCGCGGCACGCGATGCCGTTGCCCGGCAGGTCCGCCCTTCCGTACCTGACGTTGACCGACATCATGGGCAAGGTCCCGGGGTTCGGAGAAACGGTTAAATTCGATGGAAGCGATCTGCCAAAGAGATGACACGCAACCGTGCGCAAGCAGGAACCAAGATGGGGCGCGTCAAGGCAGCTGCGGGCACTTGCGCACCAAAAGCGAAGCCGCGCGTCGCGCGGCGTTCGGCCATCCGCGCGGCAGCCTGTACGGCGAAGGGCCGGCCGGCCCTGGAAGAAAGAATTGGCATGCCGTTTGCTTCCCATCTCCGAAACAGTCTTCGCTCGAAGCCTCGCAATCTGTTTGAGGAATGCCGGACCATGGAAGTCAACGACCTGATCACGTTCGCCACGGTTGCGCGCCATGCGAGCATTACGCGCGCGGCTAGGGAGCTGCACACGGTTCAGTCCAACGTCACGAACCGGGTCAAGAGTCTCGAGGAAGAGGTGGGGCTGCCGCTGTTCGAGCGGCACAGCCGCGGTGTCGCGCTGACCAGTGCCGGCATGCGGCTCCTGCCGTATGCGGCACGCGCCGTGGCGTTGCTTCAGGAGGCGACGAAGGCCGCGCGCGACGACGGCGAGGCGCGGGGACGCCTGGCCATTGGCACGATGGAAACCACCGTGGCGGTCCGCCTGCCCGAAGTGCTGGCGGCCTATCACGCGAAATGTCCCGCCGTGGAACTCGAAGTGTGGACCGGCCCGACCGCCGAACTGGTCCGCAAGGTGCTGGACAACGAAGTAGAGGGCGCCTTCGTCGCCGGTCCGATCGACCACCCGTTACTGGCGGCGGAGCAGGCCTACGAGGAGAAGCTGGTGCTGGTGACGTCGCGGCGCTGCCGCGGCTTATCCGACCTTCACGATGAGTCGGTCCCGTTGACGGCACTCATGTTCAGGATGGGCTGCTCCTATCGGCAGCGCCTCGAACAACTGCTCGCGCAGCTTGGCAGGCCGAGCTATCAGCGCCTTGAATTCGGAACGCTGGAAGGGATACTCGGATGCGTGGGGGCCGATGTCGGCATCACGGTCCTTCCCCTCAGCGTGGTCGAGAAATCGTCGCTAAGGGAGCGGCTCGCGGTGCATGAGATCGCCCCGGAGATCGCCAGGGCTCCGACGCTGTTCATCCGGCGCAAGAGCGTTCATGAATCGACCGCGATGCGGCTGTTCCGGGCGTGCTTCGCCGAGGCTGCCGATGCGACCGATTCCGCCGGGTGCCGCGCGGCCGGCGAACCCGCTTTTCCGGACCTCGGGCTGGCGCCCGACGAGGACCGGGGCCCGAGGCCGGCAGGTCCGCCGGCGGACATCCTGCTGCCGGCATACCCGCTGCGTGGCGCCGATGCGGTTGCCGGCGCGGCGCAGGACCAGGCGGCATACGTATAAGCCGCCTCGCCGGCAGCCGCCGCCATCGGGTTCAGGCCGCGCGGCTCAGAACTTCTCGAACGGGCCGAGGAAGCGCCACTGGCCGACCGGCAGGTCGCCCAGCACGATGCGGCCCATGCGCACGCGCTTGAGGCCGACCACCTTGAGCCCGACCTGCTCGCACATGCGGCGGATCTGGCGTTTCTTGCCTTCGCGCAGCACGAAGCGCAGCTGCTCCTCGTTCTGCCAGCTCACCTTGGCCGGCTTGAGCGCCTCGCCGTCGAGCGACAGGCCGTGGCGCAGCTTCTCGATCAGCTCGGCGGGGAAGAGGTTCGAGATATTGCGCTCGACCAGGCCCTGCGGCGATTCCCACTGCACGCGCACCAGGTATTCCTTCTCCACGGTGGAGTCTTCGCCGATCAGGTGGCGCGCCACGCGGCCGTCCTGGGTCAGCACCAGCAGGCCGGTGGAGTCGATGTCGAGCCGGCCGGCGGGGGCCAGGCTCTTGCGCTGCCACGGCGCGAAGCGCTTGCGGGTGGGGTCCTGCTCCCACTGGTTCTCGGGCGCGAACAGCACCGCGGCCGGCTCGTAGCCGTCCTCGGCCTGGCCCGACACATAGCCTACCGGCTTGTGCAGCAGCACGGTCACGCGCTCGCCCTGCTCGGAGCGCGCGGCCTGGTGGATCTCGATATTGGCGTCCGGGCCGACGCGCGAGCCGAGCTCGGTCACGGGCTGGCCGTCGACCAGCACCCAGCCGCGCGGAATCCATTCGTCGGCTTCGCGGCGCGAGCACAGGCCCAGTTCCGACATGCGCTTGGACAGCCGCACCAGGCCGTCGGCGCCGTCTTCGGCGCGCGGCGCCTGCGGCGCGGGCGCGGGGCGCTCGGCGCGCACCGGACGCTCGGTCTGCTGCGCGCGTTCCGGCCGGCCGCCGCGGTAGTCGCGCTGGCCGCCGTCGTGCGGGCGGCGCGGGCGGTCATTGTTCTCGCCGGGGGCGAAACGGCGCGGCCGGTCCTGGCCTTCGCCCGGAGCAAAACGGCGCGGCCGGTCATCGCCCTCGCGCGGGCCGAAGCTGCGCTGGCGGTTGTCGCCTTCGCCGCCGAAGCGGCGCGGCCGGTCCTGGCCTTCGCCGGGACCAAAACGGCGCGGACGGTCGTCGCCCTCGCGCGGGCCGAAGCCGCGCTGGCGGTTGTCGCCTTCGCCGCCGAAACGGCGCGGGCGGTCCTGGCCTTCGCCCGGAGCAAAGCGGCGCGGCCGGTCGTCGCCCTCGCGCGGGCCGAAGCCGCGCTGGCGGTTGTCGCCTTCGCCGCCGAAGCGGCGCGGGCGGTCCTGGCCTTCGCCGGGCGTGAAACGGCGCGGCCGGTCGTCGCCTTCGCGCGGGCCGAAGTTGCGCTGGCGATTGTCGCCTTCGCCACCGAAGCGGCGCGGGCGGTCCTGGCCTTCGCCGGGACCAAAACGGCGCGGCCGGTCGTCGCCCTCGCGCGGGCCAAAGTTGCGCTGGCGGTTGTCGCCTTCGCCGCCGAAGCGGCGCGGGCGGTCCTGGCCGTCGCCGGTGCGCGGGCCGCGCGCGGGGCGCTGCGCGCCGTCCTCGGGTTTCCTGCGCGCGCCGCCGGCGCGCTCCTGGGCCTGCTTGATGCCGTCGACCACGGCGCGCACGCGCTGGCGGTTCAGGTCGGACACCCGCACCGGCCGGGTGGGCTTGCGGGTGTTGCCGGCGGGCGCGGTCTTGATGCCCAGCGTCTTGCGCTTGGGCGAAGTGTCATCGGTCATATCTTCAATGCGGGGCGTCCGGCCTAGATGGCCAGCGCCGCCAGCAGGTCCTGTTCAAGCTGTAGCTGCAATTTGTTGTCCGAGGCGAGGCGGCTGCCGTCGACCAGGAAAACGTCTTCCACCCGCTCGCCGAGCGTGTTGATGCGGGCGGTATGCACCGAGATGCGGTGCTTGGCCAGTACGCGCGAGATCGCGTACAGCAGGCCGGTGCGGTCGTTGGCCGAGAGCGACAGCAGGTAGTACTGGCCGCGCTCGTCGGGGCGCAGGTCCACGCGCGGCTTGATCGGGAAGCTGCGCGACTGGCGCGACAGCCGCCCTTGCGAGGGTTCCGGCAGCGGCGCGTTCGGGCGCAGGCGCTCGGCCAGCTCGTGCTCGACCAGCGCGATGATGTCGCGGTAGTTGCCGCTGGCCGCGCTGCCGATGCCGGGGTCGGTGACCTGGAAGGTGTCGAGCGCGTAGCCGTGGCGGGTGGTGTGGATCTTGGCTTCCTGGATGGAGAAGCTCTTGCGTTCGAAATAGCCGCAGATGCGCGTGAACACGTCGGGCTGGTCCTTGACGTAGACCGCCACCTGCATGCCTTCGCCGGCGGCGGACACGCGCGCCTTGACCACCGGGGCGTCGCCGTCGACCTTGTCGTAGAGGTGGCGCGTGAGCCAGGCGATGTCGCGCGCGTCGTGGCGCAGGAAGAAGGCCACGTCGAGCTGGGCCCACAGCGGCTTGCCCAGCTCGGGGTCGAAGGCCTTCAGGCGCAGTTGCGCGATGGTGTCTTCCTTGCGCTGCGACCACAGCGAGTGCGGGTCGACGCGGGCGCCGCCGAGCACGCGCAGCGTGATGCGGTAGAGGTCTTCGAGCAGCTTGCCCTTCCACGCGTTCCACACCTTGGGGCTGGTGCCGCGGATGTCGGCCACGGTCAGCAGGTAGAGCGCGGTCAGGTAGCGCTCGCTGCCGACCACGCGGGCGAAGGCGTGGATCACGTCCGGGTCGGTCAGGTCCTGCTTCTGCGCCACGTGGCTCATGGTCAGGTGGTGCTCGACCAGCCAGGCGATCAGGTCGGTGTCCTCGCGCGCGATGCCGTGCTGCTTGCAGAAGCGGCGCGCGTCGGTGGTGCCGAGCTTGGAGTGGTCGCCGCCGCGGCCCTTGGCGATGTCGTGGAACAGCGCCGCCACCCACAGCACCCAGGGGCGGTCGAAGGTGGCCATCAGCCGGCTGCAGAACGGGAACTCGTGGGTGTGCTCGACCACGGCGAAGCGCCGCATGTTGCGCACCACCATGAGGATGTGCTGGTCCACCGTGTAGACGTGGAACAGGTCGTGCTGCATCTGGCCGACGATGCGGCGGAAATTGCTCAGGTAGCGGCCCAGCACGCTGGTCTGGTTCATCAGGCGCAGCGCGTGCGTGATGCCCTGCGGCTCCTGCACGATGGCCAGGAACAGGCGGCGGTTCTCGGGGTCGTTGCGCCAGTGCGCGTCCATCACCGTGCGCGCGTTGTAGAGGCCGCGCAGCGTGCGCGGCGACAGGCCCTTGACGCCGGGCGTGCGCTCGTACACCAGGAAGGTTTCGAGGATGGCGTGCGGCTCGCGCTCGTAGAGGTCGTCGCTGGTGATCTCCAGCATGCCCTGGCGTTCCACGAAGCGCTCGTTGATGACGCGCGTCACCTTGGATTCGCTGGGGAACAGCATTGCCTCGATGTTGAGCAGCAGCACGCTGTTGAGCTGGGTGACCGCCTTGGCGGCCCAGTAGTAGCGCCGCATCAGCTGCTCGCTGGCGCGCTTGTTGTTGTTCTGGCGGTAGCCGAACGATTCGGCCAGCGCGGTCTGCAGGTCGAACACCAGCACGTCCTGGCGGCGCCCGGCCACCAGGTGCAGGCGCGCGCGGATGGTCTTGAGCAGGCGCTCGTTGCGCTGCAGTTCCTGCGCCTCGCGCTCGCTCAGCAGGCCGCGCTCGAACAGCTCCTTCCAGCTGTCGCCGAAGCCGGCCGCCTTGGTCATCCACAGGATCACCTGCAGGTCGCGCAGGCCGCCCGGGCTTTCCTTGCTGTTGGGCTCGAGCGCGTAGGGCGTGTCCTGGTACTTGGCGTGGCGCTGGCGCATTTCCAGCAGCTTGGCCTGGAAGAACGCGCGCGGGTCGAGGTCGGCCTGGTAGCGCGTCTGCAGCTCGGCGAACAGCTTGCGGTTGCCGGTCAGCAGGCGCGCCTCGAGCAGCGAGGTCTGGATGGTGACGTCCTGGCGCGACTCGCGGATGCAGTCGTCCACGGTGCGCACGGCCGAGCCGATCTCCAGCCCGAGGTCCCAGCACAGGCCGATGAATTTCTCCAGCCGGCGCGCGGTGTCGTCGTCGGGCTCGGCCGGCAGCAGCAGCAGCACGTCCACGTCCGAGTACGGGAACAGCTCGCCGCGCCCGTAGCCGCCCACGGCCACCAGCGCGCACTGCGCCGGCAGGGCCAGCCCGCGCCAGGCCTCGACCAGCGCGGCGTCCACCGCGCGCCGCAGGCGCGTGAGCAGGTGGCCGACGTGGCCGTGCGCGCTGAAGTCGTCGAACACGGCCTGCTTGCCGGCTTTCAGCTGATCGCGAACACGGGTGGCGAGGATGAGTTCCGGCGTGGCGTCCATGACTTGGGCTTGGGACATCGAAAGGGCGATGGGTTGCTGGGGAGCGACGAAGAAACGGCGAAACGATGAAGCGGCGAAACAGCGAAACAGCGAAGCGGCGGCTGAAACAAGAAGGGCGCCAACTTGGCGCCCGGGGTAGCGTCAGGCTGCGACGGAATCGGTGACGAAGGCCGGCGGCGCCTGCGTGCCCGCCGAGACGGTGAGCACGTCGTAGCCGGTCTCCGTCACCAGGATGGTGTGCTCCCACTGCGCGGACAGGCTGCGGTCGCGCGTCTTGACGGTCCAGTGGTCGGGCATGGTGCGGATCTCGCGCTTGCCGGCGTTGACCATCGGCTCGATCGTGAAGATCATGCCGGGCTGGATCTCCATGCCGGTGCCGGGGCGGCCGTAGTGCAGCACCTGCGGGTCTTCGTGGAAGTTCTTGCCGATGCCGTGGCCGCAGTATTCGCGCACCACGCTGTAGCCGGCGCCTTCCGCGTGGACCTGGATCACGTGGCCGATGTCGCCGAGGTGGGCGCCGGGGCGCACCTGCATGATGCCCTTCCACATGCATTCGAACGTGACCTGGGCCAGGCGCTTGGCCAGGATCGAGCCTTCGCCGACGATGAACATGCGGCTGGTGTCGCCGTAGTAGCCTTCCTTGGTGATGACGGTGATGTCCAGGTTGATCGCGTCGCCGGACTTCAGCACGCGCTCGCCCGGGATGCCGTGGCAGATCACGTCGTTGACCGAGGTGCAGATCGCGCCGGGGAAGGGCGGGTAGCCGGGCGGGGCGTAGTTCAGCGGCGCCGGCACGGTACCCTGCACGTCGCGCATGTAGGCGTGGCACAGCCGGTCGATCTCGCCGGTGGTGATGCCGGGCTTGACGAAGGGCGTGATGTAGTCGAGGACCTCGGAGGCCAGCCGGCACGCTACCCGCATCTGGGCGATATCGTCGGCGTTCTTGATATGGATGCTCATGCTGCTCGCAAAAGTGGCGGCGAAGCCACTGGCTGCGCCTCAAGTCGAATCTGAAAGACGGGATTATCGCACCATCGCGCCCCTGCCGCAGCCAAAATGGGCCGCCGGGGCGCCCCGGCCGGCCCTGGCGGGCGCGGGGGCGGGGCGCATGCCGGACGCATCGGCCCGGTACCGCCACCGTGCCGTTACAGTACCGGCCCCCTTGAGCGAAGTCCGGTTTTGTTGCTACAATCTTAGGCTGGCTTTCTCATGACCGCCTTCGGGCGTGGCAATGCCGTCGTTTGCAGTCGTTCTGCTCGCGCCGGGGATTGTCGGATGCAATGTCAAATGCATGTCGAATGTGCGTTCGGCGCTGCATCGGGAAGCCAGAGATCGTGAAATCGCGAGTCCGTCCATCCGGGGTGTTCCTGTTGAGGAATGTCGGGGCGGACTTCAGACCTAACCCTTTTGGAGAATTTTCATGTCCGTTACCATGCGCGAAATGCTGGAAGCCGGTTGCCACTTCGGCCACCAGACCCGCTTCTGGAACCCCAAGATGGCACCGTTCATCTTCGGCCATCGCAACAAGATCCACATCATCAACCTCGAAAAGACGTTGCCGATGTTCCAGGACGCGCTGAAGTACGTGCGTCAGCTGGCAGCCAACCGCGGCACCGTGCTGTTCGTGGGCACCAAGCGCCAGTCGCGCGAAATCCTCGCTGAAGAAGCCGGCCGCGCCGGCATGCCCTACGTCGACGCCCGCTGGCTCGGCGGCATGCTGACCAACTTCAAGACCGTCAAGATCTCGATCAAGCGCCTCAAGGACATGGAAGCCGCCAAGGAAGCCGGCGCGCTGGAAACC
>Ga0255336_100687_pt1 | contig 42106 bp, 46 predicted proteins | sample MeOH1_35cm_T3_17_FD_189102 | JGI IMG/M metagenome (GOLD analysis project Ga0255336, IMG submission 189102) | Sandy soil microbial communities from University of British Columbia, Vancouver, Canada - MeOH1_35cm_T3_179 | ecosystem: Engineered > Artificial ecosystem > Sand microcosm > Unclassified ...
GCCCCTGGGGCTTCAAGGCTTTCAGCGGCTATCTCGGCGACGACAAGGCGGCCTGGGCCGAATACGATGCAACGGAACTGGTGAAGCGGCGGCCATTTGCCGGCGAGATCCTGATTGACCAAGGCCTCGCCGACAAATTCCTGGCGGAACAGCTGCACCCGCATCTCTTTGAGGAAGCAGCCTCATCGGCGGGTCAGAAGCTCGTCCTGCGGCACCACCCGCATTACGACCACGGCTACTTTTTCATCGAGAGCTTTATGGACGACCATCTGCGGCATCACCACCGCCTGCTAACCCAATAGCCCCATCCACGACGCGCGCCGCCGCTGATCTGCGGCGGTGGCGCTTCCCGTGCTGCCACGCTTGATTTTTGCGACGACCATGCCGCATGAAAGATATACGATCTCCCTCGCTCCGAGAGAAATTGCCCGATATCTGCGGCTGAATATGGCAGTCGGGGCAATTTACAGCTGCGCCAATCTGGCGGTGCTGTTGGTGTTGCCCCTGCTTATCCGGTTCAACATCCTTGGCTTTCAGGCGACATGGCTGTTGCTGGCATTGCCGGTTGCCCTCCTGAGCAATGGCTTTTGGGCGCTTCAGCACGAAGCGTTCCACAATCACTTCGCGGCAAGGCAGGTGACGAATAAGCTGTGCGGACGCCTCATGAGCATACTCTTCGGCTCATCCTTCCGGGTTCTGCGCTTCGCTCACCTGATGCATCATCGGTTCAACCGCCATCCGCTCGACCGGCCGGATACCTTCGACCCCAGCACGACCTCGGCTTGGCGCGCACGCGGCCTGTTCTTCGCCGAGATCCTCGGCGGCCTTTATTTGATCGAAGTACTCTTGCCGCTGCTCTATTGTCTGCCGAAACGGGTCGTCCGCCGCCTGCTGGATCGGATTTATGCCGGCGGAGACAGCCGCCTCACCCAGCTTCGCGATTTAGCCCAGCAGACATTGGGCTCGCCTCGAGCGGTCGCGGAAATCAGACAGGACCTGGCGGCGGTCCTTGTCCTGTATGGCGCCGCATTCAGCCTATGGGGCGGGTGGTGTTGGGGCCTGCTCCTCTTCATGCTGATCCGGGCGACCCTGATCTCCTTCCTGGACAATATCTACCACTTCCGCACACCGGTCGACCGGCCGGACTTCGCGTATAACCTAAGTTTATCCACCCCGCTCCGGGCCTTGATTTTCAACATGAATTTTCATCGCATTCACCACCACCATATGCACCTCCCCTGGTGGTCCCTGCCGCGACAGTTCCAGGCCTCCGGCGAGACCTTCGATCGGGGATATTTCCATGCTGCAATTGCACAATTCCGCGGGCCGGCTCCCACCGGCATGTTGGGATCGGATAAATAGCCGCCGCGGTTGCGACGGTGTCTAAAGCAGTGATTAAAAAAACACTAATACGAGCGAATCAGCCGCTTGCTTTTCGTTTCTCCCACCCGCATGCTGTTCATTGGCAATTCAGCATTGGGCTCTCTTATGCGAGTGCCTGAGATGGTGGAGCGCCGGTTATCCATCTTCTTGCAGAGTGAACAACATGACTGATCACAATCACCACGGCGGCGGTTCGGAGCTCAGGGGCCGTATTAAGTGGTTCAATACGGAAAAGGGCTTCGGTTTCGTCTCGCCGGCTGATGGCGCTCCGGATGTTTTCTTGCACATCTCCGCGCTCAAGGATGCAGGACTGCAGGACGCCCCAGAAGGTTCGACAATCCATTGCGAAGTTGGCCAGGGACGTAAGGGGATCCAGGTGCTGCGCGTCATCACGCTGGATACCAGCACGGCGACACCGAGGGCACCACGTCGGCAGTTCCAGCCGCGAGACCGTGGCCATCACGATCGCTGACCTGACCAAGATCATTCGGCGATGATCGTTACAGCCGCGGTGCCGGTCGCCGCGGCTGTTATTGTTTATGCAATGCGCCATCGGTAGAAATACTTGGGCAGCGAGCGCTTCGGTTCACCTTGCACGGCCCTTCCGGCTGTGCAGGATAGGGCCAGCCCGAGTGAGTAAGCATAAGGTACCGGAATGGCGTTTGATCAACGGGATTTTCGTACGGCCCTTGGCCAGTTTGCCACAGGCATCACCGTGGTCACCGCCCGCTCGGCCGATGGCGAGCTTCTCGGCGTCACCGTGAATTCTTTCAACTCGGTCTCGCTCGAACCGCCGCTCATCCTCTTCAGCCTTGAACGCCGCGCGTTCAGCCTGCCGGCCTTCGAGACCGCTGGCGCCTTCGCCGTCAATATCCTGAGCGACGAACAAACCGCGTTGTCGCAGAATTTCGCCCGGACTCAGGGCGATAAATGGGCCGGCATCGCCTATGAGCATTGGGTCACCGGCAGCCCGATCCTACGGGGCTGTCTGGCCGCCTTCGACTGCCGCACCCATGCCGTCCATGACGGCGGCGACCATCGAATTTTCCTGGGCGAAGTCCTGCGTTTTGAGGCGCTGTCCGAAGGCGAACCGCTGATCTATTTTCGCGGCAGCTATACCGGCCTCAAATAATCCGCGTAACGCCCTAGGGTTGTACAATTGGCAGCTTCCGAGTACCCGCTTGGGCGATCGGCCTATGGCGGGCATGACGGTGAAAATTCGAGAAGAGTCGATCTCGGAACATAGGCCGGGCGGTGCAGCCTATCCTATGCACCTGTCAACCATTGGTAGGCAGCTTTCACCGAAGTTTAACCTTTATCCTAAATGCTCATTAGCTGCGCTGGGTTGGTAAGTCTGATCAGCTTGGAGTGGCGATAATGAAGGACCAGCGCTTGCCTGGGGAGGGCACTGCTTTGGACTCCGGTTCTTTTACCGCGGATACGGTCGATCCTCGTCTCGAGGCGATGCTGTCGATCAGCGCGCGCATGAATGGCTGCCTCTATCGCTGCAGCAACGACAGCGCCTATACGATGCTGTTCATCACCGACAGCGTCGAGCGCATGACCGGTTATCCCGCAAGCGACTTCATCAACAATCGCCATCGCACCTGGGTCTCCGTCTGCCATGCGGATGACACGCCGGCGGTTGATGCCGCGGTGGCGGCTGCGCTGGAAAAGCACGATCAATGGGATCTCGACTATCGCCTGATCGGGCGCGATGGAAATGAAATCTGGGTCCATGAGACGGGCGGCGGCGTATTTGGCCCCGACGGCGTCCTGCAATATCTCGAAGGGGCCATCATCAATGTGAACGATCGCAAGCGGCTGGAAACCGAAGTGCAGAGCATGCTCGATCGCATCGCCGTCATCAGCAACTCGATCGTGAAGGATACCACCGCCATTCTCGATGTCTTGCGTGCTTTGAAGATGCTGGCCCTCAATGCCCGTATCGAAGCCGCGCGGGCGGGCGAACAGGGGCTGGGCTTTGCCGTCGTCGCGCAGGAGATCAAGTCGCTTGCCACGCTGACAGGGGAGTCAGCGGAACGCATCACCAGCTTGATGAGCGAGCTTAACAGCGTGCTGACGAAGCAGAACGCGACGCATCGCTGAAGGACGGACAGCGCTCTACTTATCGCGCAATAGGGCGTCGGAAACCTCAGGCCTTCGGATAATCGATTCCGACGACCTCCAGATCAATATCGCCTGCCGGCCGCTTCCAGGTGACGATTTCGCCGATCCTCGCGTCGCTCAAGGCGAGTGCCAGCGGCGAGACCCAGGACAGCTTGCCATTGGCCGGATCGGCCTCATCCTCGCCGACGATCTCGAAGCGACGGCGTCGCTCGTCATCGCCCAGCGTATCGACGATGGCGCCGAAGGCGACATGGTCGCGAGGCTGCACTTTGAGGTCGATCAGGATCGCCCGGGCAATTCTCTCGCGGACATACCGCAAGTTCCGCTCCAGAACGGAACGCTGCTGGCGATCTACCAGCTTCCCATCGGCGCCGACGGCGCCCGCAACGGGACGTCCCAGTTCGGTCAAGGCCGCCTCGATTTCCTGCAACTGCTGCTGCAACTGGACCAGGCCGTGTGGCGTCACGTAGTTCGGATGTGGGCTGTGCACGCGCTCCGGCACTTCGTCGGCAATGTTGTCTTCTTCTTTTACGAATGCCCGGCTCATCTCTTCATGCTCCCTGGAGGTCGCCCTGTTTGCCAAATTCAGGGATCGAACGAAACAAAATTCGCGGCCCGCCCTGCCCGCCAACACGGGTCGTCCTGCCGAAGCATCCGGCTTTGCGCAGCGGTCTGTCAAAACGGGCGGGCCCGTCGCAGCGCCGCCGGCCAGCGACTTCCCCTCGGTCCGGCAATTTAGGGGGGCTATGCATAGCCGGCACAGCGCTCTGCCTGGGTTTCATTGGACCCAGCCCGCATTATCCCGCTAAAACGGCTCCTGTAAAAGCCTGTCGTTCCCCTAGGGCAGAGGGAAGCGGCGGCGATCGCAGGCATTTTGGGGGCGCACGATGCAGCAGAGTGATGTCGTCATTATCGGCGGTGGTGTGGTCGGAAGTTCCGCCGCGTATTTCCTGGCCAGCCAGCCAGGGTTCAAAGGCTCGATTACCGTGATCGAGAAGGACCCCACCTACAACTCCGCAGCCACGCCTCGTTCCGCCGGCGGCATCCGCCTCCAATACTCGACCGCGGAAAATATCCAGATCTCGCAATTTGGCGCCGCTTTCATCAAATCGATCGACGAGCATCTGACCGTCGACGGCGAAAGGCCGGGTATCCAGTTTCATGAGAACGGCTACCTGTTTCTGGCCACGTCTGCGGGGCTCGACGTTCTCACCGCCAACCAGCAACTGCAGCAGAAGCTGGGAGCCGCCACCGAACTGCTGCAGCCGGACGCCCTCGCGCGCAAGTTCCCTTGGCTGAACGTCACCGATCTCGCCGGCGGTTCCTTCGGCCCGGTCAATGAGGGCTGGCTGGATCCTTATTCGCTTCTGCAAGCTTTCAAGCGCAAGGCGCGGTCACTCGGCGTCACCTATCTGCATGACGAAGTCGTCGGCCTCGACCATGGCAACCATCGTGTCAGCGCCGTCACGCTGAAATCCGGTGGCAAGATCGCCTGCGGCACCGCCATCCTGACCGCAGGCATACAGGCCGCGACCATCGCTGGCTTCGCCGGCATCGACCTGCCCGTGCGGCCGCGCAAGCGCTTCATCTATGTCTTCGATTGCAAGGATGATATTCGTACCGCGCCGCTGACCATCGATCCCACCGGCGTCTGGTTCCGGCCGGAAGGAGCCGGTTTCATCGCCGGCGTCTCGCCGGCGGAAGACCAGGACCCGGACTGCACGGATTACGAACTCGAATATACCCTGTTCGAAGACCTGATCTGGCCGACACTTGCAGAGCGTGTGCCCGCCTTCGAAGCCATCAAGATGTCGAGCGCCTGGGCTGGTCATTACGACTACAACACGCGCGATCAGAACGTCATTATCGGCAAGGCGCCGCAGGTCGAGAACCTGCTGATCGCCAGCGGCTTCTCCGGCCACGGCCTGCAGCAATCCCCCGCCATCGGCAGGGCTCTCAGCGAATTGGTGACCTTCGGTGCCTACCGGACGTTGGATCTCAGCCGCCTCGGCTACGAGCGGATCCTCACCGGCCAACTGATCCAGGAAGCGAACGTCGTTTAGAGCCGCCTTCACCTTTCCGGTGGAAGCAAATTTGCTTCCACCGGAAGCAATCCCGCTCTAGGCTGAGCCATGCGTTGCGCTCCATCGGAGAACCCGTCATGGCCAATACCGCTCTCATTTCCATCATCTGCGCCGACCATGCCGGATTGATCGCCGATGTCACCGGCCGACTCTATGAGCTCGGCGTCAATCTCGGCGACACCACCTTTGCAGTGCTCGGCGGCGGCGCCGAATTTACCCTGGTGGCGAAACTGCCCTCGGCGATGAGTTCGGCGGAAGTCGAGCAGGACCTGCACGGCCTGCCCGCTCTCAAGGACGCCAAACTGACGGTGCAGCCTTTTCAATATCGCGAAAGCCACGACGACAGCGCGCAGATTACCCACCGCATCGAAATCAGCGGCGATGACAGCCCCGGCCTTATTGCCCGGCTGAGCGAGGTTTGTCGGCAATATGGCGTCAATATCGTACGCCTGAATTCTGAAAGCGCCCCCTCAAGCAGCGGCGCCCGCTTCGTGCTGCGAATGGCCGCCTTCATCCCCGCGGACAAGGCAGCCAGCTGCATGGCAGCCGTCGCCAATACCGCCGGCCAGATGCATCTGAAATGTCTGTGGCAACAGGTTTCGTGAAGCGGATCTGATACGGTGCCACGCCTCCAGCGAGCACGGCAGCCGATCCGTCATGATGCGGGCGAGTTGAGCCGCCCCCGGCGGCAGGTCTGCAAGTCCTATGGCTTCGGACATTGCAGGTCCTGCTGTGCAGCCTTGACGTCCATCGTATAGCGCGGGCGATCGGCACACTGGCTGTTGTATTTCGCGACCAACGCATTCCATTCGTCGACCTTGGTATTATAGGCCGGTCGCAAATCGTTCTGGACCAGGGTCCGGAGATTCTGCTGCTGGGCCATCAGATCCTTCAGCACCTGTTGCCCCACTGTGTCCTGAGGCGACAAATTGCTTCTCTGCTCCATGACCTGCTGATCGATATTGGCGAGTTCCTGCTGCCGTTCGTTCAGCAGATCCTGGCGCAGGGCAAGGTCGTCATGATCGGCGGACATCTGCTGCTCGATACAAAGGCAGTCGCGTAGCTCCGTCACGCTTAGCGGCGTGCCGGAGCCGGCAGCCTGAGCAACCTGCAACGAATCGGCGCTGGCCGAGAGGCCGCCCGCCAAGCCAATGCCGCATAAGCCGAGAGCCAAGGCTGCCGCTGCCGGTAATGCGGACCTGGCGACACCGCGGGGCTGGTTTCGCGGTTTTTGCATTGCTCCTCCTCACTTTCGGATGAAAGCGGCATGTTCAAGTAAGGCAGAAGTATGGCAATCTTGCCGCCGCTTGAACAGCCGTGTGGAGATGACATGCATGTGATCGTCCTGGGGGCCGGGCTGATGGGGGTGACATCGGCCTACTACCTGGCCAAGGAAGGCCATGAGGTGACCGTGGTCGACCGGCGCCCCGAGGTCGCGATGGAGACCAGCTTCGCCAATGCCGGGCTGATGACCCCTGGCCATGCTTCCGCCTGGGCCAGCCCGCGGGCGCCGATGATCCTGTTGCGCTCGCTCTGGCGCGGCGACACATCTCTTCGTTATCGCCTGAAGCTCGACCCGCGGATGTGGGGATGGACCCTGCAGTTCCTGCGCAATTGTACGGCGGATCGCAACCGCGCCAATACCTTGGTGAAACTACATCTCTGCCTGCACAGCCAGAAGGAAACAGACCGCATCACGCGAGAAACCGGCATCGCCTGGGATCGCATCGCCAAGGGCGCCTTATACCTGCATCGCGACAAGGACTATCTCAAATCCGCCCAAGCCAACTTCCCCATGATGCAGGACGTCGGCGTCAAACTGCGCGCCATCGACGTCGACGAGATCATCGCCCTGGAACCGGCTCTCCAGGCGAGTCGCGACAAGCTGGTGGGCGCCATCTATGTCGAAGGCGATGAAAGCGGCGATGCGCGCAAGTTCACCATGGCGCTGGCCGAAGTATGCCGCGGTCTGGGTGTCACCTTTCGCCTCGGCGAACGAATCGAGCGGATTGACGGTGACAGCGAGGCCATTTCCGGAGTCGTCACCGGCGAAGGCATCTTAAAGGGCGACGCCTATGTTCTGGCGCTGGGCAGCTACAGCCCGCAACTCGTGCGGCCGCTCGGCGTCAAGCTGCCGATCTATCCGGTCAAGGGCTACTCCCTGACCCTGCCCATTCGTGATCCCGCCGCGGCACCGACCATTGGCGGCGTGGACGAACTTAATCTGGTTGCCTTCTCGCGTCTCGGCGATCGCTTGCGACTGACGGGAACGGCGGATTTCGCCGGCTACGATACCGAATTCGAGGCGCATCATTTCACCCATATGCTGAAGGTCGCCCGCGAACTCTTTCCGCAGGGGGGCGCTTACGACCAGCCGAGCTATTGGGCCTGCCTGCGACCGATGACGCCCGACGGCCCGCCGATCATCGGCGCCAGTCCGGTCCGCAATCTGTGGCTGAATACCGGCGCCGGACATATGGGCTGGACCATGGCCTGCGGCATGAGTCAGATCCTGAGCGACCAGATGGCAGGCCGCAAGCCGCTGCTCGACGACCGTCCCTTCAGTCTGGCCCGTTACGGCTGATGGCAATACTGGCGACGTTCAGACGGCCAGAGGCACGGTAAACAGCCGGCCCCATTGCGGCAGTTGATCCTCAATGCCGGCGAGACGCAGGCAATGCCAGGCCAAGGCATGGTTGGAGGAGGTCACGGGCTTGCCCAACTCGCGTTCGAGGTCGGCGGCAATATCGACCAGACGCAGGCTGGTGCAGGAGACGAAGACCGCATCGACCGCCGGATGCTTGCCGAGTTCGAGCGCCGCAGCGCGCAGCGAATCCAGGCTGATCCGCGCCACTTCATTATCGTTCTCGTGGTTGAAGGAACCGATAACGGGGACTTCAAGTCCCTGCGCCTCGACGTGGCGACGCAGCATCTGGTTGACGGAGTCGATATAAGGCGTCAGCAGCGCAATCCGTCTGGCCTTAAGCGATTTCAAGCCGGCAACGGCCGCCGTGATCGGCGTCGTGCAGGCAACACCCGGCCGCGCTTGATGAATTTTGGCGAAGACATTCTCCTCGCCGATGACGACGGCGCCGGAGGTGCAGGCATAGGCGACGACATTGAGATCGAGGCCCGGCAGGATGACGTCGGTCGCTGCAGCGATCTCCTTCTCCATCTCCTTGAGTGTCGTCGGATTGATGGCGATCGGGCTGGGAATGCGGCTTTGATAGAGAGCTACACCGTCGAGCGTGAAGATGCGCCGACATTCATATTCCAGCGTGTTGTCGGTGGCGAGAACGATCAACCCGATGCGCGCCCGATGGGCGATGCCCTGATCCAGCTTGAACGGCAGATGCATGCGATTTACCAGCAAGCCGTCGGTAGGCGAAGTCTGCATCGCCACAGTCATTTGCGATCTCCCAGCACTGCTGCCGTATACTACGCAAAATAGAGTCGCAGCGCCCGGCACTCGTCGTTATCATTGTTAACGGAACCGAGTATATCCTGTTCGGGTTGTATCGTCACGAGGCGCCTTGATCCGTCGCAGGAATAGCCAGGCATCGGTGATGGCGTGAACAGGAGTTCGATATGAAGAGAAAAAAGACCACAAAAGCCGCTGGTCCGTTGGTTTTCCCCTTCGCCCCGGCTGTTCGTGGTCGTAGCGGTTGGGGATTGGCTGGGATCGTTCTTGCCGGCCTCGTCCTGGGCCAGCTTCAGCCCACCCTTTCCTGGGCGCAAAGCGATCCGACCCCTGGCAACCCGCCACCTCCCGGGAGCGAGAACGAGGCCATTCCAGTTGGCGTCGGCATTCTCAACGCGACGACCTATCAGGCGATCGCCAAAGGCAGCGGCTTTGACACCGTGGTCCGCAATCCGACCGATCCGACCGGTTCAGCCCTGGATAATGCAGTCCTGGAGCGGGTCAATCAGGAACTCGTGGCGCGCGGCTACAAAGTCGACCATGAGGCCGAACTCGTCATGCTGGTCGGTGGCGATCTTGTCCGCGGCACCTCGAAGGACGCCGTTGTCGACCAGATCAAGGGGATCACCCCGCCGCCGCAAAAGCAGGGCAATGTCTTTTCGACCAACGGCAACACGCTTTTGACCCGCACACCGCCCGATCCGCATCCCAATATCTTCCGCATCAGCCTATCGGTTTATGACCGCCAGACGGGCACCTATGTATGGCGTGGATCGATCGATCGCGGGACGTCCAATCTGACGCCAGACCAGGCCACCGATCACATGGTACCGCCGCTCGTCGGCGCCATTGGACAGACCGAGAAGGATCGCAAGGTAGAGATCGGCACGACCCAATAACCGGCCCCGGTCTTCGGCCGCCGCATCATCTCCTTCTGCCCTTCTGTCGGCATCTTCATGGGGCGTGGCCCCGTTTATCTTCAGCCGGCGCGGGTGTTTTTGCAGAAATCAACCCACGGCGAATGCAAGGGCGCCCAACGCAAAGCCAAGTTGCTGGCGGTCCGGGCGAACCGCTAGACTTGTCCGGATCATTGCTGTGCACAGCAGAGAACGGCCTACAGGGGAGCAAGCTTAATGGGCGCGAATCAAATTGGCGGACACGCCGCGATCAGCATTCTGGAAACCTATGGCGTCGACACCGTCTTCGGGATTCCGGGCGTACATACGCTGGATCTCTATCGCGGCATCGCTGACCGCAAGATGCGCCATATCGGGGTCCGTCATGAACAGGGCGCCGGCTTCATGGCGGACGGCTATGCGCGCGCTTCCGGCAAGCCCGGCGTCTGCTGCCTGATCACTGGGCCCGGCCTGCTGAATGCCGCCACGCCGATCGGCCAGGCTTATTCAGATTCGGTGCCGGTGCTGGTCCTGTGCAGCGTCAATGCCAGCAAGGATCTCGGCAAAGGCCGCGGACGGCTGCATGAGATCTCCGACCAGCGTGCCGCCATTGCGCCTATGACCGCCTTTGCCCGCACCATTTACAAGGCCAGCGAGCTGCCGCAGGCGGTCGCCGACGCCTATAAGGTGTTCGAGACCGGCCGCCCGCGCCCGGTGGTGCTGGAAATGCCCCTCGACATGCTGTCGGCACCCGCCGATCTCGGCCGGCCGCAACGCGAAAGAGCCGCGGCGCCACAGCCGAGAGCCGAAGACCTCGCGGCGGGCCGCACCTTGATCGACGGTGCCAAGCAACCCCTGGTGATCGCCGGTGGCGGCACGGTCGACTGTGCCCCTGCCCTGCGCGCTTTCGTCGAGAAGATCGGCGCTCTTTGCGTCACCACCACAGCCGGTAAAGGGGTGTTTCCGGATTCCCACCCGGCCTCCTTGGGCAGCACCCTGTCGCTGCCCGCCACCCAGGATTATCTCGCCAAGGTCGATTTAGTGATCGCCATTGGCACCGAACTGGCGGAAACCGATTCCTGGACCGACTTTGTGACCTTTGGCGGCAAGCTGATCCGGATCGACATCGATGCCTATACCCTGACCCGCGATTACACGCCGACGGTCGGCCTGCTGGCGGAAGCCGATGCAACGCTGACGGCCTTGACGCCCCTGGTCGCCGCCGGGCGGCAACCCGATCTGGCGAGCGCCGCCCGCATCCGCCAGCAAAACCGCGCCGGCCTCGCCCCGCTCCAGCAAAAGCATGCCAAAGTGCTCGATGCTATTCGTGCCGCAGTGAAGGCGGACGGCGTCATCGTCACGGACATGACCCAGATCGCCTATACCGCCAATACCTATTTCCCCTGCGAAGAACCGCGCACCTGGCTGCATCCGGTCGGCTTCGGAACCCTGGGCTACGCCATGCCGGCGGCGATCGGCGCCAAGATCGCCTGCCCCGACCGCGAGGTCGTGGCGATCGCCGGGGATGCCGGCTTCCTGTTCACCGTCCAGGACCTGGGAACCGCCGTCGAGCAGAACCTGCCGATTCCGATCATCGTCTGGAACAACGATCTGCTGGCGCAGATCCACATGGACATGGTGCGGCTGGAAATTGGCGAAATCGGCGTGCGGCCGCGTAATCCCAACTACCTCGCTCTGGCCGAAGCCTTCGGCTGCAAGGCGGTCAAGCCGGACAGCCTGGCGGCCATCACCAAGGCCATCCAGGACGCATTCAAGGCCGATGGCCCGACCTTGATCGAGATCCACGAAAACGCGCCGTTCCTGGCCTGAGTTCAGGAATGGACACCGGCGGCAATGTTTGCCGATTGTCGCCGGTATCGCACTCCCGGCGGGCGATAGCTGCCTAATTCCTTAATAAATATTAACAGAATCGGGAAGAATCCTCCCTGAATCGCCGTGCCACCCCTCGCTCCATCTGGCATAGGATTTGCTGTAACCCTCCTGGCACTTCAAAACTGAGGAGATACGCCATGGAGATTGCATTGGCCGAGCGGCTCGATATGCCGCCGCAGATGACCGACGAGGAGCAGCGCACGCTCTGCTTCAAGCTGTTCAACGCCTTCTGGAACGATGCCGGTAACCGGGGCATCCCCTTTGATACGGTGGGGACCATGGCGATCTCGGCTGCTTTGTTTGGCCTCGTCGCCAAGCACGGCACCGAAACGACCGCTGAATTCCTGGAAGATCTGGCGAAGACCGTGCGCGAAGGCGCATTTGAGATGCAGCAGCAGACCCACTAAGGGTTCTGCTGCATCGGATCGTCTGAACTAGGCCGATGACCGCGTGAGCAACGCGCTCGTGCCGGGAGTCACCCGGTACGTGAGCTGTGTCACGCGCCCGTCGCTGCCGGTTCGCGGCCCATCGACATAAGATCGCGTCGGCGTTATCAAGCTGCGAGTATCAATGGCTCGTCCTTGGCGTAGCTTGTTCATTTGCTGTCGGGTGATTTTGTCGATGCCGAATAGACTCTCGAACGCTTCCCGCCTGGGCTGGCTCGCCTATTGCCTCCGCGGCTGCCTTGCTGCCGCGCCCGTGGTATTGATGGCTTGTACCCAATCTTCGACGACAGCCGCAGGGGACATGGCCGAGGTGCACAAGGCCCTCGCCGAAGACCGCCTGTTCGATGCTTTTCGCGAATTGCTCGATCTCGCCAAGGAAGGCAATCCGGAAGCCCAGTATGAACTGGCCGGCTTCTATCACTATGGCCGCGTCGGTGCCGCCAACTTTCCCAAGGCGCGCGACTGGTATCAACGCGCGGCGAACCAGGGCAATATCGACGCCATGATCGGTCTCGCCGTGATGAACGGCAAAGGGCTCGGCGCCCCCGCCGACAAGAAAACCGCAGATAAGTGGCTGATCATCGCCGGCAACAGCCAGAAACTCAGTCCCGACGCAGCGGCCAAGGTCGCCAGCGCCCGCGCCGATCTCGAACAGGATCTGACGCCGGCTGAAATCACCGCCGCTACGGCTGAGGCGCAGTCCTTCGTACCGAAGCCGGAGCACTAAAGAAGCGGCGCGTCCGTCTGCTACCTCGACACATCCGATTGCCGCCGCCGCCATGGCGCTGATATCTTCTGCGCCGATATCGGAAGTCATCAGGGGGAATCATGATCACCATCATCAAGAATGCGGCCGCTCAACCCAGTGGAAAGCTGGAAGATTGGGGTCCGGTGGTGCAGCCGATCGGCGACGTCATCTCCAAATTGCGCGGCGTTACGGCGACAAATGCGGAGGCCGGTGAACCCGATGTCGGCATCTGGGAATGCTCGCCGGGCAAATGGCATCGCCAAATCAAGACCGCCGAGTTCTGCCACTTTCTTGCCGGCCGCTGCACCTTCACCGCGACCGATGGGCAGAAGATCGAGATCGCGGCCGGAGACGCGCTCTATTTTCCGGCCAACAGCCTCGGCGTCTGGGACGTCCATGAGACCGTCCGCAAGGTCTATATCCTGATCGGCTAAAACGAGCGCGCTCTAGGAAGCCTTGGCCGCACGCGGCTGCAGGCCGCACCATTGCGCCATGAAAAGCGCGATGGTGCGGGTGACGTTGCGCATCGAATGCAGGGAGACGCGCTCGTCGAAGCCGTGAATGTCGTGTGCGACCGGCCCATATACCAAAGCGGGAATGCCCGCATAGAGGCCGAAGAAGCGCGCATCCGTGGTGGCGGTGAGCGATACATCCCTGGGGTCGTGGCCCGTTACCAGTCGATGGCTCTGGCGCAGGCAAGCCTGCGCCGCCTCACCGCCGGTGACGATATAAGGCTCCGCCTGGAAACCGTGATAGACCACCTCCGGCGGGTTGTTGGCGAGGAAATTATGTCCCTGCGCCGCCTGCCGGATTGTCGCCTCGACATCGCGCCGCACCTGGTCGAGCTCCATGCCGGGATAGAAGGATATCCGCATATCGAACGTACACCAGGCGGGAACGCTCGAGGTCCAATCACCGCCTTCGATCTTGCTGACGACAAAATTGATCGGGTGCGGATGATCGCTCCAATGTGCATGCGGCTGCGCATTCCACTTGGCTTCAAGCTCGTGCAGGGCGGCGATAATGGGAAAGCTTGCTTCGATGGCATTGGCACCGCTGCCGGCCCAGCCGACATGGGCGGGACGCCCGCGCAGCTTCACCTGGAACCACATGACGCCAAGCTGCCCGGCAACGAGGCAATCGTTCGAGGGTTCCGGGATGATGGCGGCATCGGCGCGATAGCCGCGCTGCAAGCAGGAAAGCGCACCATTGCCGGTGCATTCCTCTTCCGTCACCGACTGGAAATAGACCGGCGCCGCCGGCTGCAGATCGAGCCGTGCCAGCGCATCGAAAGCCGCGAGAGAGCAGATCAGGCCGGCCTTCATATCGCCACCGCCCCGGCCAAAAAGCCAATCGCCGTCGCGCCAGGTTTCAAAGGGCGGACGCGTCCAGAGTTCCAGCGGCCCCACCGGCACGACGTCAATATGGCCGTTGAGAATCAGCGAGCGGCCGGCGACCGAGCGCGGACGGTGCGCGCCGACGACATTATAGGCATTGTCATAGGATACCGTGACCGGCGAAAAGCCCGGCAAGTGCCTGATGTCATCGAGATCGATGCGCCATTGATCGACATCGAAGCCGCGCCGCCGATACTGCTCCGCCATGAAATCCTGCGCCGGCGCCTCCTGGCCGCGCAGCGAGGGGAAGCGTATGGCCTCTTCCGTCAAGGCACATTGCCGCTCGAAACCGGCATCGACCGCAGCGACGATCCGCTGCACAAGTGTCGGCTCCAGATGACCCATCGTCTCAGCCGTCATGGCACTCCCCTCGCCCGCACGCCTCAGAACAAAGCGATTAATCGACCGGAACCAGCGAGCCGGTCTCAGCCGGCCTTTTTCGCCGTGACTTCAATCTCGATCTTCATGCGGGAATCGACCAGGCCGCAGACGATCGTCGTGTTGGCGGGACGGATATCGCCGAAATACTCGCCGAAAACCGGTGCTACCTTGGTCCAATCGGCGGCATCAGTCAGGATATAGCGCGCCCGCACCACGTCCTTGAGGCTTGCTCCCGCCTGTTCGAGCGCTGCCTGGATGTTGCGGAAAGTCTGGCGCGTCTGTTCAACGATATCGTCCGAAATCGACATCTTGGCGTAGTCGAAACCGGTCGTTCCGGAAACGAAGATCCAGTCGCCATCAACCACCGCGCGGGAATAGCCGGCGGTCTTTTCAAAGGCGGAACCGGAGGAAATCAGGCGGCGTGTCATATCAATTCTCCCCAATCTTTCTGTCTTTTCTGCTCGTCAGGCTTTACTCGCGGCGGCGCCATAGACCCGTTGTGGCCGGCGGTCCTGCACCTCGGCAACGGCGATCGCACTGACATTGACGATCCCGCGCACTGAAATCGACGGTGCGAGAATATGCACCGGCTTGGCCGCGCCCAGCAGGATCGGCCCGATGGATGTACCCTCGCCCAGATAGCGCAGCAGATTGAAGGTGATGTTGGCGGCGTCGAGATTGGGCATGACCAGCAGATTGGCCCGCCCCGTCAGCCGTGAATTGGGAAACAGACGATCGCGCAGCAGCTCGCTGACCGCCGAATCCCCTCGCATCTCGCCTTCGACCTCGAGGTCCGGATCCTGTTGCAGGACGAGGCCCAACGCGCGGCGCATTTTGCGGGCGCTATCGGAATTCGACGCGCCGAAATTTGAATGCGACAGCAGCGCCGCTTTCGGCGCCAGGCCGAAGCGGCGGATCATCTCCGCCGATAGCAGCGTGGTATTGGCGATATCCTCGTCGGACGGATCCGGGATCACTTCGGTATCGGCGATGAAGAAGGTACCGGTCTGCATGATGAGGCCGGTCATGGTGGCATAGTTGCGCACACCGCCCGCCTTGCCGATGATGTCGTTGACGTGTTCCAGATGGCGGTGGAAGCGCCCCACCGTGCCGCAGATCAAGGCCTCGGCTTCGCCGCGCTTGACCATCAGCGAGCCGATCACGGTGTTGCGGGTCCGTACGATGGTGCGGGCATCATCCGGCGCGATGCCCTTGCGCTCGGTCAGGCGATGATAGTGGGTCCAATATTCATGATAGCGCGGATCGTTTTCCGGGTCGCAAAGCTCGACCGTCTCACCGATCTTGATCCGCAGACCGAGACGCTCGATCCGCTTTTCCACGACGGCGCGTCGTCCGATCAGGATCGGCTTGCCGATCCGCTCGTCGACGATCGTCTGGGCGGCGCGCAGCACGCGCTCATCCTCGCCCTCCGCATAGACGATGCGGCGCGGATCGCGGCGCGCCCGATCGAAGATCGGCTTCATCAGAAGGCCGGAGCGGAAGACGAATTGCGACAAGGTTTCCCGATAAGCTTCCCAGTCGGTGATCGGCCGCGTGGCAACGCCGCTTTCCATCGCAGCCTTGGCGACCGCGGGGGCGATTTCGACGATCAGCCGCGGATCGAAAGGCTTGGGAATGATGTAGTCGGGGCCGAATTGCAGCTCCTGCTCGGCATAGACGTTGGCGACGATATCGGAAACATCCGTCCGTGCCAGCGCGGCGATCGCCTGCACGCAGGCGACCTTCATCGCCTCATTGATCGCGGTGGCGCCGACATCGAGGGCGCCGCGGAAGATGAAGGGGAAGCAGAGGACGTTATTGACCTGGTTGGGATAGTCCGACCGGCCGGTGGCGATGACCGCATCGGGCCGCACTGACTTCACCTCTTCCGGCATGATTTCCGGCGTCGGGTTGGCGAGCGCGAAGATCAGTGGCCGATCGCCCATGGTGGCGACCATTTCCTTGGTGAGGACACGCGGCGCCGAAAGGCCGAGGAAGATATCGGCGCCGGTGATGACATCCGCGAGGCTGCGCGCGTTGGTCTTCTTGGCATAGCGCGCCTTGCGCGGGTCCATCAGTTCCGTGCGGCCCTCATAGACCACGCCCGCGATATCACTGACGAAGATATTCTCGACCGGCAGGCCCATCGCCACCAGCAGATCGAGACAGGCCAACGCAGCTGCTCCCGCGCCGGACGCCACCAGCTTCACGTCTTCGATCTTCTTGCCGACAACGGCGAGGCCATTGACCATGGCGGCAGCGACGATGATGGCAGTGCCATGCTGGTCGTCATGCATCACCGGTATCTTCATCCGCTCCTTCAGCTTCTTCTCGATCTCGAAGCATTCGGGCGCCTTGATGTCTTCCAGATTGATCCCGCCGAAGCTCGGTTCCAGCGCCGCGACGATATCGACGAATTTATCCGGGTCGGTCTCATTGATCTCGATATCGAAGACATCGATATCAGCAAATTTCTTGAAGAGGACGGCCTTGCCTTCCATCACCGGCTTGGCCGCCAGGGGGCCGATCGCGCCGAGCCCCAGCACGGCGGTACCGTTGCTGATGACGGCGACGAGGTTTCCCCGGCTGGTCATTTCGGCGGCGGCGGCGGGATCGGCGACGATCGCCTCGCAAGCGGCGGCGACGCCGGGGGAATAGGCCAGGGCCAGGTCCCGCTGATTGGCCAGCGGCTTGGTCGCCATGATCGCCAATTTGCCCGGTTTCGGCCGCCGATGATAATCCAGCGCCGCTGCTTTCAGGCTTTCATCCGCCATGCTCTTCCCCTGATCTGAAGCCGGGCCGGTCCGGACGGTGATCCGAGCCATATTTCCATCCCGTCTGAAAAATGAGAGGCGGCCGGGCTTGCCCGGGGAAGCGGACAGCTTCCCGAACAATGGCCGCGCCCTCGCGCGAGAATAACGGCGCGGATTATAGCGGCCCTACCCCGCAAGGCCAGTGGGGATTAGGAATCTGTCTATTTTTTTCAGATAGTTATGGCCGGAAAGACGAAATCCGGTTCAGGCCAGATGGTGCGGTCGAGAAGACTCGAACTTCCACGGGTTGCCCCACAGCGACCTCAACGCTGCGCGTCTACCAATTCCGCCACGACCGCATTCCATGGCTGTATCCGGACCAATGCTGGCATCAGCAAGAAGCACTTGTCTTGGCCCGGCAGGGGGAATAGCAAATCGGCATTGGGTGATCAAGGAAGAAAGCGCGCAAGGATGACTGGAAGTCCCGCCCTGGACCAAAAACCCGCAGAAAGCCGCCCGATGGGTGCTAAACATTTGGTCGATTGGCGGATTTCGGACGAATTCGTGTCCTATCCCGAGGCCGTGGCGGAGATGGAGACCCGGGTCCAGGCAATCATCGCCGGCGAGGCCCCGGAGCAGGTCTGGCTGCTGGAACACCCGCCCCTCTATACGGCAGGGACCAGTGCGCGCGATGGCGATCTGCTGGCGCCGGGGCGGTTTCCCGTCTATGCCACCGGCCGCGGCGGCCAATACACCTATCACGGGCCCGGTCAGCGCATCGCTTATGTCATGCTCGACCTCAACCAGCGCGGCCAGGATCTGCGGCGCTATGTCCACGATCTCGAGGAATGGGTGATCCGCAGCCTCGACCGGCTCAATATCCGCGGCGAAAGGCGCCAGGGCCGGGTCGGCATCTGGGTGGCCGATCATGGCCGCGAGGACAAGATCGCCGCCCTCGGTGTCCGTGTGCGTCGCTGGGTGACGTTCCATGGCATCGCGCTCAACGTCGATCCTGATCTCAGCCATTTCGACGGCATCGTGCCCTGCGGCATCAAGGCAACACAGGCCGAGCCCTTCGGCGTCACATCGCTCGCCAAACTCGGGCACCTCATCTCGCTGCCCGAAGTGGATGTGATCCTCAAGGAAACTTTCCATGAGGTGTTTGGCTAACGGTATCGCCCCCTCACCCTATAAGGATGGGCGACGAGGGGAAAAAGCGATCAGATGTTGGCCAACCTTGTGCTTGATCAGCAAATAGGAACGAAGACAATGATGTACGACCCGTTCGATCACGCGACTCTGGGGGTCGGCATCTTCTACCGCGACCCGCGGGCCGCCCTCGACTGGCTGGCAACCGCCTTCGGCTTCGAACGCAGCATGCTGGTCACGGATCAGACGGGCCAACTCGTCCATGCGGAGATGCGTTTCGACGATGCCTATCTGATCATCGATTCAGAATGGTCCGACGATATCGCCAGTCCCGCCTCAATGAACGGCAGAAACACGCAATCCGTCTATCTGCGCGTCCGTGCGGATATCGACGGTCATTGTGCCGCAGCGCGCGCCGCCGGCGCCGTCATTCTGCAGGAGCCGCAGGACCAGTTCTATGGTGAGCGCGTGTATCGCGCCCGCGACCCGGAAGGACATGTCTGGATCTTCGCCCAGACCATCAAAATCGTCTCGAAGGAAGAAGCTGAAAAGCTCTCAGGCTTCACGATCGATGGCTGGCATCGCGCTCGACCGCCTTCCTAGCGACTGTCGCGCCCCTTCCGCTCGGCCTCGAAATGGCGCCTCCATTGCCGCCGGAGTTCCTGCGGACGGCAACCACAACGTTCATCAAGGAATGTTGCGGCTACAATGCGATCGGTCCTGAAATGCCGAAAGCCTTGGCGCAACTCGCACCAGGCGGCAAGCAGCCGGACCGCGTCGGCATAGCCGATGATCGTTGGCCAGATGGTTCGTTCACTTTCGCTGCCTTGTTCGTCGCGGTAGCGGATGGAGATCTTCTTGCCGTCCCGGATCCACAACCGCGTCCGGGCGAGATCGAGGCCATCTGGAGCAGTTTCACGCCCCCCTGGCACACCGATGCTGGGGTCCTCGATGAAGGGGCGCAACCGTTCGGGCACGGCCGCCGTGATCTTGGCAACGAGATCGCGCGCCGCGGCGGCGAGAACGCGATCACCCTTGCCCGCCACCCATTGCGCACCGAGCACCGCGGCCTCGAGTTCATCCGGGGTCAGCATCAATGGCGGCATATCGAAGTCGCGGTCGAGCACATAGCCGAACCCGGCCTCGCCGTTGATCGGCACGCGCTGAGCAATCAGGTCGCTGATGTCGCGGTAGACCGTGCGCTTGGAAACCTCGAGTTCGGCGGATAATTGATCAGCCGTGACCGGCCGAGCCGAGCGGCGCAGAACCTGAATGATTTGAAACAATCTGTCCGCCCGCCGCATTCTGCGCTTCCTTCCTGCTGCCACCACGCTGGCAGCAGCCAAGCGTTACAAGAAGCTCGCACACACACTCACGGTTTCACAGCCCGAAGGGAAAATAAGATGAACTTCGTCTCGACCCGTATCATCACGGCGGATATTCAGCGCCTCAGGCACTTCTACGAGCAGGTCACGCGCATCCCGATGACCATGTTCACGGCGGATTTCGGGGAGTTGCGGACACCCGTGGGTACGCTTGCCATTGGCAGCACGCATACTTTGCAGTTCTTCGGCGGCGACATCGCCCGCCCCGCCGATAATCACACCGCCATCATCGAGTTTCGGGTCGCCGATGTCGACGCCGATTTCCGGAGGTTGGAAGACTTTATCGGCGCCACCCTGGTCCAGCAGCCGACCACAATGCCATGGGGCAACCGCTCACTGCTGTTCCGTGATCCCGATGGCAACCTGGTCAATTTCTTCACGCCGGCGACGCCGGAAGCAACCAGGACGTGACAGGCAACTCCGCATCCGTGGATTGCCGGGCCAAGCTCTATGGCATCGTTTGATGCGCCTGGGTTCAAACCGTCGGCATCTCGCGGAAGTCATCGGCCGCGATCCCCTGGGCCACTTCCACCGTCACCTGGGTCACGCGCGCGAGGCTGGGACCGCTGTGGCAAAGTTCGATCACCTCATCAACCTTGGTGCAATGACCAATGATGAGCGCTTCGACCGAGCCGTCCTTGCGATTGCGAACCCAGCCGGTAAGACCGCGCGCAGATGCTTCGGCCACCGCCCACATGCGATAGCTGACACCCTGGACGCGTCCCTCAATGCGCAGGCGCACGGCCTTATGACCGGCCGGCAGATTGGTCGGTGTATCGCTCATCCGGCAAATTCGATGATGATCTGGTCGACGGCGAGGCTGTCGCCCGCTTTGGCATGCAGCGAGACGACTTTGCCGTCCCGTTCGGCCCGCAGCAGGTTTTCCATTTTCATCGCCTCGACCACCGCCAATTCCTGGCCGGCCTTGACCTCCTGCCCTTCCTGCACGGCCAACGAGACCAGCAGGCCCGGCATCGGCGAGAGCAGGTATTTCGACATGTCGGGCGGCGTCTTCTCCAGCATGTGGCCGGCGAGTTCTGCGGCGCGTGGCAACAGCACCAGCACCTTCACCTGCGCCCCGGCATAGGACATGCGATAGCCGATGCCGTCGCGTTCGACCTGCACCGTCACCAGCCGTCCATCGATCCGGCCGCTGAAGAGCACTTCGTCCAGTTGCCAGTTGCTCACGATCTCACTGCTGCGCTTGCCGTCGATCACCGCATAGCCGGAAGCCGTTTCAACCAGGCTGATGGGCCGCGTCACCTTGCCGAGCTTGACCACCCAATGACCATTGACGGCGGACTCGCGGGTGCGGAAATGCGGCTTCGCCGCCATGGCACGACGTGCATGGGCCTGGTGCACGATGGCGGCGACCGCCACCAGATCCGCCATCTCCCCTTCGTTCAGTTCCACGCCGTGGAAGCCGTCGGGAAACTCCTCGGCGATAAAGCCGGTGGTGAGACGCCCGGCCTGGAAGCGCGGATGCGCCATCAAGGCGGACAGAAAGCTGATATTGTGACCGAGACCGCGGATATAGAAAGAATCCAGTGCCTCGCGCATCGCCGCAATGGCGGCGCCGCGATCTTCGCCATAGGTGACCAGCTTGGCGATCATCGGGTCATAGAACATGCTGATCTCGGCACCTTCATAGACGCCGCTATCGACCCGCACCACCGGTCCTGCCACCGGCTCACGATAACGCACCAGCCGCCCGGTGGACGGCAGGAAATTGCGCAGCGGATCTTCCGCATAGACGCGGGATTCGATCGCCCAGCCCTTGAGCTTGATGTCCGATTGCTTATGGCTCAGCTTTTCGCCCGCTGCCACGCGGATCATCTGCTCGACGAGATCGAGGCCGGTCACCATTTCCGTCACCGGATGCTCGACCTGCAGGCGGGTATTCATCTCCAGGAAATAGAAATTGCGCTTGCCGTCGACGATGAACTCCACCGTGCCGGCGGACTTGTATTTGACGGCCTTGGCCAGCGCCACCGCCTGTTCGCCCATCGCTTGGCGGGTGCGTTCATCGAGGAACGGGCTTGGCGCTTCCTCGATCACCTTCTGATGGCGGCGCTGGATCGAGCATTCGCGTTCGCCGAGATAGATGCAATTGCCGTGGCCGTCGGCCAGGATCTGGATTTCGATATGGCGCGGATCGGTAACGAATTTCTCGACGAAGACCCGGTCATCGGCGAAGCTCGCTTTGGCTTCGTTGGTCGCCGAGCGGAAACCGTCGCGCGCTTCCTGGTCGTTATGGGCGATGCGCATGCCCTTGCCGCCGCCGCCGGCCGAGGCCTTGATCATCACCGGATAGCCGATCTCGCGGGCAATCACCGCCGCTTCCTCGGCATCCTTGATGACGCCGAGATAGCCCGGCACGGTGCTGACGCCGGCTTCCTTGGCAAGCTTCTTCGATTCGATCTTGTCGCCCATGGCGAAGATCGCATGCGGGTCAGGGCCGATGAAGGCAACGCCGGCCTTCTTCAGCGCCTCGGCAAATTTCATGTTCTCGGAAAGGAAGCCATAGCCCGGATGCACCGCTTCGGCGCCGGTCTGGACGCAGGCCTCGACGATCTTATCGATCAGCAGATAGCTCTGCGCCGCCGGCGCCGCGCCGATATGCACCGCCTCATCGGCCTCGCGCACATGCAAGGCCTCGGCATCGGCATCGGAGTAGACCGCGACGGTCTTGATACCCATGGTGCGCGCCGTGCGTATGACGCGGCAGGCGATCTCCCCGCGATTGGCAATCAGAATTTTCTTGAACATCTTGGCCATTTTTTCCTCGGCAATCCGCTTTCCCGCTCGATCCGTCTTGTCGATCACATCATTGGATCAAAGGGGGATGTTGTCGTGCTTCTTCCAGGGATTGCTCAATTGCTTGTCGCGCAGCATGGCGAGCGAGCGGCACAGCCGCTTGCGGGTCGAATGCGGCATGATGACGTCGTCGATGAAGCCACGGGCGCCGGCGACGAAAGGATTGGCGAATTTCTCGCGATACTCTTCCGTGCGTGCGGCGATCTTGTCCTTGTCGCCGATATCGGCGCGGAAGATGATCTCGACCGCGCCCTTTGGCCCCATGACGGCGATTTCCGCCGAGGGCCAGGCGAAGTTGACATCGCCGCGCAGATGCTTCGAGCTCATCACGTCATAGGCGCCGCCATAGGCCTTGCGGGTGATGACGGTGATCTTCGGCACGGTGGCCTCGCCATAGGCGAAGAGCAGCTTGGCGCCGTGCTTGATGATGCCGCCGTATTCCTGCGCAGTTCCCGGCAGGAAGCCCGGCACATCGACGAAGGTGATGATGGGAATATTGAAGCAGTCGCAGAAGCGCACGAAGCGTGCCGCCTTGCGGCTGCTGTCGATATCGAGGCAGCCCGCCAGCACCATCGGCTGATTGGCAACGATGCCCACCGTCTCGCCGCCCAGACGGGCGAAACCGGTAATGATGTTCTTGGCAAATTCCGGCTGGGTCTCGAAGAAGTCGCCCTCATCGGCGATCTTGCGGATCAATTCCAGCATGTCATAGGGCTTGTTGGGATTGGCCGGGATCAGTGTGTCCAATGACATCTCATCCCGGTCGATCGGGTCCGGTGTCGACCGCAAGGGCGCCTTCTCGCGGTTTGATGACGGCAGGAAATCGACGAAGCGGCGCAATTGCAGCAGGGCCTCGACGTCGTTTTCGAAGGCAAGGTCAGCAACGCCGGATTTCTGCGTATGGGTCAGCGCGCCGCCCAGCTGTTCGAAGGTCACATTTTCATGCGTCACGGTCTTCACGACATCGGGGCCGGTGACGAACATGTAGGATGAGTCTTTTACCATGAAGATGAAGTCGGTCATGGCCGGCGAATAGACAGCACCGCCGGCGCAGGCCCCCATCACCAGGGAAATCTGTGGCACGACGCCTGAGGCGGTGATGTTGCGCTGGAACACTTCGGCATAGCCGGCCAGCGAGGCGACGCCTTCCTGGATGCGCGCACCGCCGGAATCGTTGAGACCGATGACAGGGGCGCCGACGCGTACCGCCTGGTCCATCACCTTGCAGATCTTCTCGGCATGCGCTTCCGACAGCGAGCCGCCGAAGACGGTAAAATCCTGACTGAAGACAAAGACCAGCCGGCCGTTGATCTCACCATAGCCCGTGACGACGCCATCGCCCGGCACCTTGTTGTCGGACATGCCGAAATCGGCGCAGCGATGCTCGACGAACATGTCCCATTCTTCAAAGGAGTCCGGGTCAAACAGCAACTCGATGCGCTCCCGCGCCGTCAGCCGGCCCTTCGCATGCTGCGCCGCCACACGCTTCTCGCCGCCGCCGGCGCGCGCCGCGGCCCGCTTTTCTTCCAAGCGCTTCAGAATGTCTTGCATGGCCTGAGGTCCCCGTTCCGCCGCCTGTCCCATATCAGCTCTTGAGACAGCCGTGCGTCATCTTTGTCATATTGCAGTAGCGAGAAGCTGCCACAGCACATTTGCTTTGCCTAGAAAAAACGCCCGCGCCTTTTGCAGAGCAGCATAGACCTGTTCGCGCTAACAGCTTGATAGGGCAAAAACCCCAGGCTGACACGGCCCGGCTAAACCAAGAGCTGGAGAAACCGAGCGGCATCGGCAATATCTTGTGCCACCGCCCGGCGCCTCTGCACGGCTTCGGCATCATCGCCCCAGCGCTCCGCCTGGAACAACTCGTCAAGTTGTGCCGCCTGCACCGCCTGCGCGGCCGTCTGATGCTGCTCCAACACGGCGAGAGCGAGGATCAGTGATCCGGTCGAGCCGGTGAGGCTGGCGACGGCGGTCAACTGCCAGGGATCGAGCGCCTGGACCACCTGGGTGAAACGGGCAAGACTGTCCGCCGACTGCTCAATGGCAATAATCCCCGTCGTCGCACGCAAAGCCGTATCGAAGCGGCGATTGCCCCAGTCGAGCAGCGGCTGCCAAGCCTCCATTTGCCGGCGTACCAGCTCTTCCGGGCTCTCAGCGCGATAGCAGAGCAGGTCACTGCCGGCATAGCCGGCCGTCTCCACGGAGACCTTGACGTGATTGAGGGCAACCCGATCGACCGCCGTGCTGGCCAATTGCATAAGCGGCATGGTGTGCGGCTTCACATGTTCCTGCTGCGCATCCCATTCAGCGCGCAAAGCGGCAGCCAGTTGCTCCGTCGGCAGAACCAGATCGCCCTTGGCGGGCGAGCGCAGCAGCTTGCCATCGAGCGCAATCTGCCAGCCCGCCACGGCCGGTACGATATCCACCTGGCGATAGAATCGACGGGGAAAATTAGCCATGGTGCTCAACGATGCGCCTTCCCTTTAATTGCCGAACAACGATTTCAAACCGGAATTGATATCCTTGCCGACATCCTTGACCGCATCTCCGGCACCTTCCCCCACGCCTTGAATAACCTGCTTGGCGCCGCTGCCGATCGCACCGGCGCCCGCTTTGATCTTGGCGCCGGGACTGGTCGCCTTGTCGGTTGCGGCCGAAGCTGTGGCGCAGGCATTGGTCGTGGTCCCGCCGCTCCCCAGCCCGGTCAAGCTGCCGAGCGTGCCGAATGTCACCGTGTTCGCCGCATCGACGACGAAGTCGCCGGTATTGGCGATCGCCCCCACCGCATCGGGCGAGACGGTCGGATGCTGCAGACTGCCGCTGATGAACATGGGCACTGCGAGTGCCGCAAGGCTGACCTGTTTTGACTTTGAATCGACGCGCATCTGCAGGGTCTCGGCACCAAGATTGACGGCGCCCTGTCCGAGAATGGCGGCACCGGGCGTATCCATCACGAGGCTGTTGGTCCGGGCAACCCCTTTAGCGATATCGAAATGCCCGGCAAGGCAATTGATGCGCGTCGCATCGGCACTGCCACCAAAGGAAATCAGCTTCGTCAGATCCGCCAGCAGGAACTGTGCGAAGCTGTTCCGCAAGCTGCCGGCACCGGTATTGAAATGCAGGCTGCCATCGAGCCCGGCCATCAAGTCATGTTCCGAAGCGGCCGGGCCCTTGACGGACAGATCGAGATTGAGCGCGCCTGCGGTGAGGACATCCGACAGGCCGACCGCCGTCAGAAGCGGCCCGGAGGCGATATTGGCGCCTTTGACCGTCAGCGTGAGATCGGGTTGATCGCCTCTCGCCTGCAGGCTGCCCGCAGCGTCGATCTGTCCCTGGTCGATTGCCGCCGTCAGCGAACTCACCGTCAGCACGCCGTGATCAAGATTCAGGGTGGCTTTGCCATTCTTCAGGATAGACTGGCCGCGCAGCAACTCACCGATCGTCAAAGCGACATCGGCATCCACACTGCGCAAAGTATCGAAGTGCCAGGGCGTGGCCGAGAACAGGCGACCGTTCCCGGCCGGAGCAGAACTCTTCGCATTCGCGGGCGCAAAGCCGAAATCCGCGAGGTCGATGCGATCGGCGGCAAGCTGTGCCTTGATCGCCGGCTGATCGCCGGCCAGCATAACCACGAAGTCGCCGGTGATGCGGCTGTTGCCGAAGGCGATGTCAACGTGGTCCAGATGGTAGCCCTTGTCCTGATCGGTGAGGTGCGCGCTAATCTTGAACGGCGCGGTCGGATCGAGATTGGCACCGATCAGCGGATTGATCTTGGCAAGATCGCTGCCGCTTGCCTGGAAATCAACGTCAAGCCCATGCAATGTCGCGAGGCTGGCGATGCTGGCCCGGCTTTGCACCGCGACGTCGCCGATCTGGCCACGCAGATCGATCGGGAAAGGCCCGGTCGTCATCTGGGCGACGGAGCCGACCGTTCCCTTGAGATTGATCGCATTGGCGCCGACCGAACCCAGCAGCGACCATGAAATCGCGCCGTTGGAGGCGGCCGCCTCGGCACTGAAACTGTCGAGCTTCAGGGTACGGTCGAGGCTGTGCGTCGGATCGCGATAGCGCAGCTGCACATTTTCCAGCTTGATCCGGCCGACATCAGGCAATGGTGTCGTGCCGCCGCCGCTATTAGCGGCCGTGCCGCCGAAGCTCCAATTCCCGACACCCTTGTCATTGCGTTCCAGTATGACCGCGCCGTCGCTCAACGTCACCTGGCGGATCCGCACCTGTTCAAACAACAGCGGCAGCAATTCGACCTGGGCGTCGAGTTTGTCAATCGCGACCATCTGCGGCTGATCGCTCCAATCGGCATTGTGCAGCGTGATCTGGCGTGCGGTGAGATGCGGCACGAAACCAAATTCGACGGAGACATCCCCGGCAATGACGAGATCACGCCCCAAGGCCACTTTGACCTGCTGCGCCACGAGATCCTTATAGGCATTGAAGTCGATCGAGCGGACGACGGCGTAAACCACCAAAACGAGGCCGACCAGAAAGATCACGAGGGCGGATAGGACGGGTTTCAGGCGCATGTATAGCTGCGATCCTTCTAAGGGCGGTTTACCGTTTTAGATAAAGGCTGTCCGCCTCCAAGTAAAACGATCGCACACCAGACAAGAGTGCCGAGTTCCATTTCTGTGACTTTACCCCGGTGTCCCACCGGGCGGCAATCGGCATAGCCGGGAATTAACCTCCGCCGCCAGGTATTGCCGTCAATCCAAGCGACGCAAGACGGACAGCAGATCTCCGGGATGGTCGATCACGGCATCGGCCCCGGCCCGTTCCAGATCGTTGCGGTCATGATAGCCCCAGGCAACGCCGATTGCCCTGCTGCCGGCCGCCCGCGCCATCTCCATGTCGAAGGTCGTATCGCCCAGCATGACGGCCTCAGCTGCGGTCAGGCCGGTTTCCGATATCGCGCGCAGCATCATCTCGGGATGCGGTTTCCCTCGGCTGCGGTCGCCGGTCTGCAGGGTATGGAACCGCTGCGTCAAATCATGCTCGGCAAGCACCGCCAGCAGCGATGAACGGCTCTTGCCGGTGGCGATGCCGAGAAAGAGCTCAGGATGCTCCAACTGCCCCAGCAACGGTAGAATCCCGGGATAGAGGGGCTCGGGCGATTTTTCTCTCTGCTGCAATTGCGGCCTCAGCCGGTGGAACGCCGAGATAACCTGCTGGTGCAGATCGGGGGCAGCGCCGGGCAGCATGGCGACGATCGCCGCTTCGGCGGACAGCCCCACCTGGCGGCGGATGACTTCCTGTGACGGCGGCATCAGCCCAATGCTGGCGAAAACCCGCTCCACCGCCGCGATGATGTTGTACTGGCTGTCGATCAACGTGCCGTCGCAGTCGAAGACGATCAACCGGATATCGCCAAGTGCCTGCAACAATTCATCGCCGCCTGGCTTCGTCGGATCAGCCCGCATCAGCGCTGCTCCTGCGTGCCCGCCGAAACGGCGGCCCATATGGAGATTGCGTCAAATATCCAGATCAGCAAAGGGATCTTCGTCGAAGCTGTCGGCAAAACCGAAAAAGCGCTGCGTTTCCTGCATATGCGTCGGCAGCGGCGCCGTCACGTCGATCACGCCCTTGCGCGGATGCGGCAAGATCAGGCGTCGCGCATGCAGGTGCAACTGGCGCGGCACCGCCTCGCGGGCAATGAAGGCACCGGCGCCGGCATATTTGCCGTCGCCGAGAATGGGGGTGCCGAGGGCAAGGCAATGGGCGCGCAGTTGATGGGTGCGGCCGGTCATCGGCATCAGCGCCAGCCAGGCGACCTTGGTACCGACCTTGTCCAGCACGCGGTAGAAAGTGACGGCGCGCTTGCCTTCGTCATCGACCTGCACGCGTTCCCGGCCCTGCCCGCCCTGCTTCGCGAGGGCCGCATCGATCTTTCCATGGGACAGCTTCGGCACGCCGACCGTCACCGCCCAATAGATCTTCCGCGCATCCTTGTGCCGGAAGGCGTCGGCAAGGCGCTGCGCCGCCTGCAGGTGGCGCGCGAGCACCAAAACGCCGCTGGTGTCGCGATCGAGCCGATGCACGAGACGCGGTTTTTCGGCCGCATCGAATTGCAGCGCCACCAGCAGATCGTCGAGATTCTTGCCGATCCCGCTGCCGCCCTGGACGGCCAACCCGGCCGGCTTGTTGATGACGATGACATCGTCATCCTGATAGAGCACGGCCCCCTGCAGCATCCGAATGTCGCGTGCTGCCGGCGCCGCGGGCGGACGCTTGGCCGGCGCCCTGTCGCCCCGGGCCGGTTCGCCCCGGCCCGGCTCGCTCGAGCCTTCGGAACCGGTTTCGCCCAGCGGCGGGATACGCACCACCTGGCCCACTTCCAGCCGGTCGCTGGCCTTTGCCCGCTTGCCGTCGACGCGAACCTGACCGGTCCGCAGCAGTTTTTCCAGCCGCCCATGGCCGATATCCGGAAAGCGGCGCTTGAACCAGCGGTCGAGGCGCTGCTCGCCGTCGGCGGCGGCAACGGTAATTTGGGTTACACCGGACATGAAAGGATCAGGCGGCGGCGCGGCTGCGGCTCAGCCAATCGAGCAGCTGATCGGTGCCCATCAGATAGACGCCGATCTGGGCCAATTCATCGAGCCCGGCATCGGTCGCGCCGGAAATGGCATCGGTGGCGAGCAGAATGCGGAAATCGCGGTTGCTGGCGGCATAAACCGTGGAACGCGGCGAGGTCGGAAAATCGATGCCACAAATGACGATGGTGGAAATGCCAAGAGATTTGAGATGCGCTTCCAGCGGGGTCTGGAAAAAGGCCGATAGGCGGGGCTTGTAGCAGAGCCATTCCTGCGGGCCGACTTCCTGCAGCTTGCCGCTGAACAACAAATCCGGTTCGATGCGCGCGGCACCTTCCGGCTTCACCTCGTCAATCAGTTCGGCACCCGAGGTGCCGGGCATGACGATCCGCGCCCCGGCTTCGATCGAGGCGCGATGGCACAGATCGACATTGGAACCGTCGCAGCGATAAAGGCGGGTCGCATGGATGATCGGCGCCCCGGCCGAGCGGAAAGCGCGCACCAGGCGCTGAATATGCGGCACCGCCGCGATGGCTGTACTACTGGAAGCAGGGCCGGTCGGCAGAACGAAATCCCGTTGTACGTCGATCGTCAAAAGGGCCGCTCGATGGCGTTCCGGTGACAAATAGTCCTGCATCCCGCTTACCCAGCTTTGTTGTCCACGATGAAGTCGTGACCGCCCCGTTCGGCCACAGAGCGGATCGATCCGATGAACGCGCCACGCTTCCGTGAACCGTATCCCCTTCCCCGATAACCGCCGGGGACGGCTCACATTCAGAAGGATAGCGGGCGCTTTATCCAAGGCGATCACGCTCAGACAAAAACCCTAGCCCCAGTCGATTGGCCCGACAAGACGAATCCCGGCATGAGGGGATTTTCGGAACCGCAACACTGCCATGCCGAAATCAGCCATCGCCGCCCTGCTTGCGCTGGCGGAGACGGTCCCAATATTCCAGCCGCTTTTGCAGATCGCGTTCGAAGCCGCGCTCCACCGGCTGATAGAAACGTTGCCGGGCCAAGCCTTCCGGGAAGTAATTCTGGCCGGAAAACCCCTCCTCGGCATCGTGATCATATTGATAGCCTTCGCTATAACCGAGCTGTTTCATCAACTTTGTCGGCGCATTGAGGATATGCTTCGGCGGCATCAGGGAGCCGGTTTCCTTGGCAACCCGCCTGACGGTGTTATAGGCCTTATAGGCGGCGTTCGACTTTGGCGCCGTGCCGAGATAGATGACGGCCTGGGCAATCGCCAGTTCGCCTTCCGGCGAACCCAGCCGGTCATAGGCGTCCCAGGCCGCCAGGCATTGCGTCAGGGCAGCCGGGTCGGCGAGGCCGACATCTTCGACGGCGAAGCGAACCAGGCGGCGGACGATGTATTTGGGATCTTCCCCGCCGGCCAGCATGCGGCCGAACCAATAAAGGGCGGCATCCGTATCCGAGCCGCGCAGCGATTTGTGCAGGGCGCTGATCAGGTTGTAATGGCCTTCCTGCGCCTTGTCATAAAGCGGCGCCCGGCGGTTGACCGCCTTGGTCAATTGATTGACGTCCAGCTCCGTATCGGGCGGAAAGCGGAACAGCTCTTCTGCCATATTCAGGAGATAGCGCCCGTCGCCGTCGGCCATGGCAATGAGCGCCTCGCGGGCATCGGTCGTCAGCGGCAGCTGGGCTTCCATGGTCGCCTCGGCGCGGCCGATCAACTGAGCCAGATCGTCGTGATCGAGCCGGTTCAGCACGAAGACCTGACAGCGCGACAGCAAGGCGGCGTTCAGCTCGAAAGACGGGTTTTCGGTTGTCGCGCCGACCAGGATGACAGTGCCGTCTTCCACATAAGGCAGAAAACCGTCCTGCTGGCTGCGGTTGAAGCGATGGATCTCGTCGATGAAGAGCAGCGTGCCCTCGCCGATCACACGGCGCTGGCGGGCGGCCTCGAAGATCTTGCGCAGATCGGCAACGCCACTGAAGATTGCCGACAGCATCTCGAAATGCAGATGACTGCCTTCGGCGATCAGCCGCGCAAGCGTGGTCTTGCCGCAGCCGGGCGGGCCCCAAAGGATCATCGAAGACAGGTGGCCCGATTGCATCATGCGGCCGATCGGGCCATCGGGTCCGATCAGATGGTCCTGGCCGACGATTTCATCGAGCTTGCGCGGGCGCAAGCGGTCGGCGAGCGGTCGCGGCGCCTCTTGTTCGAACAGGCCGCTCACGCACAACCCAATCTGGCGGGCGTCATCCCACCGGCCTCAATCGATCCGCAGGGTCTTGACCTGACCGCCGCGATTGATGGTGACGGCCCATTGATCGGATGGCTGGTCGAGCAGCTTTTGCAACTCGCGCGTATCTCCAACATCATGATCGTTAAGCTTGACGATGATGTCGCCGCGTTGCAAGCCAAACTGATCGGCGAAACTGCCCCGCTTCAGCTTGGTGACGACGACGCCGCTCCAGGAGCCGACCGAAAGCTCATCGGACAAGGCCGGGGACAGATTGGCGACCAAGGCCCCGGCGAGGGGCTGCCGGCCGCGCAGCAATTGTTCATCCGACGCCGGGGTATCGGGCGGCGCGATGAGATCGATCTTCACGTCACGGCTGCTGCCGCGCGAGGTCACCTGCAGTATCGTCTGCTTGCCGATCTGCTGGGTCGCCAAGCGGAAGCGGAGCGCCTCCGCGTCATTGATCTGCTTGCCGTTGACCGAGAGGATCACATCGCCCGGCTTGATACCCGCCCGGGCCGCCGGACCATTGGGATAGATCTGGCGCACGACCACGCCGCCCGGCCTTGCAAGACCAAGGCTGGCGGCGATCTCCGCCGTGACCGCCTCGCCGGACGCACCGATCCAGGGCCGGATCAGCTTGCCGCCATTGGCCTCGGCGTCGATCATGACGCGGACCATGTTGCTGGGGATAGCGAAGCCGATGCCAACCGAACCGCCGGTCTTGGAAAAGATCGCCGTGTTGATGCCGACCACCCGGCCGTCGAGCGAGACCAGGGCGCCGCCGGAATTGCCGGGATTGATGGCGGCATCGGTCTGGATGAAAAAGCCGAAATCGTTGATGCCGGTCTGGGTGCGGGCCAGGCCGGAGACAATGCCGCTGGTGACCGTCTGGCCGACGCCGAAGGGGTTGCCGATGGCAAGGACGAGATCGCCGACTTCCAGGTCGTCGGAATCGCGCAATTGCAGGGTCGGCAGCTTCTCGCCCTTGGTGTCGATCTTCAGCAGCGCCAGATCCAGCTGTGCCTCCGCGGCGATCAGCTTGGCTTCGAATTCGCGGCCGTCATTGAGGACGACCGTGATCTGGTCTGCCCCCTGGATCACATGGTTGTTGGTGACGATCAGGCCGTTGTCGCGGACAATGACGCCCGAGCCCAGCGAATTCTGCACCCGTTCGCGGGTCGGGCCGCCCGCCGCTTCGTCGCCGAAGAATTGGCGAAAAAAGGGATCGTTGAAGAACGGCGAGGCCATCTGCTCCTGGATGACCTTGCGGGTATAGATATTGACCACGGCGGGCGCCGCCTTGTGCACCACCGGCGCGAAGGAAAGCTGGACCTGCTGCTGCGAACTCGGAACCGCGTCCTCGGCCCTGGCGACGGTGGTCACGGCGGTGAGGCAACCGGTCAGCAGAAGCAGTAGGGATAAGGCGCGGCGCAACATAATGATGGCATTCTCCGTTTAGGCGGGTCCGGGACCCGCATCACGCATCGGCTCAATAAAGCGGCCATAAGGCCCCGATAATATAGCAAAAGGGCAGCCCGAAGGCTGCCCTTTCAACTGTGGTCGATCGCGCGAGGAATCAAGCCTCGGCAGTGGCCTCTTCGCCTTCGGCAACCTGCTTCGGACCGGAATCAAGGCCCTTGGCAGCCGGGTCGCGATCAACGAATTCGATGATCGCCATCGGGGCCATATCGCCGTAGCGGAAGCCGGCCTTGAGAACGCGGGTATAGCCGCCGTTGCGGCTCTTGTAGCGCTCTGCAATGACGGTCAACAGCTTCTCGGCCATCTTCTCGTCCTTCAGCGAAGCCAGGATCTGACGGCGGGCATGCAGGCCGCCGCGCTTGCCCAGCGTCACCAGCTTTTCGACGATCGGACGCAGATCCTTCGCCTTGGGAAGGGTGGTCTTGATCTGCTCGTGCTTGACCAGCGCGTGCGCCAAATTGTTGAACATCGCCTTGCGGTGGCTGCTCGTCCGATTCAGCTTACGGCCATTCATTCCGTGACGCATATGTCATCTCCTCTTTCCGCTTGGCCTCGCCCGTCCGCCTCCGCAGAGGGGCAGTCGCGAAACCGATTACACATCCCGCCGCCGCGATCAGGCCGATTCCGAAGGAACGCCCTGTCATGTACGGCAGGTCGGGCCACCATGGCCCTACCTACGCAACTCTTTTCAGGCTCAATACGGCTCACCGAGCCGCTAGCGGCTCAATACGGCTCATCGAGACGCTTGGCCATCTCCTCGATGTTCTCAGGCGGCCAATTGGGGATTTCCATACCGAGATGGAGGCCCATTTGCGCCAGCACTTCCTTGATCTCGTTCAGCGACTTGCGGCCGAAATTCGGCGTGCGGAGCATTTCCGCTTCAGTCTTCTGCACCAGATCGCCGATATAGACGATGTTGTCGTTCTTCAGGCAGTTCGCCGAGCGGACCGACAGTTCCAACTCGTCGACCTTGCGCAGCAGATTCTTGTTGAACGGCGGCTCGACCGACTTCGCCTCTTCCGTCGCAGCCGAGGGCTCCTCGAAATTGATGAAGAGCTGCAACTGGTCCTGCAGGATGCGGGCGGCGATCGCCAGCGCATCTTCCGGGGTCACGGCGCCGTTGGTTTCGACCTGCATCGACAGCTTGTCATAGTCGGTGACCTGGCCGACGCGGCTGTTATCGACCTTGTAGGAAACTTTGCGCACCGGGCTGAAGATCGCATCGACGGGGATAAGGCCGATCGGCGCGTCTTCCGGGCGGTTCTGCGAAGCCGGGACATAGCCCTTGCCGCTCTCGACGGTGAATTCCATCGACAGGTTGGCGCCCTGGTCGAGGGTGCAGATAACCAGTTCCGGATTGAGGATTTCGATATCATGGCCAGTCTCGATCTGGCCGGCCTTGACTTCGCCGGGACCCTGAGCCTTCAGGCGCATCCGCTTCGGACCGTCGCCGCCCATGCGCAGCGCGATGGTCTTGATGTTGAGGATGATGTCGGTGACGTCCTCACGCACGCCGGGAACCGACGAGAACTCGTGCAGCACGCCGTCGATATGAACGGCGGTCACCGCAGCACCCTGCAGCGAGGACAGCAGCACGCGACGCAGAGCATTGCCCAGCGTCAGCGCAAAGCCGCGTTCCAGCGGCTCGGCAATCACCGTCGCGGCGCGCTTGGCATCGCTGCCGGCATCGATCTTCTTGTTGGATTTAATCAGCTCGGTCCAGTTTTTCTGAATCACAGCGGGTTTCCTCATGCAAAACGGCGAGCAGCCATTCTATCGCTCTCGCCTACAACAAACCGACGGCCAACGTTTTGGATCAAGCGCGGATCGAAATCCGCCGATGGCCGCAATAGAGGGCCGGCCCCGCTTGGGGGCCGGCAGAACCGATCATATCAGACGCGGCGGCGCTTCGGCGGCCGGCAACCGTTATGCGGGATCGGGGTAACGTCGCGGATCGAGGTGATCGTGAAACCAGCGGCCTGCAATGCGCGCAGGGCGGATTCACGGCCGGCACCGGGGCCCTTGACCTCGACCTCGAGGTTCTTCACGCCATGCTCGGAAGCCTTCTTCGCGGCATTGTCAGCCGCCACCTGAGCGGCATAGGGGGTCGACTTGCGCGAGCCCTTGAAGCCGTTTGCACCGGCCGAGGACCAGGCAACGGTGTTGCCCTGATCATCGGTGATGGTGATCATGGTGTTGTTGAAGCTGGCGTTCACATGGGCGATGCCCGAGGTGATGTTCTTGCGCTCGCGGCGGCGAACGCGCTGGGCATTAGCAGGTGCCTTGGCCATATCTCGTCTCGTTCCTTATTTCTTCTTGCCAGCGATCGCCTTCGCCGGGCCCTTGCGGGTGCGGGCATTGGTATGGGTGCGCTGGCCGCGGACCGGCAGGCCCTTGCGGTGACGCAGGCCGCGATAGCAGCCGAGATCCATCAGGCGCTTGATATTCATCGCGACTTCGCGACGCAGATCGCCTTCCACCCGGTAGCCCTGGTCGATCACCTCGCGGATGCGCACCACGTCGGCATCCGACAGTTGATTGACGCGACGCTCGGCCGGAATACCGACCTTGTCGCAGATTTCCTTAGCCTTCACCGGGCCGATGCCGTGAATGTAGGTCAAAGCGATGATCACTCGCTTTTGCGTCGGAATATTGACGCCAGCAATACGCGCCACTTTAAGTCTCCTCATTTACACGGATCTGGGCGTGCCCAAAGGGGCCCGGTCACCCAAGGTGGTCGAGAGGCGCGCATTATATGCAGATTCGCGCCCTCGTCAATCGCCAATCGACCCCAAAAGTGCCGAAATAAGCGATTTACCCCAGTGGGTTAGCTCCGGACCTTCGCGAGCACGGCATCGATCGCCGTGGTTACGTCATCCAAATCGGCCATGCCGTCGACCTGATGCAGCAGCCCCTTCGCCCGGTAATAGGGCAGAATCGGTGCCGTCTGCTCCCGGTAGGAAACCAGCCTAGCCTTCACTGTCTCGGCGTTGTCGTCCTTGCGGCGCACGAATTCGGTGCTACCGCAAACGTCGCAGACGCCGTCCTTCTTCGGTCGCTGGAACGTGTCGTGATAGCCGGCACCGCATTTGGCGCAGGCAAAACGTCCAGAGATCCGCTCGATCAGGGCACCTTCGTCGACCGCCAGTTCAATCACCGCGTCGATCTTGCCGCCCTTTTCGCCCAGCATTTTGTCGAGTGCCTTAGCCTGGCCCTCGGTGCGTGGGAAACCGTCCAACACGAAACCGTTGCGGCAGTCTTCCGCCTCGATCCGCTTCGCGATCATGCCGATGATGATATCGTCGGGCATCAGCTGCCCAGCTTCCATCACCCGCTTTGCTTCCTGGCCCAGCGCGCTGCCCGAAGCCACTTCGGCGCGCAGCATGTCACCTGTCGATAGCTGAACCAGCTTATGCCGGTCGTATAATCTCTTGGCCTGGGTCCCCTTGCCCGCCCCCGGCGGGCCCAGCAGAATCAGTCTCACCCCCGACGTCCTTTCAGCTTGGCCTTCTTGATGAGGCCTTCGTAATGTTGCGCATAGAGATGCGACTGGATCTGCGCCACCGTATCCATCGTCACCGAGACGACGATCAGCAGACTGGTGCCGCCGAAATAGAACGGGATGGCGTAGTTCGCGATCAGGATCTCAGGCAGCACGCAGACGAAACAGAGATAGGCGGCGCCCAGCACCGTCAGGCGGGTCAGCACGTAGTCAAGGTAATCCGAGGTATTCTTGCCGGGACGGATGCCAGGCACGAAGCCGCCATACTTCTTCAGATTGTCCGCCGTCTCTTCCGGGTTGAAGACGATGGCGGTGTAGAAGAAGGAGAAGAACACGATCAGCAGGATATAGAGCGCGATATAGGCCGGCTTGCCGTGGCCGACATAAAGCTGCACGTCCTGCATGATGGTCTGGAACCAGCCGCCGCCGGCAGCGCCATTCGCACCGGAGAAACCGGCGACCGTCAACGGCAGCAGCAGCAAGGATGAGGCGAAAATCGGCGGAATGACGCCCGAGCTGTTCAGCTTCAGCGGCAGATGCGAATTCTGCCCGCCATACATCTTGTTGCCAACCTGGCGCTTCGGATACTGGATCACGAGACGACGCTGGGCGCGCTCGAAGAAGACGATGAAGGTGATGACGGCGATCGCCATCACCAGCACGATCAACACGAAGACCGGGCTGATGGCACCGGTGCGCAGCTGCTCGAAGAGCTGACCGACGGCGGTCGGCAGGCGGGCGACGATGCCGGCGAAAATGATCAGCGAAATGCCGTTACCGATGCCGCGCGAGGTAATCTGCTCACCGAGCCACATCAGGAACATGGTGCCGGCACAGAGCGACACGATCGTCGCCACATAGAAAAAGAGATCGGCCTGCGGCACCACAGCACCGCTTGATCCCTGCATCGAGGCCAGCCCCTTGGAAATCGCCAGGGCCTGGACTGCCGCCAGAATGATGGTGCCCCAGCGAGTATACTGGTTGATCTTCTTGCGGCCGCTCTCGCCCTCTTTCTTGAGAGCCTCCAGCTGCGGCGAAACCGACGTCAGCAGCTGCATGATGATGGAGGCCGAAATATAGGGCATGATGCCCAGCGCAAAGACGGTCATGCGCTGGATGGCACCGCCCGCAAACATATCGACCATGCCCAGCACGCCGCCGGAATGCTGCGCGAAGAAGGCGGCAAAGGCCTGGGAGTCGATCCCCGGCAGCGGAATATAGGCACCGATCCGGGCAACGACCAATGCACCGAGGGTGAAGAGGATCCGTTGCTTGAGCTCGGTCGCCTTGGCCAAGGCGCTGAAATTAAAATTCGCCGCTAGCTGTTCCGCCGCCGAGGCCATGATCGTCCGTTTTCCTTACTGTAAGCGGGTTACGCTTTTGCGGCCTTTTCGGCAGGCACCTTCGGCGCCTTGACGACGACCGAACCACCGGCCTTTTCCACCGCAGCGACAGCAGCCTTCGAGGCGCCGGCAACTTCAACGGTTAACTTGCTCTTCAGCTCGCCCTTGTTCAAGAGGCGGATGCCGTCGAGAGTGCGGCTAATAATCCCGGCTTCCTTCAGGCTCTTGGCAGTCACCGTCTGGCCGGCATCGAGGCGCTTGTCTTCAACCGCCTGCTGCAGGGTGCCGACATTCACCACGACATAGTCGAGGCGGAAAATGTTGGTGAAGCCCTTCTTCGGCAAGCGGCGGAAGAGCGGCATCTGGCCGCCTTCGAAACCGTTGATGGCAACGCCGGAACGCGCGGTCTGGCCCTTGCCGCCGCGACCACCGGTCTTACCCTTGCCCGAGCCGATACCGCGGCCGACACGAATCGGCTTCTTGCGGGCACCTTGATTGTCGGTGAGCTGGTTCAGTTTCATCTTCTTGATTCCCTATGTGACGGACGGGCAAGGGCTCCCGCCCTGCCCGCTCATCTGTCGTTTACTTCGCCGGCTCGACGCGAACCAGATGCTGCACGGCGCGCAACATGCCACGGATCGACGGCGTATCGTCGACTTCGCGGCTGCGATTCATCTTGTTGAGACCGAGGCCGATCAAGGTCGCTTCCTGATCCTTCGGCCGGCCGATCGGGCTACCGATCTGAGTAATCTTGAGCTTTGCCATGATCCACCTGCCTTATTCGCGGACTTCGGCTTCGGCACCCTTGCGGCTGCCGAAAACCTCGCCCACCTTCTTGCCGCGACGGGCCGCCACCGAACGGGGCGAGCTGCACTGCGAGAGGGCGTCCAAGGCCGCCTTGATCATGTTATGCGGATTCGAGGTGCCAACCGACTTGGCGACGACGTCATGAACGCCGAGCGCTTCGCAGATGGCGCGCACCGGGCCGCCGGCGATGATGCCGGTACCGGCATCGGCGGCGCGCATCACCACGCGACCGGCGCCATAATGGCCGTTCACGTCATGATGCAGGGTGCGTCCCTCCCGCAGGGGAACGCGGATCATCGAACGCTTGGCGTGTTCGGTCGCCTTGCGGATCGCTTCGGGAACTTCGCGCGCCTTGCCGGTGCCATGACCGACCCGGCCCTTGCCGTCGCCGACGACGACGATCGCCGCGAAGCCGAAGCGCTTACCGCCCTTGACCACCTTGGCGACGCGATTGATGCCGACCAACTTCTCGATCAGCTCGACTTCCTGGGTGCGCTCCCGCTGCTCCCGATCGCGACGTTCCGATTTTGCTGCACGTGCCATTTCGCAATCCTTGCTTAGAACGAGAGGCCGCCCTCGCGGGCCGCATCGGCCAGCGCCTTGACGCGGCCGTGATAAATGTAACCGCCGCGATCGAACACCACTTCCTTGATGCCCTTTGCGGTAGCGCGCTCGGCGATCAGCTTGCCAACCTGCTTGGCCGCATCCACCGTGGCGCCGGTCTTGAGCTTGCTCTTGATGTCCTTGTCGATCGTCGATGCGGCAGCGATGGTCTCACCCTTCGCGTCGTCGATGATCTGGGCATAAATATGCAAGCTGGAACGATAGACGGACAGGCGGAGCCGACCGTCAGACTTCTTCCGGATCGCCGTGCGCACACGCGCCTGGCGCCGGGTAAAGAGTTCTTTCGCTTTCGACATGGCCGATCCTTACTTCTTCTTGCCTTCCTTACGGCGGATGGTCTCGTTGTCGTACTTGATGCCCTTGCCCTTATAGGGCTCCGGCCGCTTGTACCCACGGATTTCCGCGGCAACCTGACCAACACGCTGCTTGTCAAAACCGGTAATCGAGATCGCGGTCGGCTTTTCGCACTTGATCGTGATGCCTTCCGGGATCGGATACAGCACGTCATGGCTGAAACCGAGCTGCAGCTGCAGGTTCTTGCCCTGCACTGCGGCACGGTAGCCAACGCCATTGATCTCGAGGTTCTTGGTGTAGCCAGCGCTCACGCCTTGAACCAGGTTGCGCAGATTGGCGCGGGTCGAACCCCACATCATGCGCGCATCCTTGCTCTCGGAGAGCGGCTTTACCCAGACCTTACCGTCTTCGACCTTTACTTCGACATGGGCGCTGACCGGCAGCTTAAGCGTGCCGAGCTTGCCCTTGACGGTCGCAACGCCGCCGGCCACGTCAACCGTGACACCCTGCGGAATCGCAACCGGGTTTTTACCAACGCGAGACATCTATCCGCCTCCTTAGAATACGCGGCACAGCACTTCGCCACCGACATTCGCGGTGCGCGCTTCGCTGTCCGACATGACGCCGCGCGGCGTCGAGAGGATGGAGATGCCGAGGCCGTTATAGAAACGCGGCAGATCGGCGATCTTCGAATAGACGCGGCGACCCGGGGTCGACACGCGGCTGATCTCGCGGATGACCGGCTCACCCTCGTGATACTTCAACTCGATGACCAGCTCACCGCCGGGGATTTCCTGCTCCGAGCTGTAGTTGCGGATATAACCCTCGCGCTTGAGCACCTCGAGCACATTGGCCCGCAGCTTCGACGCCGGCGACCGAACCAACTGCATCCGCGCCTTCTGGCCGTTGCGGATGCGGGTCAGCATATCGCCGAGGGGATCATTCATTGCCATGATCTCAGTTCCTCCTTACCAGCTCGACTTGACGACGCCGGGGATCTGCCCGGTCGAAGCCAATTCGCGCAGTGCGATACGCGACAGCTTGAATTTGCGATAGACCGAGCGCGGACGGCCGGTCAGCTCGCAGCGATTGCGGATACGCGTCTTTGAGGAATTGCGCGGCAATTCGGCCAGCTTCAGGCGGGCGGCGAACCGCTCTTCCATCGGCAGGCCTTCGTTATCGGCAACGGCCTTCAAACGGGCGCGGCGAGCCTCGTACTGCTTCGCCAGGCGCTCACGCTTCTTGTTCTTCTGGATGGCACTCGTCTTAGCCATGTTATCTCCTCCAGCCGGCTCAGTTCGAGAAGGGCATTTGAAAGCCCCTCAGCAAAGCCTTGGCTTCAGCATCGGTCTTGGCGCTGGTCACGATCACGATGTCCATGCCGCGAACCTTGTCGACCTTGTCGTAATCGATTTCCGGGAACACCAGCTGCTCCTTGAGACCGAGGCAGTAATTGCCGCGGCCGTCGAAGCTGTTGCCCTTGACGCCGCGGAAGTCGCGGACGCGCGGCAAAGCGATGGTGATCAAACGATCCAGGAACTCGTACATCTTCTCGCGACGCAGGGTCACCTTGACGCCGATATTCATGCCTTCGCGCAGCTTGAAGGTAGCGATCGACTTCCGCGCCTTGGTGATGACCGGCTTTTGGCCGGCGATCGCCGTCAGCTCTTCAACCGCATGGTTGATCTTCTTGGAATCAGTCGTCGCTTCGCCGACGCCCATGTTGATCACGATCTTCTCGATGCGCGGCACCTGATGGTCGTTCTCGTACTTGAACTCTTCCTTCAGCGCGAGACGCACGGTCTTCGCGTAATGGTCTTGCAAACGGGTAATAGCCATGACGCGCTCCCTCACTCAATCGCTTCGCCGGAACGACGCGCGACGCGGACTTTCTTGTCCCCGTCCATCTTGTAGCCGATGCGGGTCGGCTTCTGCGTCTTCGGGTCGATATGGGCCACGTTCGACACGTGAATCGGCGCTTCCTTGGAGATGATGCCGCCTTCGACACCCATCGCCTGACGCTGATGGCGCTTCACGATATTCACGCCTTGCACCAGCACGCGGTTCTCTTCGCGCAACACCTTCAGGATCTCGCCCTGCTTGCCCTTGTCGCGACCGGTGATCACAACCACCTTGTCGCCCTTCTTAACTTTCAGCTTCGTTGCCATTTCAGCACCTTTCCTTCTCTCTCGCCCGGTGCCTTAAAGCACTTCGGGAGCGAGCGAGATGATCTTCATGAACTTCTTGCCGCGGAGCTCACGAGTGACCGGGCCGAAAATGCGGGTGCCGATGGGCTCGCCCTGCTTGTTGATCAGAACGGCCGCATTGCGGTCGAAGCGGATCGAGCTGCCATCAGCGCGGCGGATTTCCTTCGCCGTACGCACGATGACGGCCTGATGCACGTCGCCCTTCTTCACCT
>Ga0255336_100688_pt1 | contig 42054 bp, 40 predicted proteins | sample MeOH1_35cm_T3_17_FD_189102 | JGI IMG/M metagenome (GOLD analysis project Ga0255336, IMG submission 189102) | Sandy soil microbial communities from University of British Columbia, Vancouver, Canada - MeOH1_35cm_T3_179 | ecosystem: Engineered > Artificial ecosystem > Sand microcosm > Unclassified ...
TTGAGCAAGCCGTACGGTACTTTCATGCGGTCGAAAAGCATTTCCCACGCAGTTATCGAAGTGAGCGGCAAAGCCGCCGCCTCGGCGAACGACAATGAGGCGGGCTTGGGTCCGACGATCCGCTCGTCGACTAGGTGAAACTCCGAGTTCGTCCCGGGCCGGTCCATCGCCCCCGCATAGAAGACTTCGTCACCCGGCTTGAAGAAGGTGACCTCGCTTCCAACCGCTTCGACAACGCCCGCAGCGTCGTAACCCAACACGCTCGGATGCGAACTCTCCGGAGGATCTTCCCAGCGACGGCGCTTCACATCGACGGGATTCACCGACACTGCCCTCACCGCGACCCGCAGATCGCGCGGACCGGGTTCCGGCATCGGGAGTTCAAGCTCGGTCAAGACCTCGACGCCCCCCTTTGTTGCATAACCAATCGCCTTCATCAAATTCTCCGATTCCGTCTGCGCCAAAGCTTCGAGGCCTGGCTATTCGCGGGTGCAAATCCAGAGCACATGTAGTCAAGCGCTCGTGCTGTCCCACAGCGGGGCGAGTCTGGGCGGATCGACAATTCGGCTGTCTGTCGTCGCCAACGAGTGTATTGCCGCCATGTCCGCGCCATCCAACTCAAAGTCGAATACCGCTAGGTTCTGCGCCAGTCGATCGATCCGGGTGGTCCTCGAAAGCGCAACAATCCCGCGCTGTTGAACAAGCCACCGCAAGACGATCTTAGCGATGGTTTTGTCATGGCGGGCCGCGATCTCCTTGAGCGTTGGGTCCGAGAAGACACGGCCAATCGCCATGCCGCAGTATCCTGTCACGGCAAGCCCCGCCTGCAGCGTGCTTTCAATGAGCAAAGACTGGTTCAGATACGGATGGTATTCGAACTGATTCGTCACGAGAGGAACCGCAGAAAGTCGGATAGATTCCGTCATCAGTGCGCGGTTGAAATTGCTGACGCCGATGTGCCGAACCTTGCCGGCGCGTGCGACTGCATTGAGCCCCGCGATCTGCTCGGCCAGCGACACGTCCGATTGCGGCCAGTGCAGCAGAAGCAGATCGATATAGTCCGTCTTGAGCTTTCGGAGGCTCTCGTTGACGGACGCTTCGAAAAATCTCTCTGAGTAGTTGCTAACCCACACCTTGGTCGTCAGAAAGATTTCGCTTCTTGGAATGCCGGACGCGGCGACGCAGTCGCCGATTTCGCCCTCGTTACCGTAGATTTGCGCGGTATCGACATGACGGAAACCGGCACGAAGGGCTGCAGGAATGAGTCGATACACGTCGGCGCCACTCATCCCGTAAGTACCAAAACCGATGGCCGGAATGGCCGCGCTACCAACATTGACGTTTTGCATGAGGTATTCCCGATAGAGTCTTCGCATCCTGCCGAAACCGCTTTTGGGAGATTACCCAATGCGGCCGCGGCGACGCAGTTGTGCCCCAATCTCCTTGATCCTGGCTTCCCCCGCACGCAACGCCTCTGATGACGTATGAACAGAGTAATAGCCAAGCACGAGATTGTGCGGATGGGCGACCGCGGAGCCGAGAACGAACTCCGAATCTTCGTCGGCTGTGAATGCCAAGACGTCTTCGGAGTCGCCAAACACGACAAGCTCGTTGGAGATGGCTTCGTCGGCGATACGTAGCGCGCCGCGTTGGATACTTAGCCAGGCGACGGTGTGACCGGCCGGCGGCGTGTACTGCCACTGCTCTCCAGCCGAAAGCCGCACGAGCAGGTAGTTGATGCCTGGGGGTGCGGGTACCGGGCTTTCGACATTTCCATAACGACCCAGGATGACGCGGGCCGGACCGGTGCGAGGGACCTCGTTCGTAGATAGATACTGGCTAAGGGGCGCGCCTAGTTCGAGCTCAGGTGGCAACGCGACCCACAACTGATAGCCGCGCACCGGTCCATCGCCTCTGGCACGACCATCGTGCCACACGCCCCCGCCCGCATTCATCCACTCGACGCCACCGGCTGGCATGATCCCTGATGCGCCCGTCGTGTCTTCATATTCAACTTCACCTTCCAGCAACACGGTCGTCGTGGCGAGGCCGGAATGGGGATGCATGGAATACCGCATTTCGGCTTTCGTCGAGCTATCGAAATAGTCGAGAAAGACAAAAGGTTTCAGCATCTCTCCAAGCTCGGCCGGGCTGACCAGCCGCTTTACGGGACCGTGTTGCCGACCTGCCGTCCGCGTGACTATCGCTCTTGCGCCGCGCAGCGAAGCGGAGGGTTGAGCCGTAGTTTTCAAATCGAGCAATGCGCCATCTTCTGCAGGACTTTGCGATGGGATCGTTTCGAAAGACATGGTGTTGACTCCCAGTGGTACTCCGACAACAGAGAAACATCACGACGAGACGATCGCACACCGGATCAGGCAAGCGATCGCCTCGACGAGTCCGTCTTCTTAGCTCGCCTTTAGAGGCGAAACACGCACAACTATTCGCCCGGAGCGCGCGTCCAGGCTGAACGCGCCGGCACCGAACCAGGTGATCTGCAGGAGGCCACCGGCCATCATCACGTTCTTGAGGAAGTGAATCATCTGGTTTTGATCTGCGAAGTTGTGGTGAAAGAAAATCGCAGTGACCACACAGAACACCGCCATCGCCAACGACACGACGCGAGCTCTGTAGCCCGACAGCAGCAGCAGGCCGCCGCCCAGTTCGGTCAACACGGCAACGACGAACGCGAGTGGCGGCACGGGCAGACCCATGGCGGCAATATAGCCAACCGTCGCACCGTACGTCGCTAGTTTGCCCAGCCCGCTCATGACAAACGGTGCCCCGATCAGAATGCGGCCCAACAGCGGAAGAAATTTGAAACGTTCCATGACGATCTCCTAAGTGAGTTTGCGTAGGTGGAGTACAAAAAGGGAATTAGCCGGCGTCCACCATCACCAGCTCGGAATCTTCAAGAGCGGAAATCTGCGCTGCAGCGACCGTCGCGATCGCCACGCCATCCAGCGGCCCAACGGGCTCGCCATTCACTTCAATGCGTCCCGAGGCCACGACGAGATAGGCACGACGCACTGTACCCAACTCGTGTCGAACGCTTTCACCTGCCTTTAGCATCGCGCCAAGCACACGCGCATCGGCGCGAACAGGGAGCGCACCTTCATCGCCGGCGAATCCGCTGGCAAGGACTACGAATCGTCCAGACCGGTCGCCTTTGGGAAACGGCTTGGTGCCCCACGCGGGTTCACCACCAGCTTCACGAGGTAGCAGCCAGATCTGGTAGAGCTTGAGCGGCACTTCGCCCCGGTTGAACTCGGCGTGACGTATGCCCCTGCCGGCGCTCATGACCTGCACATCGCCCGCGAGGATCGTTCCCTCGGATCCCAAGGTGTCACGATGCCCGAGCAGGCCCTGGCGCACATAGGTAATGATCTCCATGTCACGGTGCCCGTGCATGGGGAAACCGCTGCCAACGGCGATTTCGTCGTCGTTCCAGACAATCAGGGGACCCAAGGCGGCGTGCGTGGGATTGCCATCGGCGCTCACCACGAAATGGTGTTTCGCATGCAGCCAGCCGAGTTCCGCCCCGTCCAATGATTCCCAACGCCTGTGTGTGAGCATGTCCGCCTCCGTTTCCCGCCATCGCAAATGCGACGCTTGTCACCTGTGTCACCCGCCAAATTCGACGCTGGTGCAAGTGTTGAGACGAATGCTATATTTGCAACGAACTCGTGCATAGATGCTGGATTGGAACGCATTGTTGCTACAGATAGAACGATCAGAAGGAGTTGAAGTCTGCCCATGAACACCATCACCGACCTCAATGATCTTCGGCTCTTCTCAGAGGTGGTCGAGCATGGAAGCTACACGGCGGCCGCTCGCAGCCTCGGACTGCAGACGTCAAAACTCAGCCGGCGCATTCGTGCCCTCGAAGAAGAACTTGGCGTGCGCCTGCTCAATCGCACCAGCCGGAGCCTGTCCTTGACGGAAACCGGGCGTCAGTTCCATCAGCATTGCCTTGCGCTGGTGGCCGAAGCAAAGGCCGCCAAAGATATCGTGGACCGCACGCGCTCCAAGCCGCAGGGCACCGTGCGCATCGCCTGCCCCGTGGCCTTACTGGAATCCGGCATCTCCACGATCATCGCCCGATACGTACAAGACAACCCCGATGTCCAGGTCCTGCTTGATGCAACCAACCGCCGCGTGGATGTCGTCGAGGAAGGCTTGGACTTTGCCATCCGGGTCAGGCTTCCGCCGTTGGAGAATACCGATCTCGCCGTCCGCCAGTTGGGCTTGTCGATCCACGTTCTGGTTGCCAGTCCCGAACTGACGGCGCGCCATCCGGCGCCCAACTCGATTGAATCCGTGAAGGAATGGCCCACGCTCTCCATGGCGAGCAGCAGCGAGCGATTTGTCTGGAATCTGGTCGACGTCGAGGGACGCGTGACGTCATGGGCGCATCACCCCCGCTTGGCGACCGACGATCTGGCCAGCCTTCGGGTTGCGGCAATATCTGGCGTAGGCGTGGCAATGCTGCCCAGGGAGCTGGTTGAGGCCGATATTCAGGCCGGCCGCCTGCAACACCTGCTGCCAGGTTTGTCTAGCACACCGGGGCTTGTACATGCGATTTTCCCGTCGCGCCGAGGCATGGTTCCGGCTGTGCGTCACTTGCTCGATGCACTCGTTGCAGGATTCGAAGGTCTGAACCTGCAGCGCTAGAGCGACCGGGCGCGGCCTCGGCATACAGACGTCGATGCTCAACTATCGAATTCGCCCGCGGTTCGCAATTAGGAAGGAGTCCAAACACGCCTTTCAGACTCGTTATGTTGCGAGAAAACCGCCGTCCACGGCCAGCTCGGCGCCCGTAACGAAGGAAGACTGATCCGACAGGAGCCATACCGCAGCGGCAGCAATTTCCTCCGGTAAGCCGATACGGCCGACGGGGTGAGAGGTCCGAAGCTTCTCGAGCAAGCCGGCAAATTGGGGGTCGGACGTAAGCGCTTGAACCATGGGAGTATCCACAGCACCGGGAAGAATGGCGTTGACGCGGATATGCTGGTGGCCATAGTCGACTGCGGCACCTTTTGTCAAACCCAATACCCCACCCTTCGACCCACAATAATCGGCCGAGCGTGGCACCGCCACCCGACCAAGTGCGGACGATGTGTTGACAATGGCGCCGCCGCCGGTTTGCAACATCGCGCGTATCTCATGTTTCATGCAAAAGAATACGCCGTCGTAGTTGACGCTTTGAATACGGCGCCATTGCGTAGTGGTCAAGTCGTGCAGCAAGACGTTCGTTTGGGCGAGGCCGGCGTTGTTGAACGCGCCGTCGAGCCGTCCGAACTTGTCTACCGCTGCCGCCACAAGCGCTTCGACCTGCGCTTCATCGGCAACGTCTGTTGCCACGAAAATAGCTTCGCCGTCCTGTTGCCGAATCGCCGATACGGTGTCCTCCCCCGGCGCCTCGCCAATGTCGGCTACCACTACGCGCGCTCCTGCTGCAGCGCAGGCGATGGCCGCGGCCCGCCCGATACCCGAGCCACCGCCCGTGACGATGATCGTATCCCCTTCAAGAGCTCGGTTCATGCGTTTATGCTCCCTTGGCAATCAATGCGCGAACAGCGGCGCAACGTCGATGTAGATACGGTAGTCGTCGATTTGCCTATCGCGCACCCGCCAAATCGTCACGGCCGGCACTGTCAGTGTCGAGCCGTCCTTGCGCGTATAGGTCACTTCGATCCGCGAGACAATTACGTCGTCGAATGCCCAGACATCAAGCAATTGGTGCTTGATGCCGGCAATCAATGCCATGAACGTCTTCGAAGACTCGGCGACATTTGCCCGTCCAATGACAGGGTCGTTATTGGCATAAACAAACGTGCAGTTTTCCGTCAAGAAGCGCGCTAACCGTTGCTCGTCCTTCGAATCAACCGCCTCGTACACCTCTGATACATAGTCGAATGCTGCTGTGGATGCCTCATTGAACATGTCGAGTTTCCTCTTCAAATATTGATTGAGTACGACGTTATAGATAGCTTGGAGCACCACTCGCACAGTGCCCGGCTGTGGCTAACCACGTATCTGCAATTAGTATGGAAAGACGACCACTACCGGCCGCTCAATGACTCAGCGATCCGACTCCGTCGGGCGCAGTTCTGAAGACGTGTGGCGGTGCCAGCTGCTTGACTAGCAAAGCAATACAGGAAAGGGCTCCGGCAACGGCGATCGTCGCGAAGACGCCCACAAACGTAAAATGCCAGCGTACGAGTTCGGCTACGAGAAACGAGCCTGCGATGCCGCCAAAGCGGCCCATGCCGAGCATCCACGCGACACCGGTGCCACGCCCTTCGGTCGGATAGAATGCCGCCGCAAGCGCATTCATTGAGGCTTGTGCGGTGTTCATCAGCACGCCGGACACGAGTACGATTGGCACGAGTAAGCCTACGTTTCCCGCCGTCGCTCCAATACAAAAGAGGCTGATCGCAGCGAGCGCGTAGCACGCGGCAATCACGAGATTTGCATTGAAGCGATCCATCAGCGAACCGCACAGCACCGCGCCGACACCACCAAGCGGGAACAGTGCAGAGATCAGCGTCGCGCTCTTCAAGCTCAGGCCTGCATCCTTTAGCAGAATTGGCATCCAGTTGATTAACGCGTAGATAATCAAGAGGCCCATGAAGGCCGCGAGCCATAGCATCAATGAACCGACGATGTATGAACGCGACAGCACAAGGCCGAGCCCGTTGTCGCCCGTTCCTGGCGCGCTCTCGGTCAGTGCGAAGCCGCGCGCACTGATTGCTTCATCGGAGATGCGCACCAGAATTGCGCGGATGCGCGCTACGGGCATGCCATTTGCAACCATGAAGCGTACCGATTCTGGCATCTTGAGCAATAGCAGGACACCGTGAAGTATCGGTGTGACCCCGCCCAGCATCAGCACACTTCGCCAGCCGGCATGGGGAACCAACCATGCCGCAAGCAATCCGCCCAAAGCCGCCCCGAGGGGGAATCCGCAGCACATCAGGCTGGTCACAGTTGCGCGGCGTCGGGTCGGGCAAAACTCGTCCATCATGGTCACCGCGTTTGCCATCGCGGCGCCGAGGCCGATGCCTGTCATGAAGCGCAACACGGTCAGTTGACCCATGTTCGTCGAGAACGCAGACGCGACACAGGCAACACCGAAGAGGAACACGGACCCGACCATCAGGGACCGTCGTCCAACACGGTCGGACAAAGGGCCGGACACGAGCGCCCCGAACGCGAGGCCGAACAGCGCGGCACTCAGGACTGGTGCGAGGTCGGGCTTTGATAGATGCCACTCAGTCAGTAACGACGGAGCGATGAAACCGATTGCCGCCGTGTCGAAACCATCCAGCAGGACGATCACGAAGCACATGAAAAAAATGAGTCGTTGAAAGCGGCCGAACGGGTGCTCATTGATGAACCCCTGGACGTCAACGAGCGAAGCACGTTTCATCGTCTGTCTCCTATGTCAACCAGAGTTGGCGGGTCGACCAGAGTTGGCGCTTTAGCGCTTACTCCAGTCCCATGCAAGATGGTTGCTGCCCAATTGCGAAGGGGTGCACTGATCGCGCATATCACGCTGAATGACGACCAGAGCCGATGCACGACGCCTGCGCCGCATGGCAAGATGCGGCGCGTAACGCAGGTGTCGCCTGGAAGCCGTCGCCGAAGAAGCGGTCGGCGCGCCGATCAACCGACTCGTACCCGTCGAGCGGTCTGATCAGACTGCTCAATCGCGGATAGAACCTTGTGAAGGTCGAGCGCGTCATCAAAAGCGGGAGCCGCGTGGGTTCCGAGGCGCAGATCGTCAGCCATTAACCGGTATATTCCTGCGACGTTTCGGGCAGCTACAGCATCCTCAAGACCGAAGTAGTACGTTTTCGGTATCTCGAGCTCGATGTAGCCGTCCTGGCCTTTACGACCAGCTTCCACGCGCAGCGGCGAGATGTTCACCACAGGAGCCTGTTCGACCGCCGCGGTGATGCGCAGATCCCCTTCGGTTCCATTGATCTCCCATAGCAATCCGGTTCCGCGCGGCAAACCACCCCGAAGCTGCAAAGACAGAGGTGCGCCTGACTGAAGCACGGCGTTGATCATCACGTGATCGGGAGTCTTCATCGGGATGTTCTCTCCCGTTTCGACGATGCTCACGGTTTGCCGACGCCGAGACAATACGGCATCAACCTCCCGGATAGGCCCCAGGACACTTTGCACCGCCGCAATGGCATGTCCACCAATGACCGAAAGCAGGGTCGCGCCGTTTTTGGAGTCCATGGCATAAGCGTCACCACGTGGCACGGATTCGCCCCAGCTGACCCCGGCACTGATATAGGTAGACGACAACACCTCTCCGACGTACCCATCGGCAACGAGCTTGCGAATGAATTGCACTTCAGGTGACGCGATTGCTTGAGTTCCAATAACGGCTAACGCCTTCGTTTCATTCGCGAGCCCAGCGAGCTCGGTGGCCTCGGCAAGTCCATTTCCAAGCGGCCATTCACAGTAGGCATTTTTCCCAGCCGCAAGCGCCGCCGCGACTACTTCCTTATGGTATGGGACCTTTACCGTTACAACCACGACATCAATGTCCGGAGACGCGACGAGTTCCGCCACGTTCGCGAAGGCGCGTGGAATGTCAAACGCGGCGGCGGCGGCCTGCGCACTCGCCAGACTGGTGTTTGCCACGCCGGCGATCTCAAACACATCTGCCAACGCGCGCAGGGCAGGAATATGCGCGGTAGTGGCCCAGCCGCGCTCAGCGCTCAGACCGACAATGCCCACACGAAAACGTTTTTCCATTGCTTCCTCGAAACCATTAAGTAACTTTCAGACGAACCCGTACTTGTACGACGGATCATCCTTATCGCGCCGCCCAACGTTGGAGTTCTCGAGTGGCGCCAGGCCGGTGGGGACTGGGTCCGAACGCTGGGAATCAAGCACCACAATCCGGTCGGCGATACGCCACTCACCAGTTCGCCGTTCCATCCGGTCGACGTACCGGACGTTCACGACCCAGTCCATGGCGGGCTTGTCGCCGTCAGGCTTGGTGCGGTGGGACGCCTGCGCATAGTGCTCCGCGTACGCCACATCGCCATCGACCTGCACGTACTGGTTGCCGGTAAAGTGTTGCGTGCATTCAAAGGCCGGCAACAACTCCGCAGCCCATTCAATGAATCCTTCCACTCCGCCGTTATAGGCCCCGTGACGATCAATGGCATCCGGGTGATAACACGAGCGCACGAGATCCCAGTCCATCCGGTCAATACCCCGGCAGTAGCGGATATGAACGCGCTTGATCTCTGCCTCGTCGAGAAACTGTTGAAGTCGCGATTCCAAGTTAGTCTCCTTTTATGTTTCAAGAGGCATAAGCGGTAGAGTCATTTGCTCACGCTCGGATGCGGTCCGTATTCGCCTGTTTCCATCAACTGCGAGGCCGCAATCGCCTTGGGTGTCCAGCGAAGCGTCGCACGCGTTTCCAGCAACCATGCCTGATAGGTCTCGGGAACGTTCTCATGAGGTCCGTGGTGAATGACACCCTTTGGCACCCAGGTCAACGTGCCAGGCTCCGTGCACCCTCCCCAGACACCAGGTCCTCGCACATAACAGATCACCTCATCAAAGTCCGCATTGATATGAATGGGGGGTCGACTCGAGATGCGCGAACTGAGGTTGAACATCAGCACGTCTCCCGCGCCGGACGACAGAAACGGACTCGGAGGCCCTCCTTCGGGCAAATAGGTGAGAACCTGAATCTTGTTCAGATTCAGCTTCCACACTGGAACCGACTCCGACAGTTGCAGACCTAGAGAAAGCGGGTCGTGCGGCATCGTGAACACTGTGTTCTCGCCGTCGGAGGCCTTCAATATCAGTTTCGTCGGTCCGCCCACGGGAATCTCTGGATCAACCCTGGCATACGTCAGGTCCCGCGCAACATTGAGCATTCCTGTAGGCGCTGGAGGCGACAGCTTCAAAGCTGACGGGCTTTCGACGATGATGCTGCGCATGGCGTCGCCGCTCGGCGCGTATCGATACGCTATGGCCCGTGGGATACAGACAAAGTCACCCTCCTCAGCCGTAAGACAACCAACATCGGTTTCAAATTTGACTTGGCCCGACTGAATGAAATGAATCTCGTCTGCTTCAACATTTCGGACCACATACGGCATTGGCTTGCGGCGACCCGACACAAGCAACCTAACACCCAGCCTGGAGGTAGCCACCGTTGTCGGTAGAGCTTGCGCATCGTCATGATCGTCAGGGATCAATCGATCAAGAACTGCTCGTCGCGGCGCATGCGGGCCTTCCACAGAAAGGTAGTCTGGCGCGTATGTCGATCGGGTAACGACAGAAATTGCACCCATGAACCCATCCCGAGTCCACAGTTGCACAGGAGGCACTCCGCCATTTGTCTGATCACTCATTTGCAATCTCCTTCGTTTTCAAACACACACAACAGGCGTGCCTCGCTGGACCTTCCAGGCATGCGTTGTCGCCGCACCAGAGGCACTGCTCACCCTGCCTGCAAACGAATCTTCCCTCGATCTATCTTATGCAAAAGCCGGGCGAACAGTTGCGTGTGCAAGTGGCGCCGCTTTTGCGGCGGCGCCGCTCTTAAGTATTGTTAGCGGGTCGGCTTTCCAACCAGCGCCCGATACTCGTTCGCGGTTGCCGGAGTGCGTCCGAGCAAGCCAGCGATGTCTCGCGCCATATTGAACATTTCAAGGTTGTCCTTGAGATGCTCGTCGCTGTTCGGGTACTTCCAGGGCGTGTCTTCAGTCCCGATGCGGATGTGTAACCCCATCATCGTGGCAAGCGTCGTCATGTACAGCGTTGCGCGTCCCGCCGCACAAACACTGATTACGGAGGTTGGATCGATCTTGCGAATCTGGTCGACCATCAGGAACATGTGTTGGGTCATGTCCTGCGCATCGCTGACCCAGGTGCCCGACACCAGGGTGCGACCCACGTTGAACGGCAGCCCGTACAGGAGCAACCAGTTGTACGGCTTCTTGAGAATGCCTGTATCAATGAGCTTTCTCTTAGCAAGTTCAATCTCGCCGGAGCTATGGACGGCGAGCTCCGGCTTGACGCCAGCGGCCTCGAGCGCCTCAATTGCCGGCACCATAAAGGCTTCCGGGTGACCTGGAGCGCACGGCGCTACCTCAGTCAATCCGGCACGCGCTGGACTCATGCACATATCGAAGGTCGTTCCGTGGAGCACGTTCAGGTTCGGGACGAAGTCGTTGCCAAAGCGCGCCCTGAGCGGCTCCAGAACGGCAGAATAGGCTTCGACCGGCGGAATGTCCCGGTCAAGGCGTCGACCCTGTTTGTCGGTCATCCATGAAAAGTCGATGTGAACGCCACATGCACCGGCCTCGATCACGCTGGACGCTGCATCCACGTATTCCTCAAGCGAGGTGGTCGTTTCAAAGCGGCCAGACACAGCCGCGTTGATTGCGATCTTTTCTGAAACGTCCCATTTGGGCTGCAGTTCGGGTCCAGCAAGGAACTGGTACTCCTCCATTTCGCGCTTGGCAGCTTCCCAAAGTGGTAGTTTTTCGGTCATGATAATCCTCGACATAGGTAGTGAAGTAAGGGTTCGAATTGTTCCGAACCAACGGCAATCAGACTGGCAATAAGCGTCCCGGCAGGGTTGATACCTCGTGGAGCAGTTGTGCATCGCTGACGATTCGTTTTTGTTGTTCGACGCGTGAGCGGGCGCAACATCGATCCGCGCCCGTCACGCTTGAACCGTGCGGCAGACATGGCAGGCAGTTGCCTGTCGTGGCCATTGCGTGGCGTTGTCACTTGCACACTACTTCCAGCACCATCTATTAGTTAGCAATCCTATTTCAATACAAAACGACACGAATACTGCCCCCAACCTTGGGACAGAGTCATAACACACGACCGATCTACCGTTACCGCAAGTGGATCATTTGTGCTACGATGATTCCAAGCAATATCGATTTATATCGAATGATGTGTCTTGGAATGAATAAAGTCAAGTGCAGTAGGGAATTCCCTAGGGGAAACGCTTTGACTGCGCCCCTGGTTTGAGTGCCCCTGCGATCCGGCTAACCGCCGAGTCACATCTACATGTCGAGGAATGAGCGAATGGCTAAGCCCTACTCCACCGCAATCGATACGACCCTGGATGCCATCGAGCCGTTTTGCGGCTCAGCGGGAAAGGAAGCGCCCGAGATCTTCGACAATCGGGGCAGAACAGTTCCATGGATGACCCGAACGTTGAATCGGCTCTATGACGGGCAAGCGCAGCGGATCCTCGATCGGGAAAAAGTGTCCATCGCGCATTGGTACTACCTGCGGGTGCTGGCTCAACGTGGCGAACTGAATCAACTGGAACTGAGCAAGCGCGTTGGAATCGCCTCGACAACCGCTGTGCCTGCTTTGGACAGCATGGAAAAGCGCGGTCTATTGAAGAGGACTCGCGATCCGAGGGACCGGCGCAAGTACTACGTTAGCCTCACTGACGATGGCAAACGTCTGGTGGATCAGATGATGCCGGAGATCATCCACATGATCTCCGGCTCTTTTGATGGAGTGGACCCTGACGAGATGCTCGTCTTCTGGAAGGTTTTGCATCAGATCGCGCAAAACCTCTCAGAGAAATCCAGCGAAGACTCGGTGGTCGATTAGCAGGCTAGCGCCTGTGGTGGATGCACATATGACAAAACGGCCGAGGCTTCCTACCGATACAGGCGGGAGAGACTCAGCCGCAACTCAGCCGAAAATTGCGCGATTTTCGAAGATGGCGCCTTAACACCCAATACTACAGACCGCTTGCTGTGCCAGAACGAGACGCACCGTCAGCAGCACCGCCGTATCCCGAAACGGCGGCTTGGGCTGTGGCGTTCTGTGCGGCGACTTTCGCTTCAGCGGCCCGGATGTTCTCGGGGTAGTGAACCCAGTCGCGCGGATCGTAGCCAGCTTTCTCGAGCTGCGCCAGTTCGGCATGCACCTGCGCACGACTTACCGACTGACTGGACTGTGCAAACGACGCAACGGGTGCCGCAACAAGGGCAGCAATAAGGGCCAACCTAGTGAATGATTTCATGATGACGTACCTCAACGATTTTTGTTAGTGGCGCTACAAAAGAGCTTCTCTGCCACAGTTGAATGCAGTCTAAAGGACGCAAATCACTAGGGTAAGTACTAGTTTTTCCAACTCTCCGTTGCGGGTGCGTCAACAATCGGCCAACACGGGTTCGCCCGTTTCTCTTGCAGAATGTGGCCGTCCGGGAGGACCGTTCCTTGTGGCGCACTAACCGTCGTTCGCTCCGATTCAATAGCAAGGCGCTTGCTAAATCTTGTGGATGCGTTCCTGCCAAGACTCAAACGGGAGCGGTTTAACTGCGCATTTCGCCTACCCCATGGCTGCCCTCCAAACACGGCATTTGGTAGCCATCCGGTCGCTATTAACCCGGTGACCACTGTAGCTCGCCTTTCAAGCCTGGCCTCCTCGAAATCACACACGCCTTCCCATCGCTAGGGAGATTCCCTAGGATTCTTGACTTTGGTCGTCCCGAAACACATTATTCGATATAAATCTATCTGTCGTAGCATCATTTCATATCAAATTAATTGTGGAGATAAGGATCGGAGCGACCCTCACCTGTCCCGAGTCCGACAAGTCCGACAAGTCCGAATGATTTGATCAGATCACGTAAATAACTAAGGAATACGAAATTAATGACAGCGAGGAGGACGATATGCAAAACCCACAGTCACGAACATGTGAAGGACTTGAGAGTGTGTTTCGCGCTGGTGTTGGCGGTCAGAATCACTCTCACCTCAACAAGGCTCCTCCGCGTCAGGCATTCCAACCATTGGCCCAACGCGTCACCTTGCTCGCCAAGCTGACGATGTAACCACAGGCAGGTGAAGTCATGAGAAACCGCTTCGGGACTCGAAATCTAATCGTGCACGAGCACGCGTTGGTCGGTCGAACAACTATCCGGCCAGATCCAGCTCGGGCGCAGCTATGCACTGGTATCTCGCGAATACTCCTTGAACCAGTGGCTTCAAGAAGATGCTGTCATGGTGTCTTATCTGCTCGTTGTGGTCGATGGCACCACCTTTAAACATCAACCTCCGACGCGCTCGCACAACAGCGTAAGTGCAGTTCAAAAGCTTTCTTCTGCTTCGTTAACTGTCCCAACCAACATTGAATCGAAATTCACCACCCAATTCGAGGATCGTCATGTTCGATAAGTTCCGAGTCTGGCAAGCTGAAGCGCCAAAAATGCAGAACCAGTTTGTTGTGAAAGACGGGTCGCTTACCAATCAAGACGGCTCCAAAGACCTCATTGTCGAGCCGGCTGGGGGAATCCACCCGCGCAAGAAAGTAGTCAAGGATTTTCTTCGCAAAATCGGACTGCTTGTTTCGGCAGGTCTCATCTGCACTGCGGCACATGCGGCAGAAGACTCCCTCACGAACCGCCAAGGTGACATCACCCCGCTCTGCGGTACAAAGCCGATGATTGTTGGCGTGTCTGACGGATACGGCGGCAATACCTGGCGCAAAACAGGCCTTGCCGAGGTCAAGGATGAGCTAAGCCGTTGCAAGAACGTCAAGCGGGTCATCTACAGTAATGCTAACGGTGACCCGCAGAAGGCGAACTCGGACATCAACAGCATGGTCGCACAAGGGATCAACGTCCTTATCATGCTCCCGGATTTTGGTGCCGTACAACTCCCGGCCATGCGATCGGCCATGAAAGCTGGCGTAGCGGTTGTACCGTATTCGGCACAGATATCGGGAGTCGCTGGACGCGACTATGTCGTCAACGTCGTTGGGGACACCAAGCAGATCGGTGTTCTTTGGGCTGATTGGCTCGGAACAACGCTCAAAAAGGGAAACATAGTGTTCCTGGGCGGCTCGCCTGGTGCCGCCGGGTCCCAGAATTTCATGGACGGCCTGAAGGGCGGTCTCAAGAAGTACCCGAACCTGAAGCTGTTAAACGAACAGTTCGTTGTTACAAACTGGAGCCCGGTGGACGCGCAAAAGGCCACGGCGGGCCTCATTGCGCAGTACCCGCAGATTAACGCCATCGTTACGGACTACGGAGTGACTGCGCTGGCAGCAGCAAAAGCGTTCGAACAGGCACATCTTCCGGTGCCGTCCATCGCAACCATCGCAAGCGACAACGAGCTGAATTGTCATTACCTGTCGGCCAAGAAGTCTGGAACCGCCTTTCCCTACTACACGCTCGACGGCACGACGACATACGTGCGCTTTGCAGTGCGACATGGGGTAGCGGCTTATCAAGGCACGACAGACAACGAGTCGCCCGCGGTCCTTCCTTCCGCATACGCCGACAGCGCCCGTGGCCTCGATCCCAAGTGCGACCCGGGCGCGCCGCCTGATGCCGACCTTTCCTCAGCGCTCCCTCCAGAAAAGCTCAAGGCAGTGTTTGAGCAGTAATAGCTCGAGATAAATCATGAACGACCAGAACACATTGCTTCAAATTGACGGCGTCACCAAAATCTTCCCCGGTGTGCGCGCACTCGATAACGTCACGTTTTCAGTGCTCGCGGGAGAAGTACACGGTCTCGTTGGCGAGAACGGCGCGGGTAAGTCCACACTCATGGCGGTTGCGTCCGGTGCGCTGGTCCCCGAAAAGGGACGCGTCGTTATCAATGGCATAGAAACCAGGGGCGACACCGACGAGGCGCGGCGACTGGGGTTGGCGATCGTGCGACAGGAACCGGCTCTAATGCCCGACCTGAGCGTCGCAGAGAATCTTTACCTCGGCGTACCCGAGGAACAACGTCCGTCTCTCATGCGAACAAGCGAATGGGCACAGCAACTCCTACGGCAGTGGAGTGACGATGTCGCGATTGATGCGAGCGAGCGCGTTTTGAGCTTAAATCCTGAACAACGCTTCATTGTCGAGATCGTAAAAGCACTCGCCGCCAAACCTAAGGTTCTGGTCCTGGATGAACCGACCGAACATCTGCTGACAGAGGACGTCGATCGTCTCTTTGAACGCATTCGTAAAGTCACTGCGTCAGGCTGTTCGGTCGTCTATATCTCGCATCGCATTCGCGAAGTACAAAAAATCGCCAATCGTCTTACCGTGCTCCGCGATGGACAAGGGCAAGGGACCTACGACGCGGCTGGCCTCAGTGAGCAGGAGATTGTTGAACTCATCGTCGGTGGTGCGCTCGACCGGGAGTTTCCCGCCAAAGCTGGAAATGGCCGCACCGGCATGGTCCTCGATGTGGTGTCGCTACGCGGTGCAGGCTTCTCCGATGTATCGCTTCAGGTCCGCAAGGGTGAAATCGTGGGCCTGGCTGGCATAGACGGCAATGGACAGCGCGAGTTCATGCGCGCCCTTGCTGGTCTGGCCCGAAGCCGTGGTAGCGTCAATGTGAACGGGAAGCCGGCGAAACTGCGGAATTCCCAGGCCGCCGCCGCTTCAGGCATTCGCTGCCTCCCCGGGGACCGGCACAGGGAAGGCATCTTCGGTGAACTATCTGTGCGCGAGAATTTCTCGATCCGCAGTCTTCCGTTCGACTCCATCAAGGGCTGGATCAGCCAGGGAAGTGAAGCAAAGCGCACCACATTGGCGGTAGCCAGTTTCGCAGTCAAGACGCCGTCCGTTGAGACGCCAATGCGCTCTCTGTCGGGAGGCAATCAGCAAAAGCTGGTCCTGGCGAGCGTCCTCGCAAGCAAACCCGAGGTCCTCCTCGTCGACGAACTGACGCAAGGCGTCGACGTTGGCGCCCGGATGGAAATTTACAAAGTGCTTCGTCAGGCCGCTGCAACCGGCACCGCTGTCATCGTCGTCTCCTCGGACGCGATGGAAGTGGCGGGTTTGTGCGACCGCGTGTTGATTTTCTCTCGCGGGCACATCGTAAAGGAACTGCGTGACGCGGCCGTCAGCGAGAACAACATCACGTCTGCGGTGCTTACCGCGACCACCGAGCGTGAGCGGGGTTCAGCAAGCATTCCGGGATTCTGGAAGTGGGCTTCTGGAGACTGGGCCCCTCTTGTCATGCTTGCACTGGCAGTCTGCGCTCTGGGTATCTATGCAGCGCATGTCAACGAAACCTATCTGTCCGCGCGAAACCTGAGTGGGATGTTGGCACTGGTGGCGACGCTGGCCATCGTCGCATATGGGCAGCAGGCGCTTATGCTGGTTGGAGGTATCGACCTGTCTGTCGGTCCCCTGATGGGCTTAATGGTCGTTATACAGTCCTTCTTCCTGAACGACGGAGCCACTTTGGGGCACCAGTTGTCGGGATGGGTCATTGTGTTTCTCGTCGCTATCGCAGTCGGGCTAGTGAACTGGGTACTGGTCGGCCCTTTCCGACTGCATCCAATGGTCGCAACGCTGGCGACTTACATGGCTTTGCAGGCGGTTTCCCTTCTCTTGCGCCCCGTTCCGGGCGGGCTGATCGCCGATTCGGTGGTCGAGACAATTGGCGCGCAGGCCGGATTTATACCGATTATCGCCATTGTTGCTGTCATTCTCGCCGTCACGCTTGAGTTTGCCCTCTTCAAGACCAGGTTTGGTCTCGCGTTTCGTGGCGTGGGTTCACGGATCGAAGCTGCTCGTATGGCGGGCGTACGCCCGCAACTGACCTTACTTTCAGCTTATGTGGGCTGCTCGCTCCTCGCGGGCATCGCCGCCGTGCCGATGATGGCGCAGGTAGGGTCCGGCGACCCGAGCGCAGGCATCAACTACACGCTGGCCAGCATCGCAGCCGTCGTCATCGGCGGGGCAAGCCTGTTTGGCGGACGCGGGTCCTTTGTCGGCTCCCTGCTTGGTGCCCTCCTCATTATCCAGGTCAATGTGGTCACCTCATTTCTGGACATTGGAGATTCGTGGCAGTCGTACCTGTTGGGCGGGATGATCCTCGCGTCTGTCGCCCTCTATTCCAAAAGCAGAGAAATGGCGGTGGCGAAATGAGAAAGGTCATGAGCAATCAGGCAGACGTGGTATCGGATGTCTCGCAGCCATCCTCCCCGAATTCGAGGTCCGTTCGGGTTCCAGCATTCAGTGAGTTCTCGTGGATCTGGGTCGGACTGATACTTCTCTTCTCCGTCAGCTTAGCGGTAGCTCCTGGCACCATGACCCGTGGTTCGATTCTGGCCATGCTTCCGTTCGCGGGCATCCTCGCAATTGTCGCAACAGGACAGACCCTGGTTATCCAGCAGCGCGGGCTTGACATGTCAGCAATTGGCATGGTCTCGCTTGCCGGCGTGGTGATGGCCCGCACCGGATTCGGCCTCGATTCCATCGTCCTTGCTGTGATCTTCACCGTGTGCGTGGGTGCGATTGTTGGAATCGTCAATGGAACATTGGTCTCGCAGTTTGCGATCACGCCATTGGTTGCAACGTTGGCAGTCAACGCGCTTCTCATTGGCGGTGTCCGCTCGTTGACCGGCAATGTTCCCGTCAACGTCCCGACCATCATGCAAACGATCTCACACGCCCAGTTCATTGGTTTGCCCGCCAATGTACTGTTCGCCTTCGCGTTCGTGGTAACGGCGTGGTTCATCACCCGGAAAACCGCGATCGGACGCCGGTTTGTCGCTGTGGGCGTAAATCCGCGCGCGGCAGAAGCCGCTGGGGTAAGGGTCCTGCAGTACAAGATTGGTGCTTACGTCGCGTCTGCGGTGTGCTTCTCTGCCGCCGGAATGCTCCTCGCCGGGTTCATTGGTAGCGCGTCGCAGACGTCGGGGAACGACTATCTGCTTCCCGCCATCGCGGCTGTAGTTGTCGGCGGCACGCCATTCACTGGCGGAAAAGGCAGCGTTATCGCTAGCGCGGTCGCGGCCCTGTTCATGGCGCAGCTCAGCCAACTTGTGCTGGCACTTGGTGCGGGACCCGCAGTTCAGTTGTTAGTGCAGGCGTGCGCGATTCTGCTCGCAACCACCGTTCGCCATCTGCCAGCGGCGGCAAGGACGTTTCGCAAAAGCTCGTAGTGGAAAGTAGTAGCTGAGGTCTGTGCCATTCTCTTCCGAACCAAGCGTTGTATTGACTCGAAAGACGGGAATTTCAGGCTGGGGACCTGATTTTGCAAGCCGATTGCACCGACCCGGCAGAGGTCGCCAAGCAATCTCCGGAGACTTTTCTATAGTGAGGATAACGAAATGAGAAATATTATTTTTTGCGCATCGTTAATGGCTTTCAGCGCCTGCGACACCTACGCGCAGAGCACTGTGACCCTGTACGGACGCGTCTCATCGGGACTCGATTTTGTCACGAACGTCGCAACCCCAAACGGTCAGTCGAAGCACAATTTCAGGTTCGGCAGCGACCAGTACGGATACAGCTGGTTTGGCCTGACAGGCAATGAAGACCTCGGAGGAGGCTTGCACGCTGTCTTTAAACTCGAAAGCCTTTTCACCTCTGGAACGGGTCAGACTCCACCTAACACGATCTTTACCCGCGACGCGTATGTGGGTTTGTCCCATGACAAATACGGAAGTATCTGGTTCGGCGAGGCCATGAGTCTGACCGACGAAACCGGTTGGTACATTGACCCGCTGGGGGAGCAGGTAGGGATAGGTGTTGGCAACTTCGCATTCGGGCGAGCGTGGGGTCCCCGGTCAAACGTCGTAACTTACAATTCACCCAATTGGGCCGGCTTCTCCTTTCGCGTGCAGGACGGATTCGGTAACGAGGCTGGAAACTTCCGTGGCGGACGCCAGTTCAGTGTGAGCGCACAGTACACACTCACCAGCTTCGCCGCGTACGGAGTTTATGAAGAAATCCACGACGCCAACGGAAAATTTTCAAGCCTGTACGCCGCATCACGCGAATACATGGCCGGTGCCACATACACGTTGGGCGGACTCAAGTTCTACACCGGCTATCAGCAACTTGTCTCATCCGGACAGGACACAGTCGCCGATACGTTTAATCCTAACGCCGCCACACGTAGCCAGCAGGAGTGGATCGGCGCCTCGTATCAGGCTACCCCTGCCCTTTCCGTCCAGGCCGCCTGGTATCACGGTAACGTGAATCATGGCGGCGGCACGGGAAATCTCGGTGCCATCGGCACCACCTACAACCTGTCAAAACGGACGTTCCTCTACCTGACCGTCGGAGCGATGTTCAACGGCAAGTCTGCCGCTTTCCCGGTTGAGACGGCCGACTCCCAACCGCTGCCTGGCCACAACCAGCAAGGTGGCTACTTCGGCATCATGCACTACTTCTAACTGATGGTTTGATGGCGTATAGACACCGGTACGCCATCACTCATTGGCGCGCGCAAGCGCGCTTCCAGCGTTGGAACACCACCTTTCCCGCAATCTGGGCGAGGCTCGCGTCCCTGCCCGCCCTACACGACCTTTCATCACATCGGGTAAGACGGGCACAGCCGCGTCATCAAGTCGTTCGTGGCTATACCAGTGGCGTAACCGTGTTTTCCACACCCAGCAGAGCCTTCCCATAGAGCTCGGCACCAATAGCAGGGAGAACAATCGCATGACGGGCCGCAGTGTTCGAATCACGCCACCAGCGTTGCACCGGACTCGCTTCGGCGAAGCTTCCCGCGCCGTGAGCAAATATCAGAGTGTTCAAAGCGTCGGTGATGTCAGACGCTACGACACCGGTATCAGCCCGCACCCGCGCCCGTGTGATGTAGCTTGGCGACTCATTGCGGCGGGCCAAGTCGTCGATCTCATCTGCAGCGTGGAATGCGCGCAAATGTGCACTATCGATCTTGAGTGCAGCTTCCGCTACTTGCACCTGGAATACGGTCGAATCGGTTTGCTTGGTGAACGAGGTGTACGCGATTGCTCGTTGAGGTGCCTTCTCGATCACGTACTTCAACGCCGCGCGGCCAATACCCAACTGAGGACCGATGAGGAGAATGGACGATACCGGTCCGAATGCGGCGCGATACGCTACTTCCTCCTTGAAAGGAGTCGAATACTCGCCACGGACTGCCGCCATGATGTCCAACAGCCGGTAGTCCGGGACGAATACGTCCTTTCCCACGATACAGTTGCTACCGGATCCACGCATACCCGTGGTGAACCAGGTGTCCTCAATGGTAAGTTCGCTCATTGGGACAAGGGCGAGATATTGAGCCTTCAACGCCCCGTTCTCGTCATGCTCCACGCAACCGAGCATCGCCCATTGAGCGTGCAGCGAACCCGATGAAAAATACCACTTACCCGACATGACTAATCCACCCTCGACACGACGTACCTGGGTCGTAGGCGTGAACACGCCCGACACCCGCGCATCGGGATCCGCTCCAAATACATCGTCCTGTGCCTGTTTCGGGAAGAGCCCGGTGAACCATGCGCAACCGTTGATTAGCGATACGACCCATGAAGTTCCACCGCACGCCTCGCCCAGTGTGGCAGAGACCTCCAGATGCGAGCGGATGGTGCCCTCGTAACCGCCGTAACGCTTTGGAACCATCAATTTGAAGAGACCAGCCTCCGCGATTGCCTCAATGTTTTCTTCACTAGCTCGCCGGTTCCTATCGGATTCTGCCGCGTTCTTCGAGAGCAACGACTGCAAGCCTTGAGCGCGTTGAACAAGATCTTTCAGAGGCGATGATGTTTCGTTCCGGATCGAGAGTTCAAAATTATCAAAAATGTTTCCCATTGTGTTTCCTCTTCCATGAATGTATGAGACTACTATCCGAGACAAGTATTCGTTTAGGGTCTCTAATTAATAAACGAACTAAATCGCATACCAAACAACACTTCCCTGAAAATCTCTACTCAATCAAATTCACACATGAAATCTCCAACCTCATCCACTTCTCATCATCCGGTTCGATACACCTTCAGCTTGGCTTTAACTATAAATTGATGCTTTCTCACCTTCAAGAAAATAGCAATCACACTCGGGTTATCGCTAGCTTGTTTCGTCACTCTGACAAACTGTCACTGATAATCGATATGCAAGATAAAGGACACCAGCTTCATGAATCACAGAACCAAGGTTGCGGAAAGCAAGCGTGCAACGACGCGCCAAAAGCTGCTGGACGCTGCAATGCGGGTGTTTTCCGGTCACACTGGGCCAACGCCTGTCATCGATGATGTCATTCGAGAAGCGAAGGTTTCGCGTGGAACTTTCTATAATTATTTTGATTCCCTGGACGAGGTCCTTGCCGCCGTCAGCCAGGATCTCAGCGATCAGATGACGACAGGCATTCTTCCTGTCTATGACGTTCTACAAGAGCCGTGGCAACGCCTGTCAGTGGGATTTCGTCTCTTCATGGTTCGTGCAATGCTGGATCGGAAATGGGCAAGCTTCGTGACTCGTGTAGATGCGTGGCAGCACAACACACTCGTGGCCAGATACATTGAAACCGATCTGGAGCAAGGAAAGGCACGCGGACAGTTTTCATTCGACCGGCTAGACGTCGCGACCGACTTTATTATGGGCGCGTCAGCATACTGCATTCAGACAATTCGCGATGGAGTCGCGGAGCCAAACCTCTACATGGATGCGCAAGTGCGGATGGCACTGACTTGCGTCGGTTGCAACAGAGAAACTTGCGAACAAGGCGTCACTTTCTCGCTGTTGCACCTTCAAGCCTGGGCAACCGGGGATGGTTCCAGTGCGCCTGCATGGGCGCTAAACTTGAACTCTCATGATGGACGACTTTTTCTGGCTCACTCGCCGGTTGCGCACAAGTGACTGGCGACAGTCACTTCTACCACCCTTCAAGAGAACCATTTGCGGAAAGAAGCGGCAGGTGAGTGAGAATTGGCCGATACTTGCCGCCGTAAAAGACGAGTGGGCGTTCGTGCTCACCGAACCGGACGAATTCGACTTCTCCGATATACAGGTAATGATCTCCGGCCTGATGAACGTCTACCGTGCGAGCAACAATCTGAGCGAGTGACCCATCCAGAAGTGGTGTTCCTTGATCGCTAATGAATGGCAACTCCAGTCCATCGCTCGGGCTTCCTCCGAAGTGCATGCTCAGCGGTCTCTGGCTCTCGGCGAGGAGGTTGATCCCATAACGCACCCCACGCCGAACCGATTTGTTAAAGCGGGAACTGGCTCGAACCGAAACCAGTACCAGCGGAGGGTCAAGCGACACGGACATGAACGCGTTAGCGGTCATTCCTGCCGGGCTTCCGTCTGCGGTGTAAGTAACCACCGTTACACCCGTTGCAAAAAGACCCATACAGGTACGAAGAATTTTTGTATCAAGAACCTTCCGGTCCTCGGTTATGACAGTATCTTCCATGATCAATATTTCCTTAAGATTCGCATACCGAACTGAATTACCAACTAATTCCAATCTATTTCACTTTCTCTATGCACGACGTGATGGAAACTTTTGATGCCCCTCGAAACTCATATGCCCGAGTTCAACAAACCTGCATTGCTCACAGCTAAAACTTTGAGTTGACTAACCAACGCACGTATAATTTTCCAAACAAGGAAAATATAGGTGGACAGTGCTATCCCAGCAAGTTGATATGGAAAATGTACGGGTTTCCGATGATGGTCTTTGTCAATATGACGAAGTGTCAAAAGGGCAAGTGCTCGCTCAATATGGCCGGAGAATTCATGGACCCTCGATCCACGGCATCCGAACGCAAGCGCTTTCTGATGCGAAACAAGCTACTGGACGCCGCGATGCGTGTTTACGTGCGACGGGATGGACCGATACCGGTGATTGATGACGTCATTCGTGAGGCGAAAGCATCCCGAGCGACGTTCTACAACCATTTCAACTCACTTGATGAAGTGATGGCGGCCATCGGAGAAGAGTTAAGCAATCAGATGACCACGGATATCATCCCCTCTACAGTGTGCTAGTTGAGCCGTGGCAACGCATCGCGGTAGGATTTCGGCTCTTCTTGTTACGCGCCTTTCTGGACCAGACCTGGGCCGCGTACGTCACGCGAGTTGACGCGTGGCCTCACGACGCATTAGTCGCGAGATATATGGCACTTGATCTTCAGAATGGCAAAGCATCCGGTCAGTTTCACTATGAGCGAATCGACGCGGTAAGCGATTTCCTGAGGGGCGCATCAGCGCGTTGCATTCAAGCAATCATGGAAGGCGTGGACGACCCCAATCGATACATGGACGACAGCGTGCGTATGACTCTTGCCGGGCTTGGTTGTGCGACTGCGCTTTGCGAGAAAGGGGTCACGTTCTCGCTGGATTACCTTCAGGCGTGGGCGTCCGACAGGATTGGCGCCGGCAAGCCAAAGTGGATCGACAAGATCGACACAGAAGATGGGCAACGCTTCATGTCATATCGGCTGCCTACTTAGCTCGGCAACGTCTCGACAACGACGACGATTCAAGTCGTGGTCGGGCACCGCAACGGATCCGCCAAGCTAACGCAACGCCAGGATTGGATGCACTAGTTTTTCAAACGAGTCGTACATGCCTGCCTGTTTCTACGGACTCCTCTATGGTTGCAAACTGAACCAAACTTCGGCTGTGCCTGCTGCCAGTACTCCGTTGCGCCTCAGATAACGCCCTTCAGGCACTCCTCCGCACGCCAGCCGTGCAGCCATTGCAGTGCGTCGTAGAACTGCTCCTGTGTGCGGCCGACCCAAAGGGAATTCCGAACTTGTCGCTCGACGCCCTTCGCGTGATAGATACGGCCCATCTCACGCGCCGAATACAATACGCGCGCCGTGCGCGGAATACGTGCGGTCTCGTACAGCTTGAACGCGGCTTCGAAATCGCCATCCGTCGCAGCGACGGCGGCGCCAAGCGTGACGGCATCTTCGAGCGCCTGGCAGGCGCCTTGCGCCAGGTATTGCGTCATCGGATGCGCGGCGTCACCGAGCACCGTCGCGCGTCCATAGCTCCAGCGCTCGACCGGGTCCCGGTCCACCGTGGCCCAGCGCTTCCATGAAGTCGGCCGGTCAAGCATCTGATGCGGCAACGGATGAATGCCTTCGAAGTAGGACAGCACTTCCTGCTTGCTGCCTTCGCGCACACCCCATTCTTCCCTCTCGCGACTATGGAACGTGACGACGAGGTTATATTGGCGGCCGCCGCGCAGCGGATAGTGCACGAGGTGACAATGCGGACCGGCCCACACTACAGGCGCATTGATCTGCAAATCGTCCGGCATGTTTTCGACTTCAACGACGGCGCGATACACGACATGCCCTGTCACGCGATGCTCGTCGCCGATCAACGCCTTGCGTATCGCCGACTTCACGCCATCGCAGCCGATCACGGCATCCGCGTGGTACCGCGCGCTGTTCTGATCAATGACAGTCACGCCGTCGGCATTCTGGTCGAGCTCGCAGACCTGCGTGTTAGTTCGGAACTGGATCAACGAATGATCCTTCACAGCTTCGAGAATCGACAGGTGAATGTCGGCACGATGAATCACCGCATACGGATTACCAAAGCGCGCACGATACGGGGCGCCGACGTCGATCCGCACCACTTCCCTTGCGTCGAGCGCATCCATCAATTTCATGTAGTCCGTGAATACGGCGCGGTTGCGCGCTGCCTCACCGACGCCTAGCGCATCGAGTGCATTAAACGCGTTTGCGGCCAACTGGATGCCTGCGCCGATTTCCTGGATCTCAGGGGCCTGCTCGAGCAGTTGCACGCGAATGCCTTGACGCGCGAGCGCCAGCGCGGCGGCCAGGCCGCCAATGCCGCCGCCGATCACGAGCACGCGCCGGTCTTTGTTGTTTGTCTCAGTCATAACTGTCTCCTCTGTCGGCGGGAGTTAGCGCTTTAGCGCTTACTCCCGTCCCATGCAATCAAGCAATGTAATCGGGCTGGCGCTGCGGCTGCGCGGCGTCGAATGCCGGGTGTTTCGATGCGTGTTCATATACGGCGAGACTGCGCGGATACGGACTCAGATCGCAGTCCATGCGCAGCGCGTTGGCGACTTGTGGCACGAGGCATACGTCGGCGAGCGTCGGTTGCACGCCAAAGCACCACGGGCCTGCGTTGCTGCGTTCGAGCAGGCGCTCGACGCCTGCCATGCCCTCCGCGATCCAGTGCCGATACCACGTGCTCTTCTGCTGGGGCGTGACCTTGAGTTCCGTTTCCAGATATCGCAACACCCGCAGGTTATTCACGGGATGGATGTCGCAAGAAATCAGCGAAGCGAACTCGAGCACGCGCGCACGCAGTACCGGTTCGAGCGGGATCAGGCGCGGCTCGGGGTGCTTCTGGTCGAGGTAATCTATGATCGCGAGCGACTGGCCGAGTCTGAAATCGCCGTCGATCAGCGCCGGCACTGACGCGGACGGATTCACGTGCGCCACATAGTCCGCTGCGCGATGTTCGCCGACGCGGATGTTGACGGGCAGCGTCTCATACGCGAGTCCCTTGAGCGCGAGCGCAATGCGCACGCGGTACGACGTCGAGCTGTTGAAAAAGCTATGGAGTTGCACGAGTAAACCTCCGATCAATGCGGGTTACGTATCTCAGGCCACGCGCACCGTTACTTCCCCAAGACGCTCGACGCTGACCTTCATCGTGTCGCCCCTGTTCACCGCTCCGACGCCTTCGGGCGTGCCCGTAAAAATCACGTCGCCCGGTTCGAGGCGGAAGAACTTCGACAGATACGCAACGGTCTCCGCCACAGACCAAATCAGATGTGACACGTCGCTTTTCTGTTTGATCTCGCCGTTGACCGTCAGCCACAGGGCGGCGTTCTCGAAGTGCCCGATCTCGCTTGCCGGATGAATCGGCCCGATCGGCGCCGAGTGGTCAAACGCCTTGCCAATCTCCCACGGACGGCCCATCTCGCGCATCTTCATCTGCAGATCGCGGCGCGTCATGTCGAGGCCGACCGCGTAGCCCCATACGTGATCGAGCGCCCGTTCGAGCGGGATATCCGAACCGCTCTTGCCGATCACGGCGACGAGCTCCGCTTCGTAATGATAGTTCTGCGTCTGCGACGGGTAAGCCAGTTCAAGCGTTTCGCCGTAAGCGACAGGTACGACGGCATCGGCCGGCTTGCAGAAGAAGAACGGTGGCTCACGATCGGGATCGAAACCCATTTCGCGCGCATGCGCCGCGTAGTTGCGGCCCACGCAATAGACGCGGCGCACCGCGAATTGAGCGTCGCTACCGGCGACGGGAACAGCGACGGGCGCTTCGGGCGGGAAAACAAAAGACATGATGAGTTCTACTCGACAAATAAAGGATGGATCACGCGCCACCAATGCGGCGCGTAAGAAGAAAAAGCATGCGTCTAACAGCGCTCTTCGCGCAGCAGGTTCAGCGCGGCGAGCACGGGACGATCCGAATAGCTGAACAACACGCTTTCCTCCGATGCCGCTAGTTGCGCGGGTGCCCACGACGGCGCGACGAACACGTCGTGCGGCTCGAACGTGAATTCGTGGTTACCGATCTTGACCGTACCCTTGCCTTCGACGACGCAGTACACGGTTGCATCGGTGCTGCGATACGTGCGGCCCTTGAAGCCCGCAGGCAGGTATTGCATGAAGGTCGCAATGGTCGGCATCGGCCAGCCGCCCGTGACGGGATTCACGTAGCGCAGCTTTACGCCGTCCCATTCGTCGAGTTCGCCGTTGCGGTGCAGCGCGTCGAGCGCTTCGCGGCTGCGTTCGTACGGGTAGCTGAAAATCGGTGAAGTGGGATCGGACACACGATGCCGCACCGGCACCATGTTGTGGCCGAAGCGCGCGAAGCTATCGCCCTCGGGGCGCAACACCGGCTGCGTCATCTCGGGGTAGTTCTCAGCGAAACCGGCGTCCATCTGCGCGACGAGCGGAATATCGAGACCGTCGAGCCACACGACAGGCTCTCCGCCCTCTTCCACGGAAGGATTGCCGTGGTCGTGCCATGTCCACGACGGCGTAATGATGAAGTCGCCCGGATGCATGGTCGTGCGTTCGCCGTTGACGGCCGTCCACGCGCCCTTGCCTTCGACGATGAAGCGAAGCGCCGACTGCGTATGCCGGTGGCTGGGCGCGATCTCGCCGGGCAGGATCAACTGGAGTCCAGCGTACAGGTTCGGCGTCATACTCGACTTGCCGAGCAGGCCTGGGTTTTCGAGCACCAGCACGCGGCGCACAGCTTCTTCCGCGCTGATCACGGAACCCGCCTGCATCACCAGGTCGCGCACCTGCGCGTACTTCCAGATGGCGGGCTGCGCTTTCGGTTGCGGCGCTTTCGGCACGAGGTTGTGCAGCGATTCCCAAAGTGGGGCCATGCGCTGCCGCGCGATTTGCTCATAGTAGGCCGCGCGCGATGCGCCCGGGTTGTTGTTTGTCATTCGCGTCTCCTGTGTCGGCCAGAGTTGGCGCTTTAGCGCGTTACTCTGGTCCTATGTAAAGCACTTACTCCGGTCCCATGCAAGATGGTTGCGTTCGGTGTCACCTAGGTCGGGCGCGTCGGCTAATCACGCGTCTGTCTCATAGGCCCTGTGCATGATTTATATGCAACAAAGCTATACCCAGTAAAATGGCGAAAACATCTAGCCCATATGGTTTCGGATATAGCTCCGCAGCCGTAGCAGGAATCTGAGCAACATCTTGTTGCATGGGACCGGAGTAAGCACTATGGGGCCGGAGTAAGCGCTAAAGCGCTAACTCCGGTCGACATGGGAGGATTGAGCGATGGACTGGACCTACCGCCTGCGTCTGAGACATCTGCAGGTACTGTTGAGCCTCGCGAGCACGGGCAACCTCAGCCAATCGGCAGCGGCGCTCAACACGACGCAGCCGGCGCTGTCGAAATGGCTGAAGGAACTTGAGGAAGACATCGGCCTGCCCCTCTTCGAGAGGCATGCGCGCGGTCTGCGGCCCACGTCGTACGGCGAGGCGCTGATCGAGCATGCGCGCCGGATCGAAGCGCATCTCGACATTGCGCGTGATGATATGCAGGCGCTGCGCGCGGGCGGCAGCGGCCTCGTCAGTATTGGGACATCGGGTGTGTCGGCAGCGGACACGGTGCCGCTCGCCGTGTCGCGGCTTCTCGAACGCATGCCGCGTGCGCAGGTGCGGCTTGTCGAAAGCACGATGAACCAGCTAATGCCGCAGTTGGCGCGTGGGGAACTGGATATCGTCGTCGGCCGCTCGGGTCAACAGTACGACGATCCGCGGCTGCAGACCGAGACGCTCTACACGGAGCCGATCAACTTCGTCGCACGGCCTGATCATCCGCTCACGGAAAAGGCAAAGCCCGACTTGGACGATGTGCTCGCATATTCGTGGATCGTCTGGCCGCAGGGCACGCCCGTGCGCAACGCACTCGAGACTGCCCTCGCGGCAGCGGGACGCGCGCTGCCCAATCACTGCGTCGAATCGAACTCGTCGATTCTCAATCTCACGCTGCTGAACAATACCGATCTGGTGGGCATCGCCTCGCATCGGGCCGCGCTTCGCTTCGAGCAGCTAAACGCGCTTCGTATTCTGCCCGTTCAACTCGAAGGCTTCGGCTCAGTGTCGGTCTACTGGCACGCTGAGAACATCAATCGCGCGGCGGTGGCCATGGCATTGGAAAGCCTCCGCGCTTTCGCGGACCCGCACATGAAAGCATGGCACACCGCTTAACGCCTCAGACGCTACCGCCAGTTCAATCCACCACCGTGTCGCTTTGGGACGTTTGGTTCAGGTTTGTTTCGATCTGATGCATCACTTTCCAAAAGGTACGCATATCCTTCTGAGTGATACCGTCGAGTGACGCCGAAATCATGCCGGTTAGTTCGGGCAGCATTTCATCTACCAACCGTCTGCCCTCAGCCTTCAGAGTAACAAAGTACTTTCGTCTGTCGTTTGGGTCTCGGGTTCGTTGCACGAGGCCACGCTTTTCGAGGTTATCGAGTGCAGGTACCGCAGTGGTGGATGCAATGCCCACACGCTTGCTGAGTTCCAGCTGGTTCAGCTCACCGCGCTCGGCCAGTACACGAAGGTAGTACCAGTACGCGATAGCGAGGTTCTCCCTGTCAAGAATCTTCTGCGCTTGTGCGTCGTAGAGTCTGTGCACCGTTCGCGCCATCCACGGCACAGTCCTGCCGCGATCATCAAATACATCAGAAGATTCTTTCGCTCCCGGTCCCGGTCGTACAGCAGCGTTCACAGTTGCTTTGGCCGCAGTGGAGTTTGACTTGGGCATTCGCTCATTCCTCGACATAAGGGTGGTCAATCGGACGCGGAGCCGATCGGCAAAAAAGATGACGATTACATGCATCCTGCCAAGGGGATTCCCTAGGGTCCTTGACTTTGTTCGCCCCGAATCACATCATTCGATATAAATCGATCTTAGATGGAATCGTCTTTGTACAAATAATCCGTCGCGAGGAAGATCATACAACAGGTACCGATGTATTCGTCTGAATCTGCGGAGCCTCTTATGGTGCGGCACCGCAAAACTGACGTGTAACGCGCAAGTGAAACGGCACGGGCGCATTTCAGCTCATGAAGGATTCGTATGCAAAGACACATCCTCATATTCATACTCTGGCTGATGCCGACCGCTCTACGGACGGCGGCACGCATGTTTGCTCCCGTGCGTGAACATCTTGGCGCGGGAAACTGGGTGATACAGCTCAGGCTACGGGACAATAGCCTCGCGAGGCAGCTTCATTTCAGAAACGGCACCGTGTCGGCGCGCTGGGGGGTAACTCCTCAGCCCGACGCCGAGCTTGTCTTCATGGATGCGGCCACGGCACGCCAGATGCTGGCGCCAACGACCGATCATGCGTTCCTGATTGATGCACTCAAGAACTTCAAGATCACGCAAGGCGGCAGTGACCAGGCGCTCGTCTGGTTCGGTCAACTGGTGAACACGATGAAGACGGCGTCCTGGCGCACGGGCACCCGGATGAAGGATGGGACCACCCGTTATGTCACGCTCACCAATGGGGGACCGGTCTTCGTCTTCGTCAAAAACGGCAAGATCATCCGGACAACGCCCATTGATCTCACAGAGGAGGACGGACCAAGCTGGACCATCACCGCACGGGGTCGCCGGTTTTCACCCGCACGACGTGCAACCGTCAGCCCGCACGCGCTCGCACTCAAATCCCTCGTCTATTCCGACAAGCGGATCCTTTATCCGATGAAGCGGGTCGATTTTGACCCGAAGGGTGAACGCAATCCTCAGAACCGGGGGCTTTCGGGCTACGAGCATATCAGTTGGGACGAAGCGCTCGACATCGTCGCAGGCGAAATCCGCCGTATGAAGCAGGAGCATGGTCCCGGTGCTATCGCAATGGCCACGGGTGCACACCATCAGTGGGGAAACGTCAACTACTACCTGAGCGCCATGCAGCGCTTCGGTAACCTGATTGGATACACCCGCGTCGAAATGAGCCCGATTAGCTGGGAAGGCTGGTACTGGGGCGCCATGCATCACTACGGCAACAGTCTGCGTCTGGGCACGCCGAGCTTTTACGGCACGACGGAAGACTGTCTTGAACACGCGGAGGTGATCGTCTTCTGGTCGAGCGATCCCGAGTCGACCAATGGGGTGTACGCCGGGTTCGAGGGCACTGAGCGCCGCTTGTGGGCAAAGCAGCTCGGGATACAGTTCGTTCACATCGACCCCTACCTGACGCAATCCGCCCAGTTCCTCGGTGGAAAATGGCTACCGATCAGGCCAGGCACCGATTCGGCGCTCGCGATTGCCATCATGCATGAATGGATGATCGGTGGCAGATACGATAAGGAATACATAGCATCAAAAACGACGGGCTTCGACGAATGGCGTGCTTATGTTCTCGGTGAAGAGGACGGCACACCGAAGACGCCGGAGTGGCAAGAAGCTGAAACCGGCATTCTCGCGAAAGACGTTCGCAGTCTCGCAAAGTTGTGGGCGTCAAAGAAGACGTACCTCGCTGCAGGAGGGCTCGGCGCAGGCTTTGGCGGCGCATGCCGCACTGAAGCGGGGGCCCAATGGACGCGAAGCCTCGTCATGATGATGGCAATGCAGGGATGGGGGAAGCCCGGGATCAACTTTGGCAATTTGCAGATTGGCGCCCCCCAGGACCTGAACTTTTACTTTCCCGGCTACGCCGAGGGTGGAATCTCGGGCGACCTGACCTACACTGCGAGCGCGGCCAACAACTATTGCCGCATGCCTCACATCATCACGATCAATCCGGTGAAGCAGTCTATCCCTCGCCAACGGCTTGCCGAGGCCATCACGCAGGGAAGTGCGGAAGGCTACTTGTGGGACGGCTTCTCGACTGAAGGGCAATTTGGCCAATACTCATATCCCAAGCTGGGCCATTCGCGGGTTCACATGCTGTACCGCTACGGCTCGTCTTCTTTCGGCACGGTCCCGGGCTCGAACAGACTCATCGAAGCGTATCGTCATCCATCCCTTGAGTTCGTCGTCAATCAATCCGTATGGATGGAGAACGAAGCGCAGTTTGCAGACATCATCCTGCCAGCGTGTACCGCCCTCGAGCGCGACGATATATCTGAATGGGCAAACTGTGGCGGCTACATCCAGCATGCGCAGAGCCAGCTCAATCACCGCATGATGATCATGCAGCACAAATGCATCGAGCCTCTCGGAGAATCCAAGTCAGACTATCAAATTTTCCTGGATATCCTGACAAGACTCGGCTACGGCGGAATGTACTCGGAAGGCGGTGGGTCGGAACTGACCTGGTGCGAGCGGATATTCAACTCCACGGACCTACCGAAGCAGACCACCTGGAAGAAATTCCTGCAGAAGGGCTATCACGTCGTGCCGCCTCCCAAGGACGATGACAAGCAGCCGGTGGACATGCGCTGGTTCGCAGAGGGCCGCACCAAAGACTTACCGGAAGCGAATCCCCTTCCCGGCGTGTATTCGACTGGATTCAGCCAGGGACTTCCAACGCAATCGGGCAAGTTCGAGTTTGTCCCGTCCAGCCTGCGCCGTATCGAGCAGATCGATCCCGCGCGGCCGGCGGTCAACCGATATATCAACAGTCAGAGCGGTGTGAAGCAAAGGTTCCCGCTACAACTCGTGACCAATCACCCGGTCTACAGCTTCCATACCCAGGCTGATGGGAAGAATAGTCACATCAGCACGATCGATGAGCACCGGATGAACGTTGGAGGCTATCGATACTGGGTCCTGCGAATAGGCCCCAAAGACGCTTCGGCGCGCGGCCTGCGTTCGGGCGATCTGGTCCGGGTCTACAACGCCCAGGCGTCGGTCATCTGCGCAATAGACGTTTCGCAACTCGTTAAGGATGGCGTCGCACGCGGAAACGAATCATGCGGCGAACTCGATCTGATCCAGACTTCGGTAGGTATCGTTGATCGCGGAGGTTGTCTCAATCTCCTGACTCCAGGGCGAAAGATGAGCCCTACCGCAGACGGGATTGTTCCCAACAGTTGCTGGGTGGAGGTAGAGAAATGGGACACAACAATGGAGAAGGCAGCATGACCGGCTGGGCACTCGTAGTGGACGTTTCCCTCTGCATCAATTGCAGAAACTGCGTGATCTCGACAAAAGACGAGTACACCGGCAACGAGTTCCCCGGCTATTCGGCACCGCACCCTCCGGAGGGTCTCGATACGATTCGTGTCGAACGCCACGTCCGGGGAGAGGGTTCACTGGTGGACGTGACTTATATTCCGAAGATGTGCAATCACTGCGACAACGCTCCATGCGTCAAAGCAGCGGCCGATGGGGCAATCTATAAACGCCCGGACGGCGTCGTGATCATTGACCCGGAGAAGTCACGCGGCCGACGGGATCTGGTGACGACGTGCCCGTACGGCATGATTGAATGGAATGAACAGGAACAGGTACCGCAGAACTGGAATTTTGACGCGCACTTGCTTGACGCCGGATGGAAAGAGCCGCGTTGCGCACAAGCCTGCCCGACAAAAGCGCTCCGTGCGCTAAACATGCCAGACAAAGACCTGGAAGAAATGGCAAAGAAGGAACACCTATCGGTCATTCACCCGGAGTTTGGCACAAGGCCTCGCGTCTTCTACCGCAATCTGGATGACGCTCTAAGCCATCTGGTAGCAGGCAACGTCTGCGAAGCCACTGGCGACGGTCACCTGCGAAACCTGGAGGGTGTTGAAGTTGTGCTGCACGACTCCGCCGGCGGGGGCGAACGCACGACGACGACTGACCACTTCGGGGATTTCCGGTTCTCGGGTCTGACTGAGCAAACTTCGACAATCGAACTGCGGGTCCGAAAGAACGGCAATGAAAAAATCATCGCAACAAGAGAGCGCACAGGAAGCGTCAATCTCGGCACGCTGTTGTGTTGATGTCTTATGAAGCGCGTTAAAGCATTTTCCACATTCTGACATTCGCAGGAGACACGCACATGGAGCTGAACGACAAGGTGGCGGTTATTACGGGCGGAGACAGTGGCATCGGATTCGCTTCGGCACGGCTGTTCCTTGAAGCGGGCGCGGATGTCGTCATCATGAGCAACAATCCGGAAACGCTTGGCGTCGCTCGCAGTCAGCTTGGCGCCAAAGTCGTGACGATTGAGACTGATGTCACGGATACCCAAGCTCTTGGCGCCGCGTTCGCAGAAGTGGGTCGCCAGTTTGGTCGCATCGACGTCCTGTTTGCGAGTGCTGGCGTTGTATCTCCCACCCCTTTGGCGAACGCATCCAGTGAGCTCTTTGAACGCATACTCAGGATTAACGTCGCCGGGAGCTTCTATACGGTACAGGCTGCGCTGCCATATCTTCGTTCTGGATCATCAGTTATCCTGATTGGATCCATCGTAGCAACAATGGGAATTGCAGGATTCGGGGCGTATGCTGCGAGCAAAGCAGGACTATCGGGCATGGCGCGCGCGCTGGCCTCGGAACTCACGCCTAAAGGCATTCGCGTGAACACGCTGGTTCCGGGTCCCACTCGAACTCCAATCTGGAACACGATCGCTCATACGGAGGCGGAATTGCAGGGGCTTGAGAAAAGTTTGATCAGAAGCATTCCGATTGGCCGTCTCAACGATGCCGAGGAGGTAGCCCAAGCGGCACTTTTCCTCGCTTCGGACCACTCAAGTAGCATGCAGGCGGCGGAAATCGTTATTGATGGTGGCGCATCCCGTGCCCCACAGGGCGCACCCGCTTATCGCGTTTGATGTCGCGTTTGATGTCGCGTTTGATTGCCCACGGGAGATTCAGGAGAGGCCGTAGGCCGCATTTTCGGGCAGCGGCTTGTGCCGTGACCTCATTTCTGACTCGACGAAGGAAGACAAGGCGCACACCGGCGCGTTGAAATCGGGCACGCCGGTGTCTCCGCCGTCAAATGCCACCCTCGCTTAAAGATCCCTCGGTAGCGTGCATTTCTCGCGGTATATCCTTGCTGCTCTCCCTCAAATTGCAAAGCTTTCGAGGCTTGCCGGATGGAACAGTTCACGCGGTTCAAGCCGGCGACTTGACAGCCCCTCTGCAAAATGGCGGGCGAGAAAACGGTCAATAGGATGCTCATTGTCCGAGAAGCCGTATGACCAGAAATCCGTACCCATCAGTTTGCGGGCGGCACGTAGCTGGTCCTCAACGAACGGCAGGGTAACTTTGGTGGCCGCCGTATCACTCAGACGTGCCAACGCGAGGGCTTTAGACTTCTCAAACGCCTTCATCAATGCGCCTGGTAGCCAGGGATGACTCTCTGCCAGCGTCTTCCGGACTCCAAGCGTGTGCATGATCGGAAACAGCTTCGTACGCGCATACCAGTCTGCGGCGGCTTGATGCGGATCGTCGAACAGATACTTGACCTGGGGATGTCCACGGTCAAAGCATGAAGGCGCTCGCGGTCCAATGACGGCATCTATTTCCCCGTCCGCCAGCAGGCTCGAGATCGTCTTGCCTTCGGGCGCGTTCTCCAGCTTCACATCCGAAGGCAAGTTCAGCGCGATTTTCTCCACCCTTGTCGGATCTTCGTATCCACCGCGCACCCAAGTCACGTCAGAAGGCTTTACACCGTACTCCTCCTCGAGGAAAAGACGTACCCAGACGTTTGCCGTTAGCTGATATTCCGGCACCCCGATGCGCTTGCCCTTCAGATCTTCCGGGCTGTTAATGCCCCTGTCCGTGCGCACATAAATCGACGTGTGTCGAAAGGCTCTCGACGGAAAGACCGGCACGGCGATGTAGGGTGAGCTCCCCGCGGCAGTCTTCACTGCGTAGCTGCTGAGCGAGAGTTCGCAAATATCGAAGTCAGCGTGTCTGAAAGCGCGGAAAAAGATCTCCTCGGGATCCTGCAACATGAAGACCGGGTCCACGCCCTCGATTTGAACCTCACCGTCGACCAACGGCCTGATCCGATCGTAGTTGCCTACGGCAACGGACAACTGAAGCTTGCTCATTGTTTCTCCTCTTGCTGGAAATACAACCTTTGCGAGGTTGAGGCTTTGCCTGTGCCCACGGACGTTCCAGACGACGGGCAACGTCGACCTCGATCTGCAATTGTCAATATTAGATTGATATCGAATCATCTTTCATGGAATGATTTATGTCAAGAAATTCTGAGCTTGTCATGTGCCGAGGTGTTGGCCAAGAAAACGCAAGGAATCACGCATCAAGACTGGATGGGAAACATGTGCGCCTGCAGCAAGAAGCACCGAGACAAGACGTGCCTGGAAATTCCCCTGAATTTCTTGACATTATTCATCCCAAAACGCATCATTCTATATAAATCGATCTCTCAACGCATCATGATATATCGCATTATTTGACTGTGGCGCGATACGCACTACGCTCTTGTGATGAGACCGCTTTTCAGCGGCGCGCGTGCACACCGATTTTCGAACAGATCTGACAGAAACTCTTAAGAACAGGACAAACACCATGGGCACCGCAACGACGGAGAACTGGGACCGCGAGGTCGACGTCATCATCATGGGTGCAGGCGCTGCAGGCATGACGGCCGCGATTGTGTCGAAGAACGAGGGGCTTGTACCGCTCGTTCTCGAGAAGACCGATCAGGTCGGCGGAACGTCCGCGTGGTCGGTGGGCATGATGTGGTTCGTCGACAGCGCACCAATGCAGGCCGCTGGCTTCAAAGATTCATTTGATAAAGCGCGGAAATACTTTGCCGAGACTGTCGGTACAAGTGTCGACCGCTCATTGCAGGAAGCCTACATCCTCGAAGGCCGTGCTGCCCTCGACTATATGTTGCGCAACTCCGCACTGGAGGTCGTGGCAGTCGACTACCCGGACTACCACCCCGAATTGGAGGGAGGCATGTTCGGTCGCGCTCATGCCCCGCTAGAATTCGACGCTCGCAAGCTTGGGCCGCACTTCAAGAATCTACGTGCTCCGCTACCGGCGTTTGCACCGTTCGGTGGCATGATGCTTGACCTTGTCGACTTGCTCCACTTCCTTTCCTTCACAAAGTCGGCCCGGTCGTTCTTCCACGTGATGAAGCGCTTTTTGCGCTATGGCGTGGATCGGCTGAGCTATCACCGTGGCACCCGGCTCGTTGGCGGAAACGCTCTCATCGCTCGCCTGTACAAGACCATACTGGATCGGCAAATCGAAATCTGGCTACGGTCGTCAGCCACCAAGCTGATCATCGATGGCCGTACCGTTATAGGCACAGAAGTGATTCGGGACGGCCGCACCATTCGAATCCGCGCTCGCCAGGGCGTGGTCATTGCGACCGGGGGGTACCCGGGCAGCCAGGAAATGCGCCAGGAACACTCACGCAAGCCCACCGTCGCCCTGACACTCGGACTGCCTGGCAACGTCGGCGAGGGTATTCGTCTAGGTCTATCGGCCGGGGGGCGACTTGACCACAACTCCGAGGACACGGGTTTCTATGTGCCAATGTCAGTGTTGTCAAACGAGACGGGCGATAAGGTGTTATGGGGGCACTTCATGCTTGACCGTCCCAAGCCCGGCTTCATTGCAGTGGGCAAGGACGGGAACCGCTTCACCAACGAGGCGGCGTCGTACCACGCTTTCACCCTCGGGATGTTCAATGCTGGCGCCATCCCGGCATATCTTGTCGCGGACGCGGCAACAGTAAAAAAGTACGGCATTGGCGTCATCCTTCCCGGCAGTTTGTCGCTGCGCCGCTATGAGAAGACGGGATACCTCTTTAGCGGCCGGACGCTGGCTGAACTTGCTGGCAAGATCGGCGTCGAGCGAGGCGGGCTCGAACGCAGCGTCGCGCGCAACAACGAATTTGCAGCCACTGGGGTGGACGCAGATTTCGGGAAGGGATCGTCCGCCTACAACATCTACAAGGGCGACCCTACACATTCACCCAACCCCTGCCTTGGGCCCATTGAGCGGGGTCCTTTTTACGCTGTCAAGCTGATGCCGGGTGATTTCGGTACGAGCCGTGGTCTAGTGACCGGAAGTCACGGCGAAGTTCTTGATCACGATAACCGTCCAATTCCTGGACTTTACGCTTGCGGTAACGATATGAACTCCCCAGTGGGCGGACACTACATTGGTGCTGGGATTACACTCGGGCCCGCGCTGACGTTCGGATATCTGGCCGCCATGTCAATTGCCGGAAGTCAGCTGACGAAGGTCGGCAGCAAAGCAAACGCCCCTTCCTCTTCTACCCTAAACGTTCGCATTACTTAAGTCAGCTGCATCGATGAGAAAAGGAGACTGCCATGAAACGACTTGTTTGGGCTATGGGCGTGCTTGCTGCTTTGGCGCTCTTATGGAGTGAGCGAGAACCGTCCAACGAGCAGTCAAAAAAGATTGTGTGCGCCTACTACAGCGAGAGTTGCGTGCCTCAGGCGATTTTTTCCAGAGCATATTTCCGTCTGTTTCCATGAGGCGGCAAGATCCGGTTGGGCTCGATCCCCCGTAGAATAGGCTCAGCCTTTCCGACCAATCGCTGCAGCGACGATCGCGACCTGCACACCAATCATTCGCCTCATGTCTGCACCATCTCGAGCGATTTCCTTAGCAGTGCCATCCCCTCGCTCACTCCGGCCCACGCCAAAGCGAATCGTTGCGTAGCGTCTGGGTGTTGAGTACCGTACGCCTTCCTGCAGTGGATGGATACGTGTCAGCCCGAACCCCTCAAGCGGATGACATCATCCGATTTAACGAGGCTAGCGACCAAGCGCTCGCCCGATCGAACGGCAATTCAGGGGTTTGCGCGACCATCATCGTCACTCGAAGAGCGTCCTGGCGTCGAATCACGTGCGTGGACGCGGTACAGCGTGAGCAGACCCCCTGTGAGGGAGCACCGTGCAGTCAGGTCGGCCGCCGAAGGCTATTGAGATTTCTCGCGCTGCCAGTATCGCGTTGCGGCCTAGTTCTTCCATGCGCTGCATCGTCACGCGCAGCGTCGAACCAACGACGGCGAGTGCCGCAACAGGCATCGACAGTTCATCCAGAATAGCTGCAGCGACGCACCGTACGCCCAATGACGTCTCCTCGTTATCTATGGCATAACCCACGCGCCGCACTTCCTCCAATTCAGAATGGAGCGCTGTCGAGCGAGCGATCGATTGGTGAGTGAGCCGTTGCAATCCCCCATGCTGGACGAAAGCCGATACTTCCGAATCCGGCATTGCAGCGAGGACTGCTTTGCCCATTGCCGTGCACGCAAGCGGAGAACGGTCTCCAGGACGTGACGCCGCGTGCATTACTTCGCGACTTTGCACCTGGAGAAGCAACAACATATCTTGTTCGTCAACACAACCCAACTGCACCGTTTCCCCGCTCACGTCGCGCAGGCGCCGCATAGACGGTGTCGCAAGTTCGGTCAACTGGCGACGCCCTCCGAACACCGCACCTACCGAAAAACACTGTGCGCCGATATACCATAGCGCCCTTTCACGCTGAAAGCAGACAAAGCGCTTTTGCTCCAGCGTCGTCAGTAGTCGATGCACTGTTGATGCAGGCAGGCCTGTTCGTTCCGCCAAGTCTATTAATCTGTATCCCTTATCATCTTCCGCAAGAATTTCAAGCAATGACAGCGCGCGCAATAAAACCTGGACGGAGCTCTTATCCTCACGAATGATGCTTTGTACATTGGTCTCGCTTTTGCGGCGAGTCGGTACCGGGCGTTGCATTTCTAGAGACCTCCTCAGCCGCAGACAAGGGGCGTGTACACGTTTTCGCGTTGAAGTCACGACCCGGGCGGCGCAACTCATCTTGCAAGTTACATGCCACTCATTCTGAGAACGCAGCCGGCCATGCGAAGAACCCGGGCGCGTTCCGGGCAATAGGGATATGGACGACTGCCATGCACAACGTCGGAGCGCCGCACCATTTCAATCAGGAACTGCACCGCGACACGCCCATTTTGCCCACTCGCAGGGCCATCTGGCTGCGATCGCAGTACCGGCCGGATGTCATGGTGCAGAAATTCACGCGATTCAAAACGCTTTCGCGACTCGCGTGAAGTAATCAAAATATTCTGGAAAAGTCTTCCCGGTGCATTCCGGATTGTTAATGCGGATTGCGACGTCACCGAGGCTCGCGAGGGAAAAGCACATCGCGACCCGATGGTCGTCATAGGTGTCGATGACGGCATGTGATGTAAGCCTGGACGGAGGTGTCACCACCAGGTAGTCGTCGCCCTCTTCAACCGTCGCACCAACCCTACGCAACCCCTGCGCCATGGCGGCAATCCGGTCAGTCTCCTTGACCCGCCAACTGGCAATGTTGCGAAGGCGCGTGCGGCCTTTCGCGAAGAGCGCCGCCACCGCAATAGTCATTGCAGCGTCAGGGATCATGTTGAAATCCATGTCGATCGCCATCAGGCGGCCATCACCTGATCCAGGGGAGCGAGCCTCGATCCAGTCGTCACCCATCGTTATGTCCGCGCCCATCTGCCTCAGCGTCGCGGCAAAGGCGACGTCACCTTGCATGCTCGTTCGCCCGACGCCTTCGACTCGCACTGGGCCACCCGCGAGCGCCCCCGCCGCGAGAAAATACGATGCCGACGACGCATCGGCTTCTACCATGATCGCGCCGGGCGACGTATAGCGGGCACCGGCGGGAATGGTGAAGCGCTTCCATCCAACCCGCTCGACGTCGATGCCAAAGCGCTGCATCAGCCTGAGCGTGATGTCGATATAGGGCTTCGAAATCAGTTCGCCATCTACTTCAATGACGATGGGGCTTCCATGCGAGTCCGCTAAGGGCAACGCGATAAGCAAGGCCGTCAGGAACTGGCTCGACACATTACCGCGCACGTGGATCGGCGCGTCCAATGATATGGGTGCAGGCTTGATCTTAAGTGGTGGAAACCCGGGCGTTTCTTCGTAGTCGATACGCGCGCCGATCTGACGCAGCCCGTCAACGAGATCCCCGATGGGGCGCTGATGCATGCGTGGCACACCGTGCACGCGGTAATAGCCGTCATTCAACGACAGCACGGCCGTTAGCGTGCGAACGGCTGTTCCGGCGTTGCCGAGAAACAGGTCAGCTGACTCCGACGGGAATACGCCGCCTGTTCCGGTAACGATGCAGCGTTCACCGTTGTTGTCCACTTGCACACCTAGCGTCCCGAGCGCCGCCTGCATTGCGCGCGTGTCGTCCGAATCCAGCAGGTTGGAGATCGTTGTTTCACCGCGTGCGAGAGCAGCCAATAACAGCACACGGTTGGAGATGCTTTTCGAGCCGGGCAGGCTCACCACTCCGAACGCGCGTGAGTAGGGCCCGAGATCGAGGTAATCCATACGTTATCCTTTCTTTCATGGCAGGGACGGGGAAATACATGAAAAGACCGTCCTCTGATGAGGCTGGCGTTAATCGTCAGGCGCCGTGGCCGCGAGGTCGGCTACCTTCACTGCCCGTCTCAGCCTCCGCGGAGATGCACCCCTGGAATTCGATGCAGACTCCGTCCGGACCGGGCATGAAGAACTGATGAATATCAGTGTCCGGTACCTGCTGCGGGGCGCACACATACCCCATCGCCGACAGTCGCTCCATTTGCGGACGCAAATCTTCAAAATTGAAAGCTACATGGCCCAGCGCGCCCACCGGCGCCAGCGGCTCACGCGCGCCGACCAGGTGTACGACCGCATGCCCGTTGTGGTACATCCAATAGCCCGGGAATGGAAAAGGCGGCCGTTCACCGATCGTCAGGCCGACGACTGTCTCGAGGAAGTTTCGCGTTGCATCAAGATCCGTGCATTGCAGGTTGATATGATCAAAAATCATGAGTTGTTTCCTCCATCTCATATCGCGGACAACAATCGGTCCGCATTTGTGGCATATGAATG
>Ga0255336_100689_pt1 | contig 42032 bp, 41 predicted proteins | sample MeOH1_35cm_T3_17_FD_189102 | JGI IMG/M metagenome (GOLD analysis project Ga0255336, IMG submission 189102) | Sandy soil microbial communities from University of British Columbia, Vancouver, Canada - MeOH1_35cm_T3_179 | ecosystem: Engineered > Artificial ecosystem > Sand microcosm > Unclassified ...
ATAAAGGAAATGAACTTGCGACCACAAATATACCCAGCGAACTTAGATAGGCTTGCTTGCCGAAATAGGGCTGACTTGTCTGGAGTACTCCGATAACCGGAGCATCAGGTTCTATTTGATCCAGCCTTCGCCCTAAAACTTTCGCTACGGGTACTCCTAAAATTCTTGCGTACGCCTCGTTTGCATAAACAATTGTCGTTTTAGAATCTATAACGATTACAACATCGTGAATGTTATCGAGAATTTTGAAAAGAACGTCACAATCCCATTGCGGGAAATCGCTGTTCGAAACAGCATGGCATGCGTTACGCAATGTTGCTCACCCTTTTCCAATTCCTTTACGGAATCATCTGCCTACCCATTTCTTAAGGTGTACTGCAACCGAGTACGTCCTCCATTCAGCCAACGGTACGCCCAGAAATACAATTCAGCAAGAAATGTGTTCTATAATCGCAATTATTCCTGATTGGCTGCGATGTCAGAGTGTGTTGTCTTTTGTAATTCTTCATCAATTAAAAAACGACGGAGAACCTTTCCTACGGCTGTTCGAGGTAAGCTCTCTCGAATTTCAATCTTTTTCGGAACCTTATAGGCTGCAAGTTTCTGTTTGAGAAAAGTTAAAAGTTCCGCTTCTGTGACCTGCGCATCCTCTTTTAAAACGACATAGGCTTTGACGAATTCTCCCCAATAAGAATCCGGAATCCCAGCACAGACGGCTTCTTTAACTGCAGAATGTTCATAAAGAGACTCTTCAATATCTCGGGGATAGACATTATACCCACCGGAAATGATCATATCTTTTTTTCGATCAACAATATAGAAGAATCCATCTTCATCCATCCGAGCAATATCCCCGGTGTAGAGCCACCCATCTCTCAGAACAGCAAGAGTTTCTGTAGGTTTCTGCCAGTACTCTCTCATAACTTGATCGCCCGATACAGCGAGTTCCCCGATTTCACCAGGAACTAACGTTTTTTGCCCGGTTGCTAAGTCGACGATTTTAGCATCGGTGTTCGGCCCGGGAACACCGATTGATCCCACCCGAGCATGATCGACCGGATTTAGGTGAGTTGCGGGTGAAGCTTCGGAGAGACCATACGCCTCGATTAAACGTCCCCCAGTTAATTCTCCAAAACGATTGGCAACCTCTACCGGAAGGGGTGCAGAACCACTGACACAGACTTTAATGGAGGAAACATTATATTCTTTAACCCGGGGATGGTTAATGATGGCAACATACATCGTGGGTGCACCTGGGAAAATCGTCGGCGCATAATCGTTTATATGTTGGAGTACGACATCAATGTCGAATTTCGACAAGATAACCATAGCTCCCCCAGAAACCATCGCCAAATTCATACAGGCAGATAAGGAATAAATATGGAATAGAGGCAACGCCGTGAGGATTCTTTCCTGTCCCTCTTCTCCTTGAAGCCATTCTTTGATCTGCAGGGCGTTTGCTAATAGATTGCGATGCGTTAAAACCACACCCTTAGAAGTGCCCGTCGTCCCTCCGGTATATTGCAAAACAGCAATTTCTGTGTCCGCCGGAATATTAGGTAAGGGTAAGTCCATTCGATCCAAAGACGAATCGTTAAGAAGAGCGTCGAGATTCAATAATTTTTCAGAGATGGGAATTTCAAGGTTTGCCAATGGATCAACTGCGATCAGTTGAAGATTTGTTTCCCCCTGAATGGCAAGGACCCGCTGAAGTAACGGAGGAATGGTGATAATCCCGATCGCGCCGGCATCGTTAAGTTGAGCTTTAAGTTCGGATTCAACATACATAGGGTTCGTCTGAACCACGACTGCTCCCAAACGCATACAGGCGTAAAAACTAATAACCCAAAGTGCACTATTCGGCATATAGATAGAGATTCTGTCTCCGGATTTTACGCCTCGATAAGAAAGAGCTCGAGCCATGCGTTCGACCGCTTCATCCATTTGACGATAAGACCAGGATCGTCCTTGAAATAATAGTGCAGGGTGCTCTGAAAATCGCTCAACTGTTTGCTTAAACATCTCGAGTAAAGTGATATTCGGTATTTCCAAAGTCGCACGCACACCTGGCTCATAAGAGCTCAACCACGGTTTCTCCCTCATTTCCCTCTCCTCCTATTCTTCTTATGCTCAGCAACTTCTTAAAATATTATGATGGAGGAGATTATTATATCATAATAATTCTGAATATTTAATAAATTCATCCTGAACAGCCGTCTTGCTCTCTTAGATGGTGATCTGAATTCTTTCAAAGGGCGATTTTCTGCCTTGAATCGTTTAAGATAGAGTGAATTACGTTCAGGGAGGACCATTCTCCTCCACTAAAGAATGTGATTGAAGGGGTTTTGGGGAAGATTCTACGCCTTATTTCCCGTGGGGAATAGCCTTTGTTCGATAACTGCAGAACCTTTCCACTTAGTTCTTCCAGGTTCTGGAGCTTTTGTTGGATTTGATGATATCCGTTGGTAATAACTCCGGAATGAGAGCAATAAACTGTTTGGAAGTCTTCTTGTAAAACATCGCGGAGAGATTGAATGATCTGTGGGATGTTTTCACCGGATAGTGTCAAACGGGTCTTCGGATGAACAAAGAGATCTCCTGTAAACAAGCGTCCTTCGTGTTGATCCAGAAAAACAACATGATCAGGCGTATGACCCGGCGCAGAAATAACTTTGAGGTGGAGATTCTCACTTTCTATAAATTCCGGAAGAGGACGCGCTGAAAAACCGGCTCTCTTACCCCAGAAAAGTTGTCGGTAGAACGGAATCTTTCCATCTTGCGCACAGATTTCAAGGGCTTTCGATTGAAGATAGACTGGTAGTGAAAATTGACGCGCTAAATAAGCGGTATTTCCGGTGTGATCTTCGTGAAAATGAGTATGAACGATTTTTTTCGGGAGGACCTTTTCACAGAATTCGCTAACTTGTTGTTCTTGGCAATGAGGTCCAGTATCAATAAGAATTCCATCGATGATATAGACATAGAGATTGAGATTAGTCCCGAAACGATTAACTGGCTGGTTAAAAATCCAAACGTCCTGCTCCTGTCGGATTGTCATGAATTTTCACTCCTAAATATCGGATAATCGCCCAACTATTATTCTGATTTGTGTAATCAATGTAATATACAGCTTGCCCCATGTCAATCGATAAAATATAACAAAAATACCCTACAGAATAGACTTTTTTAACTGTCTACTCTATAGGGTACACTTTAAATCTCCTTCAGGTTTTTTTGAAGTTCACCTTTTGACCTGCGGTAAATATTTTCACTCTTTCGGCACCGGCTACGATTCTAAAAGCACGGAGATTATCTTTAATGATGAATCCTGAGAGATCTCCAATCCCATAATCAAAAAGCGGAGGAGCCAAAGGAGTTCCTGGGCCGACTAGGGTAATTTGTTGGGCATTTTTCGACAGTTCGAGCAAGCGGGGTAAGCTCTTATCTACGATGCAGGAACTGGTCAGATACACATAATCACATTCGGGAAGTAGGTACTCACTGGCTGATATCGGATAGTCGCCTTCCTCAGGATTCGATTCAATAATCACTAAGTCGCAGATCGGCTCAAGCAAACGGTCAAGGTACGGGAAATGTCCGAGAACCGCAACTTTTTTACCTCTAACTTCATTTTGCGACATAATAAACGGATCAAACATTCTGTCCTCTACCCGCTTGGCCTCCGAAAACTGCACCCCATTTTCTCTGGCAACCTGGGGATTATTGTAATAGGCATTAATGGCGGCAAGTCCCACTGTCGCTTCGATGAAGTTCCACGACTTTACACAGGTTGCAACCTCCCGCAACGGCGTTCCAATCAGATTTTTTGTCAATATGGGCATTCTCGTTTCGATAAGACGAATTCCGGCAATTCCCGAACCATTCCCACTGCGGACATAAGCATGCGGGTATCCACAGATAAGCTCATCGGTCATAAAGTTTTCCGGGATTCCGTTAATCAAATCATCATATATCTCCCACATAACATATACTCCTCATATCATCAATTTTCTAAACTCTTTTTTACGACTCCAATAGATCTTCGGTTATCTGCTCCCCGGCACGCAGGCGGTTACGAAGCCTTCGAAGCGTATTGTCAAGCTTTTCTAGGCCAACTAAGCTTTGCTTTTCCGCCTTCGAAGTCTCGATAACCCGAGCTATCCCCCCATTTTTAATTACAATGCGTTTATCCGCACTGAGCGCCAGTAAAGGATCATGAGTGGAAACGAGGATAATCTTTTCCCTTCTGGACAAGATCTCAATGGCCTGCCTACGGTCAATTCCCGCATTTTCAATCTCATCAATCAGAACGATGGGGGAGTCGCTCATAAATGCCGTGTCCGCTATCATCAGCGCTCGGGATTGTCCTCCGCTGAGCTGGGTCACTTTTGTATCCTCTAAAAATTTTTCTCCTGCCAGCTCATTGGCACAGCGAAAACACTTCGCCACGACTTCGACGGTATTGAGCGTCAATCGGCTTTGAGCGTGCATCTCTAGAAATTCGCGAACCGTCAAATCCATGACAAAATTCATATTTTGGGAAAGCTGAGCCACCAATTTGCCGTCCATCTCAAACCGCTGCAGATCATCAAGTTCCTCCCCATTGACGAGTATTTTTCGGCCAGTAGGGGTATCTCCCTGAGCAAGACATTCAATATCACTGAGCAATCTGCTCTTGCCTGACCCTGTAGGTCCCACAATACTAATGATTTCTCCAGAGGTAAGGGTAAGAGTGATGTTTTCCGGTTCCTTGGATTTGTTAAAACCACCCATAATCGTAAGGGCTGAAACGGTGCTCGAAGAAGCTTCAGTTTGGGTAAATGTCTCAAGAAATTCACAAAAGTTGAGTAGCACTCCCAATCGGTCTGTTCCAAATTCGGCGAGAGTATCATCATCGACTTCCTCCAGAGCCAAAGGCAGTGGTAGCTTTTGAGAAAGGTGATCTAAACGCAAATTAGCCAGAAAATCTCCGGCTATTGGGTATTCCTGTAATATCTCTCCAAGTCTTTTGCTATTGGCAAGGGTCATAAAATCGTTCACCGTCATATTTTCTTGAGCTCCATTTTCTTCATCATGCCCATTTGGTACGACTCTCCTATTTTTGTTTCTCCTGTGCAATAGGAACAGACCGCTGCTGGGGTTGTGAACCGTAGTTTCATATCTCTTAGGGTCTGGATCTCGTGAGCTGCTTGCAAATATTTTGCGAGCATAAAGGCACCCTGTCCTGTAATACCATTGACAAAAACAATCTTTGCTAAGGAATTTACCTGTTTAATATTAAAGGCAAATACTTCCCGCTCCGCCTGGGAAACGATATCTCCCTTGGTTACGACGACAATATCGGCCAATTTCAGCATAGGTCCTATTTTGCGTGGAGTCTTTACTCCCGATAGATTGTCGATCACACAGACGGAAAGTATTCCATTAATGTAGGGAGAGCAACGGTTACAAAGCCCGGCGCTTTCAGTAATGAGCATCTCCAAGCCTGATTGCACGCCCCATTGAACAACGTCCTCAATATTACTGACGAAATAATGGTCTGGACATATTTTCCCCGAAAATCCGGTCTGAACAGGAATAACCGCTTCCTCATAGCGCTGATTATCAAAGGAAGTGAGACAATCAAATTTGACCACGCCTACACGGTTCTTAGAACTATTCATACTTTCAATAAGCTTTAATATTATCGAGGTCTTCCCCGAAGAGGGCGGCCCAGCTACAGTTACAAGCTTCATAGCAGGTTTCCTTTCTAATTTTCAGTCATTATTTAAATTCTCTCCAGAATTAAATACATACCTTATAGTATAGCATGATATAAGTCGAAATAAGCCAAAAAATTGGGATAGACCCAATCCTCAAAAAAGGCTCATTATCAGGGCAATACGATACGTGACCATTTCTCAACGTCCAAAAAGGATTATTCAGAAGATCAAGTCTGAGAAGGCTTTGGATTCTCCATGATGCCCAGGAAAAGTGGCAAACCTGTCTGAAGATCCATGATCCCGTAAAGGAAAGGCCGGTCAAAAATCAGCTTTCTAGCAGTCACTGGCATCCCACTCTTCGTCATTTCAACGGAGGTCACCGCTGCAGCTTCTGTGCCTTTTTCATCGACTCGCAAAAAGGACTTGTGTTTAACCTCGCTGATATACAGATCCTTCGTTTGCTTTTCAGTCATCTGTGAAAAATCAGCGTACTTTGGATCGAAGGCAATCTGCATGCCCAGGTGGGAGAGCTCATCGCGAAGGCTGTCTTCATAGCTCGTCTCAAACTTCGGCAGAGCGAGTTGGACGGTAGAATTCGTCTTTTGCACCATCAACCCGGCTATATCTTCCAACATTGTCGTCCGATCTCGCTTAGCGAGCCATTCACGCGGGGTCGTCTGCTCCTCCGGTAACAAGGCAAAGAAGGCATAATGTTCATCTTCATACGGCAGGGATACGCCAGTGGCGCCAGAACCTGAAAAATATGACATCTTGCCGATCTGGTGCATAAATTCAGTCTCGATGGTACCGTTCGGGGTATTGAACGTCTGCTTGCGAGTATCAATTTTAGCAAATGGAGTTTGCCAGTCGGACTTGAAATAGATCGCATTAATAAGGTACATCACTACATCGGGCTCGATTGAATCCACGATCTTGTCGATATTTCCGTGGGTAGATTTCTTAACCCAATCATTGATCAGAGACGGTGTATTTTTATCTTTGAAATCGAGTTGCCGTACCTCTGCCGCATAAAAGTCTGCGTTGCGCTGCAGGAAAGGTTTGAACGGTGTGAAATTCTGACCAAACCAGATTGAATTCGCAATTGTGAGGGTTGTCTTGCCCTTCGTATTGCTCAGTTGGTCCATCCAATCGCGGCAGGCTTGATTGATTTGGTCCACAGTTATCCCCTGATCAGCCAGCACTTTCAACATCGCTGTCTTTGTCTCACCATCGGCGCCATTGAGAGTCATCGCTAAGGCTAGATAAACTGAAGCGGGTGAAATCAGAACATTACCCTGATGACCAGCTGATGCTTTGTATAAATCTGCTGAAAAACGGTTGATCGCTTTACGGGTGGCTTCATCCGGCAGATTCTGCACTGCCGGTCTTTCTGCAGCGTGGACTTCAGCCATCAGGTCTGTCACTTTTTCGGTTCTACTCGTCAATATGCAGCCGGATAATGATAACGACAGGCTAACGAGTGCAATCAAAAAGAGAGAAAATCTGCGCTTCATCACAATACCTCCTTTAGATTATTATCCAAGTATCAATAAAGTATCAAAAATGTTTGCGCTACTGCACCCAACCGTAATCGAGGTCTTTCCTTACATTTCTTCACACTTAACAGATATCCTGCAGAGGACGTTGCGTATATCCACTAATACAGAGATAGAAAAAGCAGCCGGATCTACCGACTGCTTTTAAGATTATCCGAGGACTATCTTGGGACTACTTCCGCTACATTGTCTAGGCACGCTCCACCCGAAGGGATAAGTCTTTCAAAATTCTTATATTAAGTAAGATAACAGAAGAAAGAGTTACTCAAATAAAGTAAGCTGCTTAGGCTCAGAAACTCTTAATATCGCTTTCTCTAGTTTTTCGTCGTTCTGAATCGCGTCTTCATCACGAATATGTTCTTCGAATTTTAAATATTCGTTGCTTCCTATGGCACTGGTTCTTACCTTTAACATGTAGATTAAGTTAAAACAATTCATGATCGAGTTTTGTTTCAGATCGGAAAGGCAAATGAGCTGCGTGCGATGTTTTTTAGCAATTTCAAAGAGTGGATTGAGCAAGTGTTCTGAAGATATAGGACCAAACGGGTTATCCATCACCAAAACGCTCGAATCCTTTTCTTCGTCCGCACCAACAGCCTCTAGTGTACGCGAGCGGGTATAAGCCATTAAAGCAGAAAGTACAGAGAAATAGACGACAAACTTTTCCCCGCCGGAATTCTCGAGCATTGCGTCCTCCCAGGTCTTAAGACTACTTTTTTGCATGTTAAGATCAATTTTGAAGACTTTAACAGGAATATGCGAATTACCCAGATAAACATTCAATAATTCGCGGCTGTACAGTAATTTGGCGATCGACTTTCTAACGTCCTCTTCACTTTTTTCCTGGCGAGATTCCTCACGCACTTTCGCAATACACTCTTCGATATATTCCGTCATCCGCACACCGGCTGCGTCACTAGAATCTAAAGAGAGTTCAATCTTCAGCATTTGCACAGGTCTGTTTCTCCCTTGCAGGCGAACCTTAGAATGATCCGAAATCCATTCTATTTCTTCATATATCCTCATCCCCTGGAGCAGGCTCTGCTGAATCATATCCTTTTTGTTGCGCTCTAAATTGGAAAGTTGGTTTTCATGAAGTTTAATTAATTCTCGAAGTTTGTCTTGATGTTGGCACATCCGCTCATAAAGATAGAAATAACCGTCATAATCCATATCCACCTTATCCCAAAGCAGGTCAAGTCCTTTAAAGATATTACTGATGTTCGTATTTCTATCCCGATAGTCCACTTTGAGCCCTGTATAGTTGTTCCTTAGGGTATCTGCCTTGGTCCGGTTCGTCGCTTCGATCGCACGGTAGCTTTCCCCTAACTTTTTCGTTTGAGCCTTGATATCGTGTTCGAGCTGAAAATCTTTTTCCGGCTCAAGGTTCATCCCTTCGAGATAGGGGTTGATTTGATCGATGAGCTTGCTGTAGTCGTCGATTTTTTTAGTGATTTGCTCGATCTCTTGAAGCAGGTTACCATACTGGGTGGATAGCTTATGATGCCGCCCTTGGAAATCTCCTTGGATAGTTTCGGGACTGAGAGGGGATTCCGCCCCCAGTTTTTTGACTTCTTCAAGTGCGATACTGCAGGCTGTCTCGGCAGCGCTCTCGTTTTTGCCAGCTTGAAAGGTTTCTTGTTGCCACTTTTTACTCGATTTTTCCAGCTCGCCTATTTCCGCACTAAGGGCCTCTGACCTTTCTTCCTCATAGACTACTTCACGATATTCGTCTTCCGCTAGGCCTAACTTGGTCAGTTCTTTTTCCTTTTTCGCACAGTCCGCTAGCAGCTCTTTTTTACGTGCTTCCAGTTGCTCAATTTCTCCTGTGTATGTGGCTTTTAGGGCGTCCAGCCTTGACTCCAGCTCTTCCAGATTTCCTTCGACGATTTCTGCCTCCGACGCATCCTGATAAGTAATGTACTTTTGCTGGATAGCTCTCGACTCTCTTTTTTTCTGCTCAAGCTCTAACAATAATCTGCTGATCTCTTCTTGTAATTTTTCCAGGCTCGAGGCCAGTTCAAACTTTCTTCTTTCTGCACCGGTGATCGCTTCAGATACTTCTGCCAGCCTTCTCCGACACGCCTGGTAGTCCTGTTCTTGTTCAAACCACGCCTGAAAAGTTTCAATGGCTGCTTGCGCTTTTTGCTGGAACTTTTTCAGTTCATCGATTGTTTGCTCAAGTTCTTGCAGAGCCTCGCGGAGGTTCAATTTTTCCGTTTCCAAGAGAGATATCCTGTTTAAAATCGTTTCAAGCTGTTTTTCATTGGCCGTTTTCTTCTTTTCGAGGAGATAGCGATGCTCCGCCTTATAGTTAAAACGCTCACAGATGGCTTGCTTCGCGACGGCTTCATTACGTTCTCCAGAATAATGTTTATATTGTTCCAGGGCTCGGGTTTGTTTTTGTTTCAGTTCTTCTTCAAGTTCGACAAGGCTATCGTTATCAAAAACCCTGCCCTCATAAAGGCAAACGAGAGAAATTCCTTCACCGGCTTGAACCATTTTGTCCGTGATTAAACGTAAGTTTATTCCCAAGTCCTCATAGGCGATAAGGGGAATAACACGACGCATAGTCAGGTTGCTCATCGCTTGGGCCAGAAGTTCGATATTCTCTTGCGCTAGAATTAAGGCATAGGGCAAAACAGGATTTCCGGCAAGCAACTTTTTCCGTATTTCGGAAGATTGATTGCGTAGATACGTTTCCCCCGTGTCATAGGGGATGTCCTTAGCGGCCAGTAAGGAGACGATTTCCTCAGGAATATGCAATCTTCCGTTTTTAAGCGAATAAAGAGACTCCGTCGAATCATCACGAATCCGTACCGCTTCTTCAAGGCTATGATCAAGGTTTTTAAGCCGTTGATTAAACAGGGTGTGAAGACGTTCCCGGTCAAAGCGGAGTTCAAATTCAAACCCGAACTTATAGAGGATTTCTTGAATTTCCTGTTCTTGTTGCTCGTATTCGGTAATATCTCTCGTGAGGGTATTCAGGACATTTCTTTCATTCAACTTAGCTTCCTGTAACCCTTGGATCTCCTGCTCCGCTCCCTTTAATTTGTTTTCTTTCGAGGTTTTTTCTTCAGTCAATCGTTGACCTTCTTGAACAAAGTTATCCAAGGTCTTCTTGAGCTCTAGTCTTACCTTCGCTATGTCCTTCTCCGCCAATTCCCCGAGCAGATTCCGATTAAGGCTCAACTTCAGCTGGGCGAAAACATCCCGTTCCTTCAGTTCATACTGTTTCTTTTGTTGCTGGAGGCTGCCTTTCTCAACGTCTAAACTTCTTAAGTCTCGGTCCAGATTAGAGAAGTCAGTTTTTACCTGCTGTAATACGTTTCCCTGATCTGCTTTTTCGCCGCTTAAGCGCGACACTTCAATCTCAAGCGTCTGTGAGATTTCCTGAGATAATTTTTTGAGAGAATACTCCAGATTACGCATCCTTTCATCTGTATCGTATTGCGATCGCGAAGCAAGTAACTTTTCGTTAATCCCGGAAAGAGCGGCCCTTTTATGATCAAGGTCCCCTCTTAGTCCGGCAGCTTGCATTATTTTAGCGGAGAAATTAGCCGCTTCCAGCCTTTCTTCGTTTTCCTGAGTTCTTCTTTCAGTCTCAGCAAGTTTGGAGGCAGCAGAAGCATGCTCCTCACTTCTAATCCAATACGTATAAGAGCGTTCCTCTAAATCAATCCGCTGTTGTTCTTTTTTGAGGTTAACTAATTCAAGCTGACTATCCTCTTGGGTTTCCTTGAGCACAGCAGTTTCTGTGTTTAAGTAACTATTAATAGCTGCAAGCTGGCTTGCTAAGTGTTTTTGTTCTTCTAAGCCATTGAGCAAGGCGACTAAAGCTTCTACCTGTTCACCGTAGCTTCCCAGAAACTCATCGAGAACTTGCTTATCTAAGATAAAGCGCTCGTTCTCAATAACCTCCCGCACTACACCTTGCATCATTTCTTCAAGTCGGTGAGCTTCGGAACTGTCTTTATAGATTACTTTCTCGATAGTCTTAATGATCCATTCATTTAATAGTTGGCTGGAGTTCTTATATTTTTGGAAGATCTCATCTAATCCGCCTTCACTATCATTGATTTTAGCGATGATATTTTTCCACTCATCTTGAGCGATTCCAAATTCAGCCAAACGTTTTCGGTAGCGCTCTCCATCATCATCGTAAAAACAGCCAAAGAGATAAGGGCCTTTTTTTTCCTTATCCGCCATCATCTCCCGAGCCTCTTTAAAGGGCTTAATCTCTAGGATATTCCCATTTTTTTGAGCCAGATCGATATTGACCAGATCAAAATCATTGGCGCTCGTATACTTTGACGTGAAGGTAAAATACTTCACCTTGTTTTTCTCATCCTCAATCCCCGAAACTTCAGCCGACACCATCCCGATACCGGTTAGGAGATAGCCCCCTGCACTGTCCAACTTCCATTCAATGAGAACATAGGCAGGTAAGCGTTTCTTGCGAAAAAATGCGTTGATTTTACGCCCTTGAATTTTAGTTTCCGGTACGATGGGTTGAAAGATCAACTGCACCAAGACACTTTTACCCCCGCCATTGGCTAGACTCAGGAGGGCGTTTTCTCCCCCGTAAAAATTAAACGTTTCATCTTGAATATGCCGTGCATCATTATTGTACGAAAAATTGATAATCCGAATTCGGTTAATTCTTGGCATCAAGCACAGCTCCTTCGAAGAACGTTTTAATCTCCTCAATCCGATTTTCATCCAGGTAATAATTGAGCATTAAGTCATCGAGTTTTCGGGTGGGACGGAGTTCACGATCCTCATCCACAAGTCGCAGCAGGTTTTCTCGCTCTAAAAGCCGACACGTATTCAAAATCGTGCCTGTTTTTGTCTTACGTCCTCTTTCTTCGAAATCCTGTTTGCTTGTCCAAAGTTCGGCAATCCGCATAAAATTCAGGGCATATTTCTCTTCGAGTACCTTAGTTTGGTCGCTGTCTTCTAAAGCCCTGTCAAAGCGTTTATCCAGTTCCTCGATTAATCTGCTGATTCTTAAGAATTCTCGCTGCTTAGGATTTCGATTTTTCCCACCGTAAAACAAATACAAAATGAACATGGAAATATAGCTCAGTAAGTAGGCATCCACGAGTTTGGCGTCCGTCGCTACCCCTTCCCGCAGGTCCTTCGTTGTATAACCCAGAACTCCGTTCCCACTATTCGGAAGCATATAGATACTGCCCGCTACTTCAATGGCCTTAAAATCGAGTTCCTCTTCAAATTCCGCGAGGATCGCCCTAACCTCTATATTACGGAATTCTAAAAAGAGATCCCCCTCGGTTTCTCGATCCAGCTGTCCCTTTTCCAGCAATTTCCGATAGATCTTCAGCGCTGTTTTAATATCGCTCACTCAAAGCTCACCTCAATCCTAAAATCGCTAATCGCGATGCGCCGACTCAACTTTTCTTCCCCAATATAGGTCTCTATTTCCTGTTCAAATAATTGTTCATCAGGCTTACTGATCTCAATTTCTTGAATCCCAAATAAATCCGATTGCGTATATTCAATGCGATACAGACAATAGCTGACATCAAGTTCCCCTGTGGAGTTGGCGATGACCTCCTCCTGCTGCATTTTCCACTTGGTTATATCGATCATCTGGAGGTCATAGAGCTTGAGCATGGTCTTAAAAACAAAATCATCTTCGATTAATTCTTCAAATATTTTTTCGCTATTTTTGAGATCCTGAAATAACTCACTAAACCTGAAGGATTCCCGTTTGCGATCAGCAAATTCTAAAATGCAGTGGATAAACTCGATATTACGGTCATTAATTTTGCTGATTTTTCGCAGTTCCATGTCTTCACCCAGTTCCTCCATAACAATACTCTGGTTGATCTCTTCTTCCTGCTTAAGCCGGGCTTGGCGATCAAACAAGGTGAGCAAGTTCAGGATGCGGTCCGGATTGGGCTTAAATAAGGGATTCAGCAGTTGCCAGAGAGAGGAAACAATGCTTTCATCACCTTGTTCTAAGGGTTTTAAGATCACTTGTTCAAAGTCATAATAGCGGGCCCGAGCAAGAGCAAAAGAATCGGCAATCGTTTCCTTATAGATTCTGGACAAACTAAGGCGTTCAAGAATCAATTCTTTCTGTTCACTTATGGTGAGATTGATATTTCTGCGAATTATCGCGATCTCGGAGCGTGCTTTTGTCATTTGCTCATCCAACGCGCCCCGGGTGTTTTCCTCTTCTTTGAGGCGTTTTTCTGAAAGTACGATCATGGAGCGGATCTCATTCATCATGCCGTATTCTTCTTCGAGTAAGGTATAGGTACTCGCGACCAAACGCTCGAATTCTTCGATATTGACTTCGTATATGTTTTCCCGGACTTTCTGGACAAACTGCCGGATATCGTTCTTTTTTTGCCGGATCATCTGCACAAGGTTCGCACTTTGCCCGATCGCTTTTTTGTAGTTTTTGCGCTTAATCAATTCTCGAAGTTTCAATTCTTCAATCGTAAAATTGATTTCCTGCTCGACTTCTTTCGTGCGGAAGAGTAGATCATACCCCTGATCGGTCAGTTGGTAATTCAAAATATATCCTCGCTGATCATCGATGAGCTTGTCATCAATCAGTCTGATTCGGAGTTGTTCCATTCCCTTCCCATATTTCATGACGGGGTAGTAGCGAGCCTCACCGCCATTTTGCAGGATGTCTTTGATGATGTATTCTGTCAACTGGCGAAGGACTTCTGAAGATAGATTCAGCGAATACTCAGGAATAATCTTAGCCATAAAGTGGGCAATACTGTCCATCGTACAATCTTCGTCCTCGCTTAATGTCTTTTCCATAATGAATACAAGGACAGAGAGGATAATGTTATCTAGCTGCCCTGGCTCAAATAATCGCTCAAACTCCATTTTCCGATTGGTGCGATTGATAATGGAATCAATCGCACCAACAAGTTTCATCCTCTGTTCAAAGCCTTCAAGAAACTCCAGATTTGTAACTTTCATTCCGTCTATCCCTCGCTTCTTTTACTCTGAAAAAGACTTAAAGACCTGTTAGCGTAGCTTTTCGCCCAGGAGTGAACGATTTCTTCGGAGGGGCGCTCAGAAGAGCGAAGCTTCCGATGAACCAGCGTCGCCGAGGGCTTGGCCATGGAGGGCCTGATGTCGCGGGCGCAACCTTCGGGCGAACAGTTCACTGGACTGTTCGGGATTTGCAGGAGCGACGCACATGCAGTAACCAGAAGGGTTGGCAAAGCTGCCTCGGAAGCAAGTGAGTCAGCCTGGAGATGGTGAGTACGTGAGTCTCCAGTGGAGATTCACGCCCGAAGGTACGGATGCGCGAAAAGTTCCACGACCTCATCCTTTTCATCCTTTTCATCCTCTGCAGGTGCTGCGGAGGAGCGGCATGAATGTCTATTTTAAAAGGTTTGCAACCACTTGATAATTCACAATTTCTTGAGGTATATATTTTCCCTCAGCCAACAATCGCATTAAATCTCTTCCCTCTGCCAATCCCAATAAAGATAAAAATTCGGGAAGCGGGCCGATAACCCCTCTATGATCTAGAGATTTTGGTAATTCGACCTTTGCAGCCCGTTCGAGCATAAGCCGGTATAAAGAGGAAAAGGGGGTTAGCTCCAGAGACGGGTTGGCTTCTCTGGTGCGAAAAAACAGGCGGATACCTTCCCAGTCGAGATCCCCAAAGTAGAGAAAGCGGGAAGCTCGTCCTTCCCCACTCAGCATAGCATCATTATATTCTTCCAAGGCCCCTCGCTTCGTGATCTTATTCCCTTCACCATACAAGAGCACATTAACGATGGTATCGGCAATTCTGTTTTTTCCGGTATCTTGCATCAGCTTTCGGAACGTAAACCAAGTGTCTTTATTCTCGATGACTAAGACGGTTGTGAGCTCGCCACGTTCATGAAGATATTCGAAAAAGGGCTCAGGAGTATCATAATAGTTAAGAAAACCCTCTTCTAACCCATTAAACTTGAGCACTTCTTTGACTAAGGACAGATGCTCATCTAACAACTTTTCTCTGCCCCACACCGAAAATGACCGTTCCTTGCGTGACATGGGCCTTGCTAATAAATCTTGAGAAAACCACAAATATTTACTGATTCCTTCCACGATCTGCAGGTGTTTTTTATATAATTGCGGTCTATGCAAATAACCAGCAATGCTTAAAACGGGATTGAGCCGACGAATCGCCTCAAGGTAATGGGTATTCTCTTCTTGAGGTTTAACAATTCGATATTTATTAAAGAGAGGCGGTATGCGTCCATTTTTTTTCGAAGACTTCACCGGAGTAAGAGCTCCGCTTGCCACTAACTTTTCGACTTCGCTGTGAAATCGATCATAATCCGATTCTCGAAGTATCTGTTGGAGCTCCACATCAGTAATCGTTTTGCTGGCATTTTTCAGTACTTTTTCGAGCGGTTCCATTCCAATCTCCTTAATCATTACTTACCTAAAACTATACCTTTTTCTCATATCATTGACAATAACTAAGCGGGCTAATCTAGGGTATTCGCTACAGCTTATTAATAGTTCAAGGACGTTCCAAGCGGGGACGCCCTTAGTATAAGCCTTTGACGAAAAGCACTCACTCACAGCAGGTGAACCCACTCACGCTTGCCATAAAGAATTCTTAATATTATTATAATACAATGGTAATGTTGATAAAAATCAGAAGGGATGTTTTTAAAGATGGCTAAGATTCTTCAAATTCCCAACGTTCAAGATTTAGGACAAATTTTACCCGAAGAAGATGATAAAGGATTTGCCACAGTTCTCGCTGAACACCCAGAGGTCAGAACTCTTTATGAACGGCGAAAGCTCTATCCCGCATTATTGGAAATCAACGGAGTAAATCCAATTTTCCATGTTATGATTGAAGGTATTATCGAAAATCAGCTAGAGGATGATGAACTAAGGAGCGTCCGTGAAGTCTTTGAGAAATTGCAAAAAGAGAACGGTTTTACTGCTCATGCCGCCCGCGCCAGCATCGCTCGCGTCTTTATTCACGACTTTTTTGCAGTGATTAACGAGCGTAAACCCTTTGACACGGAAGCTTATGTCCGACGTCTCGCTCTAATCGGTACTAATGTGAGCAAATTAGGCCGAAACGATCATTGTCCCTGCGGAAGCGGAGCAAAGTTTAAACGCTGTTGTGCCCCCTATGCGGAAGCATTTAGTATCAGCCCCCTGGAGGGCAGGTTGAATTTGGGTTATGGTTCATACCTCGCCGGATTACCTGAGGATATAAAAGATCCCCTCGATCCAATCTTCCAACTCGAAGCAAGGTTTCATATTTCCGAATATATGGAGCAATTTAATGATATTGAGGGTGCTCAGATCGTACTTATAGAAAATATCGAACTAGCCAAAGCTTACCAAGCGGGTGAATTTTTAAAAAATGCTTGGCAGGATTATCAAATACTTTGTGAAAATCATGCTGAACTCACGGAAAAGAGTTTTGAAGCAACGGAACAACTCATCCAGTTGGCCGGAGATGACGAGGAAAAAGGAAATCTAATCTGTGATAAGGCTGATCTGATCGCTAAAAGTGGAAATATCGAAGATTCCGAATTGGAATATCAGAAACTCTTTGAGACTCTTCCAGACTTTCACTTCGGTCGCTTCCGCTATGCATTAATGCTGAGCGAATATGAACGTGAAAGTGATGCGAAGAAAGTTTTAACCGCACTTCTGGCTGATAACCTTGTCGATGAAGAAACTCACAACGAGGTAATATTTCTCCTCGAAGACTTAGGCAAAGATATCCTGTAGCCTGTAAGAAATTTATCGGCAAGGAAATGCTGAACCCTGTCGTCAAGCGAAGTACCTGAGCATAATCTTCAGGCCTCAAGCTGAGTTCAAACGAAAAAAAGGCTGTAGAAGATAAAATCATTACCTTCTACAGCCTTTATACTATTAAAAACGTAATATATCATTCCATTTCTCTAATTCCACATGATTTCCACTAACATCTTTAACCGTAACGGAACCCTTAAATTTATTGAGTTCCTCTCTAACTCGGTTTGCCATTTCTTGAACGAATTCCTTTTTTGTTTTCGATGTTCCTCTAATTTGCTCATTTAAAGCGCCATCATTGATGATAATAATTATCTCATTGTCCTTATATTTTTTTAATTCCTTCAGAAGTGTTAGTAATGCAACATGACTTACCACCAATGGTTTTTCATATGCCTGGAAAATAGATTTTTCAGCTACAAGCGCTTCATCTTGATAGATACGATATCGAATTTCTATATCCTCATTCTCATATTGGGTCGCGATTCCAACTAAATAAGCTTTAATCATCGTAGTCCTCCATGTCTATTTACAATTGCCTGCTTTTATATGACTTAACCTTCGTGGTAAAATCTATCTCCGGTTTGGGGGTTATAATAAACTTTAAGTTTTTTCCCAGTCACGGGATCCATGAAGACCTCATCTGTAGCTATATATCCTTTAGGAAGGTCAGCCCCGTGGTTCCTATGGTAACGTTTGTCCCAAAGGAACCACGAAAGTACGGCAATAATAAGTAATCCACCGTAAACTAATAAATTGATGGCCACAGCTATTCCCATACTTAAACTTCTTTCTCCACGACTACCGCAGTCCCATAAGCCACAATTTCACTCATCGTTTGCCCAATTTCGCTGGAATCGAATCTCATCATGACAACCGCGTTCGCTCCCATTGCTTGAGCATTCTTAACCATACGATCTATGGCTTGTTTACGTGTGTCTTCAAGTAAGGATGTGTATTCATGGATTTCCCCACCGACAAGACTGCGTAAACCCGCTACGATATTCCCGCCTAATCCCCGGCTACGAACAACAACACCGAACACTTGACCTTTAACATCTGTTACTTTGCAGCCTTTGATATTTTCTGTCGTAACAACTAACATGCCATTATTCCCCCTTTGGCAATGAAGATCATTATTCTATACCCTACTTTAAAACGGCTATCGAAAAATGTAAAGATTTTCTTGCCACCAATCAGCGATCACAACACCTTTCTGTTCTGCTTAAGAAATGTTTGGAACCCCCATTCTATTATTAGATATTCTCTATAAGAATAGCCGACAATAGTGACTATTACTTCAGTCGGCTATTCATTTTCCCTATGTATTGCATACGGCTCCTTTTACCTGTCCGCTTTGCTTACCTTCCGAAGCCGGCCCTTAATTGGAGTGTTTTGCAGCTCTTGCAGCACCAGCTCACCTTTATTATTTAAGATTTCGACAAAGGTTGATACATCTAGGATATTGATGATTCCGATATCTGCTGCGGTTATGCCTGAAATACTGCAAAGTGTGCCGACAATATCGACCGATCTCATCTTTGTTTTCTTCCCGGCATTCACATGGATTTTCATAATTTCAGCGCTCAGCTGCTCGCCTTTGGATTCTTTGATTTCTGGCAACGTATTGTTTTTCGCCATAAATTCTTGTTTCGCCTGCTGCACTGTTTCTTCTTCCGGTCTTTCCTTCAAAAGAATCTCTTTGCCGATATAGTCATGGATATCCTTTAAAAACTTATCTTCATTTTTGGTAACAAACGTAATGGCCTTCCCCAGCTTGTTGACGCGGCCTGTTCTTCCGATCCGGTGAACATAGCTTTCTCGATCATAGGGAATATCATAATTGATAACCAAGGTAATGTCCTCGATATCCAAACCTCTAGCCGCGACATCTGTCGCCACGAGATATCTGAAAAAACCGTGTTTGAAATCATTCATCACGCTCAATCTATCTCGTTGTTCCATTCCGCCATGCAGCTTCTCACAAGAATAGTTCAGCTTCACGAGTTCAGCGTAAACCTCATCGACCGTTTGTTTGGTATTGCAAAATATCATGCAGCTATCAGGGTTTTCGACAATCGTTAGCTCTCGCAAGAGCTGCATTTTAGCGGTCTGATCGACCTGATATCTTTCCTGAGTGATCCGATCTGCCGCTGGATTTTGTTCTTCGATTTCGACTCGGATCGGATTCTTCATGATTTTACTGCATAAGACATTAATGTCTTGGGGCATTGTCGCTGACAATAGAAGGGTCACCCGTTCTTGAGGCAAGTTCGTAATGATGGTTTCAATTTGCTCGATGAAGCCCATATTCAGCATTTCATCGGCTTCATCGATGACGAGAAATTTTATGTTGGAAGTATCCAAAGTCCCTCTTTCGATATGATCGATCAACCGACCCGGGGTTCCAACCCCGATGTGGGTTTTTTGTTTAAGTTCCTTCTCCTGAACCTGGAAAGGGTACTTCCCATAAATTGCCGCTACTTTTAGCCGTTTAAATCTACCAATATGAAAAATATCCTCTCTGACCTGGACTGCAAGTTCTCTGGTGGGTGTAAGCACCAAGGCTTGCGGTTTATTCTGTTCCCAATCCACTAATTCGCAAATAGGAATGGCAAAGGCTGCCGTCTTTCCGCTGCCCGTTTGGGACTTGACGATGATATCCTTTTGTGCCAATACAGCCGGAATCACCTGCTCCTGGACTTTGGTGGGACTGTTGAAATTTAACAAGGTGATTGCTTTTAATAACTCACCGCTTAATTGATACTCCTTGAAATTGCGATTGATCATTTAGTCATCTCTTTCACTATTACAATTCCTGATGTACGCTTTCAAATTTTCTTAAGCTGACTCTCCAATATTATACAATAAAAAAACAAAATGGCACTCGGTATATTACCAACTGGCCCATTGTCTGAGTTATTCCACTTAAAGCTGAACCAACCAGATATATAAACATACCACCTAAATAAAAACGTTTTCGCCCATAGAGGTCAGCTAACTTGGCAAATATGGGAATTGTAATAGTAGAAGAAATTAAATAGATGCTAAATACCCAGCTGTATAGATTTTCACCGCCTAAATCTTCCACTACACTTGGTAAAACAGTTGCTAAAATCGTTTGCATTATAATTGAGGAAACCAGTCCTAGGAGAATACCAGTAAAAGCAAACACACTATTTTTCCTTCCTATTGAGATAGCCTAACTTCTAACTAGCCTCAATTTTTAATTAGCGTCAACAGTAAAAGGTATACTTAACCCCTGAATTTGTTAAGATATGATTCACTCTAGAATTCTAACTACAGTACCTTTTCCACCATCAACAAGTACGCGGTCACCCGTCTGCAAACGCATAGTCGCATTGCCACAACCCACAACTGCGGGGATTCCCAAACTCACGAGCAACGACGGCAGCGTGCGAAAGCGGTGCTCCTACATCTGTGATGATTGCTGCTGCTCGGGGAAATAACGGTGTCCAAGCGATATCTGTCTGGGCTGTAACCAAAATCTCACCTTTTTGAAGTTGATCTCCTTCCTCTGGCCCTTTTAAGCAACGAACCACTCCCTCAATTCGACCAGCAGACCCTGCCGAACCTGTTATAATACTACCCTTTGACTCACTGGAATCGTACGTGGCAGCAGAAATAGAACTATATGCATCGTAAATATCATTTCGCCGCTTGGGGTCTTCCGCCCACCGAAATGGATCAAAACGACCACATATAATAGACGGGTAGGACGGCAAAGATGAGTACCTTCTATGAGTGTCCTTCCTGGCAGGGATAAATCTCACTGCACTCTCGTCCGTTGATAGGACATCCAGCACTTCTTCGATAGTCAGGAAGAAAATTCTTTCTCCCAGACCTGTTAATTGCCCTGCCCGAAGAGCGAAAGTGCGAGCAACCCACCGATCACGCACGTATTCGGAACGAACAGCTTCGCGCATGCGTGCTTTTGGAGCAACCTTATTTATACGACGCTTCATAGATTTTGCTTTCTGCGGAAATCTTATTTCGAAGCGGTTCCAGGCAGCATCAGACTCAGCGCGCTGTTTTAAAAGAAGAGCTTCTACATCTATTGGCGATTTTTCGAACTGAGCCAACTGCTGGTCTAGCCAATACGGATCCTCTGCTGGACGAGGAACTGACAGCTCGAACTCATTTGGTCCCCGGTGGCCATACTGAGCTATATATTCAGTACGGCTTATTTCTCCGCGTGTTAACTTTGCTATACCAAGAACAGGCCCAAGACTTGCTAATAAGCCTGATCCGTCTTTGAAGTCAGAACTACTGCTCAAGCCTGATATGAGCCTATCTGCATCCTCCGGTCCTACCAGTTCAGTTAATTCACGACGTAACTTAATGGTATAGTCTGAGAATTGAGTCATACTGCCCATTACACTCCAAACAGTGTTCTGCAGGTGAGGCAAAATATCGTTATGCCACAAGAAAATCAGATCAGCCTTTTGCTCCGTTGCTTGAATCTGTTTTTGCATCCCCTCACACCATGCTTGGTTCGAAGCCAAGAAGCGAGGCATTTCTCGGATTGCTTTAATTTGTTTAATAATTATCCCCACAAAATTAGTAAGAACCGATACTGTAGCTCGCTTAGTAAGATGTATTATAGGAATCTCCATGCTTTCTGGGATCCTTGTATATAACAAACCTTCCAGAAACTGAATTATACCTTGTTTGTTTTTTCCCAAAGCACTTAAAACCGAAGCATAAATACTTAAGTTAAGATAGATACGTCCACCAATATTACCGGAAGATTCATATCCGGGAAGCACCTTCCACGATTCGAATATGGGCTTTTGTACTGTCCAAGTCATAGGTGTCATCACCTGGGGGATAGCTTCTCCGAAATTAACATTTGACCATAAGTAACTACCGGTTGTACTGTCATTCCACTCCCCGGTGACAGGATTATGTCCAATCAAAGTCGTTATTGGGCGGGACTGCAACAAATATAATTTACCTCCGATAATTGACCACTCTATGTCCTGGGGACAACCCAGTTCCCTCTCCAAACGATTTCCCAATTTGTAAAGCTTACCTGCAAACTTTTTTAGTTCAGGCGGTCCATCATAGTTTACTTTTTGCCAAATGACTGTTTTTCGCCCCAGTATGAACGTATAAGCTGTAACCTGACCAGACACCAATTTTTCACCTAGCCCAAAGATAAAGTTCCCTGCCATTTCATTTCGGTTACCATTAACCGGGTCTGCTGTAAACAATACGCCCGAAATATCTGCTCTTACCATTTTCTGAACAACCACAGCCATTTCGTGAGACTCATTAATGCCTTTTACCTCGCTGTAAGCCTGCACCTCCTTACTATGCCGTGACTGGCGCACAGTTTGGATAGCCTTCCTGATTTCATTATCGGTGCGTGCATCCAGTACCGTGTCAAACTGACCGGCAAAAGAAGCCATCGCTGAATCCTCAGACAGGCCGGATGAACGGACAGCAAAAGAGCTTTCACCACCCTCCTGGCGTATTTGCTTAAGGCACGCCTGGATCTGGACCCAGGCTTCCTTTATTAATTCGTCCTTTTTAAAAGCTGTCTGCATAATTATAAAGCCATTAGGTACTGGATAATTATTTTGATAAAGGTGTGCAAGTGTCCCTCCCTTTCCTCCTCCTAGATACCTATGTTCAGGCCTTAAATCTTTAAAAAAATAGACTAATTGTTCCAAAACCCAAAACCTCCTTGTAAAGTTGTTTTTCTTTGCCCAAGCTTCTACTTCTTTTTTATCATCAAAAACGTTTCATGACCTTTAATTTACTCCTCCTTGTGAAGTTTTAAATCTTTAATCAGAGTTTGTAGAGCCCAATCTAGTGCTTCAGCTGTTTCTTCTGAATTAAGACCATACCTCTGTTTAAGGGTTGCCCATGTTAGAGAACTATAGAGATGAGAAATTATTGCATTAACTATCTTAGCGCCTTCCGGAGTCATATCAAGGCTACTCTCTAAAACCATTTTCTGAATTTTTTCATCTCTCTGGTGCCTACTATTAGGTTGAACATTATTTGCCAACAAAGCTATCGTGAAAGCCTGAACAATTGTTGCCTTTTCCTCAAACATCTCCAATGTCTTCCCAGCCATGGCAGGGATATCATCCAAGGAGCGGGGCGTAAAAGGAGTACTCTGGGCCATGATTTCTGAAGCTGACTCATAAAGAGCCTCTAAAAATGATTCCCTAGTAGGAAAATGGCGGTAAACCGTACCATAAGAGATTCCAGCGCGCTCAGCTACATCTTTTACACTAAAGTCAAGAATGCGACCTTCACTAATAATCTCTGCTACAGACGCTAAGATACTATCCCTCGTATTCTCCTTCTGATTGCGTCGTAAACGGCTGCTATAAGAGCGACGATTTGATTTTTCTTGTACCATATATATACCCTCCAACTCAATGAATTCAGTATATAGCTTCTATATTCAATTATGTTACTCTACTGTTTAAAATGTCAATAAAAAAATTAAAAACCTGTTAAAATATGATATTACGCCGCTATGCTTTGATGAATCCAATTCTTTCAGAGCCAATAACGCCCTTACAGCATGAAAGGCTGCATAATAGTATCGATTTATGACACTATGATGATAGTATCCTAGCAGTTCAAGAGATCAAACCGACTCTTCAACAGGATTGAAAAAACAAGATGAAATCCATGTAAATATTTGGTATAATACAATAGATCGTTTGCACTAATTGCAGGCAGTCTATTTTTTTTTGCTAAACTACTAATACTGTGTTCTTGTAGCATGGCCATAAGCTCTTTGCGCTTACAGGACCCCTCCACTTTCGAATTGCAGTTGAGTATGCAATGACTAACCAGACATAGCTTTTTTCTTTCTTCCATATACATTCGATCCTACCCTTACAGGCTTGTCATGATTCTTATGTGAACATCGAGCATAATCCTAATTTTGCTGCCTTTTACAAACTCCTGGTAGCATAAGGTTTCAATTTGATTGATAGCACCCGGTTCAATATTTTCCGTATATACAATTACATTGTTATATTTGCCTTTTATCTCTAGCATAGGGGAATTTCCTATCAAAATAAAATCTAACTACTTTTAGTCAAATTCAGCAAAAACCAGTTGCATCAAGATGCCTTCCTTATCCATCATCGGATTTTCGGGAAGTGATGTTAATGGGCTTCTACGAATATTCAGAAACATGATGATTGGATTTATTACAAGGTAACAAACACCTCGAAGACTTAGGAGAAGACACCTACTCCTTAAGAAAAATCAAAAAAAGGGCTTGCCTCGACGAGGTGAGCCCTTAAGCTTAGGTCAAAGTACCTATTCAGTAGAACGCTTTCATACTTAAGACAATTCCTTAATCAATTGTTCAGTAAATTGAACCATCTTGGCATAGGCCTCTTCTATTCCACACATAACATTAGGGATTCCGGCCACTAACGGTTGCATTTTTCGCCAACGCAATTCTGAACCATAAGCATGGCGAAACATATGCCTAAATCTTCGATATTCATCTAGTTCCTCCGCTAATTCTAAACTAATGATTGCTGGTCTTATATTCGGAATTTCATAGCTCATTGAACTCACTAACTCGCGATGGTAATCACCACTCGTTGAAGCTCCTCCATCTATTACCCGTGCAATGCGTTCAAACATGGATTCTACACCGGTATAGAAATGGTGGATAAAGGCCGCGCAGGAAATTAAATCACGACTAGGAATCGCCCCTTGGATCTTTTCAATATCTAGGGCTATTTCGTCAATCTCATGTCTGAGTTTCTTGATAGAGTCCATGTCCACCTGCAAATCGCCAATCAGTTTATGATACCGTATGATTTTCTTTTCTCCACTTGTCATAAGCTCACTCCATCTCGCTCGATTTTCTGACGCAGTGTTTCCGGTGCAAACTCCACCTGTACTAGATCTACCGCAATAGGTGTAGCAATATTTTCCGCGATTTTAAGGGCTTTGTAGTACTCCTCTTCGGGTAGTCCTTTTATGGCAAGATCAATATCCGAACTTAACTCATAGAGATCAGATGTTAGCGAGCCGAAAAGCCATACTTCGACCCCTGGATACGCCTTAACAAACTCTTGGGCAATATATCTGGCCTTAATCATAGCTTCTTCATAGAACTTTTCTCGTCGCTTATCCTCGGCTTCAATATTGGCTTTGTGTCCAGATATATACTGAGAAATATCCACAAGCCTCACCATCCCATTATTTTCCTATTATAAGAATAGCATAAGTAAGCGCCCTTCACAATGCCTAATCCACCATCTTTTGCGCCAGCCAAGTAAATCATCCCTTTGGCTTTAGTTACCTAATATTTCTATTCCTGATGCACGCTTTCATATTTTCTTAAGCCCACTCTCCAATATTATACAATGAAAAGACAAAAGGAGCTTGCCTCAACGAGGTGAGCCCTTTAGCTTGGAAAATATTAAATCACGCTGCTTAGGCCAGAAGGTCTCAGATTAAACAACTTTCTTTTCTAATGTTTCAATTCGCTTTTCTAATTTAGCAATATCCACGTAAACATATGTATTAATTGTATCCTTAATCTCAGACATATCCTTATCCAACTTATTAACTGACTTATCTAGCATATTAACTGACTTTTCTAGCTTATTAACTGACTTATCGATGTTCTTGTTATGCTGCTTAATTTCTTTTAGCTCCGCGAGTATTTCCTTTAAAATATCGTTATCCATTAAATAGCACCTCCCCATCCAAAAGCCCTTTTAATTATACCATGTTTACCGCCTGAGGAGTTAGCTCGTTTCAGGTTTACATCCTGAGAAAGGGCTACGTTTTATCGGACGCGGTATGCTTTTTCCGGGGATATTATAGTTTGCCATCGCCAACGGAATTTCTGTTATTTAAATAGTTGGTGCATTTCTCTAAAAAGGTCTTTATGCTTCTCTCCTCTTCTTGCTTTTTATCAAAGGTCATCTCTCCTCTTCCCAACCTATCACATAACCCAAGTAATGCTATCTCGTCAATAGAGACCTCGGCAACCATCCTTCTAATATCTGCAAAAGGCAGCCCCTTTGTAACAAAGAGTATTTGCATATGCCACCTGACCATTTTGGAAACTTGATTAATAAATTGGTCATCACTGATAAATTCCTTGAGAAATTCAATGGAAAGCCTCTCTCCGCATTTATCATGGTCATATGAGGTTATTTTCCCCTTCCTTAACTGAGTTGTGGGTGCTTTGCCTAAATCATGGAGCAAAGCAGACCACATCAAAACCTTTTGATTTTTGCTGAGATGCTTTCTTTCCCCTGCATTATCGAGAACTAACATCGTGTGGTTCCAAACACTACCTTCTGGGTGATATTTCGGAGATTGGGGTACTTTCCTTAAGTCACCCAGTAATGTGTAAGGGTATTTAACTTCAAAAATACCGGTTTTGCTTAATTCTCTTATGTAGGTTGATGGTTTATTGTCATTCATGAGATGAGCATCGAATTCAATAAATGTTGGCATGTTAATTTGCTCCTATACGAGAATATTTAATTCTAGTTTACCCAACTCCATAATTAATTAAGAGTAATGGGAGTGGAAATAAGTTTTTCAATTGAGGCTTCCATTAAAGTTACTCATATCTTAAGGTACCTACTTGACGATGGTAAATAAGGAGGTATGCTTTTATTACATCCCCCTGGTATAGGGGTGAGAGGAGGAGTGGAAAAGTGTACGTCATTAATGGCAAGGGTTCTTTGATTAGACTTATAGCTGGCTTCTTTGTGCTTGCAAGCGTTCTTTTAGGCCACTTTGTCAGCTCTTATTGGTTTATCTTCACTGGCTTAGTGGGTTGTCTGCTGATGACTTCTGCGTTGACTGGATTTTGCCCAATGGAATTGATTCTCAAGGCTGTTGGGGCGCCAGTACGGAAGCTCCCGAACGATTAAGGCTAAACGGATTAAAGTGGTCAATAACAAATAGAAGCAAGGGGATCGGCTCCATGTTCCGTTTTTGGAACATAGAACCGATCCCCTTCTCATTTAAAAAATTTTTAATTCTAGTTTAGATATCGCAATATTCCTTTTATTTGCACGTGGTTTCGCCAAATTGTCATAACTGTATAGAAGCGGGCACTGGTATCGTTGATCATCGGCGGCAAATATCGACCTAATTCCCCCTTGCGATCCTCGATTTTGAGGACCTCTGCTCCAAAATCCGCCAGGATCTGCGTGGCCAGAGGGCCGGGCAAGTATCGAGATAAATCTAAGATTTTAATCCCCTCTAAAGGCATACTCATTTGATGATAATCCCTTCTGGGTCAATGGTGTGACGAAGCAGGTCTAACTCTTCATAAGTAGGGGTAAGCGTTTCTCCCTTAACCCTGGAGATATTCAGCTTGAAACAGCAATTTTCGCGGCAATCCTCAGGTGTAAAACCCGGATGAAACGTATCAAGATACATCTCACCCTTTTCATCAAAGCGATAGACTCCCATGTCGGAGATAACAGCAGCCGGCCCGCCCTTGAATGCAGAACCATAAACCTCCTGTTTGGGAACCCATTCTTTATCCGGCCAATGCGGAATTCTCCATCCAGGCGAAGTGATGTAGCTGACTCTTTCCACAAAACGACGTTTTTGATTAATCTGCGGCATAATTAAAACACTTCGCTTGGCTAAGGAATGGATATCCGAATTACCGCCACTGCCGGTAAGCCTTTTACCCGTGGGACCACCCATAAAGGTACAATTAATGTTCCCATAGAGATCCACTTCGGCACCCCCCAGATAAGCCACGTCAACTCGGCCCGACTGGAGTTGCCCAAACACGTCAGTGAGACCATCCGCTACGGCAGCCTGGTAGCTGCAACGTGCATCGGCTACTGAAGTCGGTAAATCGATGGGTCGGCCATCAATTGAACCCGATTCATAGATACAGACAGCAGTAGGAGCTTGCGTATGCTGAGCCAACATGATGGCCGCCATGGGTAAACCCGTTCCGGCAAATACAATTTCACCATCGTTAACCTCACGAGCCGCAGCACAAGCCAAAAGGTCAATGGGCTTAAATTCTCCAATTTTAGAATAACCTTTCTTAGTCTCCATGATCTTACCCCCTTTTCAGTGTTGAAGAATAACCTAAAGAAGGATTCGCTCTTAGGGCTTCCAGTCGGGTAATCCCTAGTTTACTCAGATATTCCTGGAAGTCCTTGACCCCGAAAATCCATTCCTCTGCCCATTGATCGAACCCTTCTTGGGTTCGGGTGGCTTTAAAGAAATTATTAATAAAAGGACCATCAGGTTCATACGCACCGTATAATCCTGTGGGGTGAGCCCCCCACGGTAATTCAACAATATAATCCACCAGATAACCAGGGATCATATTCTGGGTCGGTTCACGGCGTAAGTATTCTTCAGAAACAATCTGCTCAGCGATGATAATGTTGTGTTTAGACGCTTTGATCACTTCTTGGTCGCTAAATTTTAAGCCCTCTACCCGCACAGTTCCTTCGGTACCCACCATTTGGACATGTGTAATACACCAGTCTGGATTTGCTGCAGGGATCAGAACGATTTCAGAATTGGTAAAAGGTTCTTTATACATGACATATTTATACTTACCAATATGGGGATTGGAGCCATCTCGGAGTCCCGCTTTCCCGAGATTATCATTCTCGGGATTCAGCATATCGCTTCCTATCGCAGAATACGTGGGTAAAAAGGGAACTCCCTTCGCTCCGGCGGTTAACCGATTTAAGACATGGATATGAGCCCAGTCTTCATACAATATTTCGTTATTTTCCATTTTTCTTGCCAAATTGCCACCAAACTTGCCGTAGAGTTCATGACCACACCAGCTTGATTCCCATATTCCAACGCAACCGGCTCCTACTAACATATCATCATGAGTTCCGCCATTGACCTCAACCAAATGAAGATTCCGTTTTTTCTGACGAATCAACTCATAAATAGCCGCCATGGGACGACGCCAAACCGTAAAGCCCCCGAAGGTTAACATATCCCCATTATTGATCTGCCCGATCGCTTCCGCTAGACTGACAATTTTAGGCCTGGCCATTGAACAAAACCTCCTTTAATTCAATCGTTGAATCACCTTTAACTACTAAAAGCGACCGATCACTTCACGCCCGATGATCATCCGCTGAATCTGATTCGATCCTTCGTAGATTTGCGTAATTTTAGCATCTCTCATCATACGTTCGATAGGGAATTCTGAACAGTAACCATATCCGCCTAGCAATTGCACACAGTTCGTTGTGACTTCCATGGCAACGTCCGTTGCAAAAAGTTTAGCCATTGATGCCTCTTTGTTATGAGGCATTTGGTTGTCTTTGAGCCAGGCTGCTCTGTAGATCAGCATCTGGGCCGCCTCAATTTTGGTGGCCATATCGGCAATCATGAATTGAACACCCTGATTAGCCGCTAGTGGTTTACCAAATTGCTGTCTTTCCTTGATATAATTTGTGGTGAATTCCAGGGCACCTTCAGCAATCCCTAGCCCTTGAGCAGCAATGGTGATCCGGCCACCGGCCAGCAGCCCCATTGCCACGGCAAAACCATTGTTGATTTCTCCTAAGACATTTTCTTTGGGAACTTCTACATTTTCAAAATTAAGTTCAACGGTGGGCGAACCATGCATTCCCATTTTGTCCACAGGTTTACTAATGGTAAATCCTGGCGTGCCTTTTTCGATGATTAAGCAAGTAATCCCTTTGCCTTTCGGCTGCGTTGAATCTGTCTTCACGAACGTACAAAAGGTTGTAGCCACACTACCGTTAGTAATGAAAATTTTGCTTCCATTCACGAGAAAATGATCGCCTTTATCTTCGGCGCTGCATTTTAGAGAAGCGGCATCTGATCCGGCATTTGGCTCCGTCAGTGCATAAGCACCAATAATCTCGCCTGTAGCCAGCCTCTTCAGATATTTTTCTTTTAAGTCCTGACTCCCATAGAGATACATGCTCATACAACCTAAGCCTGTATGGACACTCGTAATAACTGCAGTTGAAGCGCAGGCCTTAGCGAATTCTTCGACGATAATCGCGAAGTCCAAATAGGTGCCTCCTCCACCGCCCCATTCTTCAGGAATCGGGAAACCCGTGAGTCCAAGTTCTCTCATTTTATTCCACGTTTCCATTGGAAACTCATGGGTTTTATCCAGTTCAGGGGCTAAAGGTGCAAGTTGGTTTTGGGCAAATTTCCTGACCATGTCTCTAAGCATCAATGTTTCACTACTCATTTGGAAATCCATGTTTAACTCCACTCCATTTCTTACACTATATTGTCGTCAACTTTAGTCAGCATCGACGCGAATCAGCATGGCATCGCCTTGGGCATGACCGGCGCAGATTCCACATACTCCATAACCGCCGCCACGACGTTTTAGCTCATAGGCTAACGTCATCACGATTCGAGCCCCAGTTGCCCCGATGGGATGACCATAGGCAATCGCACCACCATTGACATTGACCTTCTCGAACATCTGCTCCTTCGTCATCCCGAGAATACTCCGGGCACTCACAAGTGCTACAGCTGCGAAAGCTTCGTTAATCTCGATAAGCTTTACCTCATCAAGCGTCATATTGTTTTGGTCCAGTACCTTCATAATGGAAAGGCCCGGAACAGTGGCAATATCTTTAGTCGGTTGGGATACTTCTGCATAGTCAACAATCGTAAATAGGGGTTTTATACCGAGTTCGTCCGCCTTAGCCCGACTCATGAGGAGGCAAACATCTCCACCGTCATTCGTTCCAGGCGCATTACCCGCGGTCACGCTGCCTGGTTTTCCCGTTACGGCACTGACATGATTGAAAACGGGATCAAGTTTGGCTAGACCTTCCATCGTGGTATTGGAACGGGGTCCTTCATCCTTTTCCATTATTTCTTTACCTTTTTTAATCGTGATGGGGAAAATTTCGTCATCAAGTTTCCCCGAAACAATCGCTTCATTGGCGGCCTGTTGGGAATGGAGAGCCCATTCATCCTGTTCTTCCCGAGTGTAGCCAAATTCATCAGCGACTTCAGAACCATGAAGGGCCATATGACGATCATAAATAGCATCCCAGAGACCGTCTTTTACCATTAAATCAACACAGTCCGTACTGGGAAGCCCCATCTTCTTCCCTTTTCTCATATCAGGGAGTGCGAAAGGAGTATTACTCATACTCTCCTGACCACCGGCGATAACGATCTCAGCTCTTCCCAAGGCAATCATTTGAGCACCCAAATCAATCGTTTTAACTCCAGAGGAGCATACCTTATTGACCGTAATAGAAGGAATATATTCAGGAAGTCCTGCTAAAAGCGTAGCTTGACGACTCGGAACTTGTCCACAGCCAGCCTGAACTACATGGCCCATGATGACATAATCCACATCCCCAGGGGCGACTTTTCCTTCGGTTCTGCGGATCACTTCTTTAATCGCCAGTGCTCCTAATTGGGCAGCATCATATTCCACTAAGGCTCCAAGGGATTTACCATAAGGCGTTCTACAGGCTTCTACGCATACAACCTCACGTTGTTTGGCATAGGTGTTCCCGATTTTTCTCCCCATGGTTGAATAATCAGGCTTTCTTTCACCGTAAGCGCTTATTTTACCATCCTTGTAATATCCTTTTCTTGTAATTTCAAGTTTTTGGGCTATTTTAGACATATATTATTTCCTCCTTAAAGCGATTGATGGCAGACGTCATGCTTCATATTTATAAAAACCGCGACCGGATTTTCTACCGTACCAACCCGCTTTAACGTATTTTCGGAGTAACGGGCAAGGACGATATTTATCGCCTAGTCCTTCATGAAGGACTTCTGCAATGGCTAAAACAGTGTCCAGTCCGATTAAATCAGCTAACGCTAAAGGTCCCATTGGGTGATTCATCCCTAATTTCATAACATTATCAATGGCTTCGACCGTGGCAACCCCCTCATAAAGGGCATAGACGGCTTCATTAATCATGGGGATTAAGATCCGATTTGCCACAAATCCAGGGGCATCATTGACTTCCACTGGTGTTTTTCCCATTTCGAGGCTGAGGGTTTCAATTGTTTTATATACGTCGTCACTGGTAGCCAGACCACGAATAACTTCAACAAGCTTCATCACAGGAACGGGATTCATAAAGTGCATCCCTATGACTCGATCGGGTCGTTTGCTAAAAGAAGCAATCTCAGTAATAGGTAAGGAAGAAGTATTGGTCGAAAGAATAGTATGTTCTGGACAAATTCCGTCAAGTTGCGAAAAAATTTGGCTCTTAATCTTCATATTTTCCACAGCAGCCTCAATAACCAAGTCAGCTGAAGCAGCATCTTGTAAAGAGGTCGATTTTGTAATACGGCCTAAAGTGGCTTCCATTTCCGTCGCATTAAGTTTCCCTTTTTCGACACTTCGACGGAGATTTTTCTCAATAATACCAAGACCGCGAGTTACAAATTCTTCTTTAATGTCATTTAGGATGACAGAATAGCCCGTCTGAGCAGCAACCTGGGCTATTCCACCACCCATCTGTCCTGCCCCTATAACCATTATTGTCTTCATAACTAACTCCTCCGTTCTGTTGTGAATTTTCTTGTACTCATTAATGCACAGAGTCTTACTCTCTCAGCCTCACTCCTTATACCTGCAAATACCGGATCTTTGAATATTAATGTCTGAATCATTTGAATTATTTTGCAATTAACATGCCAAGGAACGACCTCTTTTTTATTAAGTATCGATTTTAGTGCTTGTATGGCTCTTTGTGAATTGAAATTCATAAATGTTGAATCCATATAGAGAAGAATCAGACCGCTGTATGCTATAAGTAAACGTCCCGAAAGCGGACGTATTTTGAAACAAATACGTCCGCTTTCGGGACGTTAAATAAAGACAGATAGACAGATAAAGTTATTATCCTTGTCCTTCTTTTTGCTTAACCCTTCTCTTTATCCACTCAATAATATCCGTCGTGGGTGTGCCCGGGGTGAAAATTGCTTCTGCATATCCGCCTTTAATCAAGGCACTAATATCCTCTTCCGGTATTGTTCCTCCTCCCATGACAAGGATATCTACGGCATTTTGCTCTTTGAGAAGTTCTTTGACCCTTGGAAATACCGTCATATGAGATCCTGATAAAATACTCAGACCAATGACATCAACATCTTCTTGAATCGCCGCTTCGACGATTTGTTCAGGAGTTTGATGTAGTCCAGAATAGATAACTTCCATTCCACCATCACGAAGGGCTCGGGCGATGACTTTTGCACCGCGGTCATGCCCATCTAAACCAGGCTTACCCACTAATACACGAATACGCGTTTGATCCACGTATATCCCTCCTTAATTATTCCCATCATTAAAACACTGCCTGTTCCTTGTACTCCCCGAAGATTTCTTTCAGGACTGAGACGATTTCCCCTTCGGTAGCGTATGAACGAACGGCATCAATAATTTTCGGCATCAGGTTATCTGAACTCATGGCTGATTCTTTTAAGGCATCGAGAGTATTCTGGACGTGCAAATTATCCCGAGTTGCTTTTAATTCTTTGACACGACGTACTTGACTGGATTCGATTTCGGGATCAATTTTTAGGAGGTCGATCTCAATCTTCTCTTTCGTCTGGAACTCGTTTACTCCGACAATAATCCGAGCTTTACTTTCGATCTCTTTTTGGTAACGGTAGGCTGCATCGGCTATTTCTTGCTGGAAGAAGTTTTCGCTAATTGCAGCAAGCACCCCACCTTGCTCTTCAATTTTACGGAAGTATTCTTCAGCCCCTTCTTCCATTTGGTTTGTTAAAGCTTCTACGAAGTACGAACCGGCTAAAGGATCTATAGTATTGGCGACTCCCGTTTCATAGGCAAGAACTTGCTGAGTCCGCAAGGCAATCTGTACTGCTTTTTCAGAGGGTAGCGCAAGGACTTCATCCATGGAATTCGTATGCAGCGACTGGGTTCCTCCTAGCACAGCAGCCATCGCTTGATAGGCCGTTCGCACAATATTATTCTCAGGCTGCTGGGCCGTAAGTGAACACCCCGCAGTCTGGGTATGGAAGCGCAGGAGAAGGCTCTCCTCCGTCTTCGCTCCATATTTCTCTTTCATATGGCGGGCCCAAATTCTGCGGGCAGCGCGATATTTTGCGATTTCTTCAAAAAAATCCGTATGTGAATTAAAGAAGAAGGATAGGCGAGGTGCAAAATCATCAACATCTAGACCGGCTTTGATTCCAGCTTCAACATAGGCAAAGCCATCCGCTAGAGTGAAAGCTAGCTCTTGAAGGGCGGTTGCTCCAGCTTCACGGATATGGTACCCACTGATACTAATCGTATTCCACTTTGGAACATTATCCCGCGCAAAAGCGAAAATATCTGTGATCAAGCGAAGAGATGGCTCAGGTGGGAAAATCCAAGATTTCTGGGCGATATATTCCTTTAAAATATCATTTTGGATCGTTCCCGTGAGTTTATCCGCAGGAACGCCTTGTTTTTCAGCCGCCACAATATACATGGCCCATAAGATGGATGCCGGAGCATTCGTCGTCATGGAGGTGCTAACTTTATCAAGAGGGATATCCTTGAAAAGAGTTTCCATATCTTGGAGTGAATCAATCGCTACCCCAACCCTTCCGACTTCCCCATAAGCGCGTGGATGATCAGAATCATAGCCCATGATGGTTGGCATATCAAAAGCGACACTGAGCCCAGTTTGTCCTTGACTGAGCAGAAATTTATAGCGTTGATTTGATTCAGCTGCTGAGGCAAAGCCTGCAAATTGCCGCATCGTCCAGAGTCTGCCCCGATACATGTTTCTCCGAACGCCCCGTGTATAGGGGTATTCTCCAGGATAACCCAGATCTTCACGATAATTGATTTCAGGAGTGTTAACTGGAGTATAAAGCGGTTCGATGGGAACACTGGATACGGTCATAAAGGGTCCTTTCCGCTCTTTCTTCTCTGGGTAGGATTTTTGCCAACGGGAAAAATCTTCACTCATCAAATTCACCTAACCTTTCTTTATTGTCACTCCCTGAAACACCTTTTTCATCTTTATATCTATAAATTTTTGCTCTGAAACAATTAAAAAGCCAGAATCTATATTTCATTATCTCGAAGAATGATTTTTAGATTCTAATGAGAGAATTGTCGTCCAGATTTTTTCGGCGAGTTGATACGGATTTTTTTGTTCAAGGACATCCCTCGTATTTATCCAGTTTGCCCAAGTCGTTTCAAACGTTTGACGCGTTATTTCTTCCCAGTGGCTCCAGACTTCTTGACGGAAAGCCTTTTTCTGGCGTTCAAGATTCTTCCCAGACTCGATCAGAAAGTTCTGATGGGCAGTAATTTGATTGTGAAGCTCGGTAAGCCCACGTTGGTCTATGACACTGGTCAAGACCACTGGTGCACGCCAAGATTTTTCTCCATTTAAGTCGAGCATCATTTGGATATCATTCTTAAGACGCTCGGCACCCGGTAAATCAGCTTTATTAACAACAAAGATATCCGCAATTTCCATGATCCCTGCTTTGATCGCTTGGATTCCATCTCCGGCTCCCGGGTTCAAAACCACGATGACGGTATCAGCTAGTTCCATGATTTCTAACTCGGATTGCCCTACTCCGACTGTCTCGAGTATGAGACGTTGATAACCCGCAGCTTCCAGGATTCTTAAGACATCGATCGTGGAGCGCGCCACTCCCCCCAAATGCCCTCGCGTTCCCATACTTCGAATGAACACTCCGGGGTCCGTACCATGGGATTGCATCCGAATTCGGTCTCCAAGAATAGCCCCGCCAGAATAGGGACTACTTGGATCTACAGCGACAATTCCAACTTTGTCCTTCTGATCCCGGTAGAGTTGAGTTATTGCTTCTATTAAGGAGCTTTTACCTGCACCCGGTGGTCCCGTTATACCTATGACCATTCGTTGTCCGGTCCTCGGCAGGATTTGACTCATAATGTCGATTCGCCTTTGATTATCCTCGACTTGGGAAATGAGTTTAGCAGTAGCCCGCTTGTCCCCATTCCATAGGCGTTCCAGCCAAGATTCCAAATCGTCGATTCTCAAAATTCCATCCCTTCCTTTGCTTCAACCCCCTGATGGTATGCATGCCGTTGTTCTTGCATTATGGTTACGGTATCGGCAATAGCTAAAATTTCATCTGGCGCATAGCGTCCGGTTAAAACAAGATTAAGTCGAGACGGACGCTTCTCAAGAAGGTCTAAGACCTCTTGAACCGTGACCAATTTAAATCCTAAGGCGACCAAAAGTTCATCTGCGACGATCAAGTCAAAACGATCTTCTTTAAACCATTGGGCTAAAATGTCTAAACCGTCATGGGCCATCGCGATATCCACTGGATCGGGATCCTCAAAGGATACAAAACTATCCCTGCCCGATTGGACAAGCGTTAAATTCGGAAGTTGTTCGGAAATTCTTACCTCTCCATAATTTTTGCTTCCTTTCATGAATTGCAAGAAACCAACCTTTTGTTCGTGCCCCAAGGCCCTAAGGCTCAGACCCAAAGCTGCTGTGGTCTTTCCTTTCCCATTACCGGTATACATAAGCAAGAGTCCCTTCATTGATTCATCTCCCTCCAAATACTCTAAATATTCTGTAATATCAGCTTAAAAGCTCTTGCTAAATGTCTTACTCCTTCAACCACCCTCCTCTTATGGGCAACTACTGAATCTCTAGTCTTTCATTAACCGAATAGTTAGAATTATATTGCAATTTATGTGCCAACTCAATATCACCCAAATAAAGTTGATATTCCCGAATAATGAGTAAACATGGAGAAAACACCTGTGTACCCTATACTATAAGTAAGCGTCCCGAAGGCGGACATATTTGTTCAATATATGTCCGCCTTCGGGACGCTATGCAAAGGCAGATGGATAAACCGAAAAAAACTAAACCGAAAAAAACTAATCTTTCAGATTGTATTTATCGAGTTTATCGTAAAGTCTCGACCTACTAAGGTTTAGGAGTTTCGCAGCTTTTGTTTTGTTGCCCCCAGCCTTTTCAAGGGCTCCAATAATCATCTTACGTTCTATTTGACCGATTTTTTCCTGGTGGCGAATCGACCCACTAATTACCTGACCTGTGGAAGAGCTATTGTTCAGTATTTGTTTGGGTAAATGAGTTAACTGGATCAACCCACTGCGCGTATAGTTTACAGCCCTCTCCACGACATTTTCCAATTCACGTATATTTCCTGGCCATGAGTAGTTGAGCAAAATCTTCATAGCATTATCGGCGATATCCTGGACGTTAGCATTAAGAATGTTATTAAATTTAGTTATAAAAAAATGGGTTAAAGGTTCTATATCCTCGGTACGCTCCCGTAGTGGTGGTAAATGCAAATTGATGACATTTAACCTATAATATAGATCCGCTCGGAACTCTCCTTCAGAAATAGCTTTTTCGAGATTTTTATTGGTGGCTGCTAAAACACGGACATTGACTTTAATGGTTTTTGTACTACCTAAACGTTCGAATTCACGGTCTTGTAACACCCGTAATAACTTGGATTGTAGAGCTAGCGGCATGTCCCCGATTTCATCTAAAAAGAGCGTTCCTCCATCAGCTATCTCTAAGCGTCCCGGTTTACCGGCCTTTGCTGCACCAGTAAAGGCGCCTCCAATGTAACCAAACATTTCCGCTTCTATTAGGCTTTCTGGAATAGCGGCACAGTTTACTTTAACAAATGGTCCTTTGCACCTGTCACTACAGAGATGAATAGCATGGGCTACTCCTTCTTTGCCAGTGCCGCTTTCCCCTGTAATTAATACGGTAGAACGACTTGAGGCAACAATCGTTATTTCTTCCTTTATTCCTTTCATCTCGGTACTTTCGGCAACTATGTCTTTCATAATATCTTGTGCAGTCTTGTTTTTTTGTAATTCTTCCTGGAAAAACGAAACTTTATGTTCTAAGAATCGGATTTTTTCAGCGAGTTCCTGGGCTTCGGCAAGCTGAGGAAATACGGCCTTTCCCACTGCACCAACGACATTTCCTTCTTTTATTATGGGCAACCGGGAAACAATTAAAGGCTTGCCCTTAATTGTCAGGACATCACTTGTTTCCGATACACCAGTGCTGGCCACAATGTGTAATCGGCTCGTCTCCATAATGTCCGTAAACGGTTTTCCAACAACTTCTTCAGGATGTAGAGTTAGAAAGTCTGCCATCGCTTGATTAACAAGCGTCGTTTTTCCTCTTCCATCCACCACAATTATACCGTCATGAATAATATTAAGAACTGTGTCGAAGGTTTTGTTTAAAGCTTTAACTGATTCTAGCTCTTTAGCAGTATGCTCTAAATCTGTAAGATCTTGAAAGATGACGATTGCTCCCGCAACGTTCCCTCCAATGTTTAGGGGAGTAATATTTACGACCATGGTAATGTTACGGTGCGCGTACTTTATTCCTATTTTAACCTCACCGTGAATGAGTGACGGGGTTAAGTCTAAACTAGGCAATAACTCTTTGAAGGACTGGCCAAGGGAGATATCAGCCTCTAAGCCTAGTAACCGGCTTGCCCCTATATTAATAAGAGTTACCGAACCTTGGCTGTCAACAGCTATCACACCGTTGTGCATAGAATCTAATATAGCTTTCAACTGAACATTCAGGAGCTCGGAATGCCTAAATAAAGTCATAACCATATTCGCTTTGCACAGAAGGCCAATTACTTTCCCTTCCTTGTTAATAACAGGAAGCGACCCGACCGGACTCACTTGCACTAAACTAGCCAACTTGTCGTCTGGGATATCGTCCGAAATACTGAGCACATCTGTTATTAGGTAAGGGTCAACTATGTCTTTAGAGGTTGCACCGTCTTGAATCGCACGATAAAGGCTACTTCTACTAAATATACTTAAAAGTCGGTCTTCTTCATCTAATACAGGGATAATGGCAATCTTTAGATTCATGAAAATACTCACAGCTTTAGCAATAGTGTCGCCGAGGTTCAAATATGAAAGTTTGGTATTGGTACCTTCCCGAAGGAGCATTTTAATCACACCCTTACTAAAATTAGCGCTTTATTAGCCACAAAGGAATTACCCAAATCCCAACTGCATCAAGCAGTAAGTATTATCTGTATTTTCTTAATATTCTTCACTATTGATATATTTCCTGCCTAAATAATCAATAGTGAAGATATTTCCCTATATATACAAAGACCTGTATCATTGAATTTCAAAACTTTCCGTCTAAACGCCGTTCAATCTCATCATCTGTGAAAGCCCCTTCTCAAATGCTTTATAAGAAGAAATCTATTCATTCTTTACCAAAACGACCTTACATTCTCCTATCTGCACTTCATTCCACTTGAGCACCAAATGGTCTTCATTCGCCAAAGCTCCAACCCCTGCAGGTGTCCCTGTAAATATAATATCCCCCTGCCCTAACCCGAAATGCTTAGCTGAGAATTCGAGGATCGTTGGCAAATCAAAAATCATATCTTTAATATTGCCGCGCTGAACTTCCTGGCCATTTTTCTCTAAAGTAAAATCATAGGCACTAACCTCCTGTAACCCTTCAAAGGGCAGCCACGAGGAAAGCACTGCAGAATTGGGGAAACCTTTAGCTAATAACCAGGGGTATGCTTTCTTTTTTAATTCATCTTGAACATCTCTAAGCGTCAAATCCAGACCGATTGTCATTCGATCAATAAGTTCTTCTAGCGGAAGGCCTGGCTCATAAGTCCTCGCCAGATGAATGACCAATTCTGTTTCATAGTTCACACTTCCTCGGTCCCCTGGGAGCAGAATCGTTTGCCCCTTCGCCCCTGCCAAAGCATGAGTGGGCTTGCTAAACAAAAAAGGAGATGTTGGAATCGCATTGTTTAACTCCTGGGCATGTAGCCGATAATTTCTCCCTATACAATAGATGTTCTTAATGTCTGAAACCATTCTTTTTGCCTCCTATATATTGGTCAAGTCATTGTTATCTATACTAACAAAGAGAGAAGTCGCATTAAATACGACTTCTCTCTTCTCTTGTACACCCTCCCATATCTATTTACATGATTTGAGGTATGTAGCAGGGGCGATCAGATTCTATCTTACCACTTGCCTTTGCCTACATGACCTGCAATTTCAGCTTTGCTTCTTTGCTTAATAACCCAAGCTTCATCCCGTGCTTGTTTAAACAATGCTACGCAAGGAGGGTCAAGATTAATGTCGATACCTTCTTTGGCTAAATCTTTAATTTTCATAGCGAGTTCTATAATTTCCATGTGGATCTCATTTGTGCGATCTGAATCATAAACTTTTTTGGCATCTTCTACGGATAAAGCCAAGAACTTCTCCTTAGGCGCTCCACATTTTGGACATTTTTCAGGGGCCTCGCTGCCTTCATGAAGGTAGCCGCATACAGAACATTTCCACAACATAATTTTGGATCTCCTTTCATACTTCGAATAATTTCCTAAATTCCACGTCTAATTACTTAATTTTGTTACTCAACACGAAACTAAGGAGAATCAAGGAAATTTCTTCTTCATTATACCATTTATTCACCGTCTCGCGTCAATTTGCTAAAAACCTTTTATTAAACCCAAGTTTGGCGACAATTTATTCCAAACGCAGTAATATCAAGGCTTCTAGGGTTTGCCAACGAAAGTGTAGTCCCAAATTGGAAAATGACCTCTCCGAACTATTGATTTTACTGGGCTAAAGGGGTTCTGTTTTTGATTAGGGACTACAAAGATTTCTTGAAACCTGAAACCCGCTCCCAGCTTGCATTGGTAATTTATGTCGCCAAACTTGGGATTAAATCTCTTTTAACGAAATCTCCTGTACTGCTCATCGAAATTTACCTTCATGTATTTAGAAACAATCATGAAAATATCTCCATAATTTATCTATTGTTCATTACTTGAGATGAAATATAGTTTGTGCCGCTGCAGCTTTCAGTCGGCACTAATGTTGTTGTATTTTATAGCTGTATACGGTTCAGCCAACATATCCTCAATAGATTGACGCCATTTTTTATAATGCTCAGTTTCTCTATGTTTACTCTGATCATGAGGCGCTCGGTAAATCTCCACAAATAGTAATCTTGAAGAATCATCCTGCTGTTGCAATACATCAAAGCTTATAACCCCTGTTTCCTTTATGCTATCTTGTGCATTTTCCATTGAAGCTTTTTTAAATTCTTCTACTTGTTCCGGTTTAACATGAAAAAATACATGGACTATCAACATAGGCCCACCTCCAGTTTAAAATGCACTTTAATATTCGGTATTCAATTTAATAATCCATCTAAAATCTGCGAATGATTGAGACTTGTAAATTGGATTTACGTGGCAATCTACTCTCCATTTTTTGTGGCACCATAAACTATAATAGATATCACCTACAGTTATTTTTATATTACAAGAGATATTATATTTGTCTTTTGAACGAATAACTTCATTTACAATGGTTCATCCTAGGCTCATTAGGAGGAAAAGCAATGACAATCGGTCAACAAAAAATAGAACTTGCAACTTTTGCTGGTGGATGCTTTTGGTGCCTCGAAGCAGCTTATAGCGAGATAGACGGCGTCCTTGAAGTGATATCCGGTTACACTGGAGGTCACGTCAAGAATCCAAGCTATGAAGAAGTCTGTTCCCAAACAACGGGACATTTGGAAGCGGTACAGGTCAAGTTCAACCCCGAACGAATATCCTATGAAGAACTTTTAAATCTCTTTTGGCAACAGATCGATCCTACTGATACCGGCGGACAATTTCATGATCGTGGAGAATCCTATCAAACCGCGATTTTCTATCATTCTAAAGAACAACGCCTAACGGCAGAATGTTCAAAGAGAGCTTTAGCCGAGAGCAAACGTTTTATTAATCCCATCGCAACACGCATTCTTCCTGCTCCAACTTTTTACCCGGCTGAGGATTACCATCAAGGCTACCATAAGAAGAAGGCCTTTCGTTATACACTCTATCGTCAAGGCTCGGGTCGTGATGACTTTATCAAAACGTATTGGCCAAAGAATGAATCCGATCTTAAAGA
>Ga0255336_100690_pt1 | contig 41877 bp, 33 predicted proteins | sample MeOH1_35cm_T3_17_FD_189102 | JGI IMG/M metagenome (GOLD analysis project Ga0255336, IMG submission 189102) | Sandy soil microbial communities from University of British Columbia, Vancouver, Canada - MeOH1_35cm_T3_179 | ecosystem: Engineered > Artificial ecosystem > Sand microcosm > Unclassified ...
CAAGGTCGGGCCCAGCAGCACATTCATCGTCCCGCGCGTCAGGCTGAGCGAGACATCACTGATGAGTGTTTCACCGCCAACCGCGAAACTGACCTGTTCCAGCGTCAGATCCAAAGAGCCATCCTCCTGATACGCGTCATCTCGATGCCCTCGATCATGGAACCCAACCTCGCTAGATCAGTCGATCGCCGGCTGGCGGTGCGACAGCGCACCACCACCGACATACGCAGCCAGGCTTAATCAAGTGACGGCGAGATCTTCCATTCGCGCAATTCATAGACCGTGCCCGGCCGCGCCATCTTGCGGTCAGGTTGTGACAGGCGGCGGCGGAAGCTGTGGATCGGCGTTGCTCGCGGATCGATCAGGATCTCGACCACCGAGGAGCCACTGAAGGCGAAAGCCTCATCCAGGGCGGCATCGATCTCGCTTGCCGATCTGACCTGGATGCCCTTCAACCCCATCGCCTCACCAGCCGCGGCATAATCGGGCTTGCCGCCAAAACCGAGATCGACCGATTGGCGCAGATTGGAGAAGAAGAATTCCTGCCACATCTGCAGCCAGCCGAGGATACCGTTGTTGAGAACGATGTTAATGACGCGGTAGCCGTTCTGCGCCAAGGTCGCCAGTTCACCGATTGCGTAGGAATGGCCGCCATCGCCGGAGACCGTGATGACACGGGCGCCCTTCCCACTCTGCACCGCACCGGCACCGATCGCCGCTGGCACGGCATAACCGAGGCCACCTTGGCCACGGGCATAGAGAAAGCGACGGCCCGGCAAGGTCGATTTGACATAGGCGCCAATCCAGCCGGCCGACCAGCTGGCATCGCTGATGACGACATCGTCAGGTGCCAGGCGCTCAGCCACCGAGCGCATCACACGCGGCGGCTGAATAGGGCTGCTATCGCACGACATTTCCACGCCCAGGCGCTCTTCCTGCGTGGCTTTAACTTCGGCAATGCGGACAAGCCAGTCTTTGTTCGGCTTCACCTTCACCGCATCGCGCAGCATTTCCAGTGTCAGCTTGACGTCGCCGCAGAGCATCACGGTTGGCCGGAAGGTACGACCATGTTCCAGCGGATCGGCATCGATGGTGATCGTCGCCTGGGTCGGCAGCGGCAGGGTCCAGTTCATCGCCGTGTTCTGGCTCGCTTTCGAGCCACACCAGACAACGAGATCCGCTTCCTTGATGAGATCGATCGCTGCCGCCGAGCCCAGCGCATTCAGAACGCCGGCCGAATAAGCACGGGTCTCCGGCACGGTTCCCTTGCCGGAAAGGCTGGTGACCACCAGCGGCTGCAGCTGATCGCAGATCTCGGTCAGCAATGTCGCTGCATCGGCCGCATGCACACCGCCGCCGGCCACGATCGCTGGGCGCTTGGCCACGGAGATGAGCTTCGCCGCCGCGACAATATCCTCCTTCGATGGCGCATAGCGGACGGATGGCGCGCTCTTGTGACGATCATCAATGAGAACCTTGATCTTTTCCTCGTCCCATTCCGCATCCATCACTTCATGCGGAATGAGTAAGGCGACGGGCCCCGGCCGCGGACCGGTGGCAACACGAAAGGCCGTGCGCACGAGATCGGGCAGAGCTTCGACACTCGGCACCAGATAGGTCGCCTTGGTGATCGATTGCAGGAAAGCCTGCTGATCGAAGCCTTGCGAGGCAACACCCTTGGAGCGCAGGGAGAGCCAATCGAGCGGCAATTCACCTACCAGAGCGATTATCGGAATCGAAGCATTCAGAGCCTCGACCAGGCCGTCCGGCAGTTTGGTCGTGCCCGGACCGACCGTGACATCGCAGATACCGGGTTTGCCGGTCAGCCGTGCATAGGCGTCCGCCGCATAGGCGGAGCTGCGTTCATCACGTACCAGCACATGTTGGATCTTCGGCGAACGACGTGAAATCCCGTCATGCAATGCCGTCGTCTGGCCGCCCGGCATGCCGAAGACGTAATCGACGTCGTATTGCATCAGCATTTCTGCGAGGAAGTCACCAATATGGGGCATGAAATCAATCTCCTGTGGGCAATCGCGGGGCCGCTGGCGCGGCGTCTGAATTTCTATGGATGAGCTGAGGCGGGATGCCAGAGCATGGCCATGGTATCGCTCAGCGCGGCGAAACGATCGAAGGCCTTGCGGTAATGCCCCGTCATCTCCGGATCGGGGGCAAAGCGCCGCTTGACCCGCACCATTCCCGCGATTGCGGCATCGATATTTGCGTGCAGACCAACGGCGGCGGCGGCACAGATGGCGACACCCTGCGCACCCAATTCGCTGCCATCGGTGATCTCGACCGGCAGGCCAAGCACATCGGCGAAGATCTGTGCCCAGATATCGCTGCGGGAAGCGCCGCCGGCAAGGCGAATGGAACTGATGGCGGCGGCATCCGGCCCCGTCATCAAGCCAGTGATGTCGATCTTATGGGCGAAGACGACACCTTCGAAGATTGCCCGCATGATATCGCCGAGGGTATCGGAAACCTTGACGCCGATGAGACCGGCCGGCGCCCCCTTGGGGCCGCCGAAGAGATAGGGATAGAACAAGGCATCGCTACTGCGTCCCATTGCCGAGACGACAAGCTCGCTGCAATATTCATAGATCGACTTCCCCTGCGCGGCACAGCGCGCCGCCTCGCCATCGAGCACGGTGCGGCAGAACCAGTCAAGGTTTCCGGCTGAGGTAGCAGAGCCTTCCGTCGCCAAATAGCGGCCGCCGATCGGGTACAGGCATTGCAGAAAGGGGAGCGTGCTGAGACGTGGGCTGTCGTGCAGTGTCGAATTGATACTGAACGTGCCCGCGACGACGCTCATCTGTCTGGGATCGGTGACGCCCGAGGCCAATGCAGACGCGGCGACATCGACCACGCCGCGAACTACCGGTGTCCCGGCCTTGAGCCCGGTCAGTTTCGCCGCGGCCTCGGTCACACGGCCAGCAATCTCGACCGAAGGGGCAATCGGCGGCACCTTACCCAGCCACTTCTTCAGGCCGAGCGGGTGGAATATTTCTTCAGCATAAGCCGAGCGGGTGACATCGATCAGGCCAGCAATGCCGCCGTCGGTCGGATCGGTCGAGATTTCGCCGCACAGCCGGGCGCGAAGGAAATCCTTGCAGAACAGCACCGAATAAGCGCGATCAACGGTGGCCGGCTCGTGCTCGGCGAGCCAAGCCATCAGGGCCGTCGACTGCCCGGCCCAGAAACGTTGCTGCACCAACGGGCCGTTCTCTGCCGTCAGGCCATCGCGATCCCAGGCAGCAACGAGCGCCGTGGCCCGGCTGTCGGTGGAAACGATGCCCGGGCGGATGGGGTCGCCTTGGCGGTCAACCACGTAGAGCCCACTGCCATAGCCGGAAACGCTGACGCCTGCGATATCGGCTGCCGCAATGCCGGCTTTTTCTAGCAAGGCCTGAATGGCGCCACAGACGGCACCCCACATGGCGTCAGCATCGCGCTCGGTGTGGCCTTGAGCGGGAAACAGCATCTTGTTGGGGCGGCGTTCGCAGGCCAATTCGCGACCGGCTGCGTCGAACAACGCCGCCTTGGTCATTGTACCGCCTGCATCGATACCGATGAGCCTGTCCGGCATCATCACCCTCCCCGCTTCCTACCCAATGTCCGCCGTGGCTGCTTATGAGATCCAACCTTTTGGCATCACAATAAAGTTGTTATTACAAATTATGCTACGGGCATTTTTTGCAGAGGTCAATTCCTTCCATGCAACAAAGCGAGCCGAAGCGAATGCCGGCATTGTGATGGATTACCGCGTCGCGGAACGTTACGCCGCAACGCAGCATTAATACCGATATTACAGGAACAACCGAAGCTTCAAACGAGGCGACACCGTTGAGCCGCAGACAGAATTCGCTGCCTCCCGCCGACATAGGACGATAGCGGTAGTTCATGAGGTCGGGAATCCGAATTGAAAGATTCTGATTTTGTTGTTATGACAAGTTTGTGTTTTCACCGCAGATCGAGGATATTCGCCGACCATGAAATCGCGCGCGGAACTGCTGCAAAGCCTTGGCGGCGAAAAGCTTCCCGACATCCTGATCGTGGGCGGCGGTATCAATGCTGCCGGCCTCTATCGCGATCTTGCCGCCCAAGGTGTCCCGGCCCTGCTGGTCGAGAAAGGCGATTTCTGCAGCGGCACCAGTGCCGCCCCGTCGCGTCTCATCCACGGCGGCCTGCGCTATCTCGAGACCGGCGAATTTACCCTGGTGCGAGAATCCGTCGAGGAGCGCAACCTGCTGCTGCATAACGCGCCGCATTACGTCCGTCCTCTGCCTGTCTGGGTGCCGGTGACCAGTTGGTGGGACGGGTTTCTGATGGCGGGTGCGCGCTTCCTGCGCCTCACCCGCACTCCGGGACCGCGCGGCGCACTGGTCCTGAAGCTCGGCCTCACCGTCTATGACTGGTTCGGCGCCAAATATCGCAGCATGCCGAAGCACCGCATGATCGGTGGCAAGGACGCCTTGCGGCAGATGCCCGGCCTTCTCCCTGCAACCTGCAGCGTCGGTGAGTTCTACGACGCGCGCCTCACCAATGCCGAGCGCCTGACACTGGAACTGGTCGCCGATGCGGAAAGGGATTGTGCGGCATCGTTCGCCATTCCCTACCTCGCCGTCGCCGGGCATGATGGCAAGGGCGTTCTGCTGCGCGACGAGATCGATGGCACGGTCCATCGCGTGGCGCCGCGGATCGTCATCAACGCGGCCGGCGCCTGGATAGACCGGGTTGACGCCCATCTCGGCATCGAGGAGCGCCTAGTGGGCGGCACCAAAGGCTCGCATCTGGTACTCGATCACGCCGAGCTCGCGCAGGCACTCGGCGAGAAGATGATCTATTTTCCCACCAGCGATCATCGCATCTGCCTCGCTTATCCTTTGGATGAAACGCTGGTGCTGGTCGGCACGACTGATCTGCCGACCGAGGATCCCGAGGACATGACCTGCTCGGAAGCGGAGATCGATTACCTCTTCCGGGTGATGACGGAGATCATGCCCGGGATCCGGCTCAACCGGTCGCAGATCGTCTTCCGCTATGCCGGCGTGCGTCCCCTGCCAAAGGCAACTTCCGGCACCGTCGCCGGGGCGATCAGCCGCGACCATCACGTCCGCCTCTTCGAGCGCACTGACCAGCGCCCCTATGACGTGCTGACACTGGTGGGTGGCAAATGGACCACCTACCGTGCCTGCGCCGAACAGATCGCCGACCAGGTGCTTGCGCGCATCGGCAAGCGCCGCCGCATCGACACGAAGTCCCTGAAAATCGGCGGCGGAGCGCGCTGGCCGCGGGAACCGGCCAAGCAGCGCCAACACATCGCCGAAATTGCCCGACAAAGCGGCCTCACCCTGGAACATTGCACCGCCCTCGCCGACCGTTACGGCGCCTATGCGGCTACGATCGCGGCGGCCGTCGTCGCCGACGGGACCGATACCGATCGCCCTTTGAAGACTTCCCCAGACTATAGCCGGGGTGAGATTCGCCATCTCATCCGCGCCGAACGCACAACACGGCTTGCCGATCTGGTTCTGCGTCGCACCCAGCTCGGGCTTCTCGGCAAAGCAACGCCGGAACTGCTCGGCGAGCTTGCCGACTTGATGGGGCAAGATCTGTCCTGGAGCGAGGACCGGCGCAGCCGCGAGATCGCCGAGGCGACTCGACTGTTGCAGCAGCGGCATGGCGCGGCAAGCCTACATAAGCAAGCTGAGCAAGGCCGAGCCGGCGTCGGGCAATCGGTCTCTTGACGGCAAGACGCTTTCCAGCAAGCTTGCACGGATAAGCGAAAGGGTCGACGTGCATGCCACCGCGGCGCAGCAATACAGCCAAATCGGCGGAAGGAACAGAGTCTGACCAGGGCACACGCATTCCCCTTTGGGCCCAGGTCAAATCCTCGATCATCCGCATGATCACCGATCAGGGACTGGATAAGCACGCCCGATTGCCGACCGAGTACGAGCTCTGCGACCAATTTGGCGTTTCGCGCACGGTGGTCCGCGAGGCAATGAATCAGCTCGTGGTCGACCGTGTTATCTACAAGATCCAGGGTAAGGGCGCCTTCGTCGCCGATAATGTCGAGGAACAGAACTTCGTCGGCATGGCCATGGGCTTCACCGGCGAGCTGATCCAGCAACACAAGCACATCCATCGTTCGGTATTGCATCAAGGATTGGGATTTCCCGATGCCCGGGTGCAGCGCCTGCTGCGCATCGGCGAAAAGGAGCAGATCGTCAATATCAGTCGCGTCATCGGTGCCGAGGGTATCCCCCGGATCCTCGTCCATACGTCCTATGTGGCGAGCTTCGTGCCCGGGCTGGAGCAGGTCTCGCTGCAGCACCGATCGTTGCATGACACGTTGCAACGGCGCTACGGCATCGTTCTCCGCCAGGCCGATCGCTGGCTGAAATCCGTGCTGCCCAGTGACGAAGATGCACAGCTTCTCGGCATCGGCGTTAATGAGCCGGTCCTGGCGATCGAATCCTGCGCCTATATCGCCGGCGGCACCCCGGTCGAATACTATTCGGCCCTCTACCGCACCGATCAGGCGCGCCTGCATCTAAAAATTAAATAGCGAAGCTTCAGGAGTCGCGATTTTACTCATGGCAATGCGTCCGCTCAGCCCCGAGATCACGCCGTTATGAGCGGTGGCAAAAAGGCTGAACCGAGGCGGAAATCAAGGAAATGAGTTGATTCTAGGCGATTCCAGTTGAGCCTAATATCAAGCACTTAACTCCAGTTGCGTGCCCAATGCGTGCCCAAACGCCGGGACGGTCGTCGAGACAAAGTATCGATGGATACAGTGCAGTTCGTTAGATCAAGGGGCGGCGAGTGCAAATCAGGGGCCCGCAACCAACGATGTTTGCGACTTGCCGAACAAAGGATACCGAGGATCGAAGACCGCGTTAGGGTGCGTCGCAATATCACTAAGCCGCTTTGATGGAAGGGGTTTTCTGCCGCGTAGCCCTGAAACAATCCTACCCTAAGGAATGGATTATCTCGGCCGCTGGCAACGCCAGCGCCCAAACAGCGAGGGCGGCCAGAACGAAGCCGAGAACGCGCTTTCCTAAGAGAACCACTGGCTTGGGGAGTCTGCGAGCTTCCAGACATCCGCGGATCGCCGTTCCCACGAGTGCGGGGACACTGAAGGCGTACAGCCCCGTTGTCATTAGAGTGCCGAATATTGGGGATGCAACAACGCTGACCATCCAGACTTGCGTCCATCTCTCATTTTGGCCGGTATCCGTCAGGATGGGCTTGAACAAGCCAATCTATATTAATGGAGGTAGCGTGTAGATTAACTCATCCAAATCCGCTGCACTATTATTGCTACCTTTAGCCGGCCCAGGATCATAGCTTCCCGAAAGACGCCGGCGATGATACCGCAGTGAAGTGGGCGCTTCCCGTGTTGAGAGACCGGGTCGCGGCTAGAAACTTTTCCTGAGAAAGCCAGCGCTAGGCTCGGCACCCGAACCACGCGCCCGCCGAGTCCCTAATACACCACAGGAGGAAATCTTTGTGCGTGCGTCAGCAGGAGTACCAATCTTGCAGTTTGAAAGGCTCTCGACATGTGCCACAACTGAGGCTTAATCCCGAACTGAAAAATCGACCCGGCACGGCGCCGAGATCACTGGAGGAGCGGATCCGTGACACGCAAGGGAGTCACCCTGAAGGATGTTGCCGCGGCGGCGAATGTGTCGCGGGCGACAGCAGCCCGGGCGCTCAGCAGCTATGGTTATGTCGGCGACGAGACGGCCAAGCGCATACAGGAAGCGGCCGACTCGCTCGGCTACCGGGCCAATCGCGTTGCCCAGGCGCTGCGCCGCGGGCAAATGCCCATCGTCGGCTTCGTTCCCGGCGATATCCAGAATCCCTTCTTCGCCCGCATTGCCCATGATCTCGAAGTTGAGCTCCGTAAGCAGCGCCACAATCTGCTCATCGCCAGCAGCGAGGAAGATGTCGAGCAGGAAAAGGAATTGCTGGAAAGCCTGCGCTCGCTGAGTGTGCGCGGCTTCGTCCTCGCCCCCACTTCCGCGACCGACAACCAGCATGTGGTGAAGCTCGCACGGGAAGGGGCGCCGATCGTGCTGATCGATCGGATCGCCAAGAATGTCCGCTGCGACAGTGTCGTGGTCGATAATGAAGGCGGCGCGCGCGAGGTCGTCGATTATCTGGTCGCCAACGGCCACCGTCGCATCGCCCTGCTGCGCGACGAATCCCGGATTTCCACGGCGCAAGAGCGCCTCGCCGGCTATCAGAATTCGCTGCAGGAGCATGGCATTCCATTTGACGAAACGCTGATCGGCGTCTCGCGCTCGACCGTCGAGCATGCGATCGAGGCCACCATCCGCCTGTTCAGTCGCCGCGATCGCCCGACCGCCTTGTTTACCGTCGACAGCCTGATGACCCAGGGTGCGCTGCTTGCCCTGCGCTCTATGGGCCTGTCGATCCCGCAGGATGTCTCGCTGGTTGGCTTCGACGATTTCGATCTCGCCACCTTCACTGATCCCCAGATCACCGTTGTCGCGCAACCGATCGCGGAGATCGGCCCCCTGGCCGCTAAACTGCTGCTCGACCGCCTGGGCGGAAAACGTGTGGCCCCGCGGCATATGAGCTTTCCCACACGATTGATCGTGCGCGGTTCCGTTTCGCCTCCGAAAAAGCGCTGACCGGCTCCGAACAGATTTGAGATTCTGCAGAAGGGCAGCGCCAAGGCGCTTGCCAAGATGTCGATTCCATGACTAACTTTACTATATGAGATCGATCTCACATTCCATGTGAGATCGATCTCATATTAGTTACCGTTCCCACGTCCGGTGCGCCCAGGGAGGGCTGCGCTGCCGTGAACCCGCAACATGAGGAAAGAACACATGCTCAATTTCGACCCGGATCGCTTCGTGAAAATCCAGAGCGGAGCCGTCGCCATTGCCAGGGAAGCGCGGTCCATCATGCGCAAGCTGCTGTCGGAAGGTATTGAGCGGGTTTTTTTCATGGGCACCGGCGGCGTGCAGCTCCTGACGCTGCCCGCCATCGAATTGGCGCAGAGCCGCACAACCTTCCCGGTCAGCGCGCAATTCCCGGCCCAGGTCGTGCTCAATCCGCCGGCCGGCCTCGACAGCAAGGCGCTGGTGATCATGCCCTCGCTTTCCGGCACCACCAAAGAAAGCGTGCAGCTGCTCGCCTTCCTGAAGCAGCGCAGCGTCAAGACCTTCTCGCTGACCGGCCATAAGGATACGCCACTGGCCCAGGAAGCCGATTTCAACTTCACTAATTTCGCCGAAGACGACACCTCATCGGAGTCCTTCTATCTGCAGACCCTGCTGATCGTCCTGGCTTTGCTCGCCGAGCGCGGTGAGTATAAGGATTTCGACGCCACCGTCGGCGAATTGCAGCGCCTGCCGAAGCTGCTGGTCGATGCCAAGGCCGCCTATGAAAGCACCGCCGGCGAACTGGCCGCGACCATCAAGGACGAGACTTATCACATCTTCACCGGCTCCGGCTCGGTCTGGCCGGAAGCCTACTATTACGGCATGTGCATCCTGGAAGAGATGCAGTGGATCCGCACCCGCCCGGTCCACGCCGCCGACTTCTTCCATGGCACGCTGGAGCTGGTCGAACCGGGCGTCAGCGTCTTCCTCTTCAAGGGTGAAGATGCGCTGCGGCCGCTCGGCGACCGGGTCGAGAATTTTGCCAAGCGCTACTCCGACCGCGTCCGCATCCTCGATACCGCCGCCGTCAAGCTGCCCGGCATCTCGGCTGCCACCCGCGCCCTGATCTCGCCGGTCATTCTCGCCACCCTCTTGGAGCGCCTCAGCGCCCATCTCGAAGTGCTGCGCAATCATCCGCTCACCACGCGCCGCTATTACAAGCGCGTCGAATACTAAGAAACTTCACAGGAGGAGATGCTCATGAAACGTTCAATGCAGATCGCAGCGGTCACCATGGCCGCTGCCTCGGCGCTCGGCTTTTCAGTCAGCGCCAGCCATGCCGCCGGCAAATTCGTCGTCGCCGATCCCGATGCCAAGGTCGAGTACAGTGGCAAGCTGTCGATCCTGACCAAGTTCGGCCTGCAGGTGCTGTCGCCCTATTTCACCGATCTCGCCAAAGAATATGAAAAGCTGCATCCTGACGTGAAGGTGGAGCTGATCCAGGAGAGCGATGACAGCGTCAAGGGCAAGACCAAGACGCTGGTCGCCTCCAACACGCTCACCGATGTCTATTTCTCCTGGACCGGCAGCTGGGGTGGCAATTTCGTCCGCGGCAATCGCGCCGTCGATCTCAGCAAGGTGATCGGCCCGGACAGCGATTGGGGCAAGACCTTGGTGCCGGCCGCTGTCCAGGCCTTCCAGTATAACGACAAGTATTATGGCATCCCGCTTTATCTCGATGCCAAGTTCATGGGCTACAACAAGCAGATATTCGCGAAGCTCGGCATCAGCGCGCCGACTAGCTTCGGGGAGCTGCTGTCGGATTGCGACACGATCCGCAAGGCCGGCCTCACGCCGATCTCGCTCGGCAACAAGGAAGCCTGGCCGGCACTCCACTATATCGGCCAGTTGCTCGCCTATGATGTGCCGCGCGCGACCCTGGAGCGCGACTTCGAATCGAAGACGGCAAAGTATGATGATCCCGGTTATGTCGCGGCCCTGAAGCAGTTCAAGGAGCTTTCCGACCGCTGCACCGATGGTGCCACCATGAACGGCGTTTCCTATGCATCGGCATTGCAGGCTTTCAGCAACACCAAGTCGGCGATGTATTATCAGGAAATCATCGAATTCGATCAGAGCGCTTCGGCGGACACGACCCTGAAGGCCGCCGATTTCGGCTTCTTCGTCCTGCCGGCACCTGCCGATGCCAAGGGCGATCCGAAGGCGGTCGAAGGTGCACCCGAAGGCTATATGATCAATACGGCGGCGAAGAACATTCCGCTGGCGATCGATTTCATGAAGTTCGTAACCACCAAGGAACATGGTCAGGTGCTTTCGGCGCCGCCCTATGGCCAGCCGAGCGCCACGATCGGCGGTGCCTCGGAGAGCAATATGAGCCCCTCGGTGGTTGATGGTCTCAAGGTGTTGAAATCGGCCTCCTATCTGATGCCTTGGCTCGACACGGCGAATTCGCCGCGTGTGGCCCAGGCCTGGCTTGCCAGCTTGCAGGCTTTGGTCGACGGTTCCATGACGGCTGAACAAGTCATGGATAAGGTCAAGCAGGCCGCGGCAGCGGACGCGAAAAAATAACCAGATGGCCGTCTCAGGGATCAATAGCGGCACCGGGTTTCCCGGTGCCGCGAAACGGCGCGGCGCAGGCGGGCAGCCTAGGGGCAGACGCCTCGGGGGCGGACGACCCAGAACCCGCTTGTGCAATCTCTTTTCCTTCCGCTGGATTGCGGCCGCCGTGATCCTGATCGGCTGGTTCGTCTATTATCCGATTGTCGATAATTTCATCGTCAGCACCACGGACCAGGACATCTATACCGGCGAGATCACCGATGTCGGTCTCGCCAATTATGACCGTCTCCTGCAAGACCCCGTCGTCTGGACCTCGCTCTGGAACAACGCACTCTACGCCGTGATCTCGATCGTCTTCCAGGTCTTCGGCGCTTTCCTGCTGGCGGCGATGATCGAGGGTCTCGCCTCGGAGAAATGGCGGCGCTTCTGGCGCGCCATCTACTTCGTACCCTCGGCGATCTCCATCACTGTGACCGGCCTCCTGTTCTATTTCATCTACCAACCGGAGATCGGCCTGCTGGACGCTGCCCTGCGGGGTGTCGGCCTCGATGCGCTGACCCGACCCTGGCTGGGTGACGCGCAGACCGCCATCTATTCGATCATCGCCATGAGCCAATGGCAGGGTTTCGGCTATTCCACTTTGCTTTTCGCCATTGCCATCCAGCGGATTCCCCGCGAACTCTATGACGCCTCGATCATAGACGGCGCCGGTCCCTGGCGGCGCCTCTGGGCCATCACCTTCCCCCTCACCCGCGAGATGACCGGGCTGATGATCATCGTCACCATCACCGGTGCCTTCCAGGTCTTCAACGAGGTGATGGTGATGACGGCGGGCGGTCCCAATAATGCCAGCCAGGTCCTCGGCACCTGGCTCTACCAGCAGGGCTTCATTGAAGACAATTTCGGCTATGGCGCGGCCATCGCCGCCGTCATCTTCGTCGCCACCATGCTGACCGGCATCGGCCAGCTCATCTATACTAGACGCCGGAGGGTGCAGTTTTGACCATGATCTCCACCGCGCGGCAGATACCGCGCGCCCGCATGCGTCCGGTCAATGTCTACGGCACCATCGCCAAGGCCTTCGTCTACGCTTTCTTGATCTGTCTCGGCGTCGTCGTCATCTATCCGCTGATCTGGATGGCCCTCAATGGCTTCAAGAACAATACCCAGATCTTCGGTGACCCCTTCGCTTTGCCGATCGGCTGGTCCTGGGGCAATTACGTGCAGGCCTGGAACCAGGGTGTGCGTGACTATGTCAGCGTCAGCCTGCTGGTGACCGTCGCTTCCGGCATCTGCACCGTGCTGGTGAGCGCCTGGACCGCCTATGGCCTTACCCGCACCAGGATGCCAGCGAAGCCGCTGGTGGTCGGCTTCGTCCTGGGCGGCCTGATGCTGAGTCCGACCGTCGCGGTCATTCCGCTGGTGAAGATGATGCAGGCTCTGGGGCTCTACAATACCTATTGGGCGCTTATCATCCTCTACACGGCTTTCCGGGTGCCCTTCAGCACCTTCCTGATCCGTGCCTATATGCTCGACCTGTCACGCGATCTCGACGAGGCGGCGACCATGGACGGCGCCAGCGAGGGGCAGATCTTCTGGCGCATCATCCTGCCGCTCTGCCGGCCGATCATCGTCTCCTGCATCATCCTGCATGTGCTCTTCGCCTGGAACGAATATCTCTTCGCCATGATCTTCTCCAGTGATGCCAGTTCGCAGACATTGCCGGTCGGGTTGACCTCGATCATGGCAAAGCATGGGACGAATTATGCCGAGGTCTTCGCGGCGATGACCATCTCGGCCCTGCCGATCGTCATCGTCTTCTTCGCGGCCCAACGCTATTTCATCCGCGGCCTGTCCGACGGCATCGGCAAGTAAAGAGTTTCGGGGGATCCATGCGACAGCTCGCGGCCAGCCAGGTGATCGGCGCCAATTTCTGCTTCCAGCATTATCCATTGGAAAGCGTCGCGGCGGCACTCCGCGATTTCGGAATGCGGGAGATCGAATTATGGGGCATCGCCCAGCATCTCGACCTCTTTCATGTGACCGATCAGCGGATTGCCGAGGTGCGCCGCATTCTCGCCGATCATGGCCTGTCGACTTTCTGCTTCACGCCGGAACAGGTGCTCTATCCGGTCAATATCGCCTCGGGCAACACCGGGCTGCGCCAGGCGAGTATCGAGCGGTTCTACCGGGCCGCCGATATCTGCGCCAGCCTGGACGCGACATACCTGTTCCTGACTTCCGGGCGCGGTTACGAGACCGAGGCTCCCGAGACAGCCTGGAAACGTGCCGTGGAGTCGCTTCGCGAGATTGCCGCTTATGCCCATCACCGCGGCATCCGCTGTCTCCTCGAACCGCTGCAGGGGGTCGAGACCAATATTCTGCTCAATGCCCACGACATGCGACGGATGCTGGATGAGATCGGCGCCGATAACATGGATGTCGTGCTAGACACGGTCGCCATGGCGGCGGCGGGCGATACGGTTGCGGACTATTTCAATTTCTTCGGCCAGCGGGTTGCGCATGTGCAGGTGGTCGACGGCACGCCCGCCGGGCACCTGGTCTGGGGTGACGGCAACCTGCCACTCGGTCGCTATATCGGTGAGTTGGCGGAACATGGCTATGCCGGCAAGGTGACCTTTGAGCCCTTCGGTAATGGCTCCTATGCACTCGATCCGATTGCTGCCTGGCAGCGCAATCTCGCCGCGATTGCGCCTTATCTCAACCGCACTGCGACAGAAGCATGATGGGACAAAAGCATGATGAGACCCGCATGACCCGCACTTCTTCATCGACGCTGGTCGCGATCGGCGATAATTGCCTCGACGTCTATGTTAACAAGGACCTGATGACAACCGGCGGCAATGCCCTGAATGTCGCCGTGCAGTGGCATCGCAATGGCTGGCAGGCGCGCTATTTCGGCGCCGTCGGCAGCGATCCGGAAGCGGATGTCCTGGTAAGCGAGATCGCAACGGCAGGCCTCGCCGCGGTTGATGTCGAACGCCAGCCCGGTGAAACGGCGGTCACCTTGCTGCGCGAGGAAACCGGCGACCGCAAGATCCTGCTGGAATCGCTCGGCGTCGGCGAGACTTACATGCCGTCAATTGATCGCTATGAAATCGCGCGTGCCGCCGGCTGGGTGCATCTGGGGACCAATGCTCATAAGGATCTGGTCCGGCGCCTGATCGTCGATGCCATTCCTTTCAGTGTCGATATCTCAACAGCGCATCTCGGTCTGCCGCTGGATGGTGTTCCGCTCGTCTTCGCCTCGGGGCCAGATGAAGCGGATGTGCCGGTCGAGCCGATCTTCGCGGCGCTCAGAGCCGCCGGCGCCCGGCAGATCGTGGTGACCTGCGGCAGCCGCGGGGCCTATTTCAGCGATGGCGGTGCGCTGCTGCACACCCCGGCCATTCCCGTCGCTGTGATCGATACCTGTGGCGCTGGCGACAGCTTCATCGCCGCTTTCCTCACCGCCTTCATCTGCGAGAAGGAGGATGCTGCCAAGGCCCTGCGCAAGGCAGCGGCAGCGGCGGCCGAGACCTGCCAGCATGTCGGCGGCTTTCCCCAGGAGGCGCAGCACATTCCCGCCTGGCTGCTGACCAAATACAGCGCCTATATCACGCCAACGAAAGCCGCTGCGGCGAAAGGAAATTAACGTGAGTCATCTTCGCCTGCGCCAGCCGGCCGTCGCCGCTTTCGCTGACCGATCCTTCTGGCTGCAGGATGTGCAGGCTGCCCCTGTGACGCCGCTGCTGGAAGGAACTGTGCGAGCAGATGTTGCCATTGTCGGCGGTGGCTTCACCGGTCTCTGGACGGCCTTGCGCATCCGCGAGCAGGCGCCGGAAACGCGCGTCGTCATCCTCGAGGCCGATCTCTGCGGCTCCGGCGCCTCCGGGCGCAATGGTGGCCAGGTGCATTCCTGGTTTGCCGAGCTCGACCAGATCAGTGCCGTGGTCGGTACCGAAGAAGCGCGCCAGCTTTGCGCCGAGACGGTCGATGCGATCGGCGAGTTGGAAGCCTTGCAGCAACAAAGCGTGATCCAGATGGATCTGCGGCTAGATGGCTGGCTGTGGACCGCAAGCTCCAAAGCGCAGGAAGGCGCCTGGGACCGGGCCGTGGCCATGACCGCGGCAGCAGGGGCCGATCGCTTCCGCACACTCACCGCCAGTGAGATCGAACAGCGGACCGGCTCTTCCGCCTCTTATGCCGGCGTCGTCGAGTCGCATGCCGGCACCGTCCATCCCGCCAAGCTCGCTACCGGCCTGCGCGACCTGGCGATCGCCCGCGGCATCGTCATCCATGAGCAGAGTCCGGTCATCGATATGGTCCCCGGCCGGATCTGCACCCTGCGCACAGCGCGGGGCTTGGTTGAAGCAGAAAAGGTGGTGCTTGCTGCCAATGCCTGGCTGTCGGCCCTGCCGGAGCTGCGCAAGCATCTCTATGTCGTCTCCAGTCAGATCATCGCCACCGCCGAAGTATCGGATATTCTCGAGCGGATCGGCTTGCGCGACGGTGCCTCGATCTGCGATGCGCAGAGTCATGTGCTTTATTACCAGCGTACGCCGAAAGGCCGAGTGATTTTCGGCCGCGGCAGCGGGCATATCGCCTTCAATGGCGATTTCGGCGCCAGCTTCAATCGCAGTCCGGAACATGGCCGTGACAACCGGCGTGAATTGCAGCGCGTCTATCCGGCCTTGCACGACGTGCGGATCGATCATGATTGGGCCGGCCCGATCGATTGCGTGCCCGAGCATGTGCCGGTCTTCGACCATCTGCGCGATCATCCGAACATCTTCTTCGGCATGGGCTTCAATGGTACCGGTATCGCCCAGACGCCGATCGGGGGGCGGATTCTCGCGAGCCTCGTTCTCGAGCGCAAGGATCGCTGGAGTTCCAGCGGCCTCGTCGGGTTGAAGCGTCGCATGACCCTGCCGCCCGAGCCTTTCCGCTATCTCGGCGGCCGCCTGGTGCGGGCGGCGATCCGGCGCAAGAACGATATAGAAATTCGCAATCAGCGGGCAGATGCGCTCACCAATTGGCTCGCCAGCTTGACGCCGGGCAGCCGCGCGGAATGAGCACGGTCGCAATGTCACAAGATTATCGCGCCGGAAAAGCCGCAGAAATGCCGGGCGCGCAAATGCCATGGGAACAGGGGAACTGAGATGGCCGATTTAACCCTCACGCAGGTCCGCAAATCCTATGGCGGGGTGAACATCCTGCATGGGATCGACCTCGAGATCAGGTCGGGCGAATTCATCGTCTTCGTCGGGCCGTCCGGTTGCGGCAAGTCGACCCTGCTGCGCCTGATCGCGGGGCTTGAAGACATCACCGATGGCGAGATCAGCATCGCCGGCGATGTCGTCAACCATGTGCCGCCCTCCCGGCGCGGCATCGCCATGGTGTTCCAATCCTATGCGCTTTATCCGCATATGACGGTCTATGATAATATGGCCTTCGGCATGAAGATCGCCCGCGAGAGCAAGGCGGAGATCGACCGGCGAGTGCGTCAAGCAGCGGAGATTCTGCAGCTCACGCAATATCTCGACCGCGTTCCCAAGGCTTTGTCCGGCGGCCAGCGCCAGCGCGTCGCCATCGGTCGTGCCATCGTGCGTAATCCGAAGGTCTTCCTGTTCGACGAGCCGCTGTCAAATCTCGACGCTGCCTTGCGTGTTGCCACCCGCATGGAGATTGCCAAGCTCAAGGAAGCGATGCCGGCGACCACCATGATCTATGTGACCCATGACCAGGTCGAGGCGATGACATTGGCCGACCGCATCGTCGTCCTGAAGGACGGCCGGATCGAGCAGGTCGGCACGCCGATCGAACTTTACAAGCGGCCCGCCAATCTTTTCGTGGCGCAATTCATCGGCTCGCCGGCGATGAATATCCTGCCGGGTGACATCGAACGCGCCGGCAACCCGACCACGGTCAGGCTGGGTTGTGGTGAGGTGGCACAAGTGCCGGTCGAGACATCGGCAACGGCGAATGGCGCTGCGGTCAGCTTTGGCGTCAGGCCGGAAGACCTCCGGCTCGCTGGGGATATCGATGGCAGTGTGCTGTTCGAAGGCAAGCTGCATTTCATCGAGCAGCTTGGCGAGGTGCAGCTGGTTTATGTCGATATCGGCCGTAGCGACCAGCCGCTCGTCGCCAAGCTTCCAGGCAACCTCGAACTCAAGCGCGGCACCATCGTACGGCTGACCGCCAGTCGCGACGACCTCTATCTTTTCGACGAAGCAGGGTGCTCGCTGTAACAGCCGGGATACCAACTAAATTGATGGCATTGAAGTCAGCCGAAGCCCCGCGGGAATCGGAAGTAGCGTCAGTACTCCCTTTGAGCCTAACCCGAACATCGGACCACGAAACTGGTCGATCGTGCCACTCTTTGCCCAAGCTTGGCTCTGTAGAGATGAGGACAGCTAAACCCCGTGCCACGCTTATGATCCCTTTATGAGCGGTTTCAAAATTTTGAACAGCACCGGAAATCAAGGAAGTGAGTTGATTTTAGGTGATTCCCGTTGAGCCTAATATCAAGTACTTAGCTCCAGTTGCGTGCCCAAAACTCGAGTGGACCCGGAAGGTAATCGAAGTTCTTTACCGTGCTTGCCTCCCATTGGTTTTATGCCGACTAGACGGATTTGGATTGTACAGTCGTCGTAGAGAACCGATCTAATCATCCTCTGACTTCGAGTTAGGGGTATTAGTGCCTGGGCAGCAACTCGTCGGTAAACATCCAGACACTTACGACGCCGGCCAGTCCCCAATGCATGAATTTCCCGTCCCAAGCCGGGCACGGACGAAGCTCGACTTCCCAGGTCAAGTGATTGCCGGTTGCAGTATTTCTGACAATTTTCGTGTAATTCCCGCCCGAAATCGCCGGAATCGCTATTTCTGGCAAATCGTCCAGTCGGAATCGCTTTTTCTGACAAAAAGATTCAGTATTTTGTCAGCGCGTCATTGAAAACATTGAACTCTTCCGGATTTTTGAATCACGAGATCTGGCGGGCAACAATCTGTTTGAAATCCAACGATTCCCTTGCCCGCGCAGGCCCAACTACATTTTGTCGCAGGTTCCCCTTCAAGTGCCGTTCGCCGTCCCGCAGGGCGCTCGCATGGGCAACGGCTCAAGCAATGCCAACCTTTGGCCAATAGACGAGCCCCGCCGCCCCGGGCCAACAATAATGGCTGGCTGCGGCTCCAGCGGGCCAGAGCCTACAATACCCATCCGACCGGACTTAAAGGACCCAAGACATGATCAAAGTGAGCGTGATGTATCCATTTTCCGCCGGGGCGCGATTCGATCATGACTATTACCGCGACAAGCATCTGCCGCTCGTCAAACAAAGGATGGGCGACAAGTGCAAGTCCTACACGATCGACAAGGGCCTGGCAGGCGGAACGCCGGGATCCAACCCGACCTATATCGGCATGTGCCACCTCTTCTGCGACACGGTCGAGGCCTTCCAGGCCGGTTTTGGACCGCATGCGGATGAGATTCTGGGGGATATTCCGAATTACACGGATCTGACGCCGGTCATCCAGATCAGCGAAGTGGTGGTCGGATAGCGATCATCTCGACACGACGAGGAGCCGTGACAGCACGCGCGGGTGCGGCTTGAACGCGAGTCCGATCGCGACTTAGACAGCCAGGGAATAGGCGATGCCGGTCCCCGCCTCGTCCGTATAGGCAACGACAAGCTGGTTACGCTCCAGCTCATCAAGCCCCTTGCGCAGCTGCATGATGTCACGGTCAGGCTGATGGAATTGCCACTCCGCTGTCAGCGATTCAACCGGCACCTGCGCATATTGCAGGGACAGCTCCGCCAGCATGGTTTGCACTTCCTTGGCAATATCGCTCAGCGGCATCGACTTTCTCCATCCCTCCGTTGTCATCCTCCGGCCGTAACCCTCAAGGTTCGACAAGGTTCCAGAATGGGGCTGCCCTATCCGTGACGAATTGAGCGGAAATGATGGAGCATAATTGGATATGGCGATCGCCGAAGCACCGCGGCAGCCGCGGCATCAACCAATCACCGCGGCAGGCCGTCCCGCCTCAATGGGACTGCAACTGGCTGACGCCGACCACATCGGTGATGGATGTCGGCGCGCCACCGACACCTGCATGCTGCAGCGTGATCGAGCCGCCGGCGGAGAAGGAGATGACGATATCGGCACCGGCGCCGCCATCGACGATGCTGGAAATGGCGGCATTCAGCTCGTTCACGATGTTGCCGTCGAGATCCGTATCCGACACGGCGAAAGACAGGATATCCTGACTGCTATTGAAGTCAGTGATCGTGTCGGCCCCATCATTGAGGCTATCGAACATATAGGTGGCGATCCCGCCGCCGCCGGTGAGCGTATCGTTGCCGAGCCCGCCATTGATCGTGTCGCCGCCGCCGGAGCCATCGATGACGTTGGCGCCCGAATCGCCGGTCAGCGTATCGGCGGAAGCGGAGCCGGTGATGTTCTCGAAGTTGCTGAGACTATCCGTTCCGTCGGCGCCGGTCGCAGTGCCGGCACCGAGATCGACGGTCACCGCGCCGGAGGCATTGGCATAGCTGACCGTATCGCCGGTACCGCCGCCGCCATCCAGCGTGTCGTTGCCGAGGCCGCCGGCAATGATGTCATTGCCATTGCCGCCGTCGATGACATTGGCCGTGTTGGTGCCCGTCAGCGTATCGTCGAAAGCCGAACCCGTCAGATTCTCGAAATTGCTCAATGTGTCGCTGCCGTCGGCGCCGGTTGCCGTGCCGGCACCAAGGTCAACCGTCACACTGCCGCTGGCATTGGCATAAGTGACGGTATCGCCGGTGCCGCTGCCGCCATTCAAGGTATCGTTGCCCAGGCCGCCGGCGATGGTATCGTTGCCGGCACCGCCATTGATGACATTGGCATTGCCGTCGCCGGTCAGCGTGTCGTCGAAGCCGGAGCCGGTCAGATTGGCGATATTGGTCAGGATATCGTGACTGCCGTCACCATCGTCGCTGGCGGTGCCGAGGGCCAGACTGGCGGTCACGCCGGCAGCCGCGTTGCTGTAATCAGCGGTGTCAGAGCCGCTGGCGCCGCCATCCAAGGTATCGATACCGCCGGCGCCGTATAACGTGTCGTTGCCCGCGCCGCCATTCAGCGTATTGGCACCGCTATTGCCGGTGATGACGTTGTCGAGCGCGTTGCCGGTACCATTGATGGCGCTGCTGCCGGTCAGCGTGAGGTTCTCGACGTTGCTGCCGAGCGTATAGGTGATGCTTGAACGGACCTCGTCCGTTCCCGCCGCCGCGCCCTCCGTCACCACATCGCCGGCATTGTCGACAACGTAGATATCGTTGCCCGTGCCGCCGATCAGCGTATCCGCCCCGACGCCGCCATCCAGGGTGTTATTGCCGCTATTGCCGGTAATGGTGTTGTCGAGCGCATTGCCCGTGCCGTTGATGTTGCCCGTACCAGTCAACACCAACTTATGGATGGTGGGATTGGCGGCGAGGCTATAGGTAACGGCGGAGGCGATGGTATCGGAATCGACATAACTGACGATCTGCGTCCCGCTACTGGTCACGAGATTCGCAATATCGGTGATGCTGCCGGTTCCGGCGCCCGTGAAGGTCAAGGTATGGCCGTTGCTAAAGGTGACCACGACATCCTTGCCGGCACCCAGGTCGCTGACACCAGTGATTGCGGCCTCAAGGTCATCGAGAATGCCGTCATTGGCGATATCGAGGGTACTGCTGAAACCCAGCACGTCCGAGGCCTTGCTGAAATCGGTGATGACGTCGTCGCCGTCGCCGAAGGCCGCGAACTGGAAGCTGTCGGCGCCGGCGCCGCCGGTCAGCTTGTTGTTGCCGCTATTGCCGGTGATGACGTTATCGAGCGCATTGCCCGTGGCATTGATATTGGTGCTGCCCGTCAGCGTCAGATTCTCGACATTGGCCAGGCTGGCCAGACTGAACGTGACCGAACTGCGGACCTCATCGGTGCCACCGCCGGCACCAACCAGGGATTCGATCACATGGTCGCCGATATTGTCGACGATGAAGGTGTCGTCGCCGGCACCGCCATCCATCGTATCGGCGCCGACGCCGCCGTCGAGCAGATCGTTGCCGGCGCCGCCGACCAGGCTGTTATTGGCGCTGTTGCCGGTCAGCGTGTTGTCAAGAGCATTGCCGACACCGTTGATCGCGGCCGTGCCCGTCAGCGTCAAATTCTCGACATCGGCATAGCTGGCAATGGAATAGGTGACGGAAGCAAGAACCGTGTCCAGGCCCTGGCCGCTCGCCTCGACGATGACGTCGCTCTTCGAATCGACGACATAGGTATCGTCGCCCTTGCCGCCGATCAGCGTGTCGTTGCCGAGGCCGCCATTCAGCGTGTCGTTACCGTCGCCACCGGTCAGCGTATTATTACCGCTATTGCCGATGATCATATTGTCCAGGGCATTGCCGGTGCCATTGATGGCCGCGGTTCCGGTCAGCGTGAGATTTTCGATCTCCTGGCCGGCGAAGGCACCGGCTGTCAGATCCAGCGTGACGGATGACTGGATGGTATCGCTTCCCTTGCCGACCGCCTCGGTCACCTTGTCGCCGGCATTGTCGACCAGGTAAGTGTCATTGCCGTCACCGCCGCGCAGGTCGTCGGCGCCGGCGCCGCCATTGAGCGTGTTGTCGCCGCTATTGCCGAGGATGAGATTGGCGGCGGCATTGCCGGTAGCGTTGATATTGGCGCTGCCGGTCAGCGTCAGGTTTTCCACATTGGCAAGCGCCGCCAGGCTGAAGGTTACCGAAGAATCGACCTCGTCGCTGGTCCCGCCAGCCGCGCCCGCGATGCTTTCCACCACCACATCGCCGGCATTGTCGACGATATAGGTATCGTTGCCGGCACCGCCGATCAGCGTATCGGCGCCCAGGCCGCCATCCAGCACGTTGTTGCTGTCATTGCCGGTGAGGGTGTTGCTGACTGCATTGCCGGTCGCGTTACTGGCGCCGGCTGCCGTCAACAACGTGAGGTTCTCGATGTTCGGCAACGCCGCCAAAGACAGCGTCAATGTCGACATGATCGTATCGGTGCCCTCGCCGACATTCTCGGTGACGACATCGGCAAGGCTATCGACGTAATAGATGTCATTGCCGAGCCCGCCGCTCATCTTATCGTCGCCGCTGCCGCCATTCAGCGTATTGGCGCCGCTATTGCCTATGATCACGTTGTCCTGGCCATTGCCGGTACCATTGATATTGGCCGCGCCGGTCAACGTCAGATTCTCGACATTGGCACCCAAGGTGAAGGTGACACTCGACTTGACCAGATCCGTACCGCCGGCACTGTTGGTCTCGATCGCCTGATCACCGGCATTGTCGATGACATAGGTATCGTTGCCATCGCCGCCGACCAGGATATCCACGCCGGCGCCGCCGTCGAGAACGTCATTGCCGTCATCGCCATATAGCGTGTTGGCACCGCTATTGCCGGTGATGATATTGTCGAGCGTATTGCCATTGACGGACAAGGCCGCCGTGCCGGTCAAGGTCACGTTCTCGATTTCCTGGCCGACCCAATCGCCTGCCTGCAGGTCGACAGCGACGGCGGAGATGACCGTATCGGTTCCCTCACCGACATTCTCCGTCACCTTGTCATTGGCGTTATCCACGACATAGGTGTCGTCGCCGAGCCCGCCGATCAGCGTGTCGGCGCCGGCGCCGCCATCAAGCTTGTTGTTGCCGCTATTGCCGGTCAGGGTATTGGCCAGCGCATTGCCGGTGCCGTTGATCGCGGCAGCGCCGGTCAGCTGCAGATTTTCGAGATTTGCGCCCAGGGTGAACGTGACGCTGGACTGGACCATATCGACATCGCCGACGAGGCCGACACCTTCCGTCACGATATCGCCGCTGTTGTCGACGATATAGGTGTCGCTGCCACTGCCGCCGATCATGGTATCGGCGCCGCCCTTGCCGTCGAGCGTGTTATTGCCTTCGTTGCCGGTCAGGACATTGGCGAGGCCGTTGCCCGTGGCGTTGATCGCCCCGGCGCCGGCCGCCAGCGTGACATTTTCGATCTGCTGGGCGGCAAAACTGCCGGCCGAGAGGTCGATCGACACCGAGGAGATGATAAGGTCCGTCCCCTCTCCCGCCAGCTCGGTGACCGTGTCGCCCGCATTGTCGACGTAATAAGTATCGTTGCCCTTGCCGCCGGTCATCGAATCCGCGCCGGCCTTTCCGTCTAACACGTTGTTGGCCGCGTTGCCGATCAGGGCATTGGCCAGGGCGTTGCCGGTGCCATTGATGGCCGTTGCGCCGGTCAAGGTAAGATTTTCGACATTGGCGCCCAGCGTGAAAGTGGCGCTGGACTGCACCGTATCGGTGCCTTCACCGCTGCTTTCGATCACGGCATCGCTGGTCGAATCGACGATATAGGTATCGTCGCCGGTTCCGCCGACCAGCGTGTCGTTGCCCTTGCCGCCGATCAACGTGTCGTCACCGCCACCGCCATTCAGCGTGTTGGCCGCATCGTTGCCGGTGATGATATTGGCAAGGCTGTTGCCCGTGACCGCCGCGGCGGCGAGGCCGGTCAAGGTGACGTTCTCGATCTCCTGGCTCGCGAAGCCACCGGCCGTGAGGTCGATCGCCACCGAGGATTTGATGGTATCGGTGCCCTCGCCCACGGCTTCTGTCACCGCGTCGCCGACATTGTCGATGATATAGGTATCGTCGCCGAGGCCGCCCACCAGCGTATCAGCGCCGGTACCGCCGTCGAGCACGTTATTGCCGTCATTGCCGGTGATCACGTTGGCCAGGGTATTGCCGGTGCCATTGGTGTTTGCAACGCCGGTCAGGGTCAGGTTCTCGACATTGGCGATGGCGGCGAGGCTGAAGGTGACCGACGACTGTACCGTATCGGTACCTTCAGCCGCGTTCTCCTTGATGGTCGCCGTGCCGCCGTTGATGATATAGGTGTCGTCGCCGAGGCCGCCTTGCAGAACGTCCGAGCCGTCGCTGCTCCATAGCGTATCATTGCCGCCGCCGCCGATCAGCGTATCGTTGCCGGAACCGCCATCGAGGACATTGTCGCCGCTATTTCCGGTGATGACGTTGTTGAATTCGTTGCCGGTACCGTCGATGGCAGCGCTGCCGGTGAGCGTCAGGTTTTCGACATTGTCGACCGCCACCAGGTTGAGCGTGATGGAGCTCTGGATCGTATCGGTCCCGCCGCCATCCGCCTCGATCACGACGTCGGCCGCGTCATCAACCACATAGGTATCGTTGCCCTTGCCGCCGGTCATGGTATCGGCCCCGGCGCCGCCATCAAGCGTGTCATTGCCATCGCCACCGATCAGGGTATCGGTGCCGATGCCGCCACTCAGCACATTGTTGCCGGCATTGCCGGTCAGCGTGTTGTCGAGGCCGTTGCCCGTTGCATTCAGCGCCGCGGTGCCCGTCAGGGTCACGTTCTCGATCTCCTGCCCGACAAAATTCGCCCCGGTGAGGTCGATGGTGACGGAGGACTTGATCGTATCGGTGCCCTTGCTGGCGGCCTCGGTGATCGTATCGCCGGCATTGTCGATGATATAGGTATCGTTGCCGTCGCCGCCGATCAGCGTATCCGCGCCGGTACCGCCATCCAGGATATTGTCGCCGCTATTGCCGGTGATCGTATTGGCGAGCGTATTGCCGGTGCCGTTGATACCGGCGGTGCCGGTCAAGGTGAGGTTCTCGACATTGGCGAAACCGGCGAGGCTGTAGGTGACGCTCGCTTTGACGAGGTCGGTACCGCCGTTGAGCAGTTCACTGGCCTTGTCGCCGGCATTGTCGACGATATAGATGTCGTTGCCGGCGCCGCCGATCATGGTGTCGGCGCCGCTGCCGCCATCGAGCGTGTTGTTGCCGGCGTTGCCGGTCAGCGTGTTGGCGAGCGTGTTGCCGGTTGCATTGAGATTGCTTGAGCCGGTGAGGGTGACGTTTTCGATCTCCTGACCGGTGAAGCCGGCCGCCGTGAGGTCGAGATCGATGGTTTCAGATTGCACCGTATCGACGCCGCCGCTGGCGGCTTCGGTAACCGTATCCCCGGTATTGTCGATGATATAGACGTCGTTACCGGCACCGCCAATCAGGGTATCGGCGCCAACACCGCCATTCAGCGTGTTGGCGGCACTATTGCCCCGGAGGACATTGTCGCCGCTATTGCCGGTACCATTGATCGCGGTGGTGCCGGTCAATGTCAGATTTTCGACATTGGCGCTGAGCGTGTAGCTGACGCTGGATTGAACTTCGTCGGTACCTTCGCCCACCGCCTCGGTCACCACATCGGCGGCATTGTCGACGACATAGATGTCATTGCCGGTGCCGCCGATCATCGTATCGGCACCCTTGCCGCCGTTGATCGTGTCGTTGCCGGCGCCGCCCAGCAGCGTATCCGCCCCGGCGCCGCCGGTTATGGTGTCATCGCCGGCCAGCACGATGTCGAGGAAGCTGCTGAAGGTGCCGGTGTTGTTGGCATAGAGATCGGCATAGGAATGGCCCGCGCCGTCGACGTCGCTGGCATCGATATTGAGGCCGGTGACGGTGATCCGCACCTGGCCCGCGACACTCGAACTGAAGCCGGTGATGATCCCCCCGGTCGGCACCAGGTTGGCGTCGTAGACCAGGCCGGTTCCGGTATAAGTGTCGACCTTTCCCGCTGCAGTGTTGTTGACGATCCAGCTTGTCCCGGTGTGGGTCCTGACATTGGCGCCGGCGGTTCCGGCATTCGGAAAGGCGAGCGTGTTGAAATTGGACCCGGCAGCAGTTCCGACGGTAATGACAGCCACGATTTTCTCCTCACAAGCGGGACCGAAGCGGATTCCTTGCGGCAGGAGATGGCCGGATCACAGTTCAGCGGCTGCATTACTGGACGGCGCCAGGCATTGACCAAACATCGGAGCTTGAGCCGGCGCCTGTTCCTGCGTGAGACATCTCACCTAGGTTTGCAGGCTCAGCTAACCGTTAACGCCTTAATAATTCACTAAAGATTGTATATTTTATCACATTATAGTGTGATGTTTTACCAATCGACAGCAGGCCCGGAAAGTCGCTTGCCCCGCCCGCCAATAGATCCGGAAATCGACAAGACGGTCCCGACAGCCTTTGGTCCGGTCAGCCTTTAAGTCGTTCTCAGGCCGCGCTATCCGTGGCAGCCAGGGCCGGCGTCCGCCGCAGACGCGGCAGCAGGGCGTAGAGCGCCAGGCCCACCCAGATCAGCGTGAAGGTGACGACCTGGCCTGGCAGCATTTCTTCGCCGAAGAGGAAGAGCGCCAGGGTGACCTGCATGGTCGGGTTGAAATATTGCATGAGGCCCAGGATCTGCAGGTTGAGGCGGTTGGCGGCGGCTGCGAAGAACAGCAGCGGGATCGCCGTCACCGGCCCGGCCAGCAGCAGCAACAGCCGGTGATGCAGGTCGCCATCGAGGAAATGGCCGACCCCCGCCGCCTCGCGCCAGACAAGATACCCAAGCGCCAGGGGGGCCAGCACCAGTGTCTCGGCAAAGAGACCTGCCATAGCCGGCAAAGCGAGCACCTTGCGGCCAAGCCCATAGAGGCTGAACGTGGTCGCCAGCGCCAAAGCGATCCAGGGCACCTGGCCGACGGCAACGATCTGCCACAGCACGCCGGCGGCGACGAAGACGATGCCGACGATCTGGCCGAAGCCGATACGCTCGCGCAGGATCACGGCGGCCAGCAAAACGCTCATCAGTGGGCAGATGTAATAGCCAAGGCCGCTGTCGATCACATGCCCGGCCCCAACCGCCCAGATATAAATCAGCCAGTTGAGCGAGAGCATGACAACCGTCGCCACCAATTGCAGGAGCCGCCTGGGCGACCGCAGCAAGACGAGGATCGGCGTCCAGTCGCGTAAAACCGCGACGCCGACCAGCGTCATGACCAGCGAGCCGAGGATGCGGTGCGAGAGAACTTCCAGCGGCGGCACGTCGCGCACGGCCCTGAAATAGATGGGAAACGTCCCCCACAGCACATAGGCGCTGAGGGCGCAGAGCAGGCCGACACGGTTCAAGGCAGTCATGATGTTCGCTCTGTCTTACCTCGGCCGCCCCAGATCCAGCCAGTTTTTAGCCAGCCGGTGCCGCGCGAAGCCCAAGGCCCTCAGCTCGTCTTCGGTGCCGAGGTCTGCAATGCCAAGGCGTGCAGCTTGTCGCCCATGCCGCCGCGCAGGGCTTCATAGACCATCTGGTGCTGCTGCACGCGGCTCTTGCCGATGAAGCTCGCTGAGACGACCTGTGCGGCATAGTGGTCGCCGTCGCCGCGCAGATCCTCGATCGTCACCTGGGCATCGGGGATCGCTTCCTTGATCAGCCGTGCGATCTCACTTGCTTCCATCGCCATGGCGCGTCTCCTTCTATCCGCCTTATTCCGCCGCGCTCATCAAACGCGGGAAGAAGGCTTCATGTGTTGCTTTCAGCGCCGAGAGCGCCACGGCGCCATGCTTGCCAATATCCAGACGATCCCCACCGGTGACACCGAGGCGCGTGACGGGCACGCCGGCCGCCTGTGCCGCGGCGATGACCGCACCGGCATCCGCGGCAGCGACGGTCAGCACATAGCGCGCCTGATCCTCGCCGAAGAAATAGGCGTGGGCCGGCAGGCTGCCGGTGATTTCAGTCGCCACATCGATCACGGCGCCGATGCCGCCGGAGATCGCCATTTCGGTCAGCGTGATGAGGAGACCGCCATCGGCGCAATCGTGGCTGGCCGTCACCTTGCCGGCGTCGATCAGACCACGCACGAAATCGCCATTACGGCGTTCGGCCGCGAGATCGACTGGCGGCGGGGCACCTTCTTCGCGGCCATGCAGCTCACGCAGATAGATCGAAGCGCCGAGATGGCCCTTGGTCTCGCCGATCAGCAGGATGGCTTCGCCCGCGGCCTTGAACGGGATCGAGACGCTCTTCGCCACATCGGCGATGACGCCGACGCCACCGATCACCGGGGTGGGGAGAATGCCCTTGCCGTTGGTCTCGTTATAGAGCGAGACGTTGCCGGAGATGACCGGGTAATCCAGCGCCTTGCAAGCGGCGGCCATGCCTTCGATGCAGCCGGCGAACTGGCCCATGATCTCGGGCCGCTGCGGGTTGCCGAAATTCATGTTGTCGGTGATGGCGAGCGGCTTTGCGCCCGATGCGGTGATGTTGCGCCAAGTCTCCGCCACCGCCTGCGCGCCGCCCTGATAGGGATCGGCATAGCAATAGCGCGGCGTGCAATCGCTGGTGATGGCGAGGCCTTTCGACTTGCCTGGCAGGGAGACGATGGCGGCGTCGCCGCCCGGGCGCTGCACGGTGCGGCCCATGACCAGGTGATCGTATTGTTCCCAGACCCAGCGGCGGCTGGAGAGATCGGCCGAGCCGATCAGCTGCAGCAGCACCGCCGGAATATCCGCCGGCACCGGCAGGCTGGACGCCGCAATCTCCGGCTGCTTCGGGGTCGGCACCCAGGGACGCTCATAGACCGGCGCCTTCTCGACCAGCGGCGAGACCGGCATATCCGCCTCGACCTTGCCGTTCTTCTTCAAGACCAGATGGCCGGTATCGGTGAGGACGCCGATCTCGGCGAAATCCAGTTCCCACTTCTCGAAGATCTTGCGCGCCGTCTCCATGGCACTCGGCTTCAAGACCATGAGCATGCGCTCCTGGCTTTCCGAGAGCATGATCTCGTAAGCGGTCATGCCGGTCTCGCGCACCGGCACCTTGTCGAGATCGAGCTCGATGCCAAGCCCGCCCTTGTCGGACATCTCCACCGAAGACGAGGTCAGGCCCGCCGCGCCCATGTCCTGGATGGCGACGATGGCATCGGTCGCCATCAGTTCGAGGCAGGCTTCCAGCAGCAGCTTCTCGGTGAAGGGATCGCCGACCTGCACGGTCGGGCGCTTCTCTTCCGAGTCATCGGTGAATTCGGCCGAGGCCATGGTAGCGCCGTGGATGCCGTCGCGGCCGGTCTTGGCGCCGACATAGATGACGGGATTGCCGACACCGGCAGCCGCCGAATAGAAGATCTTGTCGGCGTCAGCAAGGCCCACGGTCATGGCATTGACCAGGATGTTGCCGTTATAGCTGGCGTGGAAATTGACCTCGCCCGCCACGGTCGGCACACCCATGCAATTACCGTAACCGCCGATACCTGCAACGACGCCAGCGATCAGATGCCGGGTCTTCGGATCTTCCGGCTCGCCGAAGCGGAGCGCATTCACATTGGCAATCGGCCTGGCGCCCATGGTGAAGACATCGCGCATGATGCCGCCGACACCGGTCGCAGCTCCCTGATAGGGTTCGATGAAGCTCGGATGGTTGTGGCTTTCCATCTTGAAGATGGCGGCCTCGCCATCGCCGATATCGATGACACCGGCATTCTCACCCGGGCCTTGGATGACCCAAGGCGCCTTGGTCGGCAGCTTCTTCAGCCAGACGCGGGAGGACTTGTAGGAGCAGTGCTCCGACCACATCACCGAGAAGATGCCGAGCTCGGTCATCGAGGGCTCGCGGCCCATGATCTCCAGGACCAGCTTGTATTCGTCCGGCGTCAGCCCGTGTTCAGCGACGACTTCCGGGGTAATCTTATTGGCACTCACGACAGCGCCTCCACCATGCCTTGGAACAGCGCGAAGCCATCGGTCGAGCCCTGCAGGGGATCGATGGCGTTTTCCGGATGCGGCATCATGCCCAGCACATTCTTCGTGCGGTTGAAAATGCCGGCGATGTTATGTAGCGAGCCGTTGGGATTGTGCTCGGCCGAGACCGTGCCATCCGGCGCGCAATAGCGGAACGCCACCTGGTCATTGGCTTCGATCTCGGCGAGGCCCTTCTCATCGACAAAATAATTGCCGTCGTGATGCGCCACCGGCACGCTCAGCACCTGATCCTTGGTATAGCGCTGGGTGAACATGTTCTGGGTCGTCGCGACCTTCAGGTTGACATTGCGGCAGACGAATTTCAGATGCGAGTTACGCAGCAGCACACCTGGCAGCATGCCGGCTTCGGTGATGATCTGGAAGCCGTTGCAGATGCCGATGACGGCCATGCCCTTCTCGGCCCGCGCCTTCACTTCGCGCAAAACCGGCGAATGGGCGGCGATGGCGCCGGTGCGAAGATAGTCGCCATAGGAGAACCCGCCGGGCACCAGGACGAGATCGACCTTCGGCAGTTCGGTGTCGCGGTGCCAGACCATGATGGGTTCGGCGCCGATGGCTTTGGCGAGTGCGGTTTTGGCGTCCTGCTCCCGGTTGGACCCGGGGAAGACGATGATGGCAGCTTTCATGGCGTCACCCCGTCAGTCGACGAGATCGATGGTGTAGTTCTCGATCACCGTATTGGCCAGCAGCTTGGCGCACATCTGGTCGACGGCGGCTTTCGCCTTGGCCTTATCGGTTTCGCCGAGATCGAGTTCGATATACTTGCCCTGGCGCACATCCTTGACGCCGTCGAAGCCCAGGGTCCCCAGGGCATGGGCGATGGCCCGACCCTGCGGATCGAGAACACCGTTTTTCAGGGTAACATGCACGCGGGCCTTCATCTCAGCTCAATCCTCTCTCGATCCGATGTGATATACGTTGTCAGTCAGTCATTGCATCGTGGAGGGGCCCTTCATATCGCGGGGCCCTCCTTCCGGCAGAATGCCGAGACGGCGTGCCACTTCCTGATAGGCTTCCTCGACATTGCCGAGGTCGCGACGGAAGCGGTCCTTGTCCAGCTTCTCGTTGGTCTTGATGTCCCAGAGGCGGCAATTATCCGGGCTGATCTCGTCGGCCAGCACGATGCGCATTTCCTCATTCTCATAGAGCCGGCCGAATTCCAGCTTGAAATCGACCAGACGCAGGCCGACGCCGAGCAGCAGGCCGGTGAGGAAATCATTGATGCGCAGCGCCAGCGCCAGAATCTCGTCGATGTCCTGCGGCTGGGCCCAGCCGAAAGCGGTGATATGCTCTTCCGACACCATCGGATCGCCCAGTTCGTCGGACTTGTAATAATATTCGATGATCGAGCGCGGTAGCTGCGTGCCTTCGACGATGCCGAAGCGCTTGGCCAGCGAACCGGCGGCAACATTGCGCACCACCACTTCCAGCGGAATGATCTCGACCTCGCGCACCAGCTGTTCGCGCATGTTGAGGCGGCGGACGAAATGGGTCGGGATGCCAATCTCGCCGAGCTTGACCATCAGGTATTCGGAGATGCGGTTGTTGAGGACACCCTTGCCGGTGATCGTGCCCTTCTTCTGATTGTTGAAGGCCGTGGCGTCGTCCTTGAAATACTGCACGAGCGTGCCGGGCTCAGGCCCTTCGAACAGGACCTTGGCTTTGCCTTCGTAGATGCGTCGACGGCGGCTCATCCAGGTTCTCCCAAATCACGTCGGCGCGGGTCCAGTCTCAACCGCTTTTGGGGTTATCGCTGAAAGCGCCCTGGCCGGCCGAGACTCCGCGCTCGAATCCGCATCCTTCTAGCAGGTGTGACCCTCTGTGACAACGATGGCTGGGTCCCACGCGGCACCGCGGCACATGAAAAAAATGCAAAGCAGATCAGCAAGTTAGCTGCAGGACTACAGGGCGCCCGGGTCGATAAAGGCACCGCCCAGCAGAAGCGCCCCGATCAGGGTGATCAGGATCGGCCCGATATAGGCCAGGACACGGCCTGCCCGGGCACTGTCGGAAACCCGGCCAAGGGTCTGACGGCGCAGGAAAATCGAGCCAAGGCCGATGGCCGACAGAGTGATCGCCATGCCGAGCGCGATCATCAGCGTCATCACCACACCCTGCCAGATCAGGGCATTGGTCAGGCAGAAGACCAGGATCAGGATGGCGCCCGAACAGGGGACAAAACCGGCAGCGACGGCCAGCAGGCTCTGGTCGCCCTTGAGGCTGATCGCATGGCTGTGGCCGTGATGGCGAAGATCGCCGTCGATATGGTCGTGAGGCGGGAGATGGCTATGCCCATGGTCATGATCGTGATGCGAAGCGAGGCCGTGATCGTGGTTGCAGGCCAGCACCGCTTTGCCGCGCCAGGTTTCCACCAGCATGGCAAGCCCGATGAGGACGATGGCGCCGTAGCTGACGAAACGCAGCCACATCATCTCGTCGACCGGCGTCGCGAAGCTGTGCGAGAGGATGACATGCAAGACCAGCACGATGCCGATCGCCGCCACCACATGGCTGATCGCCATCCAGCCTGCCATGGCAATGCCGCGGCCCCAACTGGCATGGTGGCCGAGGAAATAGCCGGCGATCACCGTCTTGCCATGGCCCGGCCCCAGGACATGGAAAACGCCGTAGAGAAAGGCGATCAGCAGGCCACCCCAGAGCGCCGTGCCGTCCTCGCCCCGCTTGATGGCGGCCAGCTGCGTATTGATGATGCGGTTGACGAAACGCTGCTGGGTCAGCAGCCAGCTGCCCAGGCGATGCAACGGGCCGGGCGCAGCCGAAGGCTCGCCCGGTGCCGTTTCGGGCGCCGCCTCTTCAGCGCCGCTGGCGGCGGTCCCGGGCGCGGCCGGCGTGCCAAAAGGCGATGCCGTGGCTGCGGAAGTGGCCGTGCCGCCCCCCATCAAGGGATTTGCCGCAGCGGCATCCTGCTGCGCGCGCGCAAGATGCGGCGACGCGACAGCCAGGGCGATCAGGCAGCCGAGCAAGGCCAGGATCGACGCCGGGCGATGCCGGCGCGCAGCGGCGATCCGCAATAGGCTCATTGACATGTCAGCGTGATCTCCTGCGGATTGACGTAGCCGCCGAAATAGGCGCGCGACGCGTCGTCGCGAATATGCGGCGTACAGGCGATGCCCCCCATCTGGGTGAAGCGCACCGGCTCGGCCTTGTGCAGGTCGACCTCGACATAGAATTCGTGGTCGTAGACTTCCACGGCGATGGATTGCTTCCTGGGATCGACCGGCGCCGGCAGCGCCACCAGGAAATCGAAGGTGACGATGCCTTTGGCGGCCGAAGCCTTGAAATCGCTCGGCAGAATCAGGCCGAGATCCTTCTTATCGACCCAGACATAGGTGAAATAGTGGAACGGCTTCATGTTGGGCCAGATGGTCGCGGCGATCTTCCGGCTTTCCGCCGCATCAAAATCCTTGTCGTGATTGGCATCGAAATCGCCGAGCAGTTCGTCGCTGAAAACGTCGTCGAACACCCAGGTCATGCGCAGGCCGGTGATCTTGCCGCCACCGTCAAACACGAAATCGACAGTATTATCGATGAAGACATGAGGATGCGCCAAAGCCGGCCGCAGCAGTCCCAGCGGGCACAAGAAGAGAGCCGCGATGAAGGCCAACGCCCGCATCGTCCTGAAACGCGACGAAGACAAGGGTCAGAAGCTGGACTGGGCGGTGACCGTCAGCGGGCAGCCACACAGCGGACAGACGGCAACTTCCTGAGCCGTCGCCGGATCGGCACCGGCAGCGATCTTCCGCTTCAGGAGATCACGCATCTGATTTAGCAGCGCGCTGTGATCGGCGGCAACAGGAGCGCCGCTGGCCAAGCTGACGGTGTCAAGCTTGGCGGTACAGCGCAAGGCGGCCATATCCGTCAGGGGCTTCGGCATCGGCTCCGCCGTGATGGCAAAGGCCGAACGGAGGGATAAGGGCGCCACCAGGCTACCCAAGGCGATACCCGACAGAAGATGCCGGCGCGTCAGCATAGGAATTCTCCGCGTTTCAGGTCGCACAACCCCTCACGGCCATACCTTAACCGCGACGGCCCGCCCCTGCAAGCGAAGGCACGGCAAGGTATGTGTCAGATGAGCACCTGCACCGACAGTGTCCGTGTCCGCCTTGCCGCCCCGTCGAAGATGACCTCACAGCTCGACATCTGCCCAATCGCCCTTGTCGGGATGGCCGGCGCAAAAGCGCCAGATCGGCTTGCGGTTCTGAAAGGCAACGGAGGGCAAGGCAATAAGGGAAGATGAAACCGTGCCGAAACCGGTATTGGACATGATGTTCATGGCATCGAACACCTCGCTGCCCGGTTCGCCTTCACGCGACCCCAGCAAGTCGATCCAGGCCGACCAATCGCCGCGCTCGGGTTCGGGGATGTCAACCGTCTCCCAGAGCGGCAGATAGTGCCGAATGCGCGCACTGCCCGGATCATTGCGATCCGAAGCCGTAATCATGGAGATCCCGTATGGCAGTTTCTCGGCCTCGATGCGGTTGCCAAGATTGCGCAGCCAATAGCCATCACGATTATCGATCGCAATCATATTGAAGGGGCGATAAGCGGTCGGGTCCAACTGTTGCAGCATATCGACGGCGTCGGTCGCATCAGCAAAATCCAGCGCATCGAGCACCAATTCGCCCCGGCTGCGCTTGCCGTCCTGCGGTCCCAAGCTGTTTCGGCGATTGAGCATGCCGACCACCAGGCCGGCCTCATTGATGCCGAGCCAGGACCCGCCGGCCAGGTTATCCTTGCCGGCAACCACGTCGGGACGATCGGGCCAGTGCCGCGCCGGCGGCGACCAGGGCCGATCGATCATCTCGTCGCGATTGGCGGCGATCAGAACCGGCCAATCATGTTCCGGCCGCAACAGAATGATAACACTGCACATGATTCACATTTCGACCCGGGACAGCCGCCATCCGGTTCCTTGCCCGAAGCAGCTGCGGGGCGGTCGCCTCACCCGTGTAACAGGTTTCTATTACACTTGACGCGGCCGAAGGGGCCAACCATTTTTACAATCTATCTGATTGCTTGGGGAAGGCCCGCATGACCACCTTCGATGACCGCGAACAAAGTTTCGAAAGCAAGTTCAGCCATGACCAGGAATTGGAATTCCGCGTCAGCGCCCGGCGAAACAAGCTGCTGGGCCTGTGGGCGGCACAACTTTTAGGCATTCATGGCGTCGATGCGGAGAATTATGCGCGGACGCTGGCGGAACTCGAAACGCACACGCCGGGTGCCGGCACCGTCATCAGCAAGGTGCTGGAAGATTTCAAGATACGCGGAATCGAGATGAGCGAGCACCGTCTGCGCCGCCATCTGGACGAGCTCGGCCAGTCGGCCCGCAGCCAGATCATGACCGAATCCTGACCGCCTCGCCGTTGTGGTCGGAATGGAAAACCGGCGATGCTGGCATCGCCGGTTTTACTTTATCCAAAAGAGTGATCGCGCTGGATAGGTAATTAGGCCCGACCTTAAACCCGGCCGAAGACGCGGGCGAAAATCGTATCGACGTGCTTGGTGTGATAGCCAAGGTCGAAACATTCCTCGAGATCACGCGCCGGAATACGCGCGGCCACCGCCTTGTCCTTCTTCAACTCGGTCAGGAAATCGGCGCCTTCGAGCCAGACCTTCATGGCATTGCGCTGTACCGCCTGATACGCGTCCTCGCGGCTGAGTCCCGCCTGGGTCAAAGCCAGCAACACGCGCTGCGAATGGACCAGACCGCCATAGCGGTCGAGATTCTTCTGCATGTCCTCCGGATAAACCAACAGGTTGTCGATCATGCCGGCGAGGCGCATCAGGGCAAAATCCAGGGCGATGGTGGCGTCGGGACCGAAGACGCGCTCGACCGAGGAATGCGAGATGTCGCGTTCATGCCACAGGGTCACGTTCTCCAGGGCCGGCGTCACAGCCGCGCGGACGACGCGGGCAAGGCCGGTCAGATTCTCCGACAGGACCGGGTTGCGCTTATGCGGCATGGCGGAGGAGCCCTTCTGCCCCGGCGAGAAATACTCTTCAGCCTCACGCACTTCCGAACGCTGCAAATGGCGCACTTCCGTCGCCAGGTTCTCGATCGAGCTGGCGATGATGCCCAGCACTGCAAAGAACATGGCATGGCGGTCGCGCGGAATGACCTGGGTCGAGACCGGCTCCACCTTGAGGCCAAGCTTGGCCGCCACATGTTCCTCGACGCGCGGATCGATATTGGCGAAGGTGCCGACGGCACCGGAAATGGCGCAGGTGGCGATCTCGTCGCGCGCCGCCAGCAGGCGCTGCTTGGCGCGGTCGAAGGCGGCGTAGTGACCGGCGAGCTTGAGGCCGAATGTCGTCGGCTCGGCATGGATGCCATGGCTGCGGCCCATGGTGGGCGTGAACTTGTGCTCAAAGGCGCGCTTCTTGAGGGCGGCCAGCACCTGGTCAAGATCGGCGAGCAGCAGATCGGCCGCCTGCTTCATCTGCACGGCAAGGCAGGTATCGAGCACATCCGAGGAAGTCATGCCCTGATGCACGAAGCGGGCGGAGGGGCCGACATATTCGGCCAGGTTGGTGAGGAAGGCGATGACGTCGTGCTTGGTCTCGCGCTCGATCTCGTCGATGCGGGCGATTTCCCATTTGCCCTTGGCCCAGACTTCCGCCGCCGCTTCCTTGGGGATGACGCCCAGCGCCGCCTGAGCATCGCAGGCATGCGCCTCGATCTCGAACCAGATACGGAAGCGGTTTTCCGGCTCCCAGATTCGGGTCATTTCCGGGCGGGAATAGCGCGGGATCATCTGTTACCTCTCGACGGTCATAAGCGGCGCTCCAGCGCCTGATAAGTGGCGCTAAAGCAACGGCAAATGGCGGGCAAGTCAACAGATTTCAGGCATCCGGCACCGCGACTCGCCATCGCGAGCCATGCCAGCGCATTTCCCAGCCCAACCGGTCGTCATGCTTGGCTGAGCACATGCATTTCGGTCAAACCCGGCAGGACCTCTGCGGGGTTGAAGGGCGTGAAAAAGCCGCTGCCGAGCGGCCCGTGATGGGGGACGGCACCGGCCGCGGTGTGAAAGGTGGCAAGGTCATCGGCCGCCGCGGCCAGAAGGTCATCCAGCGACAGGGCCGGGCCATGGCCACCGAGCACCGCAGTACCGGACGCCGTTTCCGGCATCGCCGCGATCACAGCCGGTTCGGCCGCGTGATGCTCTGCCGGCAACACCAGAGCGGAAGTATCCAGCCCCGCGAGTTGCAGGTAGGGAGAATGGCCGTGTTCCGTAGCCGTTTCGGAGCTGAGCGCGAAGAGACCGGCGAGGGAATCGCCCGGTCCTGAAATCTGCTCCAATGCTGCCAGGCGGGGCACCGCGTTGTGCTCGCCCTCAGCACTGGAAAGCGCGCTGAGATCGAAGAGATCACCGCCGTCGGCCAGCAGCCCCAGGCCGAGCTGGTCGGCAGCGAAAAGATCAATAGTGGGCGCGTATTCGGTCATCCCCAAACCCTCGCAACGTGTCGGGCGTCCATCAATTCCGCGCCCTGATTGTGAGGATTTTGCTCAAATGCAACTTAATTAAGGATTAAATTTTCAGCTCTTTTTCGTTTGGAATCAGAAAGTTATCGTTAATAAAAACTTAACTGCGCCGACTCATTCAAGCTGCGGCCAATGCCTGCAGGCGGCGGTGGCGATATTGCTGCCATTCCGAATATAGGATGCCGATGATGACCAGGGCCGCCCCCAGCACCTGTTGCAAAGTGGGGATCGTGCCCATGACGGCGAGGATGCCGAGGGCCACGATCGGCACCAGATTGAGATACATGGTGGCGACCACCACGCCGACATGCCGAACGCCGTAATTCCACAGCAGCACGCAGAGCACGATCGACGCGAAGGTCAGCCAGCAGAGCAGGACGACATGCCAGGCATCGGGCGGCGGTGGCGGCGGCATCTGTGCCCAGCCGATCCGGCTCGCCACCACATAGACGCCCAGCAGCATCGGCACGCCGCCGCCGATCGTGCTGGCGGAAATCCGCAATTGCGACCAGCCCTGCAGCCAGCGTTGCGCGGTGATCGAATACCAGGTCCAGCAGCAGGCCGCCGCCAGGATCAGGATCTCGCCGCCACGAATGACGAAGATGGAGCTGGCGGCATCGAGCTTGGAGAGATCGACGGTGGCGAGGCCGCAGCCGATGACGGCCAGAACGATGGCGGGGATCATGCGGCGATTGATCGGTTCGCGGAAGGTAACCCAGGCGACGATGGCGGCGATCACCGGATTGGCGGCCGAGAGCACCGCGGCGACGATCGGATTGGCATGGGCGACGCCGACCGTATAGAGCGGCGCAAAAAGGCCAAGCCCGACGGTGCCGAGCAAAGCCGGCTTCCACCAGGAGATGGCGGGCAGCCCGGCTTTCTTGCGTTCCTGCCACCACAGCATCAGCAGCAGAACCGGCGCGCCGGCGCAGTAGCGCAATGATCCGAGGAAAAACGGATCCCAGACCCGCGCCAGATAGCCAATGATGGGAACCACGGTGCCCCAGGTCGTCGCCACCACCAGGAGGCCAAGATTGGCACCCCATTTACCCATCATGCTGTCTCACCCCTGAATTCACGTCGCGAGCATGGCGCGGTGCTCCGCGCCCGGTCAAACTGCGAAACCGCATGACGGTCATGCCGACATCGGAAACGGCTATCGGCGTGAAGGTCAAAACAAAAGGGCCGGCGAAACCGCCGGCCCTTCCGTTGCACTGAGACTGAGATCAGCGCGAATAGAATTCGGTGACCAGATGCGGTTCCATGGTGACCGGGTACGGCACGTCGGCGAGGGCCGGGACGCGCACGAACTTGGCGGACATCTTCTTGTGGTCGGCTTCGATATATTCCGGCACGTCGCGCTCACCCGACTGCACGGCGCCCAGCACCATGGCGAGTTCGCGGGCCTTGTCGCGCACCTCGACGACATCGCCTTCCTTCAGCTGATAGGAGCCGATATTGACGCGCTTGCCGTTGACCTTGATGTGGCCGTGATTGACGAACTGGCGGGCGGCGAAGACGGTCGGCACGAACTTGGCGCGATAGACCACCGTCTCCAGACGGCGCTCCAGCAAACCGATCAAGTTCTCCGAGGTATCGCCCTTGCGGCGGACGGCTTCGGCATAGAGCTTGCGGAACTGGCGCTCGCCGATCGAGCCGTAATAGCCCTTCAGGCGCTGCTTCGCCATCAACTGGATGCCGAAATCGGTCGGCTTCTTGCGACGCTGGCCATGCTGGCCCGGGCCATATTCGCGGTTGTTCAGCGGGCTCTTCGGGCGGCCCCACAGATTGACGCCGAGACGGCGGTCAATCTTGTGCTTGGCTTCAATACGCTTACTCATAACTATCCTTTCTCGCGCGAGGCGATGTTGTTGATGTCCCGGCTGTCCGACCCGGTGAGATCCGGCGGCTGGGCAGCAGCGACGACGCGCTGCCCGGCACGAGAGCGGGCGGACTATAGCCAGCGAGAACGGGAAGTCAAGGCAAGGAAGCCAGGAAAACTGGCCCTTTTCGGCCCGAAAAGCGAGGGCTCCGCCGGAAATAAGAAAGGCGTGTCACCTTATTTCACAGTAAAATTTAGTGAATACGTCGCCGAAGCGCTGCCTTTGGCCAGGATATAGGGCTCGATCGCCTCCAGCACCGCGCCGCCGTCGAATTTTCCTTCCACCGGCAAATGCCCGACAGACAGAGCAAAGACGGTCAGGGTGTAATGATGCAGCCGCTGGTCGTTCCAGGGCGGGCACGGCCCGTCATAGCCGGCATAGTCGCCCGCCATGTCGAGATTGCTGGCCATGAAGGGGCCGTAGTCATTGAGTCCGCGGCGGCCATGATCCGTGGCGATCTGCGGTTTACCCTTGGGCGTCAATCGGTCGCCTTCGACACCGGCTTGCAACGAAGTCACCTTGACCGGGATGTCGACCAGCACCCAATGCGTGATGGTCCGGCGCGGCGCCTCGACCGCGATGACCTTGCCCTCCTGATTGGCGGTGGAGAAATCCACCGGCACATCGGCGTCCTGCAATAAGAGGGCAAAGCTGCGTGTGCCATAGGGACCGCGCGACCAGCGGACCGCAGGGCTGATATCGGCTCCCGCGGCAACATGCCCTTCGACGGCTGGCCGGCAGAACGCCTGGGCATCGGCGAAACGCCCCTGCGGGTCGAGGCCGTCGATATGGACCGACAGAGGCTTGACCCCGCCTTCCGCCCTGGCGCCGGTCATCGCACCCGCCATTACAGTCGCCATCGTCAGCCAGGCAGCAGCAGCGCTTTTTGTCGTCCGCATCATGTGTCGCTCCTTCGTATGAACCGCCTGCGCATCCTGCCGGCAATGTCCCGAGGCTTCCCGTCCAAAGCGATCAAGCGGTGGCCCGAACCGATCATTCGACGCTGGTGGCAAGAGCTGTTCGGCCCTAGGCTGCTGTCTGAAGGGAGAGATCGTCATGGCTGCGACATTGAAAGCCGTTCCAATCACTCGGCCGGCCCGTCGACCAGGTCCGATGCCAAGCCTGCAGGGGGAATTGCGTGCGCGCCTGAAAGCCGTGCTGGCAGAGAGTTTCGATCGCTTTGTCCCCGCCCGGCTCGACGACACCTTCCAAACGATCACCAGCCTGACCAGCCTGATCACGCGCCATCGCGAGCATCTTGCCAAATTGCGCCTGAGGCAGGCTGTGATCGGCGTCATCCTGGACGGTCGCAAGGAACTGCATGTCGCCGGCCGCACCTGGTTGTTGCAGCCGGGCGACTGTTTCCTGTTGCCGGCGGGAATCGAGCTCGACGTCGTCAATGAACCCGATGACGGCAGCGGCTGTTACCGGGCCATCGTCCTCAACCTGCCGCCAGCCTTGATCCTGCGCGCCGCTGCGGCCTATCCCGATGCCATCGGCACAGCCAAGCCTACCGCCATTGCCGCAGCGCCGCTGCTTGCGTTGACACCGGCGGCAATCGACAGTCTGACGCATGCGGTGCAGGAGATCGCGGCACGCGTGCCGGCGGACGAAACGCCGTTGGCACGTCGTCTGGTCGAACACCGCGTGATCGAGGTCATGCTGCACTTCGCCGACCGCATCCTGCTCGGCCAGGCCGCCTTGCCCGGTATCGTCGATCGCGCACGGCTGCATCTCTATGGCGAACCGGCACGCGCCTGGTCGGCCGCACAGCTCGCCATCGTCCTCAACATGAGCGAGGCGACCTTGCGACGCCAGTTGCGCATGGCCGGATCAGGCTTCAAAGCCTTGCTGGACGAAGCCCGCATGGATCTTGCCCGGCGCCTGCTGCCGGACCGCTCGCTGTCGATCGACGATATCGCCCTGAGCTGCGGCTATGCGGCGCGCGCGAAATTCGACCAGCGCTTCAAGAAACTGACAGGCCAAACGCCGCAGAGCTTCCGGCGGGATCTGGTCTGAAACAAAAATGGCTGACGAAATGTCAGCCATTTTTGTTTCCTCAGATGCCGGCAGACCTCCGTCTGCCTTGGCTCTGCGCCACTTGGCGCGCGGCCGCAGTCGCGACCGAAAGAGATCAATCCGGCAAAATCACGCGGCCTTGCTCGGGTTCTTGCCGAGGATGATCATGCCCAAGACGTCGTCCTGGCTGACATCGGCGACATTCTCGGTGCCGACCAGTTTGCCGTTCTTCATGACGGTGACGCGGTCGGCCACTTCGAAGACGTCGTGCATGTCGTGACTGATGAGGAAGATGCCGATGCCCTCCTGCTTCAGGGCGAGGATCGTGTCCATCACCATGCGGGTCTCGGCCGGACCCAGCGCCGCGCAGGGTTCGTCCATGATCAGGATGCGGGCGTTGAAATAGAGGGCGCGAGCGATCGCCACGGTCTGGCGCTGGCCGCCCGACATCGACCGCACCGGCTTCAGGATCTCTTTGAAGTTGGGATTGAGGCGCTGGATGATCTTGCGCGCCTCGTGCTCCATGCGGTGGGAATCCAGCGTGCCGATCGGCGTCATCAATTCGCGGCCGAGGAAGAGATTGC
>Ga0255336_100691_pt1 | contig 41864 bp, 43 predicted proteins | sample MeOH1_35cm_T3_17_FD_189102 | JGI IMG/M metagenome (GOLD analysis project Ga0255336, IMG submission 189102) | Sandy soil microbial communities from University of British Columbia, Vancouver, Canada - MeOH1_35cm_T3_179 | ecosystem: Engineered > Artificial ecosystem > Sand microcosm > Unclassified ...
CCGAGGGAGGGAGGGAGTGATTGAGGGTCTGAGGGTGAGTGACTGAGGGAGGGAGTGGGTGCCCGAGGGAGGGAGGGAGTGACTGAGGGTCTGAGGGTGAGTGACTGAGGGAGTGAGTGAGTGAAGTAGTGAAGGAGGGAGTGATGGAAAGGGATGAGAAAAGAAATTGTTCTTCTCTGTCACGAAGAAGAATTTTATAGACAAGATCCTGCCAAGATATTGAGGACCTTGAGGAACATTCAGAACAGAAAAATGGAGGCTGGAGCCTTGGCAGATAGACTGCGATGGTTACCACAGCGATGCGTTACCACAGGGCGGTGTTTCAGGAAGAGGGGCAGAATGTCAAGTTCATATACTCATCCCATGTCTTGAGGGTTTCGGGGAAGACAACTGTAAAGTATGGTATACAAGTGGCCAGATTGTTTATTGCTTGCTTCTAGCTAACCGACTGACAGCAAAATTCTCTTCAATTCCGCACATTAGTTGCATATGGACCGCGAGACCTGCAACCCAGGAGCCGAATTCTCACAACTCAACTACTTTTCCAACGGCCAACCTTCTCCTTCGATACCCGCAATCCACGATCTAAGCTGTGGTCAAAAAGCAAGCACGCACCGTGCTCAAGCGGAAAAATCAACTGCCAATTCTGAACAACCTTGTATTTTCACCTGACCCTTAACCGGACCAGACCAGAACTGACTTCCTTATAGAGCGCTCGTGGCGAGGACGACCGCAAAAGTACCGACGCTGATCATCTCTCCAGACTTGCCAGGTGCGAGCAAGTCATGCAAAGAGAGTGGCGATGCCAGCTTCTGTGTGTGGGGAACACAAGGAGGAAGATCACGCGTTTGCCTTGCTTCTGACACTCCTCTATCGACTGCAAATGAAAGGCAGCTTATGCAGTGGCAGGTCTCTATCAATTCGGTGGATACGGGCCGAGTCTCCCTTCGCGACCGATGGCCTGGCTGTGAAAGAGAGAAGCAGACATACCCTCAGAGCCCGTATAGCGTCTTCCTTGATGATCTATGCGAGATTACCCACAGCCGGAGACACTAGGCACCGAATTGTGCTCCTCTTTTTCACCCACACCTCCTCCGTCCACAGTACAGCCAGGCTGAGGCCGCGGAAGCGACGGGTATGAGAAAGTTAAGCCAGGAGCCATGGATATTGGTCTACTGGAGGACAAGGCTGAGGAGGCAAAAGCATAGAGGTGACCAAGAGTATGGTGATGAACAACTATGGTGGTGACCAAAAGCGTCTGGCTGCGCTCATCCCATTTTTACAAAGGCTCCTATGCCTGGAAGACGAATATTCGACGTGGGTGCAGGTAGCCCCTCCATTCACATACAAATTGGTACTGGAGCAAGGTACCTTTTCCGCCGAGAAACAGGTCTTGGTATGGGCTAGCCGACTGTTTTCCCCTTTTCCAGCACGCCTCATCCAGCCTGCATAGCCTGCATAGGGGCTGTGCCCCTGCCAAGATATCACGTGAATGACATGCCCTAGCTCAGTACCGCCCATTGTTTTGGCAGGAAAGGTACCTGGAATTCAGTACAAATTTGTAAAGAGAGGGACCTGTCCTGCACCGATTCCTGTACAGGTGTCTGGACGTCTCCAGTGACACGCCCTTGCCGCAATGGCAACTCTTCGTTACGATCACAAGCAGGAAGGTGTCTCATCCTACGATTCGTCTCCATGCCAATCTTGCCTCTCCTCAAGCCGAGCCTCCTAATAGATAGGGCTTCGCTATACAGTGTCTGAGATCTTCTTTGTCCCATCCTTACAATCTGCCCTTCTCTTGACCTCTACCATGGCGCTTCCCACCTCGAAGAAAGACGTCACCGAATCACTGCCTTGAGCGCCTGAATGCCCGGCGTGGTGCCTATGTCAGCGATCGCCAACGACGACACGGAACTGTCACATGGACCTTCAAATGTAATATGACTGCGAACAGGCGCGGCCTTGACGATAGAGTCATTTGTGATGATGGAGGTCTGATTTCCCACACTGCAAGCGGAATACTTTTGTGAAGATGGTCGAGTATTCGAGGCAGTTACACCATGTTCAGCCGATACAAATCCGCGGTAGGCGCGAATTCAGGCTTCAAAGATCAAGACGATGGACGCTTACATCAATGCCGATGAGATACCTCTCTTGACATACAAATTTGTGCTGGATTCTGGGTACAAAAGAATGGGGCGGTCCCGAGTCACCCCCTACTGCTAGACAGCCAACATTGTAAAAGACCAACTGCGGCTTGTGCCAGACAGAGCTAAAATAATGACCTTTAGGCCCCCAAACCTAAATTCTCTGTTCAAGGGTGCCATGGGTGGCAGAAGCTAATGTGACAGCGAAAGAGGGTTCGCGGGCTGCCCGGGACTGCTGAACACTGCGGTGTCGTTTTGAGAGCTTTGATCGGTCAATATCATATTCTTTTGCAATCTGAGCATAGTCAAGACATTCTCCAGGCTTCAGAGATTCCATCGCAGCAAGAGCTGCCCCAATATCCCCCATATTGATGGAGTTGCTTGATGTTGAAATTTGTGGTGTTTTGGAAATATCGTGCGTCAGGTGGGACCGTGCGTCACGTGGTGATAGACAGTAGTCCCTCTATAAACAACTTCAAATCTTTGCTGTGGCCGGAAGAATTGCGTAGGCACGCTCACTGTGGATATTGACGATCAGGACTAATGCCACCAGTCCGAGAATACCTGGTGTAGGGACAAGAGGCTGGACTGTGGCGGATGGACCAATCCTGCAGGCGGTGAAAGATTAGTCCCTGGCCTCCGGAAATTCTGCCACCAGTTTTCTGGACAAGAACTGTACTTGGATCTACCAGTTCGGTCGCACAACTCAAGCGCTTCTGAAAAGATGTTGTTACCTTTGAATTAATATTTGCCACCACATCATTCCTGAAAATGTCTCGCGGCGGCAGAGGCGGTGGTCGCGGCGGCGGCCGTCGAGGACCTGATCTCTCGTGGGACGATGAAGAAGTGCCATCAACGCCCACACCCAACAAGCCAGAAGAGCTCTTTCCAGTACCACATCCGCCCTTCCTCCCATCGCGTCGCTGAGGAGTGCATGAAGCTAACGTCGAATAACAGTATATCCACCTTCCCATCCCGAAGCCTCTGTCGCAGACCGAGCTTGGTTCCGTCCAACGCTACCTCCGCTTCCGTGAGCAGACCCGCAACGGACCCTTGTATGCCGTCCTCGATTCAAGCAGCTTCACAGACAACAAGGGCAAGGTTGACAAGCGCGCGGCGTTCGACCCGTTCACCGACCAGGAGAAGTACTCGGCCAAATACCACAAGAGGAAGCGCACGGTGCCGGAGCTGAGGGGGCGAAATTACGGTAGGGACGGATATGACCTCGCTTGTCTTCATCTGGATTGGGTGATTGTTCTAAGAGCACATTTCGCAGCACTGAAATACTTTCCCCACGAGCTCTGGTCGACACTGGACCCCAAGCGGGAACATCCTCTATGGAAGACAGTCGAACCCGAATCAGGAACTACGGCGCGGCTGCGGAAGCGTAAACGCGCGCTGCTCCTCGAAGACGAAGATGATGTGCCAGAGAGTCAGACAGCAGTGGCAGGAGCCGCAGCAGCATCCGGCCTGGCAGCGTCTCAATCCGATAACGACTCCGACTCGGACGCGCTGGTCACGAGCGGGCGGCGCAAGCAGCGCGACCTGACCAGACCCCGCCGCGGCAATCCGACCACAAACGCCGCGAAGCAGAAACAAGGTCTCGACGCCGAGGATGACTACCCGGACGTCGAGCCGAACGAGAATGACGACGACGGGGCAGGGGGAGGTGACGATGAGCCCGTGGATTCTGAATTCTCCGAGTCCGACGACGGTGATGGAGATGATTACAATGCGGAAAACTACTTTGATCCTGGCGAGGGAGACGACGACGATGGTGGGGGGGGAGGAGGAGGGGATGATGACGGGGGTTACTACTGAAATGACTGACTCACGAACCGATTGACGGTCCAAAGCAATGCTGCTGGTGACTTTACTGGACGCCGTCTACCACCATGCTGTTGCACGGATGAACGGGACTCCACATTCCAAGATATAAATATCTCGTTCTTGTGGGTCGCTTTCACGCACGTGGCAGAATGCACGCAGGAACGGAGCAAGGTCGGCGCTTGATCTCTTTCTCGCTGAGACGTGGCCGCGCGAATTCAGACCTCTGTCCGAGACAACATCCGATCAGAGATGCCTGTGAGCGGTTATCTTGTTGAGACGAGCCGAGTTTTTGGCGACGACTTAGGAGGTCACCAGAAGAGCAGCAACAGGATCACGTCGACTCTCCGACTCGGCCCAGCTCGCCGCACGTTGCAAACCGGCTGAGGATTGGAAAGAAGGGAAGGGGCCCTCTCTTCCGCAGACAGACCGTCGCCGCGGCTAAGATCCAGCCAGGCTACCATAGCAGCGCATTGCCGACCTGTTTACAGGCTCTCCAAACAGTGCAGGACCGAGAATATCTATATCAAGAGCGTGGGCCAGCTCTCAGCCGAGGAGATAGATTTATCACAGATCGAAGACCTGGAGGAGGGGTATGAGGAAACGATTGTCATTAGGATAGCAGCCGGCCAACGGCGCTGCAGGCGTGCAATGAGCCTGGACACAATTCGAGGACATATTCTAGCTAATCAACACCAACAATCGCCTATAGAAACATCTGTAGAGTCGTATTGTCTGGGCCTGGGCCATCCTCCTCAGATGCTCTCACTACCGTTTGTCGACAGGATATTGCTTCTCGGGCCGTCCTTCTCTCCTTCGGCTTCCGCACGGCGCCTGCATGTTCAAGCTCTTGCACCGAACCGTCGGGGAAGAAGCGGGTGCTGAGATCAAACGTCGGTAACGGACACGGCACTCCTGTGGAAGCACAGGCCCTGACGATGGCCAAATACCCGTCATGGTCAGTCTAGTTGTCTCTTCCCACTCCATCGCGGCCCATCTCACCATCCCATGACTGAGGTCACAATACCGAACCCACCACCTAACAATAGACACCGAATCCTTAGCATGACACAACGTCAGAGAGCATCCATCTCACAGCCACTTACATGACGATATCGTACATGCTTTGGCCTGAAGTGTACGCTTTCGACGTGGCACCGTTGTTGCCATAGGCACTGACCAGATCGTGTGCCGGAAGCTGGAAGAACGTCGGTATGGGAACTCAAAAGGAGGGGAATGACATAGTGTTTCCAAGAAATTCACATATGCCAGCGACATTCATGGCGATGCCACAGAGGAAATAGAAACTTCCACTCACTCCCGTCAAGGCTGCGCGGGGTGTTTAGCAAGATAGACATATGTGAGGCAGCGACATACAGGTGGAGTCGGCTCCTCGAAATTGGCAGATACACAGCATGACAGTAGTGAAGGGAATCAAGAAACCACACACCCAAGCAGGGTCGGATTGCCTGGCCGAAACGGTCAGATCAGTTGAAGGTCTCCGCGCGGAGGTGTCTGTTGAAAAAACAGCTTCGTACTGCTCCGGACTCAGCTGCAATGTGACTTGCTGGGAGAGTGCGTTCTCGTTCGACATGATGGGCGACACCTTCTCGCCGTCGTTGTTGGCCATGCTGGGAATGAGATGTAAGGAAGTCAGGGTTGGGAAGATGTGACTTCAGGAAATGCGGTAAATAAACAGCATACCCCCCAAAGCTCCTCCACAATTCTTATATCCACGCACGCGAGGAACCTTCATATGAGGAGGGACTCGAACTTGAACCGCCCTGCCGCACACCTGCATATTGCATATTTTCACAACAACTGCCACGACCATTCTCATACCCGGCCTCGGCGGAGCCCCGCGGGCCTCCGTGCATGTGCAACGCGTCGTCTGCTCCCGGTGGTCATAAACAGTTAGCCAGAGGGTTGAGACGGTGATTGGAGGACAAAAAGAACCATCGGTATCCGAATTCTTGCGTCGATAGCTAAGACTGGTGTGCGATCGCCGGTCACATCTCATGTGGTGGTATTGTCAGCCACGACCCTCGATCCGGGAAGAGCAGCGACAGGGCTTTTCTCCACGTTCTCCAGCTTTTCTCCAAAGTTGGCCTTGACGGTTTGGCGGCGTACGACGCCAACGAGGGCAGATGAGACGTTGCCCTGGGTCTTTCTGCGCCTCGGAGGTTCCATCACCGTCTCCTGGCCGGCGTCACTTGTTTGACAGCCTCTATTTTGCAGAGAGATATCGAAGCCCGACTTGATGGTTCACGCTCCGGTAAGCCGACCGTACTCCTCCTGCGGAGACGATCATGATCACAACATTGTGGCAGGCACTGGTCAGCCTCACTGGTGCGATCCCTCACGGCCGCAGTCAGGGCGACACAAGCTGGGCGAGAGAGATGCCTTCTTCCGCAGATTGTGAAAATCAGGAGTCAACTGTCCTCTCTGTATTCATGGAATCTAGAGATCTTTCTGTACACACAATTTATGAGCGAGATACAACAGGCTGAAACACTGTTCTCTCGGCAGCCAATCACAGCGCTGGACGGCCATCACTTCACCAGTTGAGCTTCGTGAAGGGGCACGTTCCTCGGTCTCGTTATTTGCCAACTAAGAACTAATGACGTGTAGCGTCTCAGCAGAAGATGCGGTTGAAGGAATGTCAGAAGCAGGGCCAAACAGGCCGAGGTCTGTCTTTCAAGACCCCCAATAACGGAACACGCCAACACCGGAACACCTCACTCAGCCAGCCATCTCATCCACCATCACTTCCTTCAACCAACTCACCCACATAGCTTGACTCGAAGATCACCACCGACCGCTTCCTTCGACCCGTCATCATCTTTGCTGGCCAGAACCTGTGGAAGCCTAAGATTTGGCGGCAGACAAGCTCCGCCTCGATGATATCCGATTCGGATCCAACAGATATTCCAGCTTATAGGTATTATCGGCGGCCCTCTTTGGAATACGCATCGTGTCCTAAAGATAAGAGGTAAGAGCTACCGGTCAGCAGTAAAGAGAGGCCATTGCAATCTTGCTGTACATCTTTCTTGAACCAGCTGAGTTGGAGAGCATTCCGCAACAAAGCCGGCCAGTTTAGTGAAGGGGTACGTTCCTCGGTCTCGTTATTTACCAACTAAGAATTAATGACATGCAGTGTCTCAGCAGAAGATGCCGCTGAAGGAATATCAGAAGCAGGGTCGAACAGGTCGAGGTTTGTTGAATCTGTCTTTCACGATAACGCCGTTCCTCGGTCTCGTCATTTGCCAACTAAGAACTAATGACGTGCAGTGTCTCAGCAGAAGATGCCGCTGAAGGAATATCAGAAGCAGGGCCGAACAGGTCGAGGTCAGTTGAATCTGTCTTTCATGATAACGCCCTTTGGTGCTGTGTTGACGTTATAGCACAAGTGATAGCCCAGCCCCTGGTGAAATCAGCCCTGTGCTGGCTGGGGCCGATGTCAACATTAATTCTACACAACTTAAATTTGCGCAACCTAACTCGACGCAACCTAATTCTACGCCACTTGATTCTACGCCATTTAATTCCACGCCACCAGACCCCTCTCCTGCTCCTCCTACCAAGAAACACAAAATCCGACCGACAGCTCCAGAGACTGCAGAGCAGAAGGCCGAACTCGATAAACTCGTGGAGCGTTTTCATTGTACCTCCCGTATCGAGAACCTTCGTTGTCTGATCAAGCTGGTCTATTATGACCATGTCTGGCGTGAGCATGAAACCGCCAAGGCCTTTCAAGAGCTGGACAGCTACTGCGGCGGAGATGGGGACACTCTTAAGAAGGTCGAAAGAGAAAGAGCGGGGAAGTGTCCATTCGAGATGGTAAATGCCTAGTGAGAGGCAAACCGATCAATATAATAACCGACGCACGCGACCGTACATTTATTTCGACCTGGTGCAAAAGTTGTGACGAGAACCACAAGTGGAGATACCAACGCGGCTATCTCCAAGCTTGCCTGATCGGTCGTTTCGGACACCAAAACGATCTGGAGTTTGTAAGTTGGAGTGTGACCAAAGCCGTGTGCCTGTCAGCAAGCTTGAATGGAAATGCTCCCAAGGCTGCACAGTTGGAAACTGCGCCAATTTTACCACTTTGCTGCATTGGCGGAAGCCAGGATGTCCAAGAGGCGGCACGTGGATTCGTGTCAAGAGCACGGACACTTACCAAAAGAATTATGATCGCGGCGGCACGTCTGGTTCAGGGCAGTAATTAAATAGGAGACATAAGGATTATATAACATAAATCATAACCTAGTGCGCCACCTCCCACCACCTCGTCATATTAATCATCGAATAACTGCCCATGCGTCTTACAAGGTCTTCAGTTACAGGGCACTTGGTGCTGGATGATGTTGGGGCAAGAGTGGGATCGCCGACATCGGAAAAGGCCGAATTTCTTGGCGCCTCTGTCATTTATATCCTAGAATTCGGACGTCATGATTATTCGTGCAAACGGCTGGAGTATGTATGATTAGCGACGGAGTTGGCTTTGAGGAATTCTGATGCACTTACACATGCCGCCTAGAGGAAATACCTCCTCCAATGACGACGAGCGGACACGACCTCGATAGGTCTGCGATAGTCCTCTATGGGACAGAGACTGGCACCTCTCAGGATTTAGCTGAAGAGATTGGCCGTTGCCTCGAGAGGCTTTTCTTTGACAGCCAAGTCGTGGAGTTGGACACCGTATCCTACCGAAGCTTACCGTTGTTTGACATTGCCGTCTTCGTTGTCTCGACGACGGGCCAAGGGGACTTTCCGGCAAATGCACGGAAGTTCTGGACGAGTCTTCTTCGCAAAAAGCTGTCTGCGACGACACTTTCCGGAATCGACTATGCTGTTGTGGGCCTGGGCGACAGCTCATATCCCCAGTTCAACTTCGCCGCTCGGAAGTTGGACAAAAGGCTGAAGCAGTTGGGAGCCCGTCCGCTGTTGGACGCTTGTGAGGCTGATGAGCAAGGCGATGAAGGGACGGACGGCGCCTTTTTGAGTTGGCTTCCGACCTTCCGCAACACCCTTCTGGCTCGCTTTCCTCTTCCTCACGGCCTGGAACCAATCCCAAAGGAAGCCCTGCTACCGAGCAAAAGAAGACTCGCCCCGGCGCCCGCAGTGGGCCAATCGAGTCCAAACGCTCAACCGAGCCCAAACGCTCAATCGCAGTCGACAGTAACTTCCTCAGACTCGTTTTCAGTGGTGCTGGAACAGAATAAACGGGTCACTCCGCGAGAGCACTGGCAGGACGTTAGATTCCTCTCTCTCCGCACATCAAGGCCCATTGATTATATGCCCGGTGATGCTCTGGCCATTTCTCCGCGGAATATGCCTGAGGATGTGGCGACGTTGATAATGCTCATGAATTGGGAGGAGATGGCCGACGTCCCATTAATCCTTGGTTCGACAAGAAAGGCTTGCCGAGCCTCCAAAGATCTCTCACCTCCCAATCCTTTCCCACACGAGGAGATGACGGTCAGAAAGTTGCTCACCGAGTACCTCGACATCAATGCGATCCCAAGAAGATCCTTTTTCGCCGCCATAGCCCATTACACCTCCGACGCGATGCACAAAGAGCGACTCCTCGAATTCACGGATCCACAGTATCTGGATGAATACTACGACTATGCCACACGGCCTCGGCGCAGCATCTTGGAAATTCTGCAAGAGTTTGACACGGTCAAAATTCCATGGGAGGAGGCCACCAATGTGTTCCCGACGCTGCGCCCGCGACAATTTAGTATTGCCAGCGGCGGCGCTCTGAAGCACGCCGACGGCTCCACCAGGTTTGAACTGTTGGTGGCCATTGTCAAGTACCGGACCATCATTCGGCGGATTCGCGAGGGTGTCTGCACAAAGTACCTGGCCCAGCTGCCCGTGGGAACGACGCTGCAAGTTTCATTGAAGACGGAAGGCCGCTTCTCCACCGCGGCGGATCTGGCGGGCAAGAGTCACATTCTCATTGGTGCAGGCACCGGCATTGCGCCGCTCAGAGCCTTGATCCATGAGAAAGCTTGGGGACCTCCGTCGGGTGCCGACACCGTGCTCATCTTCGGATGTCGGAACGAGAAAGCAGACTATTTCTTCCACGATGAGTGGTCCCTCCTGTCGGGAACCAGCACGTCGGGAAATGGACCCTGCTTGCCGCTTCGAGTGATTACGGCATTTTCCCGGGATCAGCGAGCCAAAATGTACGTGCAGGACAGAGTCCGCGAGCATGGCGAGCTCTTATGGAGGCTTCTGCGCCATGACGAGGCGACGGTCATTGTCTGTGGAGCGTCGGGGCAGATGCCCAAAGCGGTCCGGCAGGCTCTGGTGGACGTTCTCGTCACCCGGGGGACCACGACCAGGACAGAGCGCGGCGACCGCACCGGTCGTGAGGGAACGACAGACAAGGAAGGCGAGAGCGAAGAGCACATTGAGACTGACCAGGACGCGGAGCGGTATTTGGCAAGATTGGAGAAAGTGGGGAGGTACAAGCAGGAAACTTGGTCATGAAGGATGTTATTATACGGCTGGACATGTACATCTAGAGCGGCACCTGTGTGATGTTGTGGAGACATCAAGATCGACTTGGTGTTTATGATTCTTATATTATCTCTCAAAACATTTCAAAAAAGGCTTTTCCAGCGGAGTAGTAAGTCATGAATATCAACGTATACCTATCAACACCAAGAAGACACTCCACGAGCGCCACATTGCCACCGCTCAAGCGACGTGGGAGGTTCACACCTCAGACCTGCACGCTCGCTTTGTCCGTGCAATTGCACCCGCTCTTCCCCGCAGCAATCTGACTCGGTGTCCTTGCATAGCTGGGTGGCACGTCAAGCACTGGGTTTCGCAAGAAGAAGTTTCGCGGTCGGAGGAGTAGGGTCATGGGCTCAGCGGGCATGACGGGGTAGTCCTCCGGTGCTGGGAAGTGGGTGATGCCGAACGTGTGCCAGAACACGACGTCGGTGTTGGCAATGTTCTCCTGGGGATTGGCCGCAATCCATTGGGGCAAGCCCTTTGATGGCTCCCCCGAGGTTTGCGGGACGTGGCGGCCAGCCGGATGAATCTGGTCATCGGAGTCTGTGCGAGTTAGAAGGAGGGACCACGGGGGTACGAGAGGTGACTTACACTTGGTGACGTGCACCGTGTGGCGAGAGAAGCCGGCACGCTTCCAGACGAGAGAGCCCTCCTTGGGCAGCAGGGGGGGCGATTCGCGACTGACCAGCTTGTATGACACCGGCTTCTTGGAGTAAGGGTGAAGCTTGTTCTCATTGGCCATGTCCCACGTCCTGGAGGTGGAGCCGTCATAGTCGGCCATGGCCTCGACCGGGTTGGTGTACTTGGTCTTCTTGGGATAGAAGGCGTTGCCGTAGTAATTCTCCTCGGACCCCGGCTCTCCCGGTCCTCGGGTGGCATCGACCTGGAAGACGGTGTTGTTGGGACCGTCGATGTTCGGATCGATCCTCAAGCAGAACAGATGTTGGTGGTTGTGAGCATTCACGCCCGGGTACACCTCGGTGCCCCAACCCTTGGTGTCCTCACTCGGGTTCATGGCATACGTGTTCAGAATGCCGGTCAGCTTGACTTCGAGCTGGACGGTGCCATCCTGGTGGAAGATCCAGTACACGCAGTATTCGTAGTTGGCCGCCGTGAAGATGTGGCTGATGATGAGTTTGCGGCCGCGGGTGACGATGACGGAATCATCGCGGAAATCGGTGTGCTTGAACAGGATGCCCGCGTCTTCTTCGTGGATGCAAATGGCATTCTTGATCGTTTGCGCGGCGCCCGCTTTGTTCACGAATTCAAAGTCCATGTAGTGGATGCTGCCCTTGCAGTCACAGCCCAAGCTGAGAGAGTTGGTCATGTAACCCCCTCCATATTCCCCCAGGTCGAAGGCGTGCTTGCGCTGATGGGGATGTTCGGGATTGCCATAGGGAACCACCATTTCGGCGAGAGACAGTCGGTAGAAGATAGGCCGCGCTTTGTCCTCGGCCTTGTCAAAGAAGGTGATGTTGTTCAAGACGAGGCCTTCTCGGTAATTGAACCCCACGTGGATCGACCAGTTTTGCCATTCGATGATGCGCCCGTTGATCTTGAAACTCACGCCCTCCGGTTGGGTGATGTTAATGGGCTTCAGGTCGGTTCGATATCCACCCATGGCTTCGATCGACTCGACGTGGTAGTTGTTCGGCGGGGCTGTGCTAATCGGTCGGCGAACCTTGGGCACATCGATATGGATGATCTTCTGCTGATTGGCGTCGTAGATGGGGCAGAAATCCAGCGGGTACGTGTATTGGGAGTCGTCGATGTGAGGCCGATAATACATCAAAGCCTGTTGCAGCCGGACCCCATTGCCGAATCGTTCATCGTAACCAATCGTCCAGGGATCACAGTAGACCTTGTGCATGTCTTCCGGAGGAATACCGATCAATCCGCACTGTTCGATGACACCCGGGTCTTTGCGAACAATGTGCTCCACGATTCGGAGGTCTTCCATCGTGATGAGCGGCTGCACATTCGGCGTCTCCTGCCACTTGGTAATTTTCTTCTCCGTGAGGTCGACGTGGCCGTCAATGACCTTGCCGTCCTTGGTGATCACGACAAGGTCGGCCACCCGTTTCGGCAGGGGCGTGTGGACCGGGTCGGCCAGCCACGACAACATCTGGGCCTTGGGAGGCTCCAGCAGTGTGACGGCATTGTAGAAGAGCGCGCCATGCTCGGCGCGAATGATCGACACGGCCGCTTCAATCTCCTGCGAGCTGAGAGGGTCAAACGGATGGGGAGGCGCAACGGTGTTGGACACCTGTTGCGCCAGCTGCTTCACGCGCTCAACAACCATATCCGCGGGCTCAGTTCTCGAGACAGTGACCAAAGGCTTGCGACCGAGCGGAGGGAACGAGGAGGCCGAACAACACAAAATCTTTCATCCATGCCATGGATGAACACCCCAGATATATAAACGAACTCGATAGGCAACGCAAAGCATTGCCGGTCCAGGCCATCGTGCTTCTCCGCCATACATGTTGCGTCTTGAAGACTTGACCTTTTACGATAAGATAAGAGTCTAGGGCAAGGATTCGTCGCTTCTGCTCTAAGTCGTGGTAACTTGCCCTCTTTCCGACCTGGCACGGATATTTCGCCCTCTTTGGGTTTAGCGCCGCTCAACGCCTCACATATCGGATTTTGGCTTAAGGCTCCGCTCCACGGGTTGGAGGAGGGGCAGGAATACTGTGCCAAGGTGGTGTGGTTGTCTGATCGAAGTACAGGGTCGTTCGTATTGACGACCAAGGTTTTCCGTCCTCTGCGGTGTTTAGACAAATGAGGGATAAGCCATGAGATTGTGGTCAGAAGGAGCTGTTTGGGACAGGGGAGCCATTGTGGAAGCCTGCACGCTGGTGAAGATCGGAGACAACCTGCGGTGCATATTGTGATTGAGACGGGTTGACATTGACAGGTTGTACACTGCCAGATTGTACACTGCCAGATTGTACACTGTCAGATTGTACACTGCCAGATTGTACACATCCAAGTCTTCTGTTTGCCAGGTATATATACATCTTGGCCGATTTGATATGTACAATATTCTTCTGGATGCGGTCCCCTGTCGGTCGACATCCTATCCTTTCCCCTACGCACTCGGCGTGATCGGATTCGACGTCTGCTTCTCCAAACTAGTGATGTTCTTCAACGTGTCCTTCGGCGTGTGCGTGAGAGTCCTTCAGGAAAAGGGCTTCGAAGATGACGTATCCTGTAAATGCCACCGCCGCAATGCCGAATCCTGGAAATGCTCCCTTGAGGCGATTCCATCTGGTAAAGGGTCCGGTGTACCGCCAGGCCTCGCTGTGCCATGTAAGCCATGTATGTTCATGTCATGTTCGGCAAAGGGATCCCTTACGCTCTTTTCCAAGGATCTCGTGCGCGCCATTCGTTACTGGTCGACGCGGCCACAAATTGCTTCATGTTGAAGCCGGTCGGATTGGGAGGCGACATGGCGGGTTAGATGATGGCAGCTTTGTCGTCGTCGTCCGTTCAGATCGCGTTCAGATGTTCGCTGCCACCACGGACACCTCCAGAATGTATCTTTATCTCAAGCCGGTGAGGTCGATTGTCTCTGGTCTTCGCATCGAGATCAACGGCCGTGGTCGATGACTTCCGGTGGGAAAGCTTGGGCCAAGACTGCGCTTAAGCTAAACGCCAGCTCTTAAGCGCCTTTGACGCCAGTTGTCTGCTCATCGCGCGACATCTGACTCCCACACACCTGACCGTTTTCCTCCATCTGGTGTTTTTTGCTCTCGCTCTTCGCCATGAGGGTTGAATGAAAGTATGTCTCCGCGCGCATTCTCGCCGGCTACTATCCCCTGAATCTCCGCCACGTGATGGTCAGTCTCGCGGGCTGGCGAAGACGTCCAATTTTCACTGCGCTTTCATCATGGCCCCTCCTCGCTACGGGAACCAATCCATGAACGGACCTTACCACATCCCACAAAATCATCTCCAGTCGCATAATCCTGTCCAGCAACATGGTGGCTTGCCACCTCCGACGCACTTGGGGACGCCATCATTCGGGGCGGCGGGGTCGTCAACCACGAGCCCGTTTGCTTTGGCGGGCCACCTGAATCCCGCGTTTGATCGCGGGCTGCCGGATGGGAGTACGATGCTTCCGAGCCAAATGGCCCAGATGGGCTTTGTGCGAGGCGGCCCTGTCCACGGACATCAGAGTTACGACGGGTTGGCGCACCCGGTCGACAATAAAGACGACTCGAGGATACGCAACGTGTGGAAGCAGAATTTGCAGCAGGAAATGGACACTCTGCGGCGGTTGGTGGAAGAATATCCCTACATTGCCATGGTACTCCTCCCTTTCACTCTGGTACCGCTATTGAATTCGACTGACCTGTGTCGATGCCAGGACACTGAATTTCCCGGCATCGTGGCGAGACCGATCGGCCAGTTTACCACCAAAGCCGATTATCATTACCAGACGCTGCGGTGTAATGTCGATCTGCTGAAAATGATCCAACTGGGCATCACATTATTCAAACCGGACGGCTCATTGCCTCCGGCGAATGCGACGTCCTCATCCAAGTCTCAATATGTGTCCAACCTGACCCCGACACCGTGCACCTGGCAATTCAATTTCCGATTCTCGCTCGAGACCGACATGTACGCCCGCGAGTCGACCCAGATGCTGTCCAAGGCGGGAATCGACTTTGAACGACATGCCAAACAGGGCATTGATCCTCACGAGTTTGGCGCTTTACTCATCAGCTCGGGGCTCGTGTGTTTTCCCGAAGTGCGATGGATCTCCTTCCATTCCGGCTACGACTTTGGCTATCTCATGAAACTCATGATGTGTCAGCCGCTGCCCGAGCAGGAAGACCAGTTTCATGAATTGCTCAAGATCTACTTTCCTTCTCTGTTTGACATCAAATTCATCTTGAAGCACGCGGGTCTGAAGGGTTCGGTCAACGACAACCAATCGCTCACACAGGAAGCGTCCATGATCCTCCGGCGGATCATGACCAAGTCCGGACTACAAGACATTGCCGAAGAACTGGTGGTGCCTCGGATCGGCCAAGCCCATCAGGCTGGATCCGACTCTTTGCTCACCGGCCAAGTGTATTTCAAGATGAAGGAAAAGATCTTCAACGGCGTCATCGACGAGGAGCGCTATGCCGGTCAGGTCTGGGGTCTCAATGCTCAGATGCCGTCCAGTGTCGAGACGGGCCGGGATTTCAACACCCCCAACATGAATGGTGCCACCTTCTATACTCAAAATGGAACCCCAACCACCCCCCAGACGGGGAGTGTGGGAATGGCGGGGGGAAGCGGTGGACAGTCTCACACCCCCGTGCCACCGGGCACACATGGACTGATGGGCAATGTGACGCCAGGAGGATTTGGCAATTTCCAATATCAAAAGGCCATGAGTTAGCAGCTGAGGAATCGTGCATAATGCGTGGAGGACCGCATCGGGACTCGGTATGGGGATTCCTGGGCCAGAATGGTGGGTGACCCGGATCTTGTCATGGGTCTCCGTGGATGTCACAGATGTAGGAAAGGTTCTTTTGCGTCGTTGGAATGACGACTCACTCCAGTATTCCGAACGGGTATCTGGCGTTTTCGAGGATATCTCCCCCGGAGGATTTTCCTGGCTGGTGGAGAGGTCAAGGAATCTTTTCGTTGCAGGCGGGCGCTGTGGTCGGGGCCGGTTGTCATGGGGAGGCGCTGGCGCAGTAAATAACTTTCAACGGGGTGTGCAAAATCTTGGGACCAACGAGTCAAGAATGCATGGGGGGCGCGAGTGGAAGGAAATTTATACGCATCTCGGGTGGTGTAAATGATAGCGCTTTTCCTGGGTATCTAAAGCAGATCCGGATTGGCTCTGCTCGTCTCAAATCCTATCATTGTTCAGATGCATCGTCCGCGTGGACTCGAAATCGTGGACTCGAAATTCTCAACGGGGGCCTTTGTTCCTTGTCAAACCGACTTCCTCGTGATGCCGCTGTCCGGGTGGCCCTTGATCAAGCCAGGCGAACGCTCTGGATTCTTCCTAGCGAGCGGTTCCACCGCCATCGTGCTCATTGCTCAGTAGCGAGTTGTCTCGTCAGCTCCATGTTGCCCGTAAACCGATTCGATGACTATGCCCAATCGATGGCACCGCCAGACATGGGCTATTGGTTCGCCATGCCATCGCGGCACCGGTGATGGCACGCGAAACCATGGCGATCCTGTGGAGGTCGGACCGAATAGTTCCCTGGTACGTCAACCAACCATTTTTGCCAATCGCTCGTCTCCTGGATGGCCGTGATTCGGAGCAATGGAAGGAAAAAGAAAGAAACGTGGCCGTTCCCTAAAAGATGCCGCCCGCTCAGCTTCCCAAATATCTCTTCCAACCATCTCGCCAAACAGCTCTTTGGACCTCGTCCGCGATGCCCGGCCTCTCTCCAACTCTGAACCGCTCCCACCTTCCATCTCGGCCGGTGCCGACACAAATAATGGTAGAGTTGTCCGTCCAGCCGAGAAGACCCTTCTGTGGCCGGGACGGGAGAGAACCGAGGGCGGGCAAGTAGGATAAGGAAGACCCGTGGATGCCGTGAGTCTCGTCGCCCATCTCAAAGTGAGCGGAAGCGAACGAGTAGGTGTCGGAGAAAACGCGTGGCAAGAGAGGGATTCTCGACAACAGGCCCCATTTCTGGTTCGTCGACACGTCCTCGTCAGCACTCAGACGGGGCGATTGTGATCGACGAGCACCCGATTTGGGGTTGCTCGGTGCGTGTGGCAGGTCAAAGATGTGGAGAGTGGATTTGTCAGATGTCACGGCAAGCATGCTCGAGTCCGGGGAGATGGCGATGCTAAAAACGAACGCTGGATCAACGCCACGACGGAGCTCGGCGACCTTTGTGCAATTCGACGTCGAAAAGACTCGAATCAAGGTTCCTGTTTCGCTCGCGGTGGCCAACAGCTGTCCGTCGGAGCTCAGGTCGATCGCCCGCAACGGGGACGTGTGTGCGGGAATGATGCTGACATTGCCAGAGTTGAGCTCGACTATCTGGACCTTCCCCGGCGATCGGCCCGGAAATGCCACGATTCTTGAACCCAAGCAGCACAGTCCGAGAGTATTGTCGGCAGTCTCAAACACAGACGTTTTTTCGGGAGGCGACGAGAATTTGTACAGGTGGACACTGTTCTGAAGGGCGACGGCGATGCGAGATTTGGTCAGCCGGACTCGAAGGACCGCGGTTTTCAACTCGAGCGTGATGACGGCCTTTTGTTTCGCGTCGTCCCAAATGATGACCTTGCGAAGGGATCAGTTCTTGCACCGTTGTTGTCTGCGGTATCCGCCCCGCCTGCCGCCCGCACCTTTGTCTGTGGCCATCTTGGATTCTTCCCGCCTCCGACGAGGGCCAGATAGTTGTATCGACCGAGCATTTCGGCCACGCCAATCCCTGCATTGAAGTCTGGGCTGCTGTCAGACGAGGGGGTCGGCAAGATGACAATGAACCTGCCATACCTCTAGACACTTGGAGCTCACAGGGATCCGCATTGAAGACTACGTGCAGCTGTCAGCAACCCGACCGATTGTGGATGTTCAAACATACCGCAGAAGCCTGAATCCAGGCCGACGGCGAAGCAGCTAGCATCATTGTTGAAGGAGGCAGAGAGGGAAATTGGTCCTGTGGACTCATCGATCACAGGTCTGGTATTCATGTTGCATGTCCCGGGCGTCGACTTGCATGATGTGAGGGGGAACAGGCAATGTAAACCTCGATACGCGTGGTGGTGATGCTGCACGAATGTTTGGGGCCTTCTATTAGGCTGGATGACGCAGAACCACAGTCCAGAGACCCGCTGCTCCTTAACCAGTTAGGAGCCAGCACAACATGGGTCACTGCTCTCAGTGTGGCCGTGCTCCCGGCTTCAGGCACATGTCCACGCCAATCACCAGACACACCCAGCAATCCGGCCAAGTCGTCCACACTCGACACAGGAGTAATCCTGAAGCATATTCTGTCATCTACCTCATCAATGAATGCTCCATCAACTCACGCCCTGAGACAAAGTCGAATAATGGCAGGATCGCTGATCTGCTAAGTTGGCGATGCACACAGATGGACACTATGATGAGGGTTTGCGAGGCCAAGTGAAGCTGTCTGTGAAGGTTGTTGGATGACCGTCGACCGGCCAAAGGATGTCGTCCAGATCAACCGAGGACGATTCTCGCTCTCCGGCGGCGCCTTGGTCCCAAGTTCCATGGTCTCCGACTCTGCAGACACCGGCATCGACTGCCTTTCCAGTCTCGCCGTTGCGAGAATCTCATTCTGGTGGGATATCTGCCCCTCATTCCCTTGCGGCCGCGGTCTCGGCGAGAAAGCACGAGTACATCCGGAAGAGGGCCATCAAGATCAAGGTGGGAACCTGGAATGTCGCGGCACTTAACGGTACAGAAGACGATCTCGGGGCATGGTTCGTCGATGGGCAGCGTCTTGCGGGCTTGTCACGGGACCAGAGTCCAGGTCCTTCAGAAGAGCGCAACGAGTCAGTCGACGATCAGGAGCACCGCCGCCCAAAAACGGAGGGGGAGAAGACGACGTCGACGCCGCTCCTCCCCAAAGAAGATGTTCCGGCCATGCCTCAAGGCGATGAGATCGGTCTGTATGCTCTCGGACTGCAAGAGATCATCGATGTCACCTCGGTTACCGAAGCGGTGAAACCGTATACCGACCCCAATCCGGCGAAGAAGTGGAAGGATGCCCTGGAAAAGGCATTACCTGACGGCTACGTGAAGGTTGCAGAACAGCAATTGCTCGGGCTTCTCATTCTCATTTACGCGTCGCCCGCCCTGGCTCCGACCATCAGTTCGGCGAGCGCCACAAGCATTGGGACCGGTCTGATGGGTTATCTGGGCAACAAAGGAGCGGTGGCCGTACGGATCGTGCTCGCCGACACCACACGGCTCTCCTTCATCAATTGTCATCTCGCCGCGGGAGCCGATCAGGCCGCGCTCAACCGCCGCATCTGGGACACCAACCAAATCATGACCCGGACCAGATTTTCTCCCGTCAGCCTGGACGGCGCGGTCGTGGAAGGGGGCGAGGAGAAGATTGGAGACGAGGACGTTTGCTTCTGGTTTGGTGACCTCAACTACCGCTTGGACGACATCCCCGGCGAGGACGTTCGACGACTGCTCCTGCTGCACACACGCAATGAATATGATCTCGAGAACAAATCCAAATACCGGATCGACAGCGAGTTCGGATACATTAGTGCCGCATCCAGTGAATCCAAGAGCAGTTCCCACGACGAATACGACGATTCAGCGAGACCGGCTCCTCCCGATAGTCCGGCTGAACGGGCGCTGGAGCCCGAGTCCGATCCGGCGTCGCTGCATACTACGTTGCAGTCGTTGTTGGCGCATGACCAGTTGCGGAAGCAGCAGAGACTCCACAGGGCTTTCCACGACGGCTGGAGAGAGGGGGAAATAACCTTTTTACCCACGTACAAATACGATATCGGCAGCGTCGGGATGTTTGATTCTGGTGAAAAACAGCGAGGTCCCAGCTGGTGTGACCGAATCCTTTTCCGGACTCGGCGTGACAAGGAGGCGCATGAGAAGAGGGCGCAACAAGAAGCAGAGGCCCGCAGAAAGGATGAAGCGATGAAGGCTCAAGGCCTCGATCAAGCCGCCGCGGAGCAGGACGTGCTCTTCGACTATGATCCGGACTTGGACGGTCTGGCCTATGGCGACGACTATGAGGATTACGACGAGCGGGAGGATGCGTACCACGATGCCGAACTCGTGCAAACTCGCGAGGACGTTGATGATGCCATCGAGCTTGACCACTATGTGTCCTATCAACGAGTATTGTCCTCCGACCACAAACCACTGGCGGCAATCTTCACGCTCACCTATGACGCCGTGATCCCCGAACTCAAAGCCCAGGTCCATCAAGAAGTCGCTCGTGAACTCGACAAGGCGGAAAACGAAGGACGCCCGGCCGTGACGGTGGTCGTAGACAACCAGTCGGACGATTCCATTCCACCCACCGATGACACCTCGATCGCGGGATCCGACGTCAATGTCGTCCATTTCGGCCAAGTGCGTTATATGGTGAGGAAAAGCCGAATGGTGACGATCGCCAACACGGGCCAAATCCCTGCAACGTTCAGATTTGTCGAGCGGACGACCGAGGCCGCGAATGAGACCCGAGCTCTACCGTCCTGGCTGGACGTCGAAGTGTATGCGGAATCCAGTAGTGCCCCGGTCCTCGTTCACGATGCGTCCGCACAGGAATACACGGTCTCGCCCGGGGAAACAACCGGCATCGAGTTGTCGCTTGAACTATCTGACCCTGAGCTCGTGCATAACCTGAATGATGGCAACGCTGAACTTGATGACATTTTGGTCCTGAGAATTACGGGCGGCAGAGATCACTTCATCCCTGTCAAGGCAACCTGGCTATATTCCTGCTTCTGTCGCACGCTTGACGAGCTCGTACTTGTTCCCGCGGCTGGAGGAGTACGCAGCTTGCCCAGGATCGGAGATGCCGGAGGAACGGACGAGACTAGGCTCGCCACTCATCACTCTGCTCCGAGAGAACTGTATGCCTTGACTGAAGCAATCCCGGGCCTGGTGGAACGCGCCGTGGCTGAATGGGACATGATACATGAAGGTGAAACGCCACCGTGGCAACCAGACGATGCCGGCGGTGATTCTTGGCCATTCTCTCCCCACTCCTGGACTTTTCCCGACGGCGTCGAGCGTTGGGAGCTGTGTGCCGCATTGCGGGAAGCCTTGGATACAGCGACACCATTTGCAGAGCATCTGAATCCCGAGCTGTCTTCGCTCGTTCGATTGGAGTTGCTGGCCGAGACCCTGTTACTGTTCCTTCGAGGCTTGAGGGACGGCATCCTGACACAAGAGATGTGGTCCGACGTGGACCAGCGACTCGCTGCCACCGAGAAAGCAAAAGCTCAGGCCGATTCAAGCGAGGTACAAGAGATTGTCATGGACGCGTTGTCGCAGGCGTCATCCGTTCACAGCGTCTCGTTTACCTTCCTCACCTTCATGTTGGATCGGATACTCAGTGAGCGTATTCCAGCCCCGGCTGAGGGAGCATTGCCGAACCCATCTCGGCGATCCCAGAGCTCCACGATTTCTGCTGACAGTGTGTTGGAGCCCGACACGACTCCGGCCTCTGATGCCAGTGCCAAACGCGGCTTCTTTCCATCGTTGCGCCGTCGCCGCACGCAGAGCACCACATCGTCTTCTGGATACGTCCAGCCAGACTCTCCAGCTTTGGAGCGTCGAAAAAGAATTGTGAGTGCTTATGCCGAGATATTTGCTCCTGTCGTCATCAGATCTGAACAAGATGCCACTGTCAAGGGGAAGGACAAAAAGACACTCGATGCTCGCAAGAGGCGAGTTCTACAATCCTTCCTGGATCCACCGCAAGCGTGAACAAGATCTTTCACGCCATGGATCAGCTGGAGGATGTCACCGATCGGAAGAGATCATATGCCAACGACTCAGCCCCAGGACACGCAACAAAAAAAGGTGTCCTCATCATCGTCCTCAGTTCCCACCCAAGGTTACAACCAATCAAATAAGTGGTGGTTCGTGCCACGAGCAAATATGACGGCTGATGGACACGATCCAAATATTGTGCGCTGAAGGCTCTGTTCCGTTTCCGGTTGTGGCAAGATCTGCATTCGCGAGAACATCTTGTTTCAGTAGTTTAGCATTGCATGGTCGGACCTGATTCGGCCTGCAAAAATGCCTCAACAGAAGATGACACTCGGCGCCGGAGCACAATGACGAGGCTGAAGCGGAGGTAGAGGCGGAGTTGAGGGAAAAAGTTTCTCAGCAAGCCACCAACGTCATCCTTGGCTTTTGTCATCCACGCCCTCTGTCAGATGTCCAACGCTGATGACCAACCAGCCAATCCTTTTCAGGATCTACTCAAGGGCGCAGCGCCTAGTGCCGATCTATTGTCTCTGGCCACGCGATCTTTGGTAGAATGTGCGAGTCATTACGCGAAAGGTCGCGGAACCACCATGAGTATATAGAGGAGTGTTTTTGTCGACCGAGGTGAGTTGGGTACATCAGACAACATCCAAACAAGTACAAACATCCTCAATACACATTCAACCTCAAAGCCTCAGGTATTCGCCTGTGAACGACGATTCAACAACACAAAATGGGCCTCAAGAAATACATCCCAGATTTTCTTCTGCCGACCGACGAGCCACAAACTCCAGGCCGAATTTACGACATTCCTCTAAGAAGAGAACTCTTCCACAAAGCACGGCCAGGAAATGAGTTTACTCTTGCCGCCTCGCGGAACAACTCGGTTGTGAGCGAGAGCCGGAGAAGCAGTGTTGAGACCACGACAAGTACCGAGTCGTGGCACCCCGGAATGGCGTTTGGGAAATGAAACACGTTCGTCTTGGAGACGTGGTTGATGTATCAATATTGTATCATTATTAGCCGCCGCGAGCTGGCGCGCTTTGCTAGAGGACACTCAGTGTCGTTTAATGACAATGGCTGGATAGCCGTTCTGTGAACCAAGTTTGGTCTTCTAAACCTCATATTGTGGACCACGAAATCTGACGCCATCCTTGGGGCTGACAGAAGCCCAGCCCAAACTCCCCCAAGCCCAGCCCAGCCTAGCTTAGCCTAGCTTAAGCTCGGCTCGGTGGTTGTATAATGTAGGTGTAGGTACTCCATGTTGTCTCAACTGCACTGTGATGGCAGCAAGTCCATGATGCGATAAGGCGTCTCTGCAGATGATGGCGCTGGATCTCGACAACGGTTATGTCGCGCCAGCCCTCGGTCATGGCATCGTTGAGACCACTCTGCCCATCTTCAACGTCGAACGAGTCCAGCTCCAGTTCAGCATCGCATCCGACTTTGTGGCTGGCCAGGTGGCCAACAATGTCCTGATACTGGCTCTGGCAACGGGGCGTATCCTCCGGATCGACTTGGAGAGTCCGTCCGATATCGATGGTTGTGCCGTTCTCTCTGATATCAAAATCACCGCTAATCATTGTATTCTCCGCAGACGTCGATTTGCCGAAAAGGGCGAGTGAAGTTGGACTCATCCGGCGCATGTTCCTCGACCCCTCGGCTTCACATCTGATCATCAGCACGACGCTCGGGGAAAATTTTTATTTACACAGCCAGTCCAAACAGCCGAAAGCATTGTCCAGACTGAAAGGTGTATCGATCGAGTCCGTGGCATGGAATCCCTCACAACCGACCGCGTCGACTCGGGAGATTCTCGTGGGAGCGACGGACGGCAACGTATATGAAGTCTATATCGAACCCGCGTCGGAATTCTATCGTCGAGAAGAAAGGTACTCGACCCAGGTATGGAAGATCCCCGATGGACCGGTCACCGGCTTGTGGGCGGACACGATCCCGGGCAGACCTGACCTCCGAAGGGTCATGGTCGCCTCACATTTCAGATTGTGCCATTGGATCGGCAAGACGGGCGGGCGAGGTCGAGAAGGGTCAGCATCCATCTATACCGACATCTTTCAGAAAGAGGCGCCGGTGACACACGACACAAGCGGCGCATCGGCGACGGCTCCATCGTCCTTCGCGGTGTCGCCAGAAGCGGCTGACGCCGACGGCGACGACGGTGGTCGAAGCTTTGCGTGGCTGTATTCCCAAGGCGTCCTGACGGGGACCCTGTACACATCGCCCGTGTCATCCAATTTAGGTACCAAGGTTTTTCATGAGTCGAAGCTCCATCCGCGCTCCGTTTTCCCCGAGACCATGTCTGCCCGCGGCGGAAGGAAACTCATTCAAGACCCGATTGCTTCGATGATCCTGTCGCAATGGCACGTCCTCGCTCTGTCGGAAGGTCGCGTCGTGGCCCTGAATCGCCTGGACGGTAAGGTCGTCTATGACCAGGCGGTTCTGGAGCCTGGTCAGAGCGCGCTGGGGCTCGTCGCCGATCAGCAGAAGAACACGTATTGGCTCTTCACCGCTCAGGAGATCTTCGAAATCGTGGCCAACGACGAGGAACGAGATGTGTGGAAAATCATGCTTCAAAACCAAGATTACGATGCCGCTCTGCGCTATGCCAAAGGAACGGCGCAGAAAGACTCGGTGGCCACGGCGTCTGGTGATTACCTGTCCAGCAAGGGTCAGTATCTGGAAGCCGCCAGTGTTTGGGGAAAGAGCAGCAAGGCATTTGAAGAGGTCTGTCTCAGTTTGATCGATCACGGACAGGAGGATGCGTTGAGGAAATATCTGTTGACCAAACTGTCCTCTTACAAGAAGTCGGCCGTGATGCAGAGAGTGATGATTGTGACCTGGCTCATTCAGATTTTCATGGCGAAACTGAACTCGTTGGATGACATGATTGCCACCAAAGGCGAGTTGCTGGAACGCCCCGACACCGACGGGGCCCAAAGAGATCTCGAAAAGGTGCGATCAGAGTTCCAAGAGTTCGTCACCAAGCACAAGGCCGACCTGGATCCCCGAACCGTGTACGAGGTCATCTCGAGTCATGATAGAGAGGAAGAGCTGCTGTTCTTTGCCAACACCATCACCGACTACGATTACGTGCTCTCCTACTGGGTCCAGAGGGAGAGATGGAATGATGCCCTCTCGGTGTTGAACAAGCAGAGCAATCCCGACACATTTTATCGCTACGGCAACGTCCTCATGACCCACGTCGCCACCGGCCTGGTCGACATCCTGATGCGACGCAGCAACATTGACCCACAACGGATGATTCCCGCTCTGCTGAGCTACAACGAGAATGCCGCCGAGGTGCCCCTGAACCAGAATCAAGCGGTTCGATATCTCCATTTTGTCGTCACCAACCATCCAGACTGCTCGGCATCTGTTCACAACACCCTCATCTCGATCATGGCTTCTCATCCGTCGCCGTCGGAAGGCGCCTTGCTTGGTTACCTGGAAGGCCAGCCGTCACCACCGTTGTACGATGCCGATTTTGCGTTGAGACTGTGCATTCAACACGACCGCGTCCAGTCCTGTGTGCACATTTACAGTGCCATGGAGCAATATCAGCAAGCCGTCGAGCTCGCCCTGCAACACGACGACATCGACCTGGCCGCGATTGTGGCCGACCGACTGGAAGGCAATGATAAACTGCGCAAGAAACTCTGGCTTCTGATTGCCGAAAAAAAGATCAAAGAAGCTTCGTCGATCAAAGAAGCCATCGATTTTTTGAAGCGGTGTGAACTATTGAGGATTGAGGACTTGATCCCGCTCTTGCCCGATTTTGTCGTCATCGACGACTTCAAAGAGGAAATATGCAACGCGCTCGAAGAGTACTCTCGCCACATTGACAGCCTCAAGCAGGAGATGGACCTGTCCCAACATACGGCCGAGCAAATCAAGGCCGAAATCGCCGCGCTCGACAGCAGATATGCCATTGTGGAGCCGGGGGAAAGATGCTGGATCTGCACGTTGCCCGTTCTGAGCCGCCAATTCTTCGTGTTTCCTTGTCAGCATGCATTCCACAGCGACTGCCTGGGGAAGAGAGTGCTTGAGAACTCGGGCATGAGCAAGCGGAAGCGGATCAAAGATCTACAGAACGAAGTCAACCAGGGACTGAGCGTCGGCCCACAACGTCAAAGGCTCGTCCAAGAACTGGACGGCTTGGTGGCCGAGCAGTGCGTGCTCTGTGGTGACCTGGGCATCAAGCAGATTGACGAACCATTCATTCACGAGGGCGACGACCTGGAGGCATGGGCAATCTGAAGCAGAGGATTGGGCCTAGCGCGACGACCGCAAGACTCCTTTTACTCTCAGACACGCATCGATCGGTCCATGCCTCAATTCTTCGTCCGCGACCAAGTCCCGCTCACATGCAGGACGCGGTGCCGGCCACAGCATTTGTCTGTCCTCGAAAGATACCAATGCTGGCCTCTGTGGTCAATGGCGCCAAGTTGAAAACATGGCTACCGACAGCATGATGGAAGGTATCGAGAATAGCACCCCCAACGAGCTCTGGTTGGCCTAGAGTCCCAGTTATGGCCAAGACTAAGGCGAGGTTAGAAATCACTTCAGGTGTCGTCATGGGTGTGGGTTGTTGGGATACCGACTTGGCCATCGTAAGCCATCATCCTGCTGGGCCGTGGAGTTCAAACAGGCGGCCTTGGATCGTCGGAGATCCGCCGCAGCTCGCTGAGAGGCCTGGTCTGAGGGGTGGCGGGATAGCTGGAAAAGTCTAGGCGTGCTAATGCACATACTCTGGCTCTGGTGCTATCACCGACTCAAGAGGCGCCGGATCCTATTATCCATCATCACACCCCTTGTGCAGGTGTGTGCGTTGTGGTGTGCTGACAAAGGTGACGTAGGTACAGTCTGCCAATATCCGCGTCGCGCGCAAATTCCATACCGTTAAAGATCCAGCTTCTCAATCATCTATGTCAGCCTCTGTGCCATTGGACGGCCCTGTCAGCCAAGTTCCAAGAGCCACCAAATGTGTGCCTTCTTCCTGCGCCTTCGGACGAAACCCGCCGGAAACATGTTCCTATGTCCGTCCGCCGCACCGGCAGACTGATTCTCGATGTCTACACTCAACTATTCTCCCGACAAAACGCTCTCGATTATTCAGATACCAAGTATCCATCCAGCCATGGAATGTGTCAGACGGATGGATCTTTACTCCCAGCCCGGGGAGAGTGAGTCAACACTATTGTACCCGGCCAACCTGTATATCATCGTCCAGCTCGTCATGTGTACTCTCTCTCTTCTCATCGTGCTTTCACATCCCATCTCAGCTATTCCCGACCTTCTGAGATCTTTGACTCCTCCCGATACGGCCAAGTCTTTCTGGTATTGCCCCGGCCCTCCCAACAATCCCCGCCAGCCTGACTAGCCAAGACTTCTGTCTCGAGCCATGTCGGACCTGTTGAGGGACGCGCCCGTGGGCCAGATCATTCGCTGGATCACCAAGAACAAAGTGCTGCAGTATCCGGAAGAAAGGACGGATTTTCAATGCCCGCAGTCGTACAATGATGGCGATAAACTCGACTCAGCCGCAACAATCACCCGGCCTGCGACACCGTTGGCCGCTGAGGAAAAGCTTGAGGAGGCAATGGCAACACCAGACGCCCTCACCACCGTGCCGACAGCAGCGGACCGTGAATCCATCAGCGCTCTCTCTGATCGGACCTTGTCCAAGATCATGACGAGACCTGAACTGGCACAGATCACCACGAGAGCCGACCTCGAGCAGGCCTACACAGATGTCACCAGACAGGAGACGTTGAAGAACCAACCCAGTCGGCCCATCGAGCCGGGTAGGACCGCCGACGGCATCATCCTCGTGGATTGGTATACCACAGACGATCCAGAGAACCCTCAGAACTGGTCAGACGCAAAGAAAGCGGTGGTGGTTCTCCAGATCTACCTCTACACCCTGGCGGTCTATATAGGCTCTGCCATCTTCACTCCGTCCGAGCCGTTCATCGTCGAGGAAATGGGTGTGTCACCCAACGTCGCGGCTCTTGGCCTGTCCATGTACGTCCTCGGCTACGGCATTGGTCCTCTGGTCTTCTCTCCACTCTCTGAGATCCCGTTCATCGGTCGAAATCCACCGTACATGGTGACATTCGGCATCTTCGTTCTTCTCTCCATTCCTACAGCCTTGGTGTCCAGTTTTCCGGCCCTTGTCGTGCTCCGATTTCTCCAAGGCTTCTTCGGCAGCCCCTGCCTGGCCACCGGTGGCGCTTCCATTGGAGATATTTTCTCCTTGTTGAAGCTGCCATATTTCTTAACGGGCTGGGCAGCCTGGGCGACCACGGCTCCCGCACTCGGACCAATTATTTCGGTAAGTCGGTTCACGTTCATATTTGTTTTCACCTTCAAAAGTGATGCCATGGCGTTGACTGAATCTGACCGTAGGGTTTCAGCGTGCCCGCGACCAACTGGCACTGGTCTCTGTGGGAGATCTTGTGGCTCTCCGCCCCTATCTTTGTATCGTTGATGTTCTTCCTCCCGGAGACGTCCGCCTCCAATATCTTGCTGCGCCGCGCGGCACGACTGCGAAATATCACCGGCAATGACAACCTCCGGTCGCAATCCGAGATCGACCAAGCCAAGTTGAACGTCAACGAAATCGTCGTGGGCAATCTGTGGCGCCCGATCCAGATCAACGCCTTGGACCCCGCTGTGCTGTTCACCAGTGTCTACACAGCCTTGATGTACTCGATCTTCTACAGCTTCTTCGAGGTCTTTCCCTTGGTCTATGCTACCGGCAACGACAAGGCCGGCTCCCCAACTCACGGCTACGGCCTGAATCTCGGACAAATCGGGCTCATCTTCCTTAGCATCTCGGTGGGCGTCAGCATTGCCATTCCAATCTACATATACTATCTCCGGTACATATTTGAACCTGAGGTACGCACCAATGGTCTGGGCGCTCCAGAACGACGGCTTGTGCCAGCTTTGTATGCCACCTTCCTTCTGCCCGTCGGTCTTTTCGTGTTCGCCTGGACTGGGAACAATTCACCCAAGATCCATTGGATTGTACCGACGATTGGCGTTGTGATTTTCACAATTGGTGAGATTGGCCGGTCCCACAATCTTGATGAAAGCGTCATGCTGACCATGTCCTCTCACACAGGCATCTTCCTGCTCTTCCAATGCATCTTCATCTACATCCCCCTCACCTACCCTCAATATGCCGCCAGCCTGTTCGCAGGCAACGACTTTGCGCGATCCGCCACGGCCGCCGGCGCCATCCACTTCTCGCCCCCGCTTTTCCACAATCTGGGTGTTGGTCCAGGAGTCTCTCTTCTCGCTGGTTTGACGTGTGGTGGTGTCATCGGCATCTACGTCCTTTACTTTTACGGCGCTGCGCTGCGAGCACGGTCGAGGTTTGCTGCGAAGTAGTACCAGGCTTTTGTGGGCTGATCATGACGATAATGACGATTTGATTAGACTATGTCGGACTAGAGCAAGATACACATTTGGTAGGGAGAGGCTATCTAAGAGCAGTCTGTACTTTACGACCGTGTTGATGGCATGGGGTATTATACTTGAATGGTAAAGTCGGGAAATTTCCGTGGTATTGGATTTTGACGATTCCATAAACCCTCCCTTCCATCCTTCCGACATCGACCGTCCTCTTATCATCTTCAGAGCACTGCTCGAAAGCGCTTGGCGCCAAACATACATGGACTGCTAAGAGAATACACTACGGCGAGCATTGCATTCTCTGTTCTTCCGTGCCGCCGGTGGTGAGTTGTGGATTTTCCTTGCTATCCGTCCGCCCGCTCATCACTGCAGCACAGTAGAAGCATGCCCGATGTCATAGTGTGCCTGCAACATCGGCATTCCCGAACCTTCACTGTCTAATGGAAAAGCCCTTAATCTTTGAATTTCCATTCGCCATACATCAGCACCGGAAGACTGAACTTTGCCTGCCAATCTTTTACCCTGCACACTCTGGTGGGCTTCATAAGCCGAAAAGCGCAGTAATGAGGTATGATTCATCGCTTGACGTCCTGGAAATCCCCGTCATAATCGGTGCCATCGTTCTTCTTTGCGACTTGTTCCAGTCTCTCCTGGCTCCGGAGCCCTTCCTTCGCGACCGTCTTGGCAAATAGAGACTGTGGTTTTGCTGTCCTGCATTGAACCGTCAGTGAGGGACTCTCTCTACCGCGCGTGCATCTGACAAGAGGAGTATAGGAAGGAGGGAGTTACGTACGCAAATCGCTTGCCCTTGATCTCTGATAGCTTCTTGGTGGTTGGGCTCATGATCATGTCCGAGGGTGAGATGTAGGTGGTGGTTGTAGGGTGCTTTTGTTGGCTGCATCCCCATGACCGCATTGTGGACAGTGTCGATGAATGGCCTTTGTGTCCGTCGGTCGCGGTGGAAGATTTTGTGGGAGAGGTTGTGTTAGGGGAAAGTTCGGACAATGGGCCGCTCCTGGACATTGCAGCGGTGTTCTTCTCCTCGAATACTTGCTTGTCGACTCGAGAAGGCAGCATTGAACTTGGGCTTAGCTCTGATGCGGTGGAGGACAATGACAGAGCAACCAGCTTCCACAGAATATGGATGATTGATCGTAGGTGGCGTGCAGGTAGCATGCAGGTGGCCCTGTTTGCGGATACGTCAGCCAAGGCCAATGCACTGTTGACGCGGCAACCAAGACAGTCCATTGACATCCAACTGGATGTCAGAGCTTCTGGGTTCAAGCAAGAACAGGCCAAGTATGATAATATTCTGCCATTCTATGGTCTGACCTCTGTGGCGCCAGCAAAACTCATCAACGAAGCGCCCAGCAACAACACCGCTTCATCCGGCCGGCCGGAAAATCTGCGAAGCTCTGAGCCTCAATCCTCTGCCCACCATTACAGAATGACACATCCATGATCATGGCTCTTCTTTGACTCCATCTTTGATTTTGGCGGTTCCCACTGCCGTGCACGCAGACCTCGCTTCACTCTCTTGCTCTCCTTTTGGCGCTCTTTGTCCGGTTTGCACAGCCAGCATCGCTCTTCGACTTCTCGGTTATAGGGACGCGTGCGCCATTCGATCCTGATACACGTGGAATTTATGCAATAGTTGATTTTCCCATTTCTCTCTCTTGAGTTGCCGCAACTAGGGCAGCGCTCGATCCACGTGTAGGCCCAGCACATCTTGGCTGACGTGGATGGCCTTGAAGGGTGCAGGTGTGGAAATGTGACTAAGGGGAGGAACTAATGTTAGCCCATTGAAATCTCAGAAGATGATTACTCTTCCCCCGCAGTGGAATACCTCGCGATTGGGTTTCTTTTCCAATGATTTGAACCCCCTTTTCTTTGGACGTGGTCGGCTGTTTGGTGCTTCCTATCAGTAGTGGATTGGGCTGATCAAGGACGCCAAAGTGTATGTGTATCTTATGACCTTTCTGCCACATGGTGACAAAGTCACTTTGCAACTCTGCTGGCTCAGGATGTGACATTGACGGACGTTCCAACTGAGTGCCAACATGTAGGCAGAAGGATGGGATCACTCTGTGTTTCACCCTCCTGTTTGGCTTCCATGACAAGGCAGGGTACAGCTTGCCAATTTTGACGCAGAACATTAGCAGGACATCAACGAGTGTAATACAGATATGAAGCATTTGACCCGTTCAGGGCTGCCTTAAAAGAACAGATTGGCAGTGTCACTTGTGAAATGCTAGACCGGTGGAAGACTTTCTTTACTGGAGGTCGATTCAAAATTTCACCCCAAGGTGAACAACTTCGGATGTGGGATATAGTGTCAGGTATATGGGATCTTGGGATACTCGACCATTAGTGCTGGTATATGGGATCTTGGGATACTAGAACTTTAGTGCCGGTATATGGGACGTTGGGATGCTAGAACTTTAGGGTCCTGTACGATCCGAGTTGCCACTACTCCTTTCTAACTAGCCCTGGTCTCGACCTGGTTCGTCGTCAACCAGCATCACCTCTATAATTGTAACTTCTAGTCGACATTGCGACACAAAGATCAATTGGCCGGCAAACGTTCGCCGGTGAGTCGCGAATCAACGCCTCTCACCACATCAGTCCATTCCACGCTCCCTTCGTCTTTGCAGGTCTGCTGTGGTTTCTACATCGGACGCATAAGATTCGAAGTGAGGAGCTCTCGATTCCTCATCGTCTCGTATCCCTAATGGCAGTGTCACCAGTGAGATTGCCGCTGTAATGGAGTCTCGGATACGTGGGCCCCCTGAGTGATGGAACCTTGTCAGCATATGTCCCCGCTTCGGAGCAGCCGTGATGGCGTCTCTGGAGGTTCGGAAATCAGTCGCGGCGGTGTGTCCGGTAAACAGCGCATTCAACGGGATCCAGATTTCCAGGACGATTTCGTTCCAAGGAGACCGAGCCAGATCAAGTTGTCAAATGTCTGGAATCTAACTAATCCCATTTGCTCGGCCGGGGCCATCCACAACAGCCACGTCGTTGTCATCTTCGTATTCATCTTCGTCAGGATTCATGTAGAGGAAGAATTGAACAAAGATGGCCAAGTCGAGCACCAAGGTCCCCAGGCTCCCGGCAATCCAACTGGCATTGACCGCGATATATCTTCCATAGATTGCCGCAGCTTCACCGGGCCGGCAATGGTCGGGCACCTCGCAAACAGGCGAATATGCAAAGATGGACATGTCGTAGGTCAAATTGCCTATACAGGCGAAAAGGAAAAACAGCAATGAAACACCCTCGGTGCTCTTGCGCTTGTAGTTGAGGAGAAGCTGGGGGATCCGGGAGCCCAGGTAGAGGGCGGCGCAGAGATAGCCAAATACTTGACCCAGTGTGTCGAACTTGAGCGGCTCTCGCGCGTGGCCGTCATTGTCATGCTGGTGACGGGACTTGCCCGAGCTGATCCACCAGCCGACCACTCCGGCCGCACAGACGAGAAGAATGGCAAACGCGTTGAACAAGACCGTCTGCAACGTGCTGGTGGGCTTAGTGATTTGAGTTGCCGGTTGATCGGTCGGCTTGGGGAGTTCGAGCAGTGGTGTTACGGGGGAGAGATGTGTGCCGTCGACAGACAAGCGTCTTCGCAGGAGGGAAATCGATCTTCGTCGATCATCTCCATCTCGTGACGGGGGTTGCGTGGCGGACCCGCTGTGCAGTAATGGTCGAGTTGGACCATCCTCAGTGTCGGGTTGACCATTGGGTACGGTGAACTCGTCGCTGAGGGTGAATCCTCGATAATAGAAGCACTGGCCCAACAATACAATGTCTGCCAGGGTGTAATACACAGCCAGAATGATCATCGTAGGCAAGACGCCTTGCAGAATGGCTCCCAAGATGTTGAAGACATCCCCCAGAAGCCAGACGACGATGAAGACGATGGACAAGCCGTCGGCCGAGCCGCGTCTGAAATTCTCGATGATCTGTGGCGAGAAGACGACGACCCAGCAGGCGATTGAGATGGAGCCGCAGATGCCAGATAACGCTTCGATGTCGAGTGCGGGGCCTTGAAGTGGTGGTGGCATCGTGAAGGACTGAAACCTGGGGTGCCTTGGGGCGGCCTTTGCAGGGGTACGTATCCTTCCTACTAATCTGAGAGTACGTCAAGAGAGAATGAAGGAGCTGAAGCGGGGAAGGATGACAGCGGTGGTGAGTTCTGGCTCATTAGAACCTGTGAAAAAAAATGAGGAAAATGATGCACTGGGCAAAAGCCGGGAAAACTCTGGCCAGCCACACAAGGACCCCAGCCGAAGATCTGGGGTAGGAGGCGGGCTAGTCCGAAAGAGGCAGCGGGAGGCGTGCCTGTTTACGGAGACGTGGCACGCCGCTGGAGGCGCGGAAGATGATTTCTTGATTGATTGACCAGATACGGCCATGCTCGATATTTTCTAGCAGTCATTAAATATATAGTGGCCGTCGCGGGTTGGTGTCGTCAACGTGCAGCAGTATTCAGTATAGCATACATACGGGCCCGCATGGATTTGCCTGTTTCATCCTCCAGAAAGCCGCCCAATACCCAGTAAAGTGTCTACATGCATGCATGGTCATGATCTTCACTTTCGTTTGCCGGCGCAATTGAACAGAGCGGCGAAGCCTCCGCCGCCGCCTTTGGTGCTGTTGGCTTGGTGGGACTCCTCACCCGGACCAAGCGTCACGCTGCTCAAGTCCTTACTGCCCTCCAGCCATCTCAAATCTTGCCTGGCCCCGTCACCCAGGCTTGCCTCGGCGCTCGTGCCAGGTCTCTCCAGCCACTGCTTCAAGTCCAGCATGGTGGATTTGGAAGCTTTGTTGGCTTGCATTTGGCTCCAGTTGGCAAAGAGAAGATCTACTGACTGTTAGCGCCTGATCTGCATTTGAGTGGATGACTCTGAACTCGTACCGTACTCCGCAACCACCCTCCTCAATTCCTGCAAGATTTTTGTCCGCTGCACTGTTTTGTCGGCCTGGGTCCCGCTCGACGTCGGACTTTCCAGTCGCAACAGCTCCTTCTCCAGTTGTGATATTTCGTCCTGGAGGCAAAGGAGGAGACGGACGTGAACGTCATCGAAGCGGCGGAAGAGGACCGTGTTCTTGGTCGTCATAAACGAGGCCATCTCTGCATGTTCAGAGGCTTTGGAAGCAGGGGTGGCGGGTGATGGAAGATGCGCTTCAGCAGGCACCTGAATGGGTTTCTGCACAGCTCCACCTTCGCGAATCGTCGAAGCTCTCCTTGCCTGCGGAGGCAGCTGAGGAAGTGGCGTGGTCGGGGCCGGGCTCGGAGTGGGAGCATCGTAAATGGTGCAACGCGACGTGGTGGCACGGGAGTCAGTCGACTTGAGTGCTTTGTGGCGGACCGACGGTGGTTTAGGAACAATTTGAGTCTCATTCGGAAGGGACTCGGCCGTGGATCGCATGGAGATATTGGACGGGTGAGAATGGAGAGCACGCTGACGGCGTTCCGACGCGCTGGATTTCGTGGGCTGAACTTTGGCCGTTGACTCTGGTGATGGAACTGGATCTGGCGAGGCTCGAGGTGATGGGACAGGCTGTGTCAAGGAGGCTAGCATTGGGCCCGTGGCGACTGTTGCCCCTAGATGCGGCGACTCGTGAGGCGTTTGTGCCAGGCTAGGGACCGCCGAGGGGCGAGTGACGGTCAACGGGATAGACGGCACAGGCTTCCGGTTGTACTTTGAGGTCGGAGGCATCACAGTCGTCCGTCGTGATGAGGATGCCGTCGACACGGTCGGCGACATGACATTGGGGGCCGCCTGAGGATCATCTTTTACTGGTCGTGGATCGGCAGAGGGATTGACGCCATCATCAGGGACGCTTGACGCGCTGTCGACGTCTGTGAGAGTCCCCTCTTGACCTTCACTCGCCAGGACGACGCTGGACGATTCTCGCTTGTCGTGTCCAGAGCCTGCGTCCTCTCCTCCTCCGTCTCCCCTGACCGATTCTGCGGCACCTTCCTGACCGGCTGGACCGTCGCCAGTCCGTTGCGAGGAGCGAGAATCCGACTCGGAGGCAACACTCTCCGGTGCCAGCGAACTCTTGGAATAGTTGTGGGAAATGGCAGGCCGCTGTTTGGGCGAAGTGGCCTGGGCGGGAAAGAGTGAGAAGTTGACCGGTGGGTACGAGGCCACTTCCTTTTCCAAAGAAGGCTGTAAGGGTTTGAAGTCGACTCCGTCGAGTACAGGAATCCAATTGGGGTCATGAATATCCTGCGGTGCTGGTGCTTTGTGGTAGTAGGACCGTCGGCCGGTGGGAAGTTCTACGGGAGCCACGGCCGCTGCCATGGTGTGAGATGCGCTGGCCTGAGTGGTCGACAACAAAAACAATCCAGAAAGAAAAAGAGAGCAGTGTCGCGTGAGAGTTGTGAGACTCGCGTCAAGACAGAGAGCCAAATCCAGCAAAAAAAGTTCGCGTAAGGCGACGAAGAAGAAAAGCCACAACTGACCTCGGGCTTGAACCCGAGTCTATTTTGACTCGGTACCTGCATCGTAGGAGTTGTACACCCATGGCTTTGGCTCACGCCACAGGGGCCGGCGGACCTCTAGCAGGTGGAAGGATCAGAGGATCGACGTAGCACAGGGCATGACCTGGTCCAAGGAGGTGAAATGGCCCGGAAGGGCATCGACCAGGTGCGGGCCGTTGACACGTTTGCCCGACCAGGTGCGGGCCGTTGACACGTTTGCCCGACCTGGCCCGTTAGCGGAACGGAAGGATGGTGGGCCTGAAATTGCTGGGCCGTTAGGCGCAAGATGACGAACTAATGTGTGGCTCTTGTGGCACGAGGAACAATATAAATGGCTGGAAATGATGTCGTGTTGTGCTGTGGCAAGGCGGTAACAACAATCATTGCTCTGGTACAGCCGTTGGCGATCATACCAGCCCGGGCTGACATGTCTGAGCACGAGTAATCTGTGCTGACAATATTACTACCATCATGCCGCTGGGGCTAGCGCGCCATGGCCTCGACGGAGGCGACGGGACTGGGGGCCTGGACAGAAATTTGGAATGGATCTCCAGAACTATGCAAGTGCAGACTTCGCTAACCTTCACGCCGTCATAGCCTTGCATTCAGGACCGGCCATTTACCATTCCTTCTTCCTGTACCCAAATCCATCCATCTCTATGTACCGTCATTGCCGCTATTCCTTGATCGTCATCCTTCCAATCCGTGCCCATCGGGGTATCCACATGGTCATCACATATATCCCTCGGTCGTGAATACATTCATACCGGGTCCGTCCCGGTCCAAGTAAACTCGGTCATATTCCAACGCCATCTTCCCCAAACTCCTCAAGTGTTGGCTTGCCCCCAGTGCAACTCTATCTTGTCCGCTCGGGACCTCGAATATGTCGTGAGGGATGCCCAAAAGAAGGTGAAATGTGCCGGTGCCCTAATCCATGGTATCACTCGAATCGAATCTAGAACGAAAAAAAGGAGGATAAAAAATGGGGCCGTCGGGGCGATCAAGCGAAACCCAGAGTCCCGGTCATGATCGCATCTGACTCCCCCCCAGCGGTACCGAGATCTGCGTCTCGAGAGAGCCGGTCGGCTTCACATGCGGTGGAGGGGTGTCGGTGTCTTCAACGGTGCTGCTCGCGTTCGTGCTGGGAAGAGTTGAGCTGCGACTGCTCGTTGTGACACTTGACGGACCATCGATTCCAAACAAAAGTTTCTCGATGGCAATGACTTGTTTTCCGTAGCTCGTCCGGCGCAGGACGGGATAGTTCTGCTTCATGTCTGCTTCAAGGGCTGCCAACTCGGCGCCATGTAGCTGGGCATGCACTTTTTCTACAGAAAGAGGTCAGTCAGCGCGACCGAGTTCATCACATTGGTGGCAGATGTAACGTACGCAGAACATAGTTTCCATACTGGTCTCGCATCAGCCCGAGAACCGGTGTCAGCCCCTGCTCGGTGGCGGCGGTCAGTCCGCGAAGAATGTCCCGGCGTTGATCGTCGTCGGCGAAGTCGATGCTTTTTTCCACAATGTTGCTCGCAAACTTGTGCTTGGAGAAAGTCAGTAACTGCTGCAGCACAATCGCGATGACCTGTCGCCGGTCTTGCCGGTCGCCGTTCTGGATGATGTGCTGCACGACATAGTTGCCGTATGAATCGGTAATGAGCGGCAAGATCGACTCCAACAGCTCGTCGAGAATGACCCGTTTGGCCGCGGGCTGACAGTGCTCGAGCATGCGTTGAATGACCCGGCAGCCATATTGATGGGTCGACATTTTGGCCACTTGGCCCTTGTGGGCGTCGACGATGAACTGAATATATTCTCCGGGGACACGCTCGATGGCCTTTTGCACGACGTGATTGCCATTTTGGTCCCGGACGACTTTGAGGATTTGGGCGCTCGGTCCATCCAACTCCTTCACCATGCTCGCTTGCTGGTCCGTCAAGACATGCTCAAAGGCCTTTTGCACCACGCGACAGCCGTACATCTGCATCGACAGGTGGAGCACGTGGCCTTTCATTTGATGCGCGAGCGCCTTCTTCTGCGCCTGGCTGCCATGCTCAAACATCTTTTGAATCACGTAGTTGCCGAAGACGTCGGTCATGAGCTGAAGTAGGTTGGGCTGGATTTCCTTGAACACTTGCTCCTTTTCGTCGCTGTTGGCCGTCTCGAGTTTCTGCTGGATGAAGCGAGAGCCATGTTGATCGCCGCTGAATTCCACCATGTGGCCATAGATATCTCGGAGCTCAAATCGTCGGTGCGTCTTGTTGTTCATGCGAAACTCCTCCAGCAGTGGGCTCCGAATAATCGGGCTGGGTTCGGCCTCTCGAATAGGCAGCCGTGGCGCGGATGAGTAGTTTGCGAGACTTGGATATCCCGGCAGGAAATATGGGTTCGCCAGTGCATTCACACGCATACCCATCCCCGGGGCCGAAGGATCATATGGAAGGGCCAGGTGACTTTGCAGAGCATTCGCCGGCACAGAGACGGGGTCATAAGGGTGATATTGGAGTCCTCGCAGCTTCCGATCGAGGAGCACAACATCATGATGGGACGTCGTCCGGCTGGAGACCCCACTCCCCGGTGTACTCTGGGCCGATTCAGGACCGGTCGGCGGTGTGCCCGTCGCGGAATAAAAGGGACTGGCCCCATTCGCTCGATGCTCGCTCGCCATCGGCGACAACGCACCACGACCACGACCCGACGAAGGTGGGGGGTAATATTGCAGCGGCGCCGCCTGTGGATTCAAGCGATGACCCAAGTCCTGCGTGTGTGGGGGGATTCGTGGAGAGGGAATATCCATGCTGGATCTCTCGGGTTCGAGTCGTCGGCGACTGCGGTCAAATGCCGTTCGTGAGTCGGTCCCATATTTCGGGACCTGTGAGAGAGAAGAATGACGAGGAGTAGCAGCAGGAGCAGACCGGGAATCATCCACCGCCATCTGGCCATCACCAGTGACCTGGCCCTCACCAAAGCTCAGAGCACGCAGTGATTGAGCGGTGTCGTGAAGAGCTCGGTCCGAAGAAGCTGGGAAGCCATCCACCAGCGGGTCCAGAAACCCACGGCGGCTGGATGTTCCAGATGTCGGTGATGCCGCGTTCAATCCTGAATGAAACTCGGCCGGTCTACCGAACGTCATTTTCCCGGAGCGGGCAAAAGCTGTTGATTTCGGGTCGGGGGAGCCACCGTTCAAGCCGCTATTCCCATCGGCGGTTCGGAAGCCATTCGCGGAGCCGTCGTGGCGGGCGTATTTTGAAAAGCTGGGAGTGAAGAGGCCGTCACCGCCACCATAGTGGCCAGCATTCACCACTTGCTGATATTTTTGGTGATTATGAGGATGAAAGACGGCCGCGTCGATATGCGACGTCCCGAAGCGGGTGCCGTCTGGGACGCCGCCGCGGCTCTGGTGCTGTCTGCTGTCATCCGGTTCTTCGTCGTCTGGCGCGCTGCCAGCGAGGAGATTCGACTCATCTGCGGCCGCGTCCTCGGTGCTATACGTCATGTCTCGATCCGAGCCCGGTCGTTGCTTGATGGGTGAGAAAACCTCTGGTCGTTGTCGAACGGTGAGAGGACTGCTGGACGTGACCGTATTCCAGGGCGGTTGGGGACGAGCCCGACTCTCAGGATCCGAATCCGCAGGAGGAAGCAGGGCCGAGCCCGTTCCGAATCGGCCAGCCGGGTACGACGCGGATGAGTGGTGATTATGGCGGACCGGTGACGCTACATGTCTGTCAGCGGGTGGACGTGATGCCACGATCTGGTCCGGACTACCTTGCACACGCTCACCATCCCCGTCTCCATCGAGGAGAGAATGGCTGGTGCCCCAAATGCTGCTGGTCGTGTTCCACGCGCTCTTCCCCAGGTCGAAGTCAGGTCTGAATTTGGCCGACCTTCTCAAAGATGGGGTGCGATCAAAGGTCGATATTCGACCATTTCGATTCTGCAACACCGTGTCAACTTTCGAACCCGAAACCGTCTCGGACTGCCTACTGTTTCGTATACCGTACTGTCCATGGCGAAGGCAACAAAGAAAGATTCAACGTGTTGAAACGGTAGGGGGGATGGCGGCGACAGATGTCAGGAATGTCTTGAATGATCTCAAACACGCCGGCTCAACCAGACAGGACAAGGGATTATCGACTGTAGCAAACAAGAATTCTACCGTCAGCAGGAACCACAGATAACGAAGGCACCGGGAGGACATACCACAGTGCGGCGGTGGATGAGAGTGGAATGTACACAGATCGATCGTCGATTATAATAACGATAATAATAATAATGTACCGATCAAGTATCAGGAATGGTCGAAATAGGGCCAGAAGTCCAAAGAAGGAGATGTGCCGGGCGGGAGGTCAGGTCTAGAGCCGTCATCGACCCCCTTCGTTTGCCAGCACAGCGACGATACACTCTCAGCAGGCAGCCGCAGGGGAAATGAGGAGCATGGCCTGGGCCAAGCGATGCCTGATTGCGCGACAACGGGTAGAGGCAGGACGACAAGGCCGTCCCGAGGAATCATTTGACGGCCGCGACTCGGTTCGACTGCGGACGGTGCATAGAGCGAGGGATGAGCGCTGCGAGGTTGTGGAATGCTCGTCGCCCGTTTCGTGCAAGGCCGGGCGCGAATCTGCGGAACCGTGGCGAGTACCGCTGTCGAGTGAGGTTGGGAGGGGGGGAGGAGAAGGGCACAACCCAGAAGAAGGTTCTGCCACGGCGGTGAGATGGATCGCAATGCAGCACAAATCTCCGTCACACAGAAGGCTGCAATATCCTGGATCATACAGTGCGAGACAGATGATATATCAGAAAAGATGATGCGCAGGCTGACCCCAGATCGACTGCTGAGTGGAGCCTAGCGGAGCCTTGGTGTGCCGCCAGCTGCCAAACGGTGCCAGCTGGTGCCCTAAAGTTGTCCCCAGCTGCCCAAACATGCCCGAGAACTGCCCAGGGCAAGTCCTTTCTGGCAAGGCGGCACCCATGCTCCCTGCCTCCCAGGCACCCGCTACGATGGTGGCTTTTCTTTGGTGCCGATCAGTCTTTCAGCGTTTCGACATTCTCGGACTTTAAAACTCCCATTATTATCGCGTCGAGCATTCTGTTCCATGGCCATGTGCCCACCGCGGCGACCCACTGCCTGCCATGAGTCAGGACCGGCCGTGGCATCTTGGCTGATCCTCGGCTGGGCTGACAGTCCACCACCCACTCTCTTCGCATCGACCCGCCCCAAATGACAGGCAGACGGGCAGACCGACAGACCGACAGACCGACCGATGGACAGTCCTCCGCTCGAGTGAGCAAACGGTGCGTGCTCAACCCAACGCTGACGTGGCTGTCTCAAGGACATCAGATGGCGAGGACGGAGTCAGCACGGTGGCCCAGCCTTTGCCCGGTTTATCGCACAGCACGCCATGCTCGTCAGAACATTTCGATCAAGACACCGAAACCGAACCCATACCGCACGGACCCGGTCTGACACGAAACGGCCAGCCTGACTGGGAGCCCCTCCATCCACACCGATAAGGGGAGAGGGAAGACACTCTACAGCCGTCGTGTCCTCTTTCGGCTGGGCTACTCACTCGTAGTCAACCTGTGTCACTCAGGACCTGGTGGCGTGGCGTCCTCTGGGTTCATTTCGATTCATTTCCAGTGTACCACCTTCATTCGAGGTAATGGGACGAATCCTCCCGCACGGCCGGCCGTGAGAAGATCCCAAGAGACATTTGCTGGCGAACCCGTCCCATGAGAATACAATGATAGAATGTCGCTGGCCGGGGTTATGTCCGATGTATTCAGGTCGGCAGGCGGCCAGTCAATTCCAAAACAGCTGCTCGTCAGTGATAATGTCTTGCTGGCTGCTCCACGCCACGACCAGGCCGGTATTCAGACGGCGAGCGGTGAGGGTTTATAAAGGCTGAGCACATGTCAACTTGGAGTGAAGGAGGAGGTGGCCCAACCGGCCAACGGGAACCGACACGCCGACGGGGCCAGTGGAACAGGGGCC
>Ga0255336_100692_pt1 | contig 41862 bp, 40 predicted proteins | sample MeOH1_35cm_T3_17_FD_189102 | JGI IMG/M metagenome (GOLD analysis project Ga0255336, IMG submission 189102) | Sandy soil microbial communities from University of British Columbia, Vancouver, Canada - MeOH1_35cm_T3_179 | ecosystem: Engineered > Artificial ecosystem > Sand microcosm > Unclassified ...
GTGGCTCCTATACGCCGATCATCGAGTGGCTCCAATATGCCGATCCTGCACTGGCTCGATTACGGCGATCATCTGGTGGCTCGATTACGCCGATCCCGGAATGGCCTCATTACGCCGATCCGTGACAACCGGCGAAAAAGCGGACGACAAGCGTCAGCACAAAGCTGGTCGATAGCGCGGTAATCGTATTGACGATGACGAATCCACCGATTGCCAGCAATAACAGATGCTGCCGTCTCCACGTCCGTGTAGCGACGACGAGCGGAATAGCCGCGAGCAGAGAGCCTATTGCATACACCGAGACGAACTGTCCGACCAGTGCATTGGAAACGTTCATACCGGCGCTCATTTGAGTCAGCAGGCCTGCCGGGAGCGCCTCAGTCAGGATCGTGACAAAGCCAGCTGCTGCGAGGACGAGCAAGCCCGCGACGGGCAGGCGGTCGGCTCGCGCTGCGTTGGACGATGAATTGCCCTTGATGACGTCGATTTCACTCATGATCACCACCCACTTCGCTTCCCCGACGCGGCGTGCCGTAGACGGCATTCCGTATCTGCGCCACAAAGGCTCCGGACATCCCCTCGCACAGGGTGTTCGTGAACCCGACCACAGAAAGTTCGCGTTTGCGATCGACGAACCACGAGTGGCCGTACGCCCCACCCCATCGCCATGTGCCGGGTGATTCGGGCGATCCTGCCAACTGCGGGTCACGCAGGACCGAGAAGCCGAGGCCGAAACCAAACCCGGGAGCGTCCGGCGGACCAGCGTCGCCAGCCTGGATCGTGCCCATCTCATCGATAAGCGCTGCCGGCAGCAGCCCGCTGCCACCCTGCCTCAACGTTTCGAGTAATCGAAGAAACTCCCCCGCGGCGCCCACCATGCCCGCGCCGCCGGAGGCGTACGCATCGCGATCGAGTGCGCGCGCAGGAGCGTATCGGATGCCTATGGCGCCGTCGAATGGTGACACGAGGTCCACGTCGCGCATCCGGCGAGGCTGCGGGGTGTCATTGACGTAAGGCGTGCAAAGCCGCTGCGGGTCGGTGGCGTGGAATTGCGTATCGATCATGTCTAGCGGACCGGTGACAAGAGTGCGTACCGCTTCGGCAAGCGGTACGCCAGTGACCTTCTCGATCACACCGCCCATCACATCGGTCGCAAGCGAGTATCCCCATGCAGTGCCGGGTGCGAAAAGCAAAGGGACACTGGCGATGCGACGCAGATTCTCCGACAGCGGAATGCCGGGATGGTCCATGCCATCCGACACGCCGGCACGCGCATATGGGCCGGAAGCATCTGCCTCGAGGAAGCGATAGCCGAGCCCCGCGGTATGCGACAGCAATTGGCGGAGCGTGATGCGTGGTGCCGCGCCGCCTGGCAGGCGCGGCAGGAACCCGGGCAGCCAGCGCATGACGGGGTCCTCCAACCCGAGTCGCCTCTGGCCGACGAGGACCATCGCGGCGGTAGAGACAATCGCTTTGGTCACCGACGCCAGACGGAACAGCGCGTCTTCTTTCATTGGACGTCCGCTTTCCCGATCGGCGAAACCGGCAGCCCGTCGGTACACTAGCGCTCCGCATTTCGCGACCAGCACCACGGCGCCGACCACGCGTTTCTCGGCGAGTGCAGCTTCAATAACCGCATCGAGACGTTCGACCATCGGTTCGGTGGATTGCTCGTCAGCGTGCGATGAGGGGAAATGAGGCATGAGGACTCCTGTGAGATCGGCAATGCATCGATCGTACGGCTCTGCCGAGCTCGGAAAAACAAGCTAGAGTTCCGCTGTATCTGGACATTTATGGCAGCAATCAGGAGCGCATCAAGTGGAAAGCCTGAACGGCTTCATGGTCTTTGTGCAGGTGGCCGAGACTCGCAGCTTCGTTGCGGCGGGGCGTGTTCTCGGCCTCTCGGCATCGGCGATCGGCAAGCGCGTGGCGCGACTCGAGGAGCGCCTGGGCGTAGGTCTGTTTCATCGGAGCACGCGCAGCATCACGCTGACGGCGGAAGGCACGCTGCTTCTAGAACGGAGCCGGCGCATCCTCGCCGAGATCGAAGCGGTGCAACTGGAACTATCGCAGCACGCCGAGGTTCCTCAAGGGCGTCTGCGGGTGAGCCTGCCGCTGGTCAGCTCGCTGGTCCTTCCAGTACTCGCAGATTTCATGGCGGCATATCCAAGCGTCCAGCTCGACCTCAATTTCACGGACAGGATGGTCGAGGTGATCGACGAGGGTTTTGATGCCGTCGTACGGACGGGACCGTTATCGGACTCCCGCCTGTCCGCGCGTCGTCTGGGCGCTTTCCGGTTGCTGGTGGTCGCATCGCCCGAGTATCTGGAGAAGCACGGTACACCAGGAAACCCATCGGATCTCGTCAATCATACCTGTCTGCATTACCGGTTCCCCAATAGCGGAAAGCTGGAAACATGGCCGTTCCGGCATGGCAAAGACGGAGACGAAATCACCATTCCGGTATCGATGGTGTGCGACAACATTGAAACGCGCGTGTGTTTCGCGATGCGGGGATTAGGTATCGCCTGCCTGCCTGAGTTCTCGGTTCAACGAGCGCTTGTGGACGGATCGCTGCGCGTCATACTTGACGGGCATGTTGAGCGCGTCACCGAACTGAACATCATCTGGCCTGCCGGTCGGACGCTTGCGCCGCGGCTGCGGGTGTTCATCGACTTTCTGGCCGATCGGTTTGCGGACAATGCACGTTGAGGTACTGGCGGCATCGCCTCATATGCGAACGTGCGTTGGGGGGGCTGTTGTTGCGGACGTCGGGCGCGGGCGTGATCCGGTTACGCTCTCGCTTCGACTCCCGGTTTATTACCGCTGTGGGCGCCGGAAACCCAAACCTATTGCTGATACTTCAAGATCTGCTCCGAGTGTTCGCGTCTGCATTAATGTGCTCCTTGTAAGTCACACCTTCAAGATAGTTGTCTCCGGCTTTTCAGACTATGGTTATTGGCGGAAAGCCGTTTGCCGATTACGGAAGAAATGAGAGAACGCCTACATTGGGATGACGCGCGCGTCTTTCTTGCCATCGCGCGGAACGGAACGCTCAGCGCCGCAGCGACTGCGCTGGATACCGGCGTGGCGACGGTGGCGCGCAGGATCGAACGTCTCGAGCCCGCGCTCGGAGTCCCGCTGTTCAGTCGTCATCAAAGCGGCTATCAGCTAACGGACGAAGGGGCAGCGTTGATAGAAAGGGCGGAGGCGCTGGAGTACGCGGGGCATTCCTTTGGTGAGGTTGGGGCTTCGCAGATGGCGGTTGCGGGGCGTGTGCGGCTCGCCACTGCAGAGAGCCTTGCGAACGACTTGATTATTCCGTCGATTCCCGCTCTGCTTAAGCAGTATCCCAAGCTGAGCATCGAAGTAATCACGGATATCCGCACAGTCAACCTTCATCAGAGAGATGCCGATCTCGCGGTGAGAATGGTTAAGCCCAGTCACGGTAATGTGACCATACGGCAGATAGGTTTGCTGGCCTACGGTGTGTACGGGTCGAGGGAGTATCTCCAATCCCGTGCTTCGGTCTCAGACGCAGCTCATTTCGAGGGCGACGCTTTCATTGGATGGACTGAGCAGCAAAGCGATCTGCCCTCGGCCAGATGGCTTGAAAGTGTGCTGCAAGGACGGCCGTGTGTGCTAACGACAACGTCGCTCGCAGGACAGGTTTCTGCTGCTCGCGCGGGGCTAGGTCTCGCGGTCCTTCCTCATTTTCTCGCACGGCCGGCAGGGCTTGTCTGCTTGCTGAATGCGCACGCCGTTGATCAGTCCGTGTGGCTAGTCATGCACTCCAACCTCAAACAGTCTCCGCGCATCCGTGCGGTCGCTGACCACCTGACGGCTTTGCTTCTGGGACATGGGGCGCTACTAACGCGGCAGGCGGACGTGTGAAGGCGGGTCGAGGCCGCCCAAGGTCCCTCGCATACTCTGTCCGGCGATAGCTATAACTGCAGGGCTGCCAAAGTTCGGGCTATGGGTTTCCGGATTATTCACTTGCGGCTGCCCGTGGCCTGTAAGACGCGAGACCGATAGACGCGGGGCGAACTTTTCGGGACGCATCACGGGCGAAAGTCGATTTTGATACGACCTACCGCCGCCTGAGTGTCTTCGTCCAGCCTGTTCAGTTGTTCGAGAGGAAGAGTTTCACCGAATAACTGCGAACGTAACACCTTGGCCCGTTCCTGCACGACTCTGGTTCTGAGTGCATCATACGTTCCTTCGATTGCTACCGTATAGATATCGATGTACGGAATGTCACCGTGCCCGCTCCACGTCTCGAACTCAGTCATCCAGGCGCTGTTTTGCCGATCAACCCGTCCGATCTGCTGTTCAATTCGTCCGGGGTTCCAATCGAGATGGAACAAGACGACCGAGCGGCAGGCACGATGCAGGTTAAGGCCCTCGCTGGCCACGTCTGATTGTCCGATCAGAACTTGCGGATTCAGATGCGGATTATTAAACGTATTTTGTCTTACGCGCCTTGCGGCGGCCTTGGTGTCTCCAAAGAGGAGCTGCGAAAACGGACTCATACGGAATACGTAGTTTCCCGCCAAATCTCGCTCCAGTTCCTTCACCTGCTCCCTGATTACTGCTTCCCAGTCGAACGGGCGCTCCGCATCGGCATCATCCGTCTGTGCTTTACCAACGGGGTCAGCGTCCCGAAGGTCAAGCAGGATCTGCTCGACCGCCTCCCTGATCTGCTCACGATTCCGGCTGTTAGAGTAGACCGACAGCTGGTCACCAACGCAGAGTTGTTGCACCAGCCAGGTAATGAGCGAGTCCATGATAGTTGGGGCGATGGAATATGGTCTGGGCCTCACGTTCAGGAAGAACTGCTCAGCCGCACCGCGACATACCTCGCGCAACCCCGCTCGATCTTGCGTGTAGCGGTCGCCCAGCTTGTCAGCATCGGACACAAAAGTCTGCTTCCGCTCTTCGGGAAATGCCAGATCAGCGCTTTCCAGCCACCGAAGCACATCTGGATCGCCGACTTTGACTCCGGTCGGAACGGGGATGGGATTGTGGTCGCGGACGTGGCGCAGGTAATGCCGAATGTTCAAAGCCCGATCAAGCGCCCGAATGGGCTCAAGGAATTCGCCGAAGACGAGCACCTTTTTGCCTTGACCGGTCAGCTCCTCGATAAGCGAAATTGCCACGCCTATCCTTGGATGCCATTGTAGGGACCATCGCGATTTCTCGGCAACACGGCCCATTTCAAGCGAGAGCGAATCCAGACTCTTAAGCCAGTATGCCTGCCTTTGTCGCTTCGCTTTTTCGTGTGGGGGAAGTGGCAGCACGGGTTTGTCCGTGACGGCGCTGGTAGGCAACTCAGCCGGGATCACTTCCTCAGCCGATTCCGAGAAGAGGGGTAAACCTTGCGAGTAGCGCGACCCCGCGCTTTTCAAATTATTCGCCGTGCGTATCCCCTTTGACGTGATCGCGATTCCCTCGGTATACGCCAACTGGAGTTTGTCTTCCGGGGCCAGCCCGGATAGCGGGGTGACGCGAGGCAGTGATCTGCGATGCGGATGTGCAGTCTCGCCAGCCACAACTGTTGCAGCGAATCTTTGCACGGCAGGATGATCACGCCACAGGCGACGGGTAACGAACGGCCGTAGTCCATTCTGAAAGGCTATTGCGGCCGTTTCGAGGTTCGCAATTTCCGTGCTGCTTCCGAACCGGATCTGCTGCACGGCTTCTGAAAAGTTCATCACGATCGACTGGAGGCCAGCAACACGCTCCCGCTCGAGACCCAGACGGTGCAGCACGCTAGTCCACTGCTTTGCATCCATTTCCATAGGCGTTGCTGTCAGTGCAACCCGCTTGGCATGTTTGGAGGCTGATCCAGGACGCATCAGGATCTCGTTCAGGCACATGGACATGCGTGACTGAAGGACGGTGTTTGCCCGCTTGACGGCCGGATCTGCGCCTTCAGCACCGGCGCGGCTCTTGTGTGCCTCGTCGATAATGACAAGGTCGAAGTCACCGATTAATTCACCGAGCAGGTGCCTGAAGAGGATCGCATTCTCCGGCTGATCGAATGCAGCGTTGGATACCGGGCCTAGTTCGGCTCGGAGCAAGCTAGTCTTTAGTTTTGGGGGAATGTGGGTGGCTAGCCATTCGACTGCGGTGCGCTGCGCCGGTGATATCTGCAGATTTCCGGCCCCGCGTACTGACCGACCATCTACGAATTCTTTCTTGAGAAGAAATGGCAGTGCCCATAACTCATGCCGCTTTACTGTTGGAAGGTGCTGAGGCAATCCAAAGCGATGCGACAGAAAAACAAAATTGGCATGCCGCGACAGCGGATAGGCGGATGTCTGCGTGTTATCCTGGAACAGGTCCGGATATGTGCGTAACACTTTCGTCTGGAAACTGGAGGGAATCCAGGGAAAATCCAGGGGTTCGATCTGCTTGAGGAACCCGCGGAGCTCATCGTCGCACCACTGCGAAGTAAGCCCTGGGGGAATCAGAATGGCTACTGTACCGCCGCACGCGGCGACGCAAACGGCAAGTGCAATGGCAAGACGGGTTTTGCCCAACCCAACCTCGTCGGCGATCAGCACTCCGGACTCAGCCTGAAGCTGGCGGGCGATCCATCTCAGTGATTTATCCTGCCCCGCTCGCCAGAGGCTTTCGCCGTTCGGAAGGAGGGAGGTATTCGCAAGCTGGAGAAGATTCTGCCAGACATCGTTCCAGTCAAAATTCTTCTTCACAGTTGCCTCCTGAAGCAAGGGACTCCGTGACTTGTGCCGGGCAGGCGACGGCCTTCGGCATACACCACGACTTCTCAACATCCGCGATTACACGCTCATATGAAGCTTTCAGGAACGGCGTCTCGTCCATCCAGGGCGGCGTAAATCCCGGATGGAAGAGTGCAGTGAAGAGATTTATGCCCAAGGCACGAACTGCTTCCCGATCAGCATCCAATGTCTGCTCGAGTAGCAACAATCGCAGCTGGCTGAGCCAGACTGGAAACTGCTCCCTGGTCAGGACAGAATTGCGTAGAGCAATCGCTTCGATCATCGACGCCACAACCCGCAGAGGGTAGTGTGTAGCAGAAGCTGACGCCGGTGGTGGATGGCCGTGATTTCCGCCGGTCGTTTGCTGTTCCGGGTCAGGCAGATATGACGGTGGTTCCGGGAAGGTCAGTATTGCGTCGAGGATATCGTCGACGGAAACCTTCGCTGGAGATTGCCGACAAAGCAGACCCTCCTCGGACAGGACCGGGACGTCATACACGGTCCCCGGACCAAGGACCTCCCGTACCCAGACGATAGCGGGAGCGGGATGGATTCCGCAGATGACCTCGTTCTCGCCGACCCCGACGTCTAACCATTCGTCCGTGCCGGACAGGCGGAGCTGCAAGTCGACTGGCGTATCGGAACTGCGTACCAGTTTGATACGATTGGCTCTCAGGTGCGCGAACAGGATGGGAGGCGGATCACGTGGAACGAAGATCGGCTCCCCGGTACCTGCTTCGATCTTCTCAAGGCTCTCTTGTGGCTGTATGTCGCCGCACGCCAGCGCTCGCCATACCTGCGGTATAACGGAATCGTCAACCATGAAAATTCCAGCTTCCACATTCCCTGTTCTGCGTTGCCACTTATCAGTGGCGTCCAGTTGGGCGCGTGTTAACAGTCCGGCGCGCGACAAATTTCCCGAGCCCAGATACAGCGCGCCAAGTGTGCCTCTTTTTCCGGATCCGGCAACGCGCTTTAATCCAGCAATATACTTGGCATGTAAGCGCTCTCTTCCCAGGCCAGCCCTGGATTGCAGCGGATCAGTCGGCATGCAGAACGTCCAGTCGCCGAGTTTTCCTTTTCTCAATTTTTTCGTGTTGGCGCTGATCCAGCCCGACAGTGCTCCAGACTGCTTGGTGTTGAAGACCAGATAGCGTGTGCCCGGATTGCCTAGCCGTTCAAGCTCACCGAGGACTTCCGGCTTGACTGCGGGATCCGCCGACGACTGTTCGAAAAAGCCGGATCCGGCAACCAGCGTGCTGATCCCTGTTTTAGGAAAGCGGCGCTTGATCTGTGAGAAGAGTGATGTGTCGAGACTATGAATGAAGCGTGGACGTTCATTCGTCCGGTGAGCGGCATCGACGGCGTACCAGTGTCGGAGCCAGTTCATTGAAAAAGTCTGCTGAATCAGAAAATCATTGGACTTGGTGTAAAGGCCTGACAACAGCCGGCGAAAGAAATCGAGCGCACTGGCGATATCCGCGTGTGCCTTTTTCGACAGTTCGTCAGACTCGCCGACTGTCCATGTTGCGGACCAGAACATGTCGATTTGCGATCCGTTTCCCCACGTCTCCCGTGTCCAGTTTCCCGTCGAGACGACCAGGCGGAAAGAAGTCGGGGTTGCGAACCTAGCCTTCGAAAAACCCATTAATGCTACCTTCGCATGCATCAGCGATGTCTTTTTCGTCCAGTCATCGGAGGTGCATGGCGCAAGCTGCAACAGGCCTGGAATGGTAAGCGGACCAAGCAGGGGCGCGGACGCATCCAGCGCGAGTACGGCTCGCAACACACCGGAAGCGGCGCGCTGGACCTTTGTCTCGCAAGTGAACGCCGAGACGATTCGCTCGAGAGTCTCCGTGTCTGCAGACAGTCCGCAAATCAACAAGTGGGTGCCATATTCTTCAGGTGCCGGAGAAAAGAGAGCCTCAAGGTCCTTACGATCATGCGGCATCGGAGCTCTCCGTGGCTGTTTCTTTGCATAGCCTCTTCAGGCGTAATAGCGGACGCGGAATCAATCCGCTGTCGGTGCGCTCCTCGCCTTCGACCGGCTCGTTTGTATCGGCTGCAACGAGGTCCTCGGTGTAGCCGATACCCCTCTCAAGTTTTCCTTCATGCATGGAAAAGACTTGCGGTACTCGTGTAGCGAGCGCCTTTATGCGTCGTTCCAGTTCGCCTTTCTTGTCTTGTTCGTTGCAAAATGCCCTGATTTCCATGGGCACCGTCTCTACTATGTGTAGCTTGCCGGTTAGATCCGTGCAGCATCGTTCCAATGTCTCAAACTCCCGCCGAACGGCATCAACCTTTGCGAGTTCTGACGATGTGTGCGCTCCGTCTTTGATGCAATTGGCGAGCGCCTGGGTCGCCCGCAATGAAGCATCTCGTACAAGTTCGAAAGAAAAGCAGGTATCCAGCTGCGCGCGATGAGCCTCATCTTGGACCCGGTCCAGAAACGTACGTTGGCCGGCACGAGTTTGCAGAGAGGACAGGGATAAGTCATCGGATTCGAACAGCGACACCAGGCGCGCGCGCCGGGCATTCGTTACGAGTTGATCTCTTACGAGGTTACACTCTTCGTTACTTGTTGATCCCGGCAGCAGCGCCTGCTTCACGTCGTCTACAATCCGTTGATATGTCTTTGAGGGTTCAGAAATCCAGCCAAAAAGAATGTTTCTGACCTTGTTGTCGGCTAGTACCGCTTCTGCCAGAGCCATACCTGGCCGCGCGAGCCTTAGGGCATTGAATCTGGACTCCGCTTTCTCACAAAAACCCAGCCCGGGCAACGCTGATGTCGCCGCACGCCTGAAGGGAACGGTCACATATGCGCCGCCCTTGCTGACAAGGTCGAACGAGATGGCATCCAGTTCGCTGAACTTGCGCTTTCCCTGGACGCGATCATCCGTTTCATATCCGGTGGCGCGTTTGAGTGCAATCCAGCTGGCGAAGGCTTCTATCGCCTCAGCAACCTTGGCTGCCATCAATGGTTTTCCTATTTCCCCGGCAAGCGCGATTCCCACGCAGCCCCACGTCAGCTGACGTACAAAGAATGCTCCTCCGAGACCCGGTACTGCCCATTCATTAAAGGCTAGAATTGCCGGGCGTAGACCGAAATCAAGACGCAAGCGCGTCTGAAGTGATTCGGCCGGCTGGATTGGTCCCCAAAGCATTGTTCTATCCATCGTTTGAAGTTTCTGGTCGGTGAGTCTCAGCCGCCGCTTCTTGCTTGCCCGCCTTCCCGGTTGCAGGCCATTATGACATTGAGCGGATGCCGCCTGTTAATACGGCGGTGGATAAGACGTTCGGCTGGTAGGTATTTTCGCGTGGCAACGCCTGCGACAGGTTATATGGCTCCGAGCTGATGGTACCGCGCGGGTTAGGCTAGGAGATTTGCCATCGCCAGGCCTGACCGAATCCGCTGGGAGAGGGAATTTGAATTGCTTGCAGGCCATTGATAAAGAAAGATGGATACGCGGGGTTCTGGTTGCGCTCATCGAAGCAGACGTGCGTTATGCCGTGGCGTTTCTTTATTTCGCGTCCGAATAATTTGGCGAGACGGCTTCCTCACCCCAGGCCGACGAGGTCACGATCGATCGCAAAGTGACCGACCGTGGCCATCTGACCGGGAATATCCAGTGTGATGGTCTGTATCCAGCCGAGACGTGTCCGGCCTTTTCCCCAAAAGAGATCGGGATATGTGACATCGGAGCTGTTCCAACGACGGCCATCGTGAAGATGTAGGTGGGCTACCGGCTTCAGGTATGACGCGCCAAAATTCAGTGTCGCGATTTCTTCGGGGTCAAGCATCCATTGTCGAACGAGGTGCTTTAGATCCATGGTTGGTTATGAATGATGCGAGTTGGTTGAACAGGCGAATCCGGGAGATAATTCTTCAGTAGGACCGCTTCGATGCCAGTCTTGCTTCTCGACGACGACTGAATCTACAAATATGGTGAATCGTTGAAGATCGTTCGTCACGTCGAGGTAGGTCACGTTGACGGTTGAGCCTGTTGGCCTGATGCGGCGGATGACTTTCGGCGAGAATGGGATCCTGGTCTCGATCCACTGAGTCGACTGGAATGAGAACGCAAATGTTGCCCCGCCGTCCGGCGTTGGCGCAAGTACTGCCCCGGGGTGGACGAGATTGTCCGGATAGCTGATGAGCTTCAGATACCTACCATCTCTCATGGCCGTGAAGCCAAATGTCTCCGTTCGCTCGGTGATGACCTGAATCGGGTGGGTCCTATTAAAGACAAAGAGTTTTTCATTACTGGACCTGATGTCGTCTGCTTCATCGGGCGTAAGCGGTGCGGGAGACACGTCCTGGTGGGTGCGGGGGCTACTGCCCCCACTGTTGGGCGAAGGAGTGCGGGTCGCAATATCCAGCCAGCCTCGCGAGTCATGTTTGCCGAAGAGCGCGGTATCGGAATGGGTCTCCAGGCACTTATCGGGTATTAGCCCGAGCATCGACAGGGAGTAGTCCGTGAGCTGGCGGTATTCGTCTCCGATTCCCTTTGGATAGGACGTGCCGATATCGGAGTGGGCGCCTGGCAGATAAACTGTATTGATGCGGTTGATCCCTTCTTGCGTGGTGGGGCCGGCCTGGTCAGGCGAATCAATATCAACCTTGTAAAGCTTGCGGAATTCGTCCCGGGCGACAAAGTGCATCGAATAGTTGACGTCGCGGGGAAGGCCAAGGCGTAGGGCCGGGGCACCGTTTAGTCCCGTAGATACCGTGTCATATAGCAACGTGTAGAACCGGAGCTTAGGCGCCGATCCGCCAGGGCTGTCAGGATGGTTTCGATGCCATGCATCATCAGTGATATTCATGAACTGGCGTGCGGTTGCAGCGCCTCGACTAAACCCCGTCACGAAAACACGTATCTCCGCATTGGAGTGATCTCGAAGGAAGGGCGCAGATTCGTCAAGGACCTGGCCCATCGCGTCATTGGCGACATCAAATATGCTTTTGCCAAGAGCTGCATCGCTCCAATCGATGGACCGACCATGCATACCCGGGCCTGGGTAGTAGTTTTCGTCCGGAACGTGAATTCGACGTGCGATGTAGGACACGACGGTTGCGCGTTCATCCGGGGGAATCCGGGACCGGTCATTGAGGGTGCCGTCGAATGCGAATTTCAGGATCATCACGGGATGATCGGGAGCGTCTGCAGACGCGATACTTGGAGCAAGTAATGCGTGCTTCACCTCAGCAATTGAATCCGCGTCACCCGGCGCAACGGCGATAGTGCGGTTTCCGGATACGAGGCTTGTACACGCCGACAGCACCAGGATGACTGGACCGATGAGGGCTGCGAGCTTCGGCGTGTTCTTCAAAGTGTGGATTCCGAGGGTGTTTGCTGTCTGCTCAATAACGGCAAGCCACGCAAAGACCTTAAATGAGATCACCAGTCGGTTTCCTTCAGGCCATCACGGGAATCCGTCCGGCTACAGCACACCCTGCGGCTGCCCCTTCAATGACGAAAACGTTACCCTTCCTGTTGTTCTGGGACTGGTCCATACGTCCCTAACCGATTGCATTCGATTGAAGTAACTGGCGTGCCCTCGTGAGCGCGTCGAGTTCTGGTTGAAGGACTGTCGTCAGACACGCTGCTCCAGCGGGCCGCTGAGGCATCGTGGTGCAAAGAGGTATGGAAGTCGAAGCAAAGGGTAGTTGTTTTGTTCACGCAGATCATTCGACTACTCGTGAATAGTCTTTTACATGGAAGACAACAATGAGCCGACTCAGTGGCGGGGCACTGCTTCCTGCGCATATCAGGGCGCTTTTTTAAAAGTTGACAGCGGGCGTGCCGGTCACCTAAGATCGATAAAAATCATCAATCGTGGAATAAGCCATGACTCAAGCTTTTCGACTCCTGATGGTTGGCAGCGGCATCGCTGGCCCGTTGTCCGCGACGAGGCCAGGTGATCAGTCGGACAGGGCACCGACAATGTCGATCGATCTGTGCACGCGCATCTCAACTATCCCGGAGACTTTCGGGGCCGTTGTGACGTAAGCGCCATCCTGCTAGAGGGTGTTAGGAACGTTTGCTAAGGGCTGCAAAGTGAACAAGCATCAGCACGGAGAATACGACGAAATGCAAGCCAGCCAGGGTTTCGGGCAATCGTTCGTAGTCTCTGGCCAGTCGGCGGAACCGGTTGAGCCAGCCGAAGCTGCGCTCGACCACCCAGCGGCGCGGCAACAGCACGAAGCCCTTCTTCGCCTCCGGCAGCTTGATTACCTGAAGCTCGATTCCTTCGTCGAGTGCCGCCTACGCAGGCTCTTCGCCGGTATATCCCTGATCGGCGAACGCCACCTTGACCGTCTGGCCCGTGGCCAGCTGAACCTGACGCGCCAGTTCTCCGACCTGCGTGCGTTCCTGTTCGTTGGCCGGCGTAACATGCACAGCAAGCAACTGCCCCAAGGTATCAACCGCCATGTGGACCTTCCTGCCGCGTTTGCGTTTGTAGCCGTCGTAACCGGCGCGAGGCCCACTCTCGCATGTCGACTGCAGGGTCCGTCCGTCGAGAATGACCGCGCAGGGTTGACCACGGCGCTCCTGTGCGATCCGGATGATCGAACGCAGGTCATTCACCATGGCCTCGAAACAGCCTGCCTGAATCCAGCGTTGCGTCTGCTGGTAGACCAGTTCCCACGGTGGAAAATCATTGGGAAACAAACGCCATGGCGCACCCGCACGTACGATCCAGCGCAGCGCGTTGAACATCTCGCGCAGTTCGTAGCGGCGCTGCGGCGCGTCTTTGTTCATCAAGGTCAGGTACACAGCGGCGAAGTACCACTCTTCATCCGACACATCCGTTGGGTATGGCCTGCGTTTTTTCATTCCGCCAGGATACCAGGCCTAACTCAAAGTTCGTAACACCCTCTAGGAACCTACCAAACCGTGGCTGGAACGGAATGGCGGCAAGAATATATGGTGCAGTAACCGACGGTCGTTAGTCGGATTCATGTAGCTACTTAAGCACTGCTTACTCACGTAGTAAGCGTAAGTTGACCATGCTGAACGTTGAGCAGGTTGTTTCCCACGCAGATTTGCGACAGGTAGGGGTGGTCGCTCCAATATCAGGTCGCCGAAGGACAGACGAACGGTGTTCTCCGTCCCCTCCAGACGAGAACAGATCGCTCGCCTTTCCCGGCGCGGGCGGACTTGACGCGCCTCGAGTGGCCTCATTGCTGCGGAGGCTGGCGTAGCGCTTGTCCAGGGAACGGATCCGGGGCCGACCTTGCTGGCCGGACCGTGGGGTCGTGCGCAGGGCATATCGTCAAGGCCAGGTTGATCTCCTGGAAGTACGCGTCAGAAATCGTTGGACATACGTTGTTTCTAAAGAGGCCTTTTAATGGCGGATCCGCAAGAAATCGTAGAACTGACTCATCAGGTGAGAAAGCTCGCGAAGGGGAAGATATCCGATATCAACGACATAAACAGAGAGACCACGTTTCTGGCGCTCAATGCGTTGATTGAAGCCGCACGCGCCGGTGAGGCGGGAAAGGGATTCGCGGTCGTGGCCAATCGGGTCAAGCATGTAGCAACACGAATCTCAGACATTACGACCGCGCTAAATAAGGAACTCGCCGGTTCACTGTCTAGTCTGTCCGATTTGGCGGATAGCATGATCGAGCGGATGAGATCGCACGAAGGCCAACGATACGCGGATCTTGCGTTGAACATGATCGATATCATTGACCGTAATCTGTACGAACGGTCGTGTGACGTGCGTTGGTGGGCAACTGATTCGGCGGTGGTCGATTGCCTTGTGCAGGGAAGTTCACAAGCGCAGGGACATGCATCGCATCGCCTGTCGGTGATCCTGGATAGCTACACCGTCTATCTGGACCTGTGGATCGTTGATGCCACGGGCACCGTCGTCGCCAACGGGCGCCCGGATACCTATGTGGTCAGCGGAAAAAGTGTTGCAGACGCAAACTGGTTCAAGGACGCCATGAAGACGTCATCGGGATCGGATTTCGTCGCGGGGGATGTTCAGGCGCTCCCGCAGCTAAGAAATGCACACGTAGCAACTTATGCGACGGCGATCAGGGAGCACGGCGCGATCGATGGCAGACAGCTCGGCGCGCTTGTGATTTTCTTCGACTGGGCGCCGCAGGCGTCCGCGGTTGTGAATGGAGTTCGCCTAACTGACGACGAATGGAAACGTACACGATGCATCATCATCGACTCTGCGTTTCGCGTTCTCGCCAGTTCCGATGGGAAGGGCATATTGAACGAGCAGTTTCGGCTGGTCACCGAGGACAGGAAAAGCGGCTTCTATCGTTCATCAGACGGACGGACGATCTCGTTTGCCGCAACGCCAGGATACGAGAGTTATCGCGGATTGGGATGGTACGGTGTCGTCATACAGGCGCCGCCCGCATGAGCGCGTAGGACTGTTTCTGGCGGTGTTACCCGATCGAACTGTACGTGTTGCGTTCGCGCAGTCGTACCGTCCGGTTATGTAATTGTGGAATCTCCCTTTGCGATTCAACATAGTTAGGTTGGTTATCGGCTTAACTATTGATGCATCGGCACGCTGGCCAACCAGGATCATCCAGGACTAGGAATCTAAAATGCCATCATTCGTTTCTGACGGTTGCAAAATTCATTACGAAACATACGGAAAGGGACAACCGGTTATCTTGATCAATGGGCTGATTGCTGATCAAAATGCCTGGAACGTTGTCTTGCCTGCTTTGTCAGAGAGATACCACACAGTCACTCTCGATAACAGGGGGGGCCGGGAGGAGCGATGTCCCACCAGGGGAGTACACCGTGGAACAGATGGCGCAGGACGTTCTAAACCTTATCGAGCATCTGTCCATTAAGTATCCCGTGATTGTGGGGCATTCATTGGGTGGATGCATCGCGCAACACATCATGCGCTCCTTTCCTGAAAAGATTCGGGCAGGCGTGATCAGCAGCTCATTCTTTCAGATCAACGCCGCATTTTCACACTTTTCAGAAGTAAGGAAATCGCTTTATAAACTGGATGAGCCGCGACGACTCCTCGTCGAAAGTATCATTCCGTGGGCGTTCGGATCCAAATATCTTTCTCTCCCCGGGATGTATCAGTCCATCATAAAAACACATCTCGAGAATCCACACTACCAAACGGAGCAAGGCTATCTTGGGCAATGCGCCGCGATGCTGAATTTCGATTCGAGGCCGTGGCTATCTGAGATACGCGTGCCGACCCTTGTTCTCGTAGGTTCACACGACATCGTTTCGCCCCCGGAAGAAAGCTTTGAGATTGCAAGGCTCATACCTAACGCGCAGATCAAAATCATCCGCAATGCTGGGCACAATCCGGAAACGGAAGAAAGCAAGGTGTTTGTCCAGGAGCTATCCACGTTTATTACCGGCCTGTCTTCGGAAATTTTCAAGACGCCTCATCTCTATCGCTCCTTGAAAACCGTGGGTTCGTCCTCTTCGTCCTCTCTGCCCTGATAGTCCGGGCCATCGTCTGCCCATCGAAACGCCGCGCTTGCTGCCAGGCTGCGCGGCGAGATCTGTCCGGCTCTCATGTGCCTTTGCTGGCGAGGCCTTTCGGCGCGATTGTGAAGCGTTTTCGCATGAGTGTGGCGGCAATTCTTGGCCACCTGTTGGCTGTCGCCGTGGTGTTCTGGTAGATCATGTGATCCATGATGCGCGGCAGAACGTCTGCATTGTTACGACTGGTACGGTCCGAGACATATGCCTTCTTCTCGCACCGATAAGCCGTACCACGTGATTTGATCTTCCTGTTGTCCATGTACTCCATCAGCAGGAGTCCAGTGCCAATACCCAAGAAGTCGCATTGATGCGTTTTCCGCTCGAACCGACGGGGAGTAGCGGCCCGCTTTGCGGCGCAAAGATCGCTTTATTCAGGGCGAACGTGCACTGAGGGAGTACCAATCTAGATCGAGGGAACTGTCAAGCAAAACGCACAGATCCGCAGCGACGTGAGACGACAAAAACGACACGATACCCGGCATGAGCGTCCGCCGGGTGACAAGTCAGATGCGGGGGAATGTGTCGTACACCTGATCGTGTCCATGAATACTTAGTCGCCGCTGAGGTAGTTGAGACCTGTCAGAACGTGTGGCGCATGGTAGCGCGCGGTTGCGCCGCATGTTGCGTCTCTCAGGACACGTTTTTAACAGTTGACAGTGGGCGTGCCGGTCACCTAAGATTGTTAAAAATCATCAATCGTAGAATACTCCATGACTGACGCTCTTCGGCATCTGATGGTTGGCGCGGTATCCTGGGCTCACTTCCGCAAGGAGCCTTGGCAATCAGAAGGGCAGCGCATAGGTAACGTTGATCGATCCATGCACGCGTACGCCGCGGCTGTCCCGGGTCACTCGCGAAGCTGTTGTGACGTACGCACCATCTGGCTAGGCACCTATCCTCCTGGTTTTGATATGCCTGCGAAAACGAACCGACCTGTTGTGGAATTGTCAGCTCGCGATGAGCAGTTTTCCCATTCGTGTCATACCGGAGGAATGTCTCATCTGGATGCGAAGCGTCAGAATTTGACGCTCACAGAGGAGGTCTGCCTGAAACTGTTTGACCGGTGGTGCGAGCGGCGAAACGTTTTGGCGTTGGCATATCTCATGCATGGCTGGCCCCTGGCTAACGATACCCCGTCTCTGGCCACGAGACTATTGCAGTCACTGCGGGAGCTGAAGGAGCACCATCCCGAAGTACTGCTGAGCGAAGAGCGTGCTCTGCTCGGCTTGATTCTGACTGTCGAGTAAAGCACCGTAAGCGTGCATTGGCGCTCTAGTTCGTCGCTGAACTGGCATCAATGAGACATCTTCGCGGTTGAATGGAACTACAATTGCTTTACTTTTAGACAGACTGTTATGGTTCGGGCAAAGAGGCGAATGCCCGGCCGGTGAGGCAACAGGTGCTTCGTGTAAACGATTTCCTGCATCTCAGTCGGGTTTTTTCATATGGCCTCTCTGCAGTTGCGCGATCGACACTTCGTCGCGACGCGTTCGGCGTCTGTCAAGGAAGTAGAGAGTGTTCCGAAGCTTTCATTCAGTGACAACACGTAGATACAGGCGTATTCGTTGATGGTGATAGTCTGCCACTCTTGGGCCGACCCGCTAGAGTAGCCGTGACGCTATTGGCCAGAACGGTAATCACGGGAATCGGGGGAAGCATGAAATCCAGGCGCATCTTCATCAGCCACGCGGCAAAAGACAAGGACTTGGCCGATGGCTTTGTGGAGCTACTGAATACGACGAGCACATCGGCGGACGACATTTTCTGCTCGTCTCTGGAAGGACTCGGTGTACCGAGCGGCAAGAACTTCATCACTTACATCAGGGAGCAAATCCAGCAACCGGAAGTTGTCGTCATGTTGTTGACAGAGAACTACTTCGCCAGTCAGTTCTGTCTTGCAGAACTAGGTGCAGCTTGGTCGATAGGCCATGAGGCGCTTCCTCTGCTGGTCCCGCCGCTCACGTACAACGACGTGAAAGGGGTGCTCCTGTCAACGCAAGTCGACCGGATTGACAACGCGAACGACCTTGACCGCTTCTACGACGAACTGTGCCGGATACTTTCTCCCGCCCATGCGAAGGTGGCAAGATGGACTGCGCGAAAAAATACCTTCCTTGGCCGGTTGCCAGGCATCCTTGAGTCGCTTGAGAACCCTGAAACGGTATCCATCGCAGAGCATGGTCAAATCAAAAAGAAGTATGAGGATGCGTTACGGGCCATTGAAGAGTACGAGACCGAGAACGCGCGGCTGAGCGAGCTTAATAAAGCGCTGGAAAAGCTCAAGGACGCTTCCAAGGTCGCTGAAACAAAAGCGGCGCTCTCGGGGCCCTATCAGGCGTTATTGGGTCGATTTTCTGAGGTGAGAGATCTGCTTGGTCAACTGCCGACAATAGTAGGTTATGTCATGTACCGGGAGCTATCGGGAGTCGACGCAAAATTCGATCCATGGGAAGACAAGCAGGCAATCAGCGACGCCTCCGACGCGGTCGAGGAAGGTTACCTGTCTTTCGATGACTCATTTCACCTTCAAGAGTCGGACCCGACGGTCAAGAGTTTGACCGCAGCTTTAACGAAGCTGGAGCGTTATATCGACAGAACCGTGACGGAAGAGGTTGCGGATCAGTTCGCGGCCGAAAACAGGTATCAGTTGTCGCTAACGAACAGACGTCTGTGGAAGGATCATTTGCTTCCGGCTATCTCGCGGTACACGTGAAGCGATCCCAGCAGCTGACGAGTCGTTTTACGCTCCAACGTCCCATCGCTTCTGCAGAGTCGCAAGCTTGGCTCTGGCTTTCGGACCGTGGTTGTAGTCATAGAGTGTGTTCCCGCGACGGTTGACGATCGTCTTCTCCGAGGTAGCGACAATTGCCAAGGGCATGGCCAGATCGGGTCTTCACATCTCTTTATCCAGAAGGTGAGGCTTCTTTCGGAGCGGCTCGACTCAAATCCCCTCCCTGGCCTCTACTGCCTTTTCCTGGTAGTCGGCAGACCGTGCCTTGATGCATGCGTCGAACGCTTCGTGTTGTTTTATTTTTCTTGAAGCGCTGTACACCTCCGCTACGTATTTGATTATTACTGTCGGTTCTGGCAGAGAGCCCACCGGATGTGGTACAAACTTCATCGCATTGGAGCACTTCTCTGATGCTTTGGCGGTTTCTGTTAGCGCTTCAACAAGCTTGGGGCTCACAGGCCAGTCCTGCGGTTGTCCGCCCCAGAGGTGGGCTGCTGCTGCAGAGTAGTCCACATGCTGATGTCTCCGCATGGCTCTCGCTGGTTTCCCCGGCGAATACGCCGGCGCAGGTGAGTGCGGCGACGACGCTCACAGTGATCTTCAATCGGTGCATTCCGTCGCCCCCAAGTGTTGTTCGTGTGTGATCAGGTCACCAATTTACACGACTGGAACTCGCAATCACAAGCGCCAGCTGCAAAGCCGCGGCGGATTCTTCGCTTTTGGCGGAGCCAATGGCGACCCGACACTTTTCATCGCCTGAAAGTAATTTATGGCTAAAGATGCTCGACGGATATCGCCTTCATCATCCAGCGGATTTTGGCGTTTAAGCTTCAAGGCCAGGTGGCTCGATCCGTATGGCCCTCTGCGACGAACCAAGACGTCACCGATGTGATCGACGATGGAGGGTTAGCTATACGTGCGGCAGATTCAGCGCTTTGGCGACGCGCCATAACGCTTGCAGGGAAACGTAAAATACGGGGCGCCGCTATGACTAAGACAAGACCAAACATGGCGAGCTTCACTGCGGCCTTTCGTTAAGCTTCGTATAATTTGCGGGCTTTACAAATACTAAAAGGTTTGTTCGATGCGTTGGGCTGTCCTGTTACTATTTTTCTTGTGCGCGATCTTCACGCATCGCCGTGGAAGGGTTCGTCACGGGAGTTTTTTCAGACAACTGACCGACCACTCGACCTTCACTGCGCCGCTGAACTGTTTGGCATACCTGTGTTCATCGGTACCCAACACGCCCTATATTTCGACGCAGTACTTTCCAGAGCTCGAGGCGCTGAAGGCCACATGGCACATCTTTCGGGAAGAGGCGCTTGCGCTAAGCGAGGCAAGCCGCATTCAGGCCGCCGGGAAATATAACGACATCGGGTTTAACTCGTTTTTTCGCACCGGCTGGAAGCGCTTTTATCTGAAATGGTACGGCGATCCACATCCCTCAGCGGCGACGTTGTGTCCACGCTCTGTCGAGATCCTGCAACGCATCCCATCGGTAAAGTCCGCGATGTTTGCGATGCTGCCGGCCAACGGCTCGCTGAATCCGCACCGCGATCCGTTGGCCGGCTCGCTGCGCTACCACCTCGGACTGGTCACGCCCAACGATGATGGCTGTGCGATCGTAGTCGACGGCATCCCCTATTCGTGGCGCGATGGGGAGGACGTCGTGTTTGATGAAACCTATCTGCATCACGCCGTGAACCGCACGACGCGCGATCGCATCATCCTGTTCTGTGACATCGAGCGACCCATGAAATATCGCTGGGCGCAGGCGCTCAATCGCGTTGTCGGAGACTTCCTGATGCGAGCCGCGGCGTCGCCTAACGAGACCGGCGACCGAACGGGAGGACTGAATCGTGCGTTTCGCTTTCTGTACGCGCTCCGGCTCATTGGCAAGCGACTCAAGGCGTGGAACCGTGCCGTCTATTACGTCCTGAAGTGGTGCTTGTTCGTTGGCGCCGCGGTCGCAATCTTGTGGCACTGAAGCGTTTCAAGGTCGCTGCACGTGTACGAATTACGGGAAGGCTGCAAGTGGATTCTCTGACTAGAGGTAAGCGATGAAGCAATTCTTGCGAGGCAATAGCATACGTGTGGCACTAGCGATACTGTTTGCTGCCTGTAGCGGTTTGTGGCCGGTCTTCGCGACTTGCGAGACGCAGCGCGTACAGATCGACGATCATTCGGATCCTCAGGCACTCGTCCAGACAGCCACGCAGGAGATACTCGACGAAGTGCGTGTGCGAGCGATCGATCCAGACGACATACCACGCATCATGGACATCGTGGAAAGGGACATTCTCCCGTACACCGATATCGAGCGGACGACGAAGTTTGTGATGGGCCGTTTTTGGCGGACCTCAACACCAGCACAACAGCAGGAGGTGGTTGAACAGTTCAAGCTGCTGCTAATTCACACATATTCAGGCGCACTTGCACTGCTTCGCCCAGATCAGCAAATTCAGTACCCTCCGTCGCGGATCGCACCCAATCAAGCCGATGTGGTCGTTCGAACGGTCGCGATGGATGGCAGCAGGCAGGTGGAAATCGATTATCGTTTGTATCGGACTCGGCAGGGTTGGCGTCTATATGACCTAAACGTCGTGGGAGTGTGGCTAGTACAGATATATCGTCTGCAGTTCAGCGAAGAAATCCAGAAAAGCGGCGTGGATGGGCTGATCAAGCTTCTCAGGGAGCGAAACGAGAAGCTTGCCGATGGTGGGTCATAGCAGGCGAACCGGAATCGGAACTTAGCGTCTGAACAGGGTGAACACGAGACAGAGCGGGTAGCGGTGCAAGTCTTCCGCGACGCGCGCGCAACATGGCGAACTGTATCGGACCTGGCCATGAGCGCATACCAGGATAGGCGTCATCTTTTTGCGCGCAGCAATAGCCTGAGTATGACCGGCCGTGATCTCAGAGTGTGCGGTGTCACCCGCCTGGGGCATAAGTCGTACTTCTCTCTCAGCGCACGCGATGTCCGGTCGCTCGCCATGTAAAAGGACTCTTCACCTGCATGTGTTGTGGTTTCAACACATCTCCGTCAGGTTGCATCCAGGCGACATCGCGTCCTCCCGCAGAACGGTCAACCTGCCCTTAGGCAGGCCGAATCGGCAGGCTCAAGGAACATCAACGCCAGGCTCTTATACAACGGCCCGGGTCAAATCTCTTTCTCGAAGAACTACTGCGCCTTCACTCTCAGCGCATGCGTAAAGCCGGCTACCGATGTCGACAAAAGGCGGTGCACGATTGCGTCATATCGCCACAGGCGGTACTTGAAATAGCATGCAGTTGCCGCCGGTTCATCAAGCGTGCACCTATGACTTGGGCGCAGCGTCCGGACATGCATTTCTCAATGCTGGAGCAGTGCGCCGCGTGATCGGTTGGTCGCCTTGCCAGCATCGCGAATTGTCAAATCCTTTACCTAGCGCAGCCCTATTTTTTAGGTATGGCGTCCGTGGGGCAGCGGCTTAACCATGCTGTTGGGGAAGAGTGCCGTACTACGTGACGGCAGACGATGGAGACATCGCGATAATTTCTTGCGGTTGACAGCGCACACGCAGGTGACCTATCATCGCCTTAAATCATCATCTGTTGAATAAAAGTGTGACTCAGGCTTCAAGGGGTTTGACTGTTGGTGGTGGGAATTGCGGCCGCGCCGTTGCCGAAGGCACTTGGCGATCTTCGGGTCGGCAAACGAAACCGCGTTCACGCGGGTGAGCCAGACAGATCGCCTGTTATCGCTGGAGATCTCAGGTACTGGCAACGATGGTGCGCTACATGGGTTTCCGCTTATGAACCGGGTTTCGTCCTGCCAACATGGTTATCGCCCGCTTGTATGTCCAGAGATATGCTTTTTCCGAATCGGCTTCATTCGACAACGCTACTCGCTGTTGAGCTTCGCCATGCATTTTTTGTCGGTTCGTCATGGGCTTCACAGGCCGATTCTGATTTGGGAAACGGAACGAATCAGTGCTCTTGAGAAGGCGAGGAGCCGTATGTCGCAACAGCCTGCGATCAGTCAGGGATCTGTTAGTCATCTCATAAATAGGTTTCGATATAGTTAGGTAAACTGAGTGATTGAGAATTGTAGTCGTGAAATCTTGCGCACCAACCAGTCCGAATTGAATTGGCCAAATGGCACGTCAACGGACCGCGTCGTGCTCCCCCGCTTAACTAAGACATTGATATCCACGAGCTCCGGCCATCTGTTCTTGGTCGAGCATGATGCACACCTCTGGCTTCTGGAACGGAGCAATGCAACGCTGGTAATGCGCTGGTTACAGCAGGGCAAGTGTCACTACGCAGAGCAACGCTGGCGCCTCGTCGCCGCGGTGCGAAGTGGTACCTGTGCGATTTCTCGGCGGCAGGTCAGGCGAGGGGATGTCGTATACCGGCCAGATTCAAGACCGCCGGCCAGCAACGCACAGGTTGTGATCCTCGAAGAGGCGCTGTCGCAGTGGGACAGTGAGCAAGGCTCAGTGACATGAAACGCAACCGGCTTTCCGGCCCAGAAATCCGTTGCGCTCGCGGGTTGACGATTGATATTTCTGACACGTTTGTTTTATGAATGACGTTCCGTTTCATGTCTGGCAAGCCCGTATTGCTTCGGACATTACCGCTGTCGTCGACCTGACCGAGACAACGCAGTCGTCCCTACGGTTTGCGCAGCCGGTTATCAGCGCTGCGTTAATACAGCAAGAATTTTTACCAACCAGTCTCCTTATGCTCGTTGCACGGGCGATCGGGTTCGCTGACGACATGCTACCGAAATTTCACGCGTTCGCGGGCGCAATGGAACTGATCAATGCGTCGCTTCTGGCCCATGTGAATCTTCCGGATACAGGGCAATCTGCCCGATCTTTGCCGCTGTTGTCGCTTGGACCAGCCGCTGGAGTGCTGCTTGGGGATTGTCTATACACGCGCGCTTTTGGAATGATCGCGCGTGCCGGCCACGCGAAGGGTGTGGAAGAAATGGCCATGGTTACCGAACAGATGGTGACGGCCGGCATGCTGGAGCGCTTTCCACCGCCTGGAGGTGAGGAGTCGTCTACGTGCGCGCCGGTATCACAGCTGGCGGTAGTTTGGGGAGCGAGCTGTTCGCTTGCGGCATTACTCGCCGGAAGCACGCCTGCCCAGTACTCGCTACTGCGGGAATTTGGCGTTCGGTGCGCGACGTTCAGGCAACTGGTGTCGAACCCCGTACGCGACGATCCTACCGTCAGGAAATCAAAACCGATTTCACTGGGCTCTGTATTTGAATTTTCAAACGGTGCTTTTCGGTTACTGCTGCAGGCACTCCCTGCCTCGGCCTTCAGAGACGATCTTGAATTGTTCGTTGCACACACGGCCATGCCGATGTGATCTGGGATCAGTCCGCTATGGGCTGGACCCCTGCGCATATAGAACGATACGACGTATTTGCACACACTCGGGTCGAACTCGCGTCGGGACGACCCACGACTTGTTTTTATGAGGGTTCTTAAATGTTCTACTGGTTTTCATTGAGAGGACGGACGTTGTTGCTGACGTGCTCGATAGCTGGGTCGTTGATACTCGTTGCCTGCGAGAAGAAAGAGGGTGCGGCCGTTGCTGCTCCGGAAGTTGGGTTTGTGACATTGGCAAACCAGACTGTCACGCTTAAGTCGCTGCTGCCCGGGCGCGTCACTCCATGGCGGGTCGCCGAAGTGAGGCCCCAGGTCAACGGTGTCATCCAGAAGCGGATGTTCACGGAGGGTACCGACGTCAAGCTGGGCCAACAGCTCTACCAGATCGATGATGCGCCTTATCGCGCTGCATACGACAAGGCCCGCGCGGCGGTGGTGTCGTCGCAACACCTGGCTGAGCGCGACGAAAAGCTCCTTGCCGACAATGCCGTGAGCCGGCAGCAATATGACGATGCGCTCTCGGCGTATCGACAGGCGCAGGCCGACCTCGAGACGGCCAGGGTGAACCTCGATTACACGCGTGTATACGCACCAATCTCGGGACGCATTGGACGCTCGTCGGTGACCGAAGGGGCGTTGGTGACGAGCGGTCAGTCTCAGGCGATGGCGGTGATACAGCAACTCGATCCGATCTATGTTGACGTCACCCAGTCGTCCGTTGACATGCTGAGACTACGCCGGGAGCTTGCTGGCGGGCAGTTGCAGAGGGCTGGTGAGGGCGAGGCGAGTGTCGGGCTGGTACTGGAAGACGGGACGACCTACGTGCGACAGGGTGCGCTCAAGTTTTCCGAGGTCAGCGTCGACGAGGGAACCGGATCGGTCACTTTGCGAGCGGAGTTTCCGAACCCCGACCACCATTTGTTGCCAGGTATGTTCGTTCGCGCGCAACTTGACGAGGGTGTCAAGGATGATGCGATTCTGGTGCCACAGCAGGGTGTGTCCAGAGATACGACTGGCAAGCCTGTGGCATGGGTCATCACCCCGGATAACAAGGCACAACTGAAGGAAATTTCGGTCGCCAGGACCGTGGGCAATACGTGGCTGGTGAGTTCGGGATTGCATGCAGGGGACCGGGTGGTGACCGAAGGATCTCAGGGTCTTCAGCCCGGGATTCAGGTTGTATCGACACCTGCATCGAACGTGCATATTGACCTGGGTGACGCGGGTGCTTCCGCGGTTGCCGCGAACGGTAGCTAGGCGGAGCGTATATGTCCCAGTTCTTCATTAGTCGGCCTATCTTTGCCTGGGTTATCGCCATCGTCATCATGCTGGCGGGGGGGCTCGCGATTCGCTCACTCCCGGTCAACCAGTACCCGAACATTGCAGCGCCCGCAGTTTCCATCACAGTGACTTATCCTGGGGCCTCCGCGCAGACAGTTCAGGATACCGTTGTGCAGGTAATCGAGCAGCAGCTCAACGGTCTCGATGGACTACGCTACATGTCTTCGGAAAGTGACTCCGACGGTAGCATGACTATCATCGTTACGTTTGATCAGGGAACCAACCCGGACATTGCACAGGTCCAGGTACAGAACAAGCTGTCACTCGCTACACCGTTGCTGCCGCAGGAGGTACAGCAGCAGGGCATTCGCGTTGCCAAGTATCAGATCAATTTCATGCTGGTTATGAGTCTGGTATCGGAGGACGGAAAAATGTCTAGCGGGGATCTGGGCAATTTTCTGGCATCAAACCTCCAGGATCCGATTTTGCGCACAAAGGGTGTCGGCGACTACCTGCTGCTTGGCGCACAGTATGCGATGCGGATCTGGCTCGATCCATCCAAACTTGACAGCTACTCGTTGACTCCACAGGATGTGATCGCGGCAATCCAGTCACAGAATGTCCAGGTCTCGTCCGGGCAATTGGGCATGCTTCCTACGCGTCGAGGCGTGGAGCTGAATGCAGCCGTGATTGGCAAGGTACGCATGCGCACCGCCGAAGAATTCCGGCAGATTCTGGTCAAAGTGAATCCGGATGGTTCCCAGGTGAGCCTGGGTGATGTCGCCAATGTGAGTCTCGGTCCAGAGAACTACGCAATTTCGAGCAAATTTAACGGTAAGCCCTCTGCCGGGATAGCGTTACGCCTTGCCACGGGCGCAAATCTTCTGGATACGGTGGCTGCAGTCCGGAAGCTGGTGAAGGAAAAGGAGCCGCTGCTGCCGCCCGGCGTGAAAGCGGTCTTTCCCTACGACACGTCACCGGTTGTCAACGCTTCGATGCACGAGGTCGTCAAGACGCTGTTCGAGGGCATCGTTCTGGTGTTCTTCGTGATGTATCTGTTCTTGCAGAATCTGCGCGCTACTCTGATTCCGACGCTGGCCGTGCCGGTGGTGCTACTGGGTACGTTCGGGGTGCTGGCTGCCTGTGGATTTACGATCAATACCTTGACCCTCTTCGGGATGGTATTGGCGATCGGCCTACTGGTGGACGATGCGATTGTCGTGGTTGAGAACGTCGAACGGGTGATGTCCGAGGAGGGTTTGAGTGCCAAAGAGGCAACAAGAAAGTCCATGGGGCAGATCCAGGGTGCACTCGTTGGTATCGCCATGGTGCTCTCGGCGGTGTTTCTGCCAATGGCTTTTTTTGGTGGCTCGACGGGTGTGATCTACCGCCAGTTCTCCATCACGATCGTATCGGCTATGGCGTTGTCGGTGCTGGTCGCGCTGATCTTTACCCCGGCACTGTGCGCCACAATTCTCAAGCCGGGTGATGCCGATCATCACGAAAAGAAAGGTTTTTTTGGCTGGTTCAATCGAACCTTTGACCGGGGTGCAGCCCGATATGAGGGGGCGGTGTCATCTATTCTTGCCAGAAAAGCTCGCTACCTTGTCATTTACGCGGTAATTGTCGTCAGCATGGGATTTCTTTTCACGCGTATTCCAACGGCTTTTCTACCCGATGAGGATCAAGGGCTGATGGCTGTACAGGTGCAAATGCCCGGTAACGCATCCGCAGAGCGAACGGAGGAAGTCTTGACGAAGGTGAGGGACTATTTGCTAAACGATGAATCAGGAATCGTTGACACTGCATACACAGTGAATGGATTCAACTTCGCGGGCCGCGGTCAGAATTCCGCTTTGGCGTTTGTCAAACTGAAACCGTGGGAGGAACGTAAGGGCGACGACACCAGCGTCTTCGGCCTTGCGAAGCGGGCGGGTGCGGTATTCGCAAAGATCAAGGACGGCATTGTTATTCCAATCGTGCCTCCGGCAATCCTGGAAATGGGTAATTCGCAGGGCTTTGATATCTACTTGCAGGACAACGCTGGCATGGGGCATGAAGCTTTGATGGCCGCACGCAACCAGTTTTTGAAGCTAGCGCAGCATGACCCCATTCTGACTAATGTCCGACCCAACGGCATGAATGACGAACCGCAGTTTCACGTCGATATCGACGACGAGAAAGCGCGCGCCCTGAAGGTAAGTATCGGTGATGTGAACCAGACCATGTCTGCAGCGTGGGGATCGGAGTATGTCAATGACTTCGTCGATCGCGGGCGCGTAAAGAAGGTATTCGTACAGGGTGATTCCAACTCGCGCGTGAGTCCGGAAGATCTGGGCAAGTGGTATTTGCGTAATGCTGACGGGCAGATGGTGCCGTTTTCGGCAGTTGCATCGAGCTTCTGGGCATATGGTTCGCCGAAACTGGAACGCTATAACGGGATATCTGCGGTTGAGTTGCAGGGACAACCGACGGCAGGTCATAGTTCGGGTGAGGCAATGGCGGAAGTAGAGAAGATCGCGGCGCAACTCCCAAGGGGGTTTGATGTTGCCGTCACCGGCCTGTCGTACGAGGAGCGTATGTCGGGTTCGCAGGCTCCAGCCCTCTATGCCTTGTCAATCTTCATTGTCTTTCTCTGCCTTGCTGCTCTGTATGAAAGCTGGTCCGTGCCCTTCTCGGTATTGATGGTCATTCCGTTGGGCCTTATTGGAGCAGTGGCTGCAACGCTGTCACGAGGTCTGACCAATGACGTTTTCTTCCAGGTGGGGTTGTTGACCACGGTGGGTCTATCTGCCAAGAACGCGATTCTGATTGTCGAGTTCGCCAAGGAGCTTCATGAGCGGGAAGGTATTTCGCTAAAAGAAGCGGCTGTGCAGGCGGCGCGATTGCGCCTACGCCCGATCATCATGACCTCGATGGCATTTGTGCTTGGCGTGCTACCGCTAACCATATCGCATGGCGCGGGTTCGGGCAGTCAGCATTCCGTCGGGACCGGTGTTGTTGGGGGCATGCTAACTGCGACCTTTCTGGCCATTTTCTATGTGCCAATGTTCTATGTGTTGGTGACGAGCGCCTTCGCCCGCCGTAAGGGTAATAGCGTTGATGAGGTGACGGCATGAAGGCGTTGAAATTGACGGTGTTATCCGCTGTCGTGCTAATGGCGAGCTGTACGATGATTCCCAGATATCAACGTCCGGATTTATCTGTGGCAACGCAATATTCAACGCCCGCGCAGATTGAACCCGGTACGCAGGCGGCGGAAATTGGTTGGCGCGATTTCTACAAGGATCCGCGACTGCAGCAGTTGATCAGCCTGGCGCTTGGCAATAACCGGGACCTGAGGGTCGCCATTTTGAACATCGAGGAGGCGCGCGCCCAGTACCGGATCCAGCGGGCGGATCTTTTGCCCTCTTTATCAGCAAGTGCCAGTGGGTCGGTCCAGCGCCTTCCTGCCGAAGTGTCGACCACGGGGCAGGCGGGGGTATTTCGTGACTACAGTGTGGGAGCGGTCGCCTCTTATGAACTGGATTTGTTCGGTCGCGTAAGAAGCCTCAACGAGGAAGCACTGCATACATTTCTCGCGAGCACGGAAGCACGCAAGGCAACCCAGATCAGCCTCATTGCGGAGGTAGCCAATGCATGGTTGACTCTGCAGGCCGATCTGGAGCTCAAACAGTTGACTGCTGACACACTTGCAAACCAGCAGGCTTCGCTCAAAATCGTAAGCTCGGGATTCCGATATGGCACGTCGTCGGCGCTTGACCTCCGGCAGGCGGAGACATCGGTACGCGCCGCGGAGGTTAATCTGGCGCAGTACGACCGACAGGTGAAGCAGGATATTAATGCTCTAACACTATTGGTCGGAACGCCTCCAGGTGCCGGGTTGCTAACGCCTGAACCGCTGGGGGCAGTAACGCTTGACGAGAACTTGCCCGCTGGCTTGCCCTCGGATCTTCTGACCCGGCGCCCAGACATCGTTGCTGCGGAGAGCCGTCTGATGGCCGCAAACGCGAACATCGGGGCGGCACGCGCTGCTTTCTTCCCCCGTATTACTTTAACCGCCAGCGGCGGAACGGCTACGGCCACGCTGCACGGACTGTTCGACGCAGGCAGTGCGGCATGGTCCTTTGGGCCCTCTGTTAGTGTCCCGATATTTGACTACGGTCGCAACAGTGCAAACCTTGCGGTCGCAAAGGTTGATAGAGATATAGCGGTCGCGACGTATCAAAAGACCATACAGACCGCCTTCCGGGAGGTTTCGGACGCGCTCGATGGTCGTGCGACGTGGGGGCAGCAGGAGTTGGCCCAGAGTCAGCTTGTCGATGCGAGTGCGTCAGCGTTCCGGTTGTCCAGTGAACGGTATCAGCAAGGCGTCGACGGGTATCTGAATGTGCTTGTGAATCAGCGCTCTCTCTATGATGCGCAGCAAAACCTGATCAAGGTTCAGCTGGCCCGAGTCTCGAACACAGTGGACCTTTATCGCGCATTGGGAGGAGGGTGGAATGAAGGTACAGCGAAAGATCCGGAGCAGGTCGGTTCCGTTCTGGGACAGAGTGGCGAAAAAGAGGCGAACGAGAGGCTGAACTGACAGATCGAGATCGTTTTATTTCCGGCAGTACCCCGCGTGCGCCAGCATTCATTTGGCAAGTTGCGCCGCTTTTCGTGACGGCCTTTAGACGATGCAACGCGTGAACGGGGTGATCGGTAGGAGGTCGGGCCGGATCTGGGTGCCCGGCAGACGCGTAATGGAAATCAATAGGAAGGCTGTCTATGAGGGACTTCGGCGAACCGACAGTGCACGCTGGGGCTCATGCGGCCAAGGCGTGCAAGGGACGTTTCTTTACGACAGGGCCGGTGGGGCGTGTTATTCCACGGAGTAGACGACATTGCGGATAATCGGCCGATGCTTTTTCTGTCCGGTCATCCGTGGTCTTTCATCCGGGCATGCCCAACGCAGCATCGAGCGGTCGTACGTTTGTGTGTGCGGTTGGCGCATGGCCGGATCGGAGGCACGGTTGGCTGGGCATGATTTTCTAGGCAACGCTTGGGCAAACATGAAACGGACCCGCGAACAGGCGGCCGCAACGCGAGCCGTCATTATCAACGCTGCTCAGCAAGCGTTTTACGAAAATGGCGCTGCACATACCTCGCTTGACGATGTCGCACGGCGTGCCGGTGTGACTCGCGGCGCGATCTATTGGCATTTCAGGAATAAACTGGCGCTATTCAATGCGATGTTCGAGCAAGCGGCGTTACCGCTAGACCCATTTTCCCTGTCATCGGGTGCCTACGAGACTGATCCGCTTGAACGGCTGCTTGACGAACTGCGCGCGCGTTGGCGGCACGTCATGGGGCCAGGACCGGCCAGGCGTCTTTACACGATTATGCTTACGCGCTGTGAGAACGCACGTGAAACCGCAGCGTTTTGCGAGCGCGTGGGGGAGGCCAGCCGGCAAGCAGAGCTGCAGATCAGGGCAGCGTTGCATCACGCGGTCATGCGGGGACAGCTACCGGCACAATTTGACGCGCATACAGCCGCACGGCTTGTTCACGCAACCTTGAGCGGTTTGCTGCGCAAACAGTTGATGGAGCTTGACAGTATTCCGGACGTATCAGTCGATGTCGTGCAAATTGTGCGCGACATCTTGCAGCGTCCGCTCGGTTCTGATCATGCGATGCGTTAAGGAATGTATCGGTCCTTCGACGCGAAAGAGACATCCATTGATTCAAGTCCACGTCAACCGTGGTCAAGAGATCGTTGCCGTCGAATGGCGATAGCGGCCGACACTATGATCGAACCTGATCCGATGCGGGCTATACTCTAGCCCGGTTTAAATCAAATTTAACTCGACAGAGACATGGTAACTTCCAGCACACGACCCAAGCGCCCGGAAACGGTGAAGCGCTCCCGAGGACGTCCGGCACGTAGCGCGCTCGTGGGGTTCGATGCTCTCTTGCGAAGTGCACGGCAAGTATTCGCCAAGCAGGGCTACGAGGCAACGAGCGTACGCGAGATTGCGCGGCTTGCGGGCGTCGACCCGGCCTTAATGGCACATCATTTCGGATCGAAGGAAGGTTTGTGGATTGCCGTGGTTGATCAGCTTGCAAAGCAGGCGGGCCCCATGATCGAAGGCACGAGGCAACTGCGCCTCGCCCGGATGACGGTGCGTGAGCGCATCAAGCATGCGCTGATTCTCCTTATTGACATGGTTTTCGAGGATCAGGATATCGGAATGTTCTTCTCGACCGCTGCGACGGAACAGGGTGAGCGGCTGAACATATTGATTGAGCGGTTGATGCGGCCTTATCAGGAGGCATTTGTTCCGCTTCTTGATGACGCGATCGAGGCCGGCAAACTCAAGCCACATGATCCAGCGTTGATGCATGCCATGGTGCTGAATGCGATCAGTAACACGGTGTCGTATAGCCACGTGCTCGCGAAATTTTCACCGCTGCCCGAACACCCTGAAGAATTCAAGCAAGCGGTTCTTGATATTGCGCTCGGGATGTTCCGATAGTTGCGGTATCTTGACGCCGATGCCAGTTTTCGCAGTGTGCAGAATTTCGGGGCAGCGGCATTGCTCATCTAGATGCGCTGCAAATGTTCGACAACAAAGTCGATGAACGTCCTTGCGCGTTGCGAGAGAAAGCGGGTCTGGGGATAGACAACGTTCACAGGCAGGGGGATCGGATAGTACTCCGGAAGGAGTGACTCCAGTCTGCCTGCCTCGATATCTTCGATCGCCTTCCACTCTGGCACCAACGCCACGCCCATATGTGCGAGCGCTGCGTCGTAGATCGCGTCGAGATCGTTGACGCGGATGGCGCCGGAGACATCGACGGCCTGGCGTCCGTGTTCCGATTCAAATTCCCAGCGGCTCCACCGCTGCGTGCCCGCGTACGCAATGCAACTATGATCGGCCAGGTCGATCGGCAACTCGGGCCGACGGCGCCCCCGCAGGTAGGCCGGTGTCGCAACCACCCTCTGCTGAGCCAAACCGAGCGGCCGCGTAACCAGCGTACTTGACGGAAGCTCGCCAATGCGGATTCCCAACTCCATGCCATCCTCGACGAGATCGAGCATGCTGTCAGCAAACACCATCTCCAGCACCAGCCTTGGATGACGCGTAAGCAGTGTCGGTAGCAGCGGCATGATGACTTTGCGCCCGAAGGAGCCGGGCATCGTCAGGCGCAATGTCCCGCGGATGCCGGCGGCGGGCACACCGTGAATATCGGATTTGATGACATCCACCGCGTCGAAAAGCTGTCTCACGTGCGGATACAACTGCAGCGCCTCGGTAGTTGGGTTGAGTTTTCGCGTTGTGCGCCGGAATAGCTGCATCCCTAGCGTTGCCTCGAGTGACGCTATCTGCTTGCTGACAGCGGATTGGGATATACCCTGATCGCGTGCCACGGACGAAAAACTGCCCATTTCGACAGTACGCAGGAAAGCCTGCAAATTCTGGAGGTTGTCCACAAAGGTGCCTCAATTCGATCCAATATGGAATATATCTTATACCACTTGCCCGGGTTTTCGGGCGAAAAGGTTAAGACTATATTGAGTCACATACCAACCGGCAGATATGGAGACAACCGTGGCAGAGAAGAAAATCGGCATCATCGGCGCTGGCACCGCAGGCTTGCATCTGGGCCTGTATCTTCGGCAACACGACGTGAATGTCACGATCTTTACGGACAGGAGGCCCGAAGAATATGCCGGGATGCGACTTCTTAACACCGTGGCACACCATTCGGTGACCGTTCAGCGTGAAGAAAAGCTCGGCGTCAATCATTGGCCAAACGACGGCTATTTCGGCCACTACTACTACATCGGCGGTCCTCAGCCTTTGCGCTTCTACGGCGATCTGAAGGCACCGAGTCGCGCAGTGGACTACCGGATCTATCAACCGACCTTGATGAACGATTTCCTCAACCAGGGAGGCAAGCTCGAATATCGCACGCTCGATGCTGCCGACGTGCCGCGGCTGGCCGCGGAATTTGATCTGCTCGTCGTGTGCACCGGAAAAGGGCCGCTCGGACAGATGTACCAGCACCAGGCTGAGATGTCGCCGTTTGACCGCCCTCAGCGGATGTTGTGCGCGGGCCTTTTCAAGGGAATCGCCGAATCGCCAATTCGCGCGGTCACGATGTCCTTCTCGCCGGGCCACGGGGAAATGATCGAAATACCGACGATCTCGTTCGGTGGCATGACGACCGCGCTTGTCATCGAGAACATTCCTGGCGGGGATATGGAGATTGTCGCCAAGCAGAAGTACGATGACGATCCTCGCGCCTTCATGCAGATGCTTCTGCAGAAGCTTCGCATCCATCATCCGAGCGTCGCGGAGCGCATTGACGAAAAAGAGTTCGATCTGGCGAACAGCTCATTGGACATCCTGCAGGGCGGCGTTACACCGACTGTCAGGACAACCCATATGTCGCTCGGCGACGGCAAGATGGCACTGGCGCTGGGCGACGTTCACGCCACTGTCGACCCCGTCCTTGGGCAGGGGGCGAACATGGCTTCGCACGCGGCATGGATCGTCGGCGAAGAGATCGTTCGTCAGGATGTATTTGACGAGCGCTTTTGCGAGCACGTCAACCTGCGCCGGCAAGACCGTGTGCTATGCGCGACGCGCTGGACCAACTACATGTTGACGAACCTTCGGCTTCTGCCGGCGGAGCTCCAGCAATTTATCTTCAACCTGTATCAGCACCGTGAGCTGGCTGACGAGTTCACGGACAACTTCAACTATCCGGAACGTCAGTGGGACTGTTTTTCCAGTCCGCAGCGCATGGCCGCATGGTGCGGACGGCTGAAGGCAGAAGTCCAACAGGGTGCAGCGACCGCTGTCGTCGCGTAGGGCTGCGATTGGGATAACTGTACCGGGTGTGCTCGCCGCCGTGGTGGGGGCGAGTTTTCCCGAACGTCTAGAAGACTGGATAGTGAGGAATGCATATGAATGAGGTAGAGGAAGAACTGATGCCCGCGGACCTCGAGGCTAGAATCCGCTTCCGAAAAGCGGTTTCCCTGTTCGCAACGGGCATTGCAGTAGTGACGGTGGAGGGCGAGCAGGTGGGCAGCGTGCATGGCATGACGGTCAACAGTTTCACATCGATCAGCCTTGATCCGCCCACGGTCATGATTTCGCTCAAGCCGGGTCGTACCCACAGTCTCATCAGCGAACATGGGCGTTATGGCGTAAGCATTCTGCACGACGAGCAGGAAACCTATTCGGCGCAGTTCAGTGGGCGGCCTAGCCCTGAGTTGGCGCCCGAATTTGAAGTTCACGCGCAGGTACCGGTGCTTCGCTCCAGTCTTGCGTGGTTTGACTGTGAGGTCATTGAGCGGGTCGAAGTCCATGACCATACGCTGTTTATTGCAAAGGTCGTCGCATGTGACGCAACGGATGGATCGCCGTTGGTGTTCTTTGCGAGCCGGTATCACAAAAAGAAGTTCTGGGTCTAGCACCCAGTCGTGTGCGTCAGATGCTTCTATCAAAATGAATGTTGTGGAGACAGGCATGGACAAGTCGCAACAGCGAAGGATGGCAGGGCACGGTGTGCTGATGATCTTCTGCACACTGCTTTTTGGTCTCGGGCTTTGGATGCGTTTGTTAGGGGGATTCGAACTATTTCCCGGCTACATGCTGCATTTTAACGTTCCGGGAACGCCAGAGGGTTGGGCTCGAGCACACGTTGGCCCCGCACTGAACGGAATGATGGTCATCGCGGTCGCGTTTGTTCTGCCAGCGCTCAATTTTTCTGGGAAGGCAAGCACGTTGCTCGGCTGGATCATCGTGGGAGATGGCTGGTCTAACGTCATCTTCTATTTCTTCGCCAACCTGGCGTCCAATCGCGGGCTGTCGTTTGGGGCCAACCGCTTCGGAGCCACTGACATCTTCGGTGTGATCGCGCTTGCCCCCGCGTATCTGTTCGGCGTTCTGGCGATGATCGCCCTGCTGATCATCGGTTGGCGCGCTGTACGTCCTTCTCGAGCGGTTGCGCAGATCAAGGATGCCCACGCCTGAGCGAACAACTGGCGTCCCGGCTTCCTGGCGGCGTCCTGGCGAGTTCGTTTCGCCGGCAAGGAGCCTCGCTCGGACTGCACATATCTGCCTCCGCTCGGCGATCGCTCGCTTCATTTCGGGGTGCTTGCTCCAGGGTGCCGGACTTTGCTCGCGCCGCGTTGACGCATTCAATATCTCGCCCGTTGTTTTTTTAAGGAAATTTCCATGGATTTCACAGTGACTGACGTCCCGGCTGGACAAGATTCACACCTGCGCACGCACATGCTCATCGGTGGCGAATGGCAGGAAGCACAGTCCGGAAAGACAATTGCCGTATTCGACCCGGCGACTGGCGAAGAGATCGCGTCGGTACCTGACGGCGACGCAGCAGATATTGACCGCGCGGTTATCTCAGCGGCCAGAACATTTCGATCGGCAGCGTGGCGCACGATGGCCCCGGCTGCGCGCGAGCGGATCCTGCTGAGGCTCGCTGATCTCATTGAGGCTAACGGGGAAGAACTGGCCCGGCTGGAGACTCGCAACAACGGCAAGCTGCTCGCTTATTCCCGGATGTTCGAGGTCGGGGGCAGCGCCCAATGGCTGCGCTACATGGCTGGCTGGGCGACGAAGATCGCCGGCACGACCCTGGATCTCTCGTTGCCGCTACCACCGGGAATCCGCTCATCCGCCTCGACCCGACGAATTCCTGTTGGCGTTGTCGGAGCAATTATCCCATGGAATTTTCCCCTGCTGATGGCGATCTGGAAGATTGCACCAGCCCTCGCATGCGGCAACACGGTAGTGCTCAAACCCGCGGAAGAGACTCCATTGACCGCCTTGCGCCTTGCGGAGCTTGCGCTTGAGGCCGGGCTGCCGCCAGGCGCCCTTAACGTAGTGACGGGGCGTGGCGAGAGCGCTGGGGCAGCACTGGTCGCGCATCCGGCCGTGAACAAGATCGCGTTCACAGGCTCGACCGAAGTCGGTCGTCTGATCGGTGCAACTTGCGGACAAAGCCTGAGGCCGGTCTCGCTTGAGTTGGGCGGGAAGAGTCCTGTCGTCGTCCTAGAAGATTGCGATCCAGTTGTGGCCGCACAAGGCGCAGCGGGTGCGATCTTCTTCAATCACGGTCAGGTATGCACGGCCGGGTCCCGTCTCTACGTGCACCAGCACATTTATGACGACGTGCTGGGACGACTTTCCGCAATCGCCGACAACATCGTTCTAGGAGCGGGTCTTGACGAGACTGCGCAGATGGGGCCGCTCGTATCGCGCCGCCACCAGCAGCGCGTGCAGTCACTGATTCAGTCTGGCATCGATGACGGCGCGGAGCTGCTGTGCGGCAACGGTTCGACGCCTTCGGGCGGTTACTTCGTCAGGCCGACGGTCTTTGCGAACCATGATAATCAACCGATCCGCCTGCTCAAGGAGGAGGTCTTCGGCCCCGTTCTGGTAGCGATGCCCTTTTCTGATCTGGCAGAGGTGATTTCTGATGCCAATGACTCGGCTTATGGGCTGGGTGCAAGTATCTGGACAAATGAGCTTGGTGCGGCCCTGTCAATGATCGACTCGATCGAGGCTGGAACTGTCTGGGTTAACACACACAACATGGTCGACCCGAACCTTCCGTTTGGTGGCTTCAAGAGTTCGGGTATTGGTCGGGAGCATGGCGCAGCGGCAATCGACGCTTACACAACTACAAAATCGGTTTGCATAGCCTACTAAGGCAGGGAGGGAAAGGAAGGGAGGGCTTTTCTGTGGGCAGGGCGGGTGAAGTGCTCAAAGTGCCTCATCCGAAGCAGAACTAGAAAATCCATAAAATCAGGAGACAGAAGGTGATTTCCTCGAAGGCAAAGTTTGCAGATTGCAAATCGGTTTGCAGTTTGGCCGCGTGCACGCTCTTCTCAATTGGAGCGCACGCGCAAGGTTCTCTGGCGATGGAAGATGGCGGCCCCTGGTGGGTTCGAGCCGGTGGCGCGTGGATTGCGTTTAATGCTGACGCCGAGCTCAAAGCGGGCGGCCAGCCTGTACCTGGCGCAGGCGCGGATGTGAAGAACAACGCCGCCTTCCTCGCAGAGTTTGGTTACCGGTTCACGCCGAGCATATCGTTGGGTCTTACCGTTGGGGTCCCGCCGACAACCACGTTGACGGGTACCGGAACGGTTGCGAGTGTCGGAACGATCGGGAAGGTGAAATATGCCCCCGCCGCGCTGACGCTCCAGTACCAGTTCCAGGCGTTGGCGCGCTACAACGTGTACCCGTACATCGGGGCTGGCATAACGTACCTGAAAGTGTTTGACACAACAGACGGTTCGGTTAGCGGCTTTCAGGCTCGTAATGCCTGGGGCGGCTTGGGGCAGGTCGGGCTGGAGTACCGCATCACGAAACATGTCGGCGTCTTCGTGGATGTAAAAAAATTCATTGTGCGCTCGAGTGCAACCGGATATCTGGGCTCCGCGCCTGTTCATGCATACGTCCGTCTGGATCCGCTCGTGACGACCGCCGGCATCGCGTTTCGCTTCTAGATAGGTTCCTAAGAAGATGATGCCGGGCAAGCTCGTGGCATTGCCCAGCCTGACGTCACGCGAGACGTCAGGCTGGGGGCGGCCATCTCGACCATGTCTGATGGCTATGCGTAACCAGCATGCTGGACGTCTGGTCAAAAATCATTCAACGACATCAATCAGGCAATTCATGTCATTGCCCGGCAGCAAGCCAACAGGAGTTGCCAATATGTCCGAGGCGCTATCCGTCTCGTCCTTGATCGGTATCGTCGGCGCGGGCGCGATGGGCACTGGCATAGCCCAGGTCGCCGCGCTAGCGGGACACAAGGTCGCCCTATACGATATCGATCCGGCGGCGGCCGAGAAAGGTCGCAAGCAGATCGTTCACGACGTGTCGAATCTGATCGAGAGAGGTAAGCTGGCGCCCGGCGCCGAAGCAAGGGTGAAGGATGGTGTATTCACCGTCACACGCCTCGATGCCTTTAGACATGCTTCGCTTGTCATCGAGGCGGCAGCCGAACAGCTGGACTTAAAGCGACAGATCTTCGGAGAACTTGAGGGATGGGTGAGCCGTGACTGCATTCTCGCTACCAACACTTCGTCCATTTCCGTCACTGCGATCGCGGCCATTCTGGAAGCGCCAGAACGCGCCGTAGGCATGCATTTCTTCAATCCCGCGACCAGAATGGCACTCGTGGAGGTCGTCACGGGTCTGGTGACGGCACCGGGAATTGCACAAACGGTATATGACACGGCTGTAGCCTGGGGGAAAATTCCTGTTCGCGCACGCTCGACACCGGGCTTCATTGTGAACCGCGTCGCGCGCCCGTTCTATGCAGAGGCTTTCCGCCTGCTCAACGAACAGGCAGCCGAGCCGGCTTCCATCGATGCGCTGTTGCGGGATAGCGGTTTCCCCATGGGGCCATTCGAGTTGATGGACCTGATAGGGCACGACGTGAACTTCGCCGTGACGGAATCCGTGTTCTGCGCATATTTCGGTGACCCTCGATTCACTCCCTCGCTTATCCAGCGCGAGCTGGTGGATGCTGGCCGCTTCGGCAGAAAGAGTGGTCGGGGATTCTACGATTACGTATCGAAGGAACCTGTTCCCTGCGCTCAGACCGAACCGGCTGCGGATCGCCCGATAACGATCAGGCTGTCTCGTCAGCCGGGACCAGTCGGTCGGTTACAGCAATTGTTGCGAGACGCGGGTTCGCCCGTCGATGACGTGACCTCGGTGGCGCGGAGCCCACAGGTCGTTGCGGAAATTGACAACGCCTTGCTGCTACTGACTGATGGACGCACGGCGACCGAGTGCGCCCGCACACTTGGCACGGACAACGTCGTCATGGTGGATGTGGCACTCGATTTCTCGAAGACCCGCACAATCGCAGTTGCTCGCGCACTTCGTTGTAGTGATGTTGCCTACCGCGCAGTGGTTGGCGCGCTGCAGAACTGCGGTATGTCGGTTGTCGCCATTCGGGATGTGGCTGGCATGGTCGTCATGCGGACTGTCGCGATGCTGGTGAACGAAGCGGCCGATGCTGTCAATCAGGGCGTATGTTCAGCAGCGGACCTCGATCGGGCCATGACAAACGGGGTGAACTATCCGGTTGGTCCGATCGGGATGTCCGATGTCGTCGGTGTTCCGCTTGTCTTTCGCGTGTTACGCAATCTTGCCTCTCATTACGGGGAGGACCGCTACAGGGTATCGCCTCTCCTTGCTGCGCATTTCTGGTCAGGAACGTCGTTCAACGGACATGGTTCCAATTGCGACGCCGGATCAGTCGCTGAATAACTCAACCCGTCGGAGACAGGCATGATCCAGCGTATTCCCGAACAGACCGAGCTTGAGCCAATCGAGCGAGCGAGTACTGATGAATTACAAGGGTTGCAACTGACCCGCCTCAAGTGGTCATTGAAGCACGCGTATGAGAACGTACCTCACTATCGCCATTCGTTTGACGCGGCTGGCGTTCATCCAGACGACCTCAAGGAGTTATCCGACCTGGCGAGATTCCCCACCACCTCAAAGAACGACCTGAGAGACAACTACCCGTTCGGCCTCTTCGCCGTGCCCCGAACCAAAGTGGTGCGGGTTCATGCTTCGAGTGGGACAACTGGCAAGCCCACCGTGGTCGGTTACACAGCGCGTGACATCGATACGTGGGCCGACGTTGTGGCCCGCTCAATCCGCGCTGCAGGCGGCCGACCTGGCGACACCGTTCACGTTGCTTTCGGCTACGGACTCTTCACTGGTGGGCTTGGTGTGCATTACGGAGCTGAGAGACTGGGCTGCATGGTTGTACCGATGTCCGGCGGTCAAACCGAGAAGCAGGTCCAGCTCATCCGGGACTTCGAGCCTTCGATCATTATGGCCACGCCGTCCTACATGCTTAATCTGGTCGACGAAATGGGCCGACAGGGGTTGAGCCCGGCGGACTTTTCGCTTAAGGTCGGCATATTTGGAGCGGAACCCTGGACGCAATCCATGCGCACGGAAATCGAAACGCGAGCCGGCATCGATGCTGTCGACATCTACGGACTGTCTGAAGTGATGGGTCCGGGCGTGGCGGCTGAGTGTATCGAGAGCAAGGATGGTCCGGTCATATGGGAGGATCACTTTTATCCTGAAATCATTGACCCTGTGACCGGCGCGTTGTTGCCTGAGGGCAGCCACGGCGAGCTGGTGTTCACCTCGTTGACGAAGGAAGCGATGCCGGTGATCCGCTACCGCACACGGGATCTCACGTCGCTGTTGCCTGGCACGTCAAGATCGATGCGGCGTCTCGCCAGAATAACAGGGCGTTCGGACGATATGCTGATCATCCGGGGAGTTAACGTATTCCCGTCCCAGATCGAAGAGATCATTCTCACGATTCCCACCTTGAGGCCGCAGTATCAACTAACCATCAGCCGAAACGGACACCTCGATTCCCTCGCCGTATGCGTCGAGGCAAGGCCAGCCGTTTACCAGTCTCTGAGTGAGAGTGAACGATCCGCGCTTGAACGGGAATTGCAACACCGGATCAAGACCAACGTTGGTGTCTCCACAGCGGTCGCAGTCGTTGAGACCGGGCACATCCCTGTTTCGGCTGTGGGCAAAGCGAAACGTGTCCTCGACCTGAGAGGGGCCGTTGCATGACATGCGGGCGCGTACAGGCATGTACCGCCGTAGACCGGATCCGGGATGAAAGGACGATGTGTGTCCTTGTACGGGGTCGTCGATACACGTAACGGATATCGGCGCGATAGCGCGGATAAGTCGTACAGTCGGCGCGCGCCAGAATACCTCCATGTCTAGGAGCCCTGGATTTGTGGGCTCCGCAATCCGGCTATTGGGAAACCGATTTCCCGTGAAGGTCGCCGCCTTTTACGTCGCCATCGCAGATCGTCCCGGAAGCATTGCCGTAATAGCTCTGGTTGTCCAGTTCCACGAACTGCAACGCCTTGTCAATTTCACGCAGGAACGACTGGAGTTCCTGATCTCGGGGACATACACGGTCAGCTGGCGCGAGTGGTCGTAGGGACCGTCGGGTAAGAGCAGCTGGATGCAGGCGATGGCGATGGTCGGGCTGAGACCTTATTCGGACGCGTACTCGCGCACCAGCTCGAGCAGACCATCGAGCTCGGGCGAATGCGTTTGTGCGCGTCGCACCATCAGCAGGTTCACGTAATGGGGTTCACATGCAAGTGGCCGGCT
>Ga0255336_100693_pt1 | contig 41680 bp, 40 predicted proteins | sample MeOH1_35cm_T3_17_FD_189102 | JGI IMG/M metagenome (GOLD analysis project Ga0255336, IMG submission 189102) | Sandy soil microbial communities from University of British Columbia, Vancouver, Canada - MeOH1_35cm_T3_179 | ecosystem: Engineered > Artificial ecosystem > Sand microcosm > Unclassified ...
TTTCCGCTTTCCCGCTTTTTCATTTCAGGAGTTGCTCATGTCGACCGACGCATCCATCACCGCCGCAAGCCCAGGCCCCGTCAAACTGACGCGCGGCCTGATCGCGCTATTCGCCTTCTGCTGCGGCGCGATCGTCGCGAATCTCTACTACGCGCAGCCGATCACCGAACTGATCGCGCCGGACATTCACATGTCCGGCGGCACCGCGAGCCTGATCGTTTCGCTCACGCAAATCGGCTATGCGCTCGGGCTGTTCTTTCTCGTGCCGCTCGGCGATCTGCTGGAAAACCGCAAGCTGATGATCGCCACCGCGCTGGTATCGATCGTGAGTCTCGCCGCCGCCGCGTTCGCGCACCAGCCAGACGGGTTGCTCGCAATTTCGCTGCTGATCGGCTTCAGTTCCGTGGCCGTGCAGATCCTGATTCCGCTCGCCGCCCATCTCGCGCCGGACGAATCGCGCGGCAAGGTGGTCGGCACCATCATGAGCGGACTGCTGCTCGGCATTCTGCTGGCGCGCCCGATCTCCAGCGTGGTGGCCGGGCACTTCGGCTGGCGCGCGGTATTCGCCGCGGCGGCGGTGTTGATGGCGATCGTCACCAGCGTGCTCGCGCTCACTATTCCGCGCCGCCAGCCGGATCACCAGGCCACGTACTTCCAGTTGATCGCCTCGCTCGGTCATCTGATCCGCACGATGCCGGTGCTGCGCCACCGCTCGTTGTATCAGGCGCTGATGTTCGCTTCGTTCAGCCTCTTCTGGACCGCGATCCCGATCGAGTTGACCCGGCAGTTCGGACTCTCGCAAACCGCGATCGGCATCTTCGCGCTGGTCGGCGCGATCGGCGCGACCTCGGCGCCGGTTGCGGGACGTCTCGCCGACGCGGGCCACACGGTGCGCGCGACGTTGATCGCGCTGGTGGTGGGCGCGCTCGCCTATACGCCTGCGTTGATCCATCCCGCGTGGGGCGTGGTGGGGCTGGTCGCGACCGGCATCGTGCTCGACTTCGCCGTGCAGATGAACATGGTGCTCGGCCAGCGCGAAATCTATGCGCTGCATGCCGCGAGCCGAAACCGTCTGAATGCGCTGTACATGACGAGCATTTTTGTCGGCGGCGCGTTCGGCTCGGCGCTCGCGAGTCCCCTCTATGAGCACGGCGGATGGACGCTGGTCGCCGGCGTCGCCACGGCATTCCCGCTCGTCGCGCTGATTCACTACCTGGCGATCGGCCGTCCGCATGCGGCGCGGCACAGCGCGTGAGCGGAACCGGTCACGGTACGGTTTCACAACGTTTAAGCGTGGCTTTAAGGAATTCGCGTGACGGCGGCGATACGCTGCTCGAGATACTTCATTGACAGGTGCCTGATGACTCGCAAGCCAATCTTGCTAGCGGCAACCGGCGCGCTGATCGTCGCCGCGCTGATCGTCGCCGTGTGGTCGATGTGGAAGCCCGCAATCGCGCCGCTCAGTGCGCCGCCGGCTTCATCGTTCGATTCGCAGACGAGGCTCGCGGGCGCGCGCGTCGTCGCGCTGGGCGACTGCATCGTGTGCCACACGGCCAAGGGCGGCAAGCCGTTCGCGGGCGGCCTGCCGCTCGCCACGCCGTTCGGCACGATCTACGCCACCAACATCACACCGGACGTGCAGACCGGCATCGGCAACTGGTCGCTCGAAGCGTTCACGCGCGCCGTGCGTCACGGCGTGGCGCGCGACGGGCACCTGTTGTATCCCGCGTTTCCGTACATCCACTTCACGCGCATGTCCGATCCCGACATTGCCGCGGCATACGCGTATCTGATGACGCGCGAACCGGTCAGCGCGAGCGCGCCGCCTAACGACCTGATCTTCCCGCTGAACTTCCGGCCCTTGCTGGCATTCTGGAACGTGTTGTTCCTGCGTGCCGGCGAGCGTCCCGCGGAGACGTCGAAAGACGCCGAATGGAATCGCGGCAAGCTGCTGGTGGATGGCCTCGGCCATTGCGCCTCGTGCCATTCGCCGCTCGACGCGATCGGCGGCGAGAAGTCGGGCCACGCGTTCGACGGCGGGATGGTCGACGGTTGGGAAGCGCCCGCGCTCAATGCGCTCGGCGGCGCGCCGAAACCGTGGACGAAAGAGCAGCTCGTCGCCTATTTGCGCAGCGGCCGCGCGAGCGAACACGGCGCGGCGGCCGGCCCGATGCTGCCCGTCACGCGCGATCTCGCCAGCGTGCCCGAGCAGGACGTGGAGGCCATCGCCACCTACATCCTGTCGCTTCAGAAGCCGCGGCCCGCTGTCGCGAACGTATCGGCACAGGCTGCTGAGCAAGGCGAAACGCAAGGCAGAACGCAAGCCGAAACGTCCGCGTCGGCGCAGCGCGGCGCGATCCTGTTCGGCGCGTCATGCGCGCAATGCCACGGACCCGCCGCGCCGATGCAGGCAATCGGCGAGCGCCCCACCCTCGCGTACAGCACCGCGGTGAATGCCGCCACGCCGCGCAACGCGATCCAGATGATGCTCGGCGGCATCGGCTGGCACGGCGCGGACACGATGAACTACATGCCGGCCTTCGGCGAGATTTATAGCGACCGGCAAATCGCCGATCTCGCCGCCTACATTCGCGCCGCGTATTCGCAGCGCGGCCCGTGGAACGACGTCGAAGCCACCGTGGCGAAAGTCAGAAAGGAGAACAACGCGCGATGATCACGCTTACCGTGAATGGCGTGCAGCACGCCCTCGATATCGACCCGTCCACGCCGCTGCTTTATGCGTTGCGCGACGGTCTGCACCTGCACGGCGCGAAGTTCGGCTGCGGTCTCGGGCAATGCGGCGCATGCACCGTGATCGTCGGCGGGGAAGCGGTTTTCTCGTGCCTGGTGCCGGTTTCGTCGATCGGCGCGCGGCCCGTGCGCACCGTGGAAAGTCTCGGCACCGCGGAGCATCCCGGTCCGTTGCAGAAGTCGTTCATCGAGCATCAGGCCGCGCAGTGCGGCTATTGCATCGCCGGCATGATCATGCGCGCGCAGGCGCTGCTGGATCGCAATCCGCATCCGACGGAAAGCGAATTGCGCGAGCATATGGAGCCGAACCTGTGCCGCTGCGGCACGCATATGCGCATTCTCGCGGCGATCCGCGAGGTTGCGCATCTGCCGGCCGGCGACGGCGTGCCCGCCGCGAAGCCACCACGCACGGCGAACCACGGAGGCACGCAATGAGCGTCCACGACAAGATCGACAGGATCGACGACATCAACGGCATCGACGAAGGACGCCGCCGTTTCATGATGTCCGGCGCGCTAGCGGTGAGCTTCAGCCTGTTCCCCGGCGCGAAGGCGCTCGCGCAGCAAGTGATCGCCGACGAAGGCGCCGCCGTGCACATCGCGAAAGCCACCGAGAAGCTGGCGGGCAGCCTGAAAACCAATCCCTATCTCGACGCGTGGATCAAGATCGATCCCGCCGGCAGGGTGACCGTTTATACCGGCAAGGTGGAACTCGGCACGGGCGTGCGCACCGCGCTGCTCCAGGTCGCGGCCGAGGAACTGAGCATGGCGCCGTCGCTGATCACCTTCCTGACCGCGGACACCGGCGCGTCGCCCGACGAAGGACTCACTGCGGGCAGCCACACCATCGCCGATAGCGGCAGCGCGCTGCTGAACGCGGCGGCGCAGGTCCGCGGGCTGCTCGTCGGCGCGGCGGCCAAACACTTCGGCGTGAGCGGCAGCGCGTTGAGCGCGCACGACGCGATCATCAAGGCGCCCGATGGAAGATCGATGACCTATGGCGAAGCCGTCGGCCTGGTCGACCTGCATCGCGTAGCCACACCCGAGTCGCCGCTGAAAGATCCCGCGACCTTCAGCGTGATCGGCACCTCGTTGCCGCGTCTCGACATACCGGGCAAGGTGACGGGCGGCCCGAGCTACGTGCAGGACATGGTCATGCCGGACATGCTGCATGCGCGCGTGGTGCTGCCGCCGGTGTACGGCGCGCAACTGCTGCGCACCAACACGCCCGATGTCCTGAAGATGCCGGGCGTGGTCGACGTGATCCGCGACGGCAGCATGCTGGCCGTGGTCGCCAGCGGCGAATGGCAGGCGGTGCAGGCGCAACGCGCGCTCGCGGCGGGCAGCCAGTGGAGCGCGGGGCACGCGCTGCCCGATCCCGCCACCGTGCACCGCGATCTCAAACAGATTTCCACCGAACACATCGAGATCGCCAACACGCATGGCCCGGCGGGCGCGCCGCTCAAAACGCTGAGCGCGACCTACACCAAGCGCTACATGCTGCACGGCTCGATCGGACCGTCGTGCTCGGTCGCGCAGTTCAAGGACGGCCACATGACCGTGTGGACGCACTCGCAAGGCGTCTATCCGCTGCGCGACGCGCTGGCCGAAATGCTCGCGCTGCCGAAAGAGAACGTGCGCTGCGTCCACGTCGAAGGCTCGGGCTGCTACGGCCACAACGGCGCGGACGACGTCGCCGCGCACGCCGCGCTGATCGCGCGCGACATGGCCGGCCGCCCGGTTCGCGTGCAATGGATGCGCGAACAGGAACACACGTGGGACCACTACACGCCCGCGATGGTCACGCAAGCGAAGGCCTCGCTCGACGCCGGCGGCGGCATCGTCGACTGGGATTACGCGCTGTGGAGCAGCTCGCACAACGAGCGGATCGTCAACGCCGGCCGGCTGATTCCGGCGCAGTTGCTGGAGAAGCCGTTCACGCCGGCGCCCTCGGTGCCGATGGTGCAGCCCGAAGGCGGCGGCGACCGCAACGCGATTCCGCTGTACACGTTTCCGAACCTGCGCGTGATGAACCATTTCTCGCCGACCATGCCGCTGCATACCTCGGCGATGCGCTCGCTCGGCGCGCACATGAACGTGTTCACGATCGAGTCCTTCATGGACGAACTCAGCGCCGCGGCGGGCGCCGATCCGGTCGCGTTCCGTCTGAAGCATCTGCATGACCCGCGCGCACGCGACGTGATCCGCCTCGCCGCCGAGAAATTCGGCTGGCCGCGCGCGCCGCGCAAGGCCAATCACGGCGTCGGCTTCGCGTTCGGCAAGTACAAGAACCTGATGGCGTACGTGGCGATCGCCGTCGAGGTTGCCGTCGTGCGCGAGACCGGTCAGGTGACGCTCGAACACGCGGAAGTGGCGGTGGACTCCGGGCAGATCGTCAACCCCGACGGCATCCGCAACCAGATCGAAGGCGGTGTGATCCAGTCGGCGAGCTGGACGCTCTACGAGGCCTTGAAGTTCGACACGCGGCGCATCCGCAGCTTCGACTGGAGCAGCTATCCGATCCTGCGGTTCTCCGCCGTGCCGCGCAGCCTGAACGTGCACCTGCTCGACCGCCCCGGCGCACCGTTTCTGGGCGCGGCCGAAGCGTCGATGGGGCCGACCGCCGGCGCGCTCGGCAATGCGTTGTTCGACGCGACCGGCCAGCGCCTGCGCGACATGCCGCTCGCCGGAGACGGCCTGCGCCGCCGGATCGACGCCTGACGGCATGCCCGTTAAGAAGATTTAAGCAATCTGAAGTTCAATACAGTGCGCGCAGTCTTACGATTGAAACCTGCGATGTCGCATCATGCATCGTCAAGAACAGCGATTCATCAACGTCAAGACTGGAGAGAAATTTGGCTAACCCATCCGCAATCCCCTCGGCGAATCGTCGGCAACTGCTGGTTGCGGGCGCTGGCGCGGCCGGCGCGGCAGTCGCCGCCATGGCCGCGCCGGGCGTCGCGATGGCCGCCGCGGCGGCCGGCGGCAATCCGCACGCAGGCAGTGCATCCCACTCACAGCATGGAGAGCGACACACGATGAACACGGTAACCACAAAAGACGGCACGCGGATCTTCTTCAAGGACTGGGGCGCCGGCAAGCCCGTGGTGTTCTCGCACGGCTGGCCGCTCGACGCCGACGCGTGGGACGCGCAAATGCTCTTCCTCGTGCAGAAGGGCTATCGGGTCATCGCCCACGACCGCCGCGGCCACGGCCGCTCCGATCAGCCGTCCCACGGCAACGACATGGATACCTACGCCGACGACCTGGCCGCGGTGATCAACGCGCTCGACCTGAAGGGCGCGACGCTCGTCGGCCATTCGACGGGCGGCGGCGAAGTCGCGCATTACATCGGCCGCCACGGCACCTCGCGGGTCGCCAAGGCCGTGCTGATCGGCGCCGTGCCGCCGATCATGGTCAAGACCGAGAGCAACCCGAACGGCCTGCCGATGTCCGTGTTCGACGGCATTCGCGCGAACGTGGCGGCGAACCGCTCGCAGTTCTACAAGGACCTGGCCATGCCGTTCTACGGCTTCAACCGGCCCAACGCGAAGACCTCGCAAGGCACGATCGACGAGTTCTGGCGCGAAGGCATGCTCGGCTCGATACTCGGCCAGTACGAATGCGTGAAGCAGTTCTCCGAGGTGGACTACACCGCCGACCTGAAGAAGATCGACGTCCCCACGCTGATCCTGCACGGCGACGACGACCAGATCGTGCCGATCGACGACTCGGCGCGCCTCTCGGCGAAGCTGGTGAAGAACGCCACGCTGAAGGTTTATCCGGGCGCGCCGCACGGCATGTGCACGACGCTGGCGGATAAGGTCAACGCCGATCTGCTGGAGTTCTTGCAAAGCTGATGCCGAAGCCCGGGCGCTGATCCCGGGATGAATCGGGGCAACGCTCGTTGCCCATGCGCGGCGCGTTTTCCTGGCGAACCTGGCTCGCCGGAAAAACGCGCCGCGCGTGCGTTGGAGATTGAACTCGTCATTCGACCGATTGCGACCGGTAAGCCATAATGACGAGTAATTACATTTCGTTATTTTCGGTTAAATTACCGAGGTAGCGGGACCGCTGCGCGACGAATCGAGGTGACGATCCATGCTTGACGATACTCAGACATCCGCCGCCACGGCCGCACGCCCGAAGGACTCGCTCGGCTGCCTGTCGAGCCACCTGTACCGCGATCTCGAACTCGACACCGGCGAGTTCAGGTTCCATCGCAAATGCACGCGCGACAACAAGGCCAGCGCCGTTGCCATGCACGGTTCGGAGCGCGGCTTTCTGATTGGCGTGTCGCTGAAAACCGGGCATCGCCGGCGTATTTTCTCGGGCCACCGCTGGACCTCGCACGACTTCGAACAGGACAGCATCTACATTCGCGACTTCGCGGACGACTATAAAGCCGACTTGCAAAGCGGCTTCGATTTCGTGCTGATCGAACTGTCGCGCGCTTTCATGGCGAACGCCTGCTATGAGCGAAGCGGCGCGAGCGTGCCGCGGCTCGCGCCGCTGGCCGGGCACAAGGACCCGGTGCTCGGCCATCTCGCCCAGGTGCTGGCGCTCACGCTCGACCGGCAGAGCGAGGCCAGCCCGCTCTTCGTCGAACAATTGGGCGTCACCATCGGAACCCATCTGCTCGATCGGTACGGCAACGCGCCGCCGCAATCGGAGAAGAAAAGCCGCCGCCTCTCCAGTTTGCAGGAAGCACGCGCCAAGGACATGCTGCTCGCAAAGTCGCAAGGCAACGTTTCGATCGAGGAAATCGCAAGCGCGTGCAATCTGTCACGCAGCTACTTCATTCGCGCGTTTCGCGAGACCACGCATCGCACGCCGCATCAATGGCTGCTCGAACGGCGTATCGACCGCGCCCGCGACCTGCTGAAGCATTCGGACTATTCCCTGTCGGAAATCGCCATCGCCTGCGGCTTCTCCGATCAGAGTCATTTCACGCGAATATTCTCGCAATGGGTCGGCGTGCCGCCCGGCGCGTGGCGCCGGCAAGCCTGCAACTGACCCGCTTGCAACGCATGCGTCGAGCCGGCGCCGATTGAACGATCGAGCGCCGCCGTTGTTTCATGCCAATGGACTTTCATACAAAGCATCGCACTAACCGACAAGACACGCGCGATTCGCCAAGGTACTTTCGATCACGTCGACGATGGCCGTTCGAGCGCGCCTCGCCGGATGGAAATCATGCAAAGGCGGGTGACGCCACGATCGAGCCGCACCGTTGCCTTATCACGCTCATTGCCCGGAACCTGAAAACGACATGATCGAATTAGGCCGCTTTCACATCGATCTGGAGATGCGCACGTTGCGCAAGGACGGCGAACCGGTGCATCTCGGCTCCCGTGCGTTCGATATCCTCGCGGTGGTCGCATCGGCGGGCGGGCGCCTCGTCACGAAAGACGAGTTGATGAACGCGGTCTGGCCCAACACCATAGTCGAAGAAAACAACATTCAGGTACACCTCTCCGCGCTGCGAAAAATACTCGGCGCGGACCGCGATCTGATTCTCACCGTGCCCGGCCGCGGTTATCAACTGGTGCGCCGATCGAACCGGTCGGCGCCCGGGCAATCCTTCGCGCCCGCGCCTGCCGCGTGCCCGTTGCCGCCGCCCAAGACGCACCTGGTGGGCCGCGAGGCGGCGGTTCGGCAAATCCGCGCGATGCTCGCGCACGCGCACGTGCTGACGCTGGTGGGCGCCGGCGGCATCGGCAAAACCAGTCTCGCGATCGAAGCGGCCCGTCACGCCGCCGCGGACTTCGTCGAAGTGTGCTTCGTGGAACTCGCCGCGCTCACCGCGCACGGCGGCGTGCTCGCCGCCATCGCCGAAGGCTGCGGCCTGGCTGGGGCAGACGCCGCGCCGGGGGTCACGCCGGGTGTTGCACAAATGGCCGCCGCGCTCGCGCAAAAACGCCGGCTGCTGGTGCTCGACAACGCCGAGCACCTGGTGGACGAGGTGGCGGAAGTCGTCGAGGCGCTGGTCGCGGAATGCGCTTCGCTGCGCGTGCTCGTCACGAGCAGGGAGCCGCTGCGCATCATGCCCGAAGCGATTTTCCGGGTGGACCCGCTCGACGTGCCGCAACCGGATTCGAGCGACGCGGAGATCTTGCAGCAGTCGGCCGTGAATCTGTTTCTGCTGCGCGCCAACTCGTTGCAACGCAAGGTGGGCGCGGAGCGTGCGGAACTGCGGCTGGTCGGCGAGATATGCCGGCGGCTCGACGGCATTCCGCTCGCGCTCGAACTGGCCGCGGCCCGCGTCGTGGCGCTCGGCGTGGAAGGCGTGTATCAGCGGCTGGACGATCGCATGGCGATTCTCGCGGGCGGCTATCGGACCGCGCTGCCGCGCCATCAAACCTTGCGCGCGACCTTCGACTGGAGCTTCGCGCTGCTCGACGCCGGCGCGCAGTCGCTGTTCAGACGAATCGCGGTGTTCGGCGGCCTGTTCACGTTCGAGGCCATGTGCGCGGTCGTGTGCGACGCCGGCTTGACGGTCGCGAGCGCGATCAACGGCATCAGCGAACTGCTCGCCAAATCGCTGGTGAATGTCGAATTCGACGGTCCGGTGGCGCGGTATCGCCTCTCCGAATCGACGCGCGCCTATGCGCTCGAAAAGCTCCAGGCGGAAGGCGAGCGGCAGGATCTGGCCGCGCGCCATGCGCGCTATCTCGCCTGCTGCTTGCAGGCTCGCCCGGCGCGGACGGCTGCCGGCGCGGCGACCAGCACCGACTCGAGCGCCGCCGATCACGCGGCGGTTTTCCAGCATTCGCTCGACGACGCGTGCAGCGCCCTGGATTGGGCGTTCTCCCCGGAGGGCGACGTGCGGCTCGGCGTCGAACTCGCGTCAAATCTGGCCGGCGCGCTGCTCGACGCCGGCATGATCGCGGAGTGCTGCGCGCGCACCGGGCAAGCGGTCGACGCGCTCGACAAGCTCCCCGCCGCATCGGTCGCCGCCGTCAGCGAAATGCGCGTGCGCGCGGCGTTGGCGTCGGCCTTGCCCTACATTCACGGCGCGGTTGGGCGGTCGGCGGAATTGTGGCGCGACGTGCTCGCGCTCGCGCTGGCGTGCGGCGACGAAGCGTTTCATGCCCGCGCGCTATGGGGCCTCTGGAACACGATGATGTCCGGCGGAAACATCCACGAATCGATGAAGTACGCGAAGCGGTTCCAGCAATTCACGCAGGCACAAGCACAAGCACAAGAGAACCCGTGGCAACAGATCCTGGCGGATCAACTGGTGGCCATTTCGCTGCATTGTCTCGGCCGGCATGGCGAAGCCCGGCAGGCGCTGCTCGACGTCAGGCAACGTATCGTCTCGCTCGACGGCAAAGCGCAGCGGGTGGGCAGCTTCGCCGTCGATCCGCTCGTCTATTGCAACGGCACGCTCGCGCGAATCGCGTGGCTCGAAGGGAATGTCGGCGAGGCCCTGGCGCTCGTCGATCAACTCGTGAGCCTGGTGCGCCCCCATACGATGGAACCGTCGCTCACGCATGTGCTCGGCGCGGCGGCGGCGCCGCTGGCGTTGTTGTCGGGCGATCTGAGCGGCGGCGCGGCCTATCTGGAGATCATGCGCTCGCAAGCCGCGCTGCATCGCTCCGAGGTGTGGCTGGATTACTGCGACTGCCTGTCCGCGTATCGCGACATTCTCGACGGACACGCGCAGCGGGCGCTGCCGGTTCTCGCGCAGGCGCTCGACGCGTTGATCGCGCGCGGCTTCCGGCGTTTGATCACGCTGTTCATCGTCGCCTACGCCGAGGCGCTCGTCACGGCCGGGCAGATCCACGAAGCCCGCAGCCGATTGAACGAAGCGCTGGCATTCTGCGAAAGCAACGGCGAGCTGATTTTCCTGCCGGAAATCTGGCGCGTGCTGGGGCTTGCGGCACACGCCGAAGCGCGCGCGCAGGCCTATGCGGGGAATGCGTCCAACGCGCGGCGCAGTGACGCGTCGGCATGCTTCGCGAAGGCGATCGAACTGTCCCGCACGCAGGGCGCGAGGATGTGGGAACTGCGCGCCTCGATGGCGCTCGCCGCGCTGCTGCGCGACGAAGGCCGAACCGAGGCGGCGCTTGAACTGCTCGAACGAATCGCGCTCTGTTTCGACGCGGCATCCGGCAGCGCCGACGTCGATGCGTTGTTCGAGACCATCGGGACGCTGCGCTCGCGCTCAGGCAAACCGCTTCGCCGGGCGGCGTTCGACACCATGCCGCCGCTCGACACGCGCGCGGCTTTGGCGGCTCCCGCTAGCGCCGGCTAGATAGCGGTGGCCGTTGCGCTCGCCGGCCGGCTCACGTGCAACCGGCCACACCCGGCGCGTGAACGCGAACGCGCTCAGCCACAGTTCACACGTTCGCGATGTGCGTGTCCGCAATCGCGCGCACGTCGATGCGGCGCGGCAGGATCGCGTCGCGGTTCGCGCTGTCCGCCACCTTTTGCAGCGCGGCAATATCCGCCTCGGTGATGAAGTGCTGTTTCAGCGACGCGCGTTGCGTGATCCGCTTCGCGGCATCGAGCGGCGAGCGCGTCAGCGTCGCGTAGATTTGCGCGTAGGCGTCGGGGTTCGCCAGCGCCCAATCGCCCGCGCGTTGCAGCCTGAGCAGGACGTCCGCGATCGCCGCGCGTTTGCGCGTGTCCGCGAGCGCGGCCCCGGAGGCGGTGATGAAACCGAGACCGCTGTTGATGCCGGTGCCGTCGCGCAAAATCCGCGCGCCGCGTTGCACCGCGATGCCGTAGTACGGATCGAACGTCGCCCATGCTTCAATCGATCCCGATGCGAACGCGGCAAATGCATCGACCGGCAAGATGAAACGCACGCTGACGTCTTCTTTCGAGAGCCCCGCTTCAGCCAGCGCGCCGTATAACTGAAACTGCGAAATGCTGCCGCGCGCCGAGGAGACGAACACGGTGCGCCCCTTCAGATCCGCGACCGTGCGAATCTTCGAATCCGCCGCGACCAGAATGCCGAGTTGCGCGCCGGAGCCCACGCGCGTCGCGACGATCTTCAAGCTCGGATCGCCCACCGCCGCCGCGAGCACCGGCAAGTCGCCCGCCGGCGCGAGATCGACCGCGCCCGCGCGTTGCGCTTCGAAGAGCGGCGCGGCGCCCTGGAAGTTGGCCCAGCGAAAAGCGTAGGGCGCGCCGTCGAGCACTTTCGCCGCTTCCGCCAGCGCGCGCGTGCCGCCGGCCTGGTCGCCGAGAACGAGCGTGATGGAAGTGGCGGCGGCTTCGGCGGCCTGCGCGCCGTGCGCGTGCAACGCGCCGGTCACGGCGAAGACGCTCAGTGCGGGCGCCGCGCCTAATAGCTTCAGCGTGCGCCGTCGCGTGGAAAACGATGTGGGAACAGAAGCGGCCATACGCCCTCGCTTTGCAATAGTTCGCCAAGCGTAACGAGCGAAGCGGGCCTTGAGAATGATTCGATTCCGATAACGTTATCTCGAACCGCTATTTGGCTCTGGATGCCGCGGGCGTTCGCCGAGCGGGCATGGTCCGGCCGTATTGGGGCGCCAGGCCGGGAAGGCCTGGCGCCGGTGGCCGCGCCGCCACTGTGGAGAACGGCGCTTCGTCTTAACCGCGAGGTGCGCTAACGCGCGCCGGTTTCACTTCGGCTGCTCGACGTAACGCAGATACGGCTTCACCGTCTTGAAGCCTTGCGGGTATTTCTTCGCTGCGTCGTCGTTCGAAACGGAGGTCGGGATGATGACGTCCTCCCCCGGTTTCCAGTTCACCGGCGTCGCCACCGTGTGTTTCGCGTTGAGCTGCAGCGCATCGAGCAGACGCAGCACTTCGTCGAAATTGCGGCCCGCGCTCATCGGATACACGAGCATCGCCTTGACCTTCTTGTCGGGGCCGATCAGAAACACCGAGCGCACCGTTGCGTTATCCACGGCGGTGCGCGGGCCGCCGCTCGCACTCGGATGGATCATGTCGTAGGCCTTCGCGACGCTCAGGTCGGCGTCGCCGATCAGCGGGTAGTTGATCGCGTGACCCTGCGTCTCCTCGATATCCTTGACCCATTTCTCGTGATCGCTGACGGGATCGATGCTAAGACCGATGATCTTCGTGTTGCGCTTATCGAATTCCGGCTTCAGCCGGGCCATGTATCCGAGTTCGGTGGTGCAAACCGGCGTGAAATCCTTAGGATGAGAAAACAGGATCGCCCAATGGTCGCCGATCCATTCGTGAAAATGGATCGTCCCTTCGGTGGTTTCCGCGGTGAAATCCGGAGCTTCTTCGCCTAGTCGAATCGACATCGTCATCCTCCATGAAGCGTGCTGCCGGGGTACACCGTCGGCGGCCCCGGCTGGTTGGTTGGCAATCAGGCGAGCAGCCTGACTGACGATCGGGCTCCCGCTAATCGAACGGCATGGCGCAGGAGCCCGTTAGCGGGCGCAGCGCGTGCGGCGGCTCCCTGAAAGAAACCCGCCGCGGGGTGTGACGAACCTCGGCCGAACCTCGGGACGAACGCCAGGACGCGCTGCGCGTCGCGCTTATAGCGTAGAACAAAAAGGACGGATATCGCGGCTGTTATGCAGAGCGGAACCGCCATTATGGTGACGGATCCGCTCATCGACGATGCGTGGCGCTGGCTTCAGCCTTGCGGAAAACCGGCGCGCGGCAAAACGCCGGGGCGCTTGCCGTGCCCTGGCTCAACGCTCGTCGTCGCCGTCGCGACCGCAAGCCTGAGCCGAATGACCATGACCGTCGCCGCGACGATCGTCGTCCGCGCCCGGCAGCGTCTGCGGCACGTAGGCGGGCAACTCGCTCGCATCCCATGCGAACACGAAGAACTGGTTCGGGTTCGCGATGCCGGCCGGATGATTCGTATCGGTGACCGTGCCGAGGAAGTCGTTATCGTTGGCGATGAACAGCGTGTGCTTCTTCACGCCGCCGACCACCACGTCGGGGCCGAACGCCAGGCCTTCCAGTTTCGCCGGAATGTCGTTCGCGTTGTAGCCGTGCGCGGTCAACGACGCGACCACGTCGAGGAACAAGGCTTTGCGCACCGCATACGGCGCGAGACCGGCCTCGCTGCTCGCGTTGCTCACGTCCTGCGCGCCTGTCAGGTCGATGTGAAACACCTTCTTGAAGGCCGCCGTGGAGTTGTCGCCGAGTCCCTTGCCGTCGCGCTCGTCGACCAGCAATTCATGGTCGTTGACGGCCACCACGTCGCTGATGGTCGGATACTTCGGCTTCGCCGCCGTACCGATGTTCGTCAGCGGATAGGCAAACTGCGTGGTCTTGCCGCTGCGTAAATCAATCCTGACGATGCGCGTATACCCGCCACTGGTGCCGCCGTCCTGAATCAGCGGGCTTTGCATCGCGCCGAACAGCGTCTTGCCGTCCGGCGAGATCGCGAGACCTTCCATCCCCTTGTTCGCCACGCGGCCCGAAGTGTTCTGCGAGATTTCGTCGCTGCCGACGGCGGCGAGCGTCGACACCGCGAACGTATCGGGCAGCTTGTAGCTATCGGTGCGGCGGCCGCTGCGGCGATCGAAGCGATAGACGTAGGGACCGTATTCGTCGGAGATAAAGACGCTTTCGCCGTCGCTGCTCACACGCACGCTTTCGGGATCGAAGCGTGCGTCGAGATCGTTGGTCGACAGGCGCGTCGGGTCGAAGTTGTCGGAGCGGCCGGTGAAGTAGTGAGTGCGGTTGCGGCGGTTCAGCGCGGGCGCGCCGTTGGGCACGCCGGCCGCGGCGCCCGTTCCGTAGACGAGCGTTTCAGACGCGTGAAGCAGCGTCGTGCCGATGAGTTTCGGCGTCAGCGTGTACGGCAGCGCAGCGCCCGCCGCACCCGGTTTCAGGCGCAGGCGCAAGGTCTGAAAGCGGTTGATGTACGACGCGGTGTCGTCGATGGCCGCGTTGTACGGCACGGCATTCGGGCCGCGGTCCGGCACCGCGACAAACGTATGGCATCCCGCGTAGGCGATGCCCGAACCCAGGCCGCCCAGCAGATTGCCCGCCGCGCCGTTCTCCAGCGGCGCCGCCGTTTCCTTCGACAAATCGCCGCTCAAGCCGCTCAACTGACCGACCGCGATGAGGTCCACGGCTGCATGCGCCGCCGTGGCGAACAGGAGCGACGAGGCGATCGCCGTCAGGGCAAGAAGTCTTGAACGAGACACGATGATGTTCCTTGAAGGGAATGCTTGTTTTGGACGTGCCTCGCGCTAAGCGTCGCCCATGCGTGCGTGGCTCGCGTGGATCTTCGGGGGTGGTCAGGGAGGGCCAGCGCGCAGCTCGGTGGGCCGTTGGAGGCCGGCGGTCATAGTGCGTGAGGTTTGTGACTGAATAATGACCGTTATGCGCGGCCGGGCCAGCGGCGCGAACCGGTCGAGCCGAAGCGGCGAATCACCGCTTTGCGTGGACGTGGTGAACGGACATCTCAGCAGGCTGACGGAACGTGCGTGGGGCAATGGCCGATTCAATCGGCCATTGCTTCGGGTCTTTCACTTTTGCGCACTTTTGGCCCGAGCAGGCGCGTTCTTCTTCAAGCTGGTGTGATTGAAATCGATAGCGGCGCGCACGAGATTTTTCAGCGCGCGCGCATTGATCTTGTCGCCCTCGAAAAAGTCGATTGCGCGTCTCGCGTTGCCTTCGAGTCCCGCGTTGAAGAGTTGGTCGGGATCGGGAAGATTCGCACCGTGGGCAAAGGTCAGCTTCACCTTGCCTTTATGCGCGTTGGCGACCGCGATCATGCCGTCGCGGGACCATACCGGGCTTCCCATCCACTTCCATTCCTCGATGATCTGCGGGTCGGCCTGGAGAATGCTCTTGCGGATGCCGGCAAACGTTTCGCCGCGCCAGTCCGTGAGTTCCGCGATCATCTGGTCGATGCGTTCCGATGGGTTCATGGTTCTTCTCACCTCGAAATCCGTGTCATGGGACCACGATAGTAAAACGCCGGCGACACCGCTTGCGAGCACGCGCGCTGAATGTCCCCGGCCCCAGCGCTTCAGCTACGCATGGATCATTTTTCAGTCGTCGAATGTGCCGCGATATTCCGGCGCGGCGTCGCGGCGCGTGTTGATTTCGAACATCACGCCGCCCGGCGCGCGGCAAAAGAAGCGCGAACCGCGGCCATTGTTGAAGACTTCGGTCTCCATCTCGACACCCTCCGTCTTGAAGCGCTCATACAACGCGTGAACGGCATCGAGGCTCGGCAGTTCGAAGCCGACATGGAAAGCCTTGGGCCATGCCGGCGCATCGCCGCTCGCGTGATCGATCACCACGTCGAAGCCGGGGCGCTTGAGAATGTACGACTGGTCCCAGGTTCCCGCGATAGTGAAACCCAGGTGCTGTTCAAAGAACCTGGCGGTCGCGGGGGTGTCGGCTGAGGGGAAGCTCAAGTGGTTGAGTTTCATGCTGTCGATAAAGGCGGTCATCATCGGTCTCTCGTTCATTGGCGGCGGCCCTATGCCAGCGCCGATGACGTCAGAATATAAGCGGAAGCTCGCATTCAACAACTCGCATTGAGCGCATGCGCCGATGGGTCGTGAAGCCCGCATGAAGCCGCGGCTTCGACGAGAGACGGAGACCGTAGCGGCTTCGGTTGCTCACATTCACGAATGTTCCGGCGAACGCGCGGATGATGCGCGGTCTGCGCTCGCATGGGTTAGCGCGGGGGTGCGGAACCGCCGTTGCGATGCCGCGAAGGGCGCGCCGTCAGTCTTTCTTTTTGTGCGGCAGCGCCGCGTTCAGAAGCGGGTTGAAGCGGGTCGAGTCGGCGGCGGCCTTGGCCTTGCCCTCGGCCTTACGCTTACCCCTTGGCGCGTTACCCGACAATTGGGCGAGTAGTTCTTCCGAACTTGCGTCGTTGTTGTCGCTGTCCTCGTCGCTGCTCCCGGCTTCGTCTGATCGAGCCGATTTCTTTGGTTTGCCGCGCGACGGTTCACGCTCTTCTGAGGTTGCCTGCGTGTCGTCCTCGGATACTTTTGCTCCGGCGATGTGCCCGATCACGGCCGCAAACGAACTCGACGCCGATTTTGGCGCATCGCCCGGAAGCATCGTCTGAGCAACGATGTCGCGCAGCGTGCGGCCGTCGACGGAGCGCGCGGTCGGGGTCGTGCGCCAGTCGATGTCGGTCTGGGCGAACGCGCCAATCACACGCTCAAGCACCGCGGGCGACAGCACGCCGCCGTCATACAGGCTGATCACCGCGCGCTCGAAGACCGGAAACAGCGTGGATGCGGATGTCCTGGACACGGGTTTTCCCTCCTTGGACTGCTTGTCGATCGCGGTTTCGCGCCGGCATTGCGCTAACGATCGGCCTCTGACCATTGAACGATTGAGCGATTGGATGAACGGCGGCCGCGGCCGCTCCGCGCATTCACTCCTCGCACTTCACGTCTTGCCTCGGCACGACGATGATCACCGGATACGTTCCCCTGTCCAGTTCCACGCGCGCCACCACGGTCATTGTCGCGTCGTCGCTGTCGTCGTACACGCTCACCCTCTCGTGCCGAAGGCTGGTGACGCCGACGCAGCCGGACGCGCGGCCCTCATCGGAGAGTTTGCACTGAATCGGATTCTCGGCCAGATAGCGATACCGGTTCGAACTCGACAGGTATTCGCGAAGGCTTTGCGCCGTCCCGCCAATGCCGGTCACGTAGGCAATCGCGCACTGCTGTTTCGGCGTTTCATTGCCGGTCGACGTTTCGGCGTTCGCGTGCGCGCTCATCGCGGCGATGCCTGCGATAAGCGACGATGCGATGATGGACTTCATGGCGCGGTTCCCGTTTTGTGGATCTAAGCGCAGGATTGTAAAGTCATCGCGACCAGCCGGCAGCCCTGCCGAAGCGTTGGCTTGAGCGCCGGCCGTGGCGCGGGAAAAACGCAGGTGTCGAAACTAGTATATGATGACCATCATGAAGAAGCCCCCAGTCAAGCGGAATACCGCCAGCCGCAAGGAACTCACACACGAGCGCATCGTCGAGGTGGCCGCCCGCGCGATCCGGCGCAGCGGCTACGCCGGCACGGGCGTGGCCGACATCATGAAGGAGGCCGGCCTGACGCATGGCGGCTTTTATGCCCACTTTCCGTCGCGCGAAGTGCTGCTTGCCGAAGCGGCCGACCGCGCCGGCGCCGAAGCCGTGGCCATATCCGAACATATCGCGGCCTCCGTGGCGCCCGACCAGGCGTTGCCGGCGATCGTGCGCGCGTATCTGTCGAAAGAGCATTGCCAAAGCGTGGAAACGGGCTGTCCGGTCTCCGCGCTCGGCTCGGAGATGCCGCGCCAGGCGCCCGTCGTGCGGCGCGCGGCCACCCGCCGCATCAAGGAAATGATCGATGTCGTCGCGCGCCAATTGCCCGACTGGGGCCAACCGGGCGCACACGAACAGGCGCTGATGACGGTCGCCACGATGGTCGGCACCCTGATGCTGGCGCGCGCCGTCGACGATCCGAAGCTCACGGATAGTTTTCTTGAAACCGCATTGAAAAAACTCGCGCCCACTGATGTGTGAATCCGCCCGGCCCGGCGCCGGTTTTCGCTGCACCTGAAATATGATGACAATCATACAAATGGCAGGATGAAAGCCCCGCCGCCCACGTATCGGACATCGCTCACATCGCTCACTATCGGAAGAACATCATGGAAACCAGAATAGCGCTCGTTACCGGCGCGTCGTCGGGAATCGGCGAAGCCACGGCCGAGCGGCTCGCGCAGGCCGGATACACGGTCTACGGCACGAGCCGGCGCGGTGCGCAAGGCGGCCAACGGACCTTCGAGATGCTGCCGCTCGACGTGACGAGCGAGGAATCGGTGGAAGCGGCGGTCAGCGAAGTCCTGCGCCTGCACGGCCGCATCGACCTGCTGGTGAACAACGCGGGCTTCGGCGTCGCCCCGGCCGCCGCGGAAGAGAGTTCGATCGATCAGGCCCGAGCGATCTTCGATACGAACTTCTTCGGGATCGTCCGCATGACGCGCGCCGTGGTGCCCCATATGCGCCGACACGGCAGCGGCCGCATCATCAACATCGGCTCCGTGCTGGGTTTTCTGCCGATGCCCTATATGGCGCTGTATTCCGCCACCAAGCACGCGGTCGCGGGTTACTCGGAGTCGCTCGACCACGAGTTGCGTACCAAGGGCATTCGGGTTTCGGTCATCGAGCCCGCCTACGTCAAGACGGCCTTCGACGCGAACTTCATGGCGCCCGACGCCCCGCTCGACGAATATCGCGAGGTGCGCTCGGCCGTCGACAAGCGGGTGAAAGAGGTGGTCGAGAATGCCGACGGTCCCGAGGTCGTGGCCGAAACCGTACTGCGGGCCGCCAGCGCGGCTCGCCCGAAGCTGCGCTATACGGCCGGCGGACTCGCCGGCCGTCTGCAATTGCTACGCAGGTTCGCGCCTGCAGGCCTGGTGGACGCCGGCGTTCGCAAGGATTTGCGGCTGGCAACGTAGGCCGCGTGACTACCTCTCCCGTTTTAAAGCCGCAACCCGCGAAACAATGTAATGCAATGAGCAATAAGGAACTGTGATGAAGGCATTCGTCGTCGATCGATATGGACGCAAGAATGGCGTACGGGCCGGCGATATGCCGGTTCCCGAACTGCGCGAGGACGACGTATTGATCCAGATTCACGCCGCCGGCGTGAACCCGCTCGATTCGAAGATCAGAGACGGGGAATTCAAGCTCCTCCTGCCTTATCGTTTGCCATTGATTTTAGGCCACGACCTGGCGGGAGTGGTGGTCCGCGTCGGACCGCACGTGCGGCGATTCAAGCCGGGCGATGAAGTCTTTGCGCGACCGCATAAGGACCGCATCGGCACTTTCGCGGAATTCATCGCGGTCAAGGAAGACGGCGTGGCGCTCAAGCCCACGTCACTCAGCATGGAAGAAGCGGCTTCAATGCCCTTGGTGGGATTGACCGCCTGGCAGGCGCTGATCGAAAAAGGCCAACTCGCGAAAGGGCAGAAAGTACTCATCCATGCGGGCTCGGGCGGCGTCGGCACCTTCGCGATTCAACTGGCGAAGCATGTGGGCGCGACTGTCGCAACGACGGCGAGCGCGGCGAATGCCGAGTGGTTGAAGCAACTCGGCGCGGATGTCGTCATCGATTACAAGAAAGACGACTTTGCGGCCATTCTGAAAGACTACGACGTGGTGCTGGACACACAAGGCGGAAACACGCTCGAGAAGTCGCTGCGAGTGCTCAAGCCGGGGGGCAAACTCATTGGAATCGCGGGTCCGCCTGATCCTGATTTCGCCAAAGAGATAGGTGCCTCGTTGTTCCTGAAAACGGCGATGCGCTTTCTGAGCTACCGCATTAGAAAGGCGGCGAAACGTCATCACGTCAGCTATTCGTTTCTTTTCATGCGTGCGAATGGGGAGCAACTCGGTCAGATCGCCGCGCTCGTCGACGCAGGTGCGATAAAGCCCGTGATCGATCGGGTTTTCCCGTTCGAGTCGACCAACGAGGCGCTGGCTTATGTCGAGAGAGGACGCGTGAAGGGAAAGGTGGTCGTCAAGATGTAGCACTCGGGTTGATCAGCGACGTGAGTACATGGTCGGCCCACGCGCCGTTGATCTTCAGATACGCTCGCGCGAGTCCCTCGCGTTCGAACCCTAGCCGCTTCAGCAATTGCCCGCTGCGTATGTTCTCAGGCCGATAGTTCGCCATGATGCGATGCAATCCGACGTCATTGAACACATGCGGTATCGCTACCGTAAGGGCTTCTTGCATCAGCCCTTGACCTTGCGCATGTTTCGCGAGAGAAAAGCCGAGATGACATGCCTGGAATGGACCACGGACGATATTCGTGAAGTGGCATTCGCCGATCACTTCCGCCGAGTCCCTACGCGTTAGCAACCAATGAACGGCATTGCCCAAGGCATTGTCACGACTCATCGCGCCCAGTCGGTTCTTGACGGCCTCGAGTTCGAAAAAGGAATCCGGGCGTGCGGGCTCCCAAGGCTGCAAGTGCTCGCGATTGCGAAGGGAGTAATCACGAAGCTCCGGCGCGAACGCGGCTTCCGCCCGCACGAGTTTCAAGCGCGCGGAAGTCAGGCCATCTTTCAAGGCATTACTCGATATTTCGGCCACTCATTGGCTCCTTTGCAATGTGTCCACCCTCACCCAACACAAGTAGATCAATCCCCGACAGTTCGCTATCATGCCCCTGACCCAGTGCTTCTGAGGTCCGATGACTGTCGCCGGGATGCTGCTTCATGCCTGGGCCGTCGGGCAACCACCTAACAGGAGATAAGCAATGAAGAAATCGCGCATGCTTCTCGCGTCGCTGATAGTCACCGGCATGCTGGCGTCGTCGCTCGCGAGCGCACAACCGCCGCACGGTAACCCCGGCCACGGCAACTCGGGTAAAGGCGATCATGGTCACGGATCGAAGGGCCACGGCCCGAAAGACGCGCCGCCCGGACACGGCGCCGACGGTCCAGGCAATTCGGCGAACGCTCCCGGGCACTGGCGCAAGGGCGATCGCCTGCCTCCGGAATACCGCGATCGCCAGTACGTGATCGACAACTGGCGCGACTACCACCTTGCTCCGCCTCCGCGCGGCTATTCGTGGGTCGGCATTGGCGGCGACTATCTGATGGTGCAGATTTCGTCCGGCGTGGTTCTGCGGGTCGGCCCGTAATCTGGCGCATCGGTAGGCCCGCCGCGGCCTACCGCAACTCACCTCACCTCACCTCATCTGCCAGCCGCGCCGCCGCCGCTTCTTCGGCGCGGCGCGGCGCGGCGCGGAATCGAACCGCGCGGCCCGCATCAAGACCCGATCGCGAGCCCCGCGTCACCCAGCAACCCGCGCAGCCCGAGCTTCGGATATCGGCTATCCACCGCGCGCACGTCGGCGCGCGTCTCGCCGATGATCCAGTCGCGCACCTCCGCCGCGACCGGCCGCAACGGCCGGCCCTCCGGCCACACCAGGCAGCAACGCCGGTTGGTGACGATCACCTGTTCTTCGGCCGGCAACAGCGCGCCTTCCAGCAGCCAGTGCGACACCACGTTGAGCCAGCCTAGCGCCACACCCTGCCCGAGCAACGCGGCCTGCACGACGATCGCGTAATCGTTGAAGCTCAGCATGCTCGCCGGATGCCGCCCGTGCGCCGTGAACTCGCCGAAGCGCTCATGCCAGCCGCGCTCGCCGTCGTCCATCACGATCACCGTGTCGCCGTGCTCGCGGCCCGCCTCGGTCGACGCCGTCTCATGGTAGCGATGGTTGCACACCGGCAGCAGCGTCTCCGGCATCACGAGCACGCTGTTCTCGCCGATCTCGTCCTCGCGCAAAAAGCGCATGCCGAGATCGACGTCGATGAGCGGCCCGCCGATGCGCCCTGAAATCAGTTGAAAGCGCAGGTCGACATTCGGAAACGCCTGGTTCAGCCGGTTCATGCGCGGCATCAGCCAGTGCGTGGTGAAGGCCGTGGAAACGGACAACGTGACCGACTCCACGCCGGTCGCCCTCGCCTCGATCTCGCGGATCGCGCCTTCTATGCCGTTGAAGCCCTCGGAAATTTTCCGGTAAAGAATCCTGCCGTTCTCGGTCAGCTCGATGCCGCCGCGCACGCGCTCGAACAGGCGCACGCCGAGATGGTCCTCCATGCGCGCGAGCATTCGGCTCACCGCGGGCTGGCTGACATACAGTTCCTGTGCCGCGCGCGTGAAGTTGCCGCAGCGGGCGGCGGCTTCGAACACGAACAGCGCATTGGCGCTCGGCAGTTTTTTACGCAGGTTAGGCATGACCTCATGTTATGCCTTCTCCAACAATTTGGGAATTGCCGCCAAAATAGACGCAGCCTATATTTTCTCTAACGCAGGCTTCTTCAGCGAGACAGAACGCAATGGACGCACGAGCGAAAACAGGTGTTTCGATCCGATCGGCAGCGAAGCGTTATGGCCCGGTAGTGGCCCTCGACGACGTTTCGCTGGAGATCGCCCCAGGCGAATTCGTCTCGCTGCTGGGCCCCTCGGGCTCGGGCAAGACCACGCTGCTCGGCATTCTCGGCGGCTTCGTGCAGCCGAGCTCGGGGGCGGTCTGGGTCGGCGAGCGCGACATTACATTTGCGCCGCCGCATAAACGCGACATCGGCATCGTGTTTCAGAACTACGCGCTGTTTCCGCACATGAGCGTCGGCGAGAACGTCGCGTTTCCGCTGCGCGCGCGCCGTCAGCCGAAAAACACATGGGCGAGGAAAGTGGCCGACGCCCTCGCGATGGTCGAACTCTCCGGCTACGAGAACCGCGGCATCGGCCAGCTTTCGGGCGGCCAGCGCCAGCGCGTGGCGCTCGCCCGCGCGATGGTGTTCGAGCCGCAACTGATCCTGATGGACGAGCCGCTTTCCGCGCTCGACAAGCAACTGCGCGAAACCATGCAGATCGAATTGCGGCGGCTGCATCGCAAGCTCGGCGCGACGATCGTCTACGTGACGCACGACCAGCGCGAGGCGCTCACGATGAGCGACCGCGTCGCGGTGCTGAAGAACGGCCGGCTCGTGCAGATTGATACGCCCGAGCGGCTCTATGACCGTCCGTGCGATGCGTTCGTCGCGAGTTTCATCGGCGAGGCGACGCTGCTCGACGTGACCCGCGCGGGCGACGACGCCGTGCGTCTCGGCGAGACGGTGCTGCGCACCGCGCACCCGCTGCCGCGCGGCGACAAGCTGCTGCTCGCGGTGCAAACCGAAAAGCTCGTGATCGACAACGGCGACGCGCGCGACGGCGTGAACCGCCTGTCGTGCCGCGTCACCGAAGTGCTTTATCAAGGCGAAAGCCTGCGTGTGTTCGCGGCGCTCGCCGACGGCACCGCCATCAGTCTCCGTCAGCCGGGCGGCCACGATGCGCGCCGCCGCATTCCGCAGCCGGGCGCGCACATGAGCGTCACGCTCGATCCGCAAGACACGATCGTGGTGCCCGCCTGAACCAACGCCTACACGCCTGCACGCCTATGCGCCAATCCAACCTTTCCAGCCGCCCGCGCGCGGGCCTTTCCCTCTCCGCATCACAGCAAACCGCAAAAGGATGATTTCATGAAGCTCACCGATTTCAAGGTCCTGACGTTCGACGTCGTCGGCACACTCATCGACTTCGAGCGCGGCGTGCTCGCCTCCGTGCGGCGCCTCGGCGGCGCAGCGGCGAAGGACCTCAGCGACGATCAGATCTTCGAGCCGTACATGCGCGGCCGCGCGGCGTTCCCGGGACGTTCGAGCCACGAAATGGCGAACGTGTATCTGTCGCTGGCGAAGGAACTGAATTTGCCCGACGACCCGCAATCGGCCGCCGCGTTCCAGCGCGACGTGCTCGAATGGCCCGCGTTCGCGGATTCGGTCGCGGCGCTCAAGCGCTTGCGCAAGCACTACCGCCTCGTCGCGATGACGAACGCGGACCGCGTCGCATTGTCGGCGTATGCGCACACGCTCGGCGATCCGTTCGACGACACCGTGTGCTGCGACGAAACCGGCGTCGCCAAGCCGGACCCGCAGTTCTTCGCGTACAACCGCGGCCGCCAGGCGGCCTTCGGCTACAAGTTCAGCGAAATCCTGCACACCGCGCAGAGCCAGTACCACGATATCGGCGTCGCCACGCAGCTCGGCTACGCGACCTGCTGGATCGAGCGCCGTCAGGGCAGCAAGGGCTTCGGCGCGACGCCGGTGCCCGAGGCCGTCACCACGCCGACGTTCAGGTTCGCGACGCTCGCCGCGCTCGCGGACGCCGTCGAAGCCGAAGCGCGCCTCGCCGCGTAACGCCATGCCCGCGCCGACGACATCGCGCCTCATGCCCGCGCCGCTTAACCAGCCGGATAAGCAGCCGCTTAACCAGCCGGACTCGCTCTGGCGCGCGCTCGCCGCCACATCGCCCGATGCAAGCGCGGCGCTCGGCACGCCGCTGACGCGCGATCTCGACGTCGAAGTCGCGGTGATCGGCGCGGGCTACTCGGGCCTCGCGGCCGCCTATGCGCTGCAAAAGCGCGGCGTCGAATGCGTGGTGCTCGATGCGAACCCGGTCGGCTGGGGCGCGAGCGGGCGCAACGGCGGCGTGGTGTCGTCGAAGTTCAGGCTGTCGTTTCCGGCGATCCACGCGCTGCACGGCCTCGACACCGCGAAGCGCATGCACCGGCTCGCGCACGACGGCGTGCGCGTCGTCGAATCGCTGGTCGACGAGTTCGGGCTCGAACGCGCCTGCTTCGAGCACACCGGCAGCCTGCGCTGCGCGCACACCGAGCGCGCGTTCGCATCGATCCGCGCCGAGGCCGACTGGGTGCGCACGACCCTCGGCGATACCTCGATGACCGTGCAATCGCGCGATGAAGTCACGCGCGAGACGGGTTCCAGGGGCTTTGTCGGCGGCGTGCTGAGCGCGGACGCCGGCACGATCCTGCCGCTCGAATACGTGCGCGGCCTCGCGCGCGGCATCACGCGGCGCGGCGTGCCGATCCACGAATCGACACCGGTGCTGGAGATGCGCCGCGCGCCCGGCGACACGCGCGTCACGCTGCGCACGCCCGGCGGCACGGTGCGCGCGAAACAGGTGATCGTCGCGACCAATGCCTACTCCGACCTCACGCCCGCGACCTCGCCCTATCAGCGCGAACTGGTGCCGTTTCGCAGCGCGATGATCGCCACCGCCCGCCTTCCCGCCGAACTCGACGCGCGCCTGATGGTCGAGCGCCGCAGCTACACCGAAACGCGGCGCATGATGAAGTGGTTCCGCAAGGTGGACGGCCGCATACTGTTCGGCGGACGCGACGCGTTCGGCAAGGAAGGCCAAACGACCGGCTTCGACGCGTTGCAGCGCGCGATGATCGCGCTCTTTCCCGAACTCGCGGACCTGCGCGTGGCGTATCGCTGGTCGGGCTATGTGGGCATGACGTTCAACTCGCTGCCGCACGTTGGCCGCAGCGACGACGCCACGACCTTTTGTCTGGGGTATAACGGAGCAGGCGTCGCGATGGCGAGTCTGCTCGGACAACACGCCGCCGCGCTCGCGCTCGGCGAGACGCCCGAGCTTTCGCTGCTCGCCGCGCCCGGCCTGCGCCCCGTGCCCTTTCATTCGCTGCGCGCGCCGGGCGTGAGGCTCGTCGCCGCGTGGTATCAGTTTCTCGACGCTGTAGGTGCATGATGACAACCGCCAAGCGGATGCTCCAGGAACCCACCTTGATCCAGGCCACCGAGTCCGATCCCGCCACGCGCCACCAGCGGCGCGAGGATCGCACGATGCTTCTGCTGATGACGCCCGCGCTCCTCGTGATCGTGGTGCTGCTCGTCGTGCCGCTCGCGTGGCTGTCGTGGCAATCCATCTGGCACGACGGCTTCACGCTCGACAACTATCGGCGCATGTTCACGGGCGCCTACGTCGACACGTTCCTGCTCACGTTCAAGCTGAGCATCGTCGTGACCGTCATCACGCTGGCGCTCGGCTATCCGGTTGCGTATCTCGCGGCCTCGCTGCCGCCGAAACTCAGCGCGCTCGTGCTCGGCATGGTGATCCTGCCGTTCTGGACCAGCGTGCTCGTGCGCACTTATGCGTGGCTCGTGCTGTTGCAGCGCACGGGGCTCGTCAACAAGGCGCTGATCGCCTCGGGCCTGATCGACCGGCCCGTGCAACTCGCGTACAACCAGTTCGGCACGATCCTCGCGATGGTTCATATCCTGCTGCCGTTCATGGTGCTGCCGCTCTATTCGGCGATGCAGAAAATCCCGCCGAATCTCTCGCAAGCGGGCGCGAGCCTGGGCGGCTCGCCGCTGCACGTATTCCTGCGCGTGTTCCTGCCGCTGTCGATGAGCGGCGTATTCGCCGGCGTCACGCTCGTATTCGTGCTGTGCCTCGGCTTCTACATCACGCCTGAACTGATGGGCGGCGGCAAGTCGATCATGGTGTCGATGGTGGTGAGCCGCAACGTCGAGATCTACAACAGTTGGGGCGCGGCGAGCGCGGTGAGCGTCGTGCTGCTCGTCTGCGTGGGCGCGATCTTCTATGCCGCGAGCCGCGTCGTGCCGCTCGAAAAAACCCTGGGGGCGAAATGAACAGGCTCTCGTTCGGACGCATCGTGCTCGGCGCAACGGTCGTGCTGATCCTGCTGTTCCTGATGGTGCCGGTGCTGATCGTCGTGCCGCTGTCGTTCTCCGACACGCGCTTCATGACCTTCCCGCCGCCCGCCTACTCGCTGCGCTGGTATCACTCGTTCTTCGACAACCCCGCGTGGATCGATGCCGCGCGTACCACGCTCATCGCGTCGAGCGCCGCCGCGCTGATCGCCACGCCGCTCGGCGTGTGCGCCGCCTACGCGATCCAGAACGGCACGCACTGGATCATGCGCTATCTGCGCACGCTGCTGATGCTGCCGTTGATGGTGCCGATCATCATCGTCGCGGTGGGCGTGTTTTTCGTCTACTCGCAGGCGGGCTATGTGAATACGCTCGGCGGCCTGATTCTCGCCGACACGATGCTCGGGCTGCCGTATGTGCTGATTTCGGTCGGCGCGGATCTGCGCACCTTCGACCGCACCCAGGAGATGGTCGCGCGCAGCCTCGGCATGAACCGCTTGCGCAGCTTCATGGCGGTGACGCTGCCGCAGATCAAGGCGAGCGTGATTTCCGGCGCGGTGTTCGTGTTCATCCAGGCGCTCGACGAAACCGTGGTCGCGCTGTTCGTGTCGGGCGGCACCAACCAGACGCTCACGCGCCGCATGTTCGTCACCTTGCGCGACGAGATCGACCCCACCATCGCCGCGATCAGCACGATGCTTACCGCGCTGACGCTGTGCCTCGTGATGATCGTCGTGGTGAGCCGCCGCTCCAGCGCGGCGCGCGCCTGAACCCATCCTTCAAAAATTACCTACGCCATGACCAATGCACTGAAGTTCTATATCGACGGCAAATGGGTCGAGCCGTCGGGTGCCGCTCGCCTGCCCGTCATCGATCCCTGCACCGAGGAAGCGATTGCCGAAGTGGCGATGGGCACGCCCGCCGACATCGATCGCGCGGTGGCGGCGGCCAAACATGCGTTCACCTCGTTCTCGCAAACCACGCCCGCCGAGCGCCTCGCGCTGATCCGCCGCATTCTCGACGTGTTTCTCGAACGCCACGACGAAATGGGCGAGACGATTTCGCGCGAGTTGGGCGCGCCGCGCGCGATGGCGCATGCGTGGCAGGCGGGGATCGGCCGGCGGCATCTGGAAGAACTGATCCGCACTTGCGAGAGCTTCGCGTGGCAGCGCAAGAAAGGCACCACGCTCATCAATCACGAGCCGGTGGGCGTAGTCGCGCTCATCACGCCGTGGAACTGGCCGATCAATCAGATCGTCTGCAAGGCCGCGCCCGCGATCGCGGCCGGCTGCACGATGGTGCTCAAGCCGAGCGAAGTCACGCCGTTGAACGCGCTGCTGTTCGCGGAGATCCTGGACGCCGCGGGCGTGCCGCCCGGCGTCTTCAATCTCGTCAACGGCGACGGGCCGAGCGTCGGCGCGGCGCTTGCCGCGCATCCCGACGTGGACATGGTGTCGTTCACCGGCTCGACGCGCGCGGGCATCGAGATCGCGAAGCTCGCCGCGCCGACCGTCAAGCGCGTGCACCAGGAACTCGGCGGCAAGTCGGCCAACATCCTGCTGGACGACGTGGATTTCGAAGCGGCCGTGACCGCGGGCGTCAACGCGTGCTTCGGCAACAGCGGTCAGTCGTGCAACGCGCCGACGCGCATGCTCGTGCCCGCGGCGCGTCACGACGAAGCGGCGCAGATCGCACGGCGCGCGGCTAAGGCGCAGTGCGTCGGCCCCGCCGATCACGAACGCACGACCATGGGACCGGTGGTCAGCAGCGTGCAGTTCGAGCGCGTGGAGCGGCTGATCGCGGCCGGCATCGAGGAAGGCGCGCGAGTCGTGGCGGGTGGCCTCGGCCGTCCGCCGGGCCTCGAACGCGGTTATTACGTCCAGCCGACCGTGTTCGCGAACGTGCGCCCCTCGATGACGATCGCGCGCGAGGAAATCTTCGGACCGGTGCTCGCGATCATGCCGTATCGCGACGAAGAAGAGGCGATTGCCATGGCCAACGACAGCCCTTTCGGCCTCGCGGCCTATGTTCAATCCGCCGACCTGGAACGCGCGCGGCGCGTGGCGTTCAGGTTGCGCGCGGGCAGCGTGTACCTGAACTATCCGTCGTGGGATGCGGGCTCGCCTTTCGGCGGATACAAGCAGTCGGGCAATGGGCGCGAATACGCCGAGTGGGGCCTGGAGGCGTTTCTCGAAGTGAAGGGAATCGTGGGGTTTGGCGATTGATTGCAACTTAAGCGAAGGCACGCGAGGCGATCAGCGCCCTCGCAGCCTGTCCGCGATGCGCTCCGCGATCATGATGGTCGGCACATTCGTGTTGGCGCAAGGTATCGACGGCATCAGCGACGCATCGCACACATAGAGCCCGTCGACGCCGTACACCGCGCCGCGCGCATCGCACACGGCGAGCGGATCGTCGGCGGCGCCCATCCGGCAGGTTCCCGACGGATGCCAGGTGCCGCCCACCGAACGCGTGACGAAACGCGTGAGCGCTTGATCGTCGGCGAGCAGATCGTCGAGCGTCACGCCTTGGGTGACCACGCGCCGCACGAGCCACCCGCGCAGCGGACCGGCGATATCCAGCAGCGCGCTCAGCGTGCCGCGCTGCAACGCGTTCCATGCACCCGGCACGGCCACGCTCGCGACGCGCGGCGAATAGCTCGAAGGCAACAGCGTGGCGCGATGTTGCGCCATCATCGGATCGGCCAGCGTGCTTGCGCCGAAGCGCAGCGCGAGCTTCAGCCGTTCGAGATCGCGTGGATCGGACAGCATGTTGAAGTCGACGGCGGGCTCGCCATGCGGGTCCGCCGACGTGAGCGTGACGCGCCCACGCGAGTACGACTTGTTCACCCAGAAGAAGATCGTGCCGAGCCGATAACCGACCGAATGCCAGCCCGAACGCGAGAGGATCGCGCCGTGCATGTCGCCGGGCACCGTATCGCGCACGCCTGACGAAAAGCGCACGATGGCCTGCTCGTGATGTTCATCGGGAAACGGCGTGCGGGCCGCGCGCGGCAACACGGCGGAGACCGCGATCGACGGATGCTCCATCAGATTGCCGCCGACGCCCGGCCGATCCGCGCGCACTTCGATGCCGAGCGCCGCGAGGTCGGCGGCGGGTCCGATGCCGCTTCGGATCAGGAGCGCGGGACTGTGAATCGCGCCCGCGCAGACGATCACCTGCGCGGCCAGCACATCTTCGGCCGCGCCATCGTCATGTTCCCCGCCGACAAGACGCGCACCCACCGCGCGCTTGCCGTCGAACAGCACGCGCTCGACCACCCTGCCCGTGCGGATCGTGAGATTGGGCCGCGCCCGCACGGCGTCGTCGAGATAACAGACCGAAGTCGGAATGCGCTCGCCCGCCTCGCTCACCGCGATCGCCCCGATGAACGTGCCGTCCTCCCACGCCCCGTTCTGATCGTCGCGCCGCACGTGGCCGCGTGCGTCGAGCGTGGCGAGCACCGCGCGCACGAAGGGCGAGATGCGTGCCCACTTCGCGCGCTGAATGCGCAGCGGACCGCTTGCGCCATGCAGTTCGCCGTCGAAGTCGCAATCGTGTTCGAGCTTGCGGAAATACGGCAGGCACGCGCTCCAGGTCCAGCCGTGCGCGCCTAGCGCGTGCCATTCGTCGTAGTCGGCGGGAGCGCCGCGATTGGCCATGAGCGCATTGATCGCCGAGCCGCCGCCGAGCAAACGCGCCTGTTCGTAGCGGCGTGTCGTCGCCGACGCGCTCATGCGCGCCTTCAGGCGTCGCCAGATGTTCGCCGTGTCGAGATAAGCGCGGCCCGGATAGCGGCTGCGCACCGCCGCGGGCATGTCCGTACGCGAGATATTGCGGCCCGCCTCGATGAGGCAAACCGTCTTGCCGGGGTCTTCGGACAAGCGCGCGGCCAGCACGCAGCCGGCCGAGCCGCCGCCGAGAATCAGATAGTCGATCACGTTCGATGAATGCGCGGGCGATGGAAGCGGCGAGAGGAACGGCCTTGCGCGCGAGCCGCTGGGGTTCAGCGGCCCGCGCGCCGGTCAATGCGTTAGACCCGCCTTACTGCATGAACTTGAGCCAGCGCGCCTTCGCCTGGATGCCCGCATCCGAGGCCCACCAATCTTCCGACATGAGCGCCTGCTTTGCCGCGTTCTCCGGCGAACTCGGCAGTTCGCTCGCGCGCTTCGCGTCGATCTTGCCCGTCTTGAAGGCGGCCGGATTGCCCGGACCGTAGTCGATATAACGCGGCAGATTCGCCTGCAATTCCGGCGAGACGGCGGCGTTGACGAACCTGATCGCGTCGGCGAGATTCGGCGCGTTCTTCAGCACGCACAACTGCGTGTTCTGGAGAATGCCGTCGTTGAACGTGAAGTCGACATCGGGATTGTCCTTGCGCACGGCGCTCGCGCGGCCGTTCCAGATCATCGTCATGTCCACTTCGCCGTCGTGCAGCAATTGCGCGGACTGCCCGCCCGAGGTCCACCACACGGTCACGTCCGGCTTGATCTGCTGAAGCTTCCTGAACGCGCGATCGACGTCGAGCGGATAGAGCTTGTCGCGCGGCACGCCGTCGGCGAGCAACGCGGCTTCGAGCACCGTCTGCGGATCGTTGCGCAGCGCGCGCGAGCCGGGAAACGCCTTCACGTTCCAGAAATCGGCCCAGCTTTGCGGCACCTTCTTCAACGTCTTCTTGTTGTAGCCGATCACCGTCGAATAGAACTCATAGGCGACCGAGTACGGCGTGCGGTATTTCTCCGGCATCGCGGCGCCGTTCGGGATCTTCGAGAAATCGAGCTTTTCCAGCAGACCCTCGCGGCCGCCGCGCAGACAGTTGGATGTCGGCGTATCCACCACGTCCCAGATCGGCTTGCCGGTGGCGGCCTGCGCCTTGATTTGCGGCCACGCGTCGGGAATGCTGTCCTGGTTGACGGTGATGTTCAGCAGCTTCGCCGCCGGGTCGAGAATCGCCTTGGTCTGCGCTTCCTGATACGTGCCGCCTTGCGAGACGAACGTGATTGTTCCCGCGGCGAAGGCGGGCGTCGGACACACAGTCGCGAGACTCGCGACCCCAAGGATCAGAACAGCGACAAGCGGGCGCAACGTTGGCTTCTTGATCACGACTTTGTCCTCGATACGGGTGAGCGAACGGGTGAGCGAAAAATATCGTCTATGTAATGCGGCTTTCGTCGGCGCCTCGCGCCGGCGGCAAAAACAGTGGCGATGCGGGAAACGCAAAGAGGAGCGGGCCTTTATACCGCGCGTTTGATCAAAATATAGTGAGTCTAATTTGCCGCGACAACGCCGGAATTGTTTGAGGGTCCATGACGTCACGTTATGACGAACGAATGACGCGTGGCCCGCCAGGCGGGAGCGGGGATCGTGCGGCGCGTGCCTCGGCCAGGTGGGGCGATGAGCCCGGCGGCGCTGGGGAAAGTACCAATAAAAACGCGCGGCCGTTCAGGCGCCGCGCGCGACTCATGGTGCGCCCGCTACGGCGCACCGCTCATTTCCCCGTTGGACTCAAGGCTGCCGCTGGCCGCCCTGGTGCTGCGGCGCTTTCTGCTGGTTCTGTTGCTGCTGGGCCTTTTCCTTGGCCGGCTCCTTCGGGTTGGCCGGCAGGGTGTTGGACTGCTTGGTATTGCTCATAACGACTCCCGTGTTGAGGATGACGCGCGAGCGGCGGCACTCACTTGCCGCTCTTCTTCGGGATCTTCGCGCCCGACTTGCGCGCCTGATTCAACGCAATGGCGACCGCCTGCTTTTGCGACTTGCCATGCTTGGTTTCCGTCTTGACGTTGTGCGAGACGGTCTCTCTTGAAGTTCCTCTCTTTAACGGCATGATGACCTCCAGTTGAGTTCGTCAAACTGCGCGCTTCACGATGCCGGCCGGCACCTGTTCGTCGGGCGCCCGAGGCACGCTCGATCGCTCGACATGTCACGCCTGTTGACGAGCAATGCGCGTGCCAAATGCGCGGGATGCGCCGCGTGGGAACAGTCGATGCTGCTTGCCTGCAACGGGCATCCGGCGAGGAATCGGCCGCGCGGGTCGATACGCCACATCGATCGCGCGTCCGTGATTTCAAAGCGCGGTCAAATATTCAACCGCCCGGGAAGTACTTACAACGCTCGCGGCCCCGCGCCGCCAAACCCTAGGAGAGTCGACCATGAACGACGCCGACCGCTGCATCGAAGCACTCGACAAGTGCGCCAGGGCGTGCGAGAACTGCGCTTCGGCGTGCATCGCCGAAGGCGCGCTGCCCGAGATGGAAAAGTGCATCCGGCTGGATCTGGACTGCGCATCGCTGTGCCGGTTCACGTCGGCGGCGCTCGCCCGCGACACCGAATTCATGCGTGATTTCTGCGACCTGTGCGCGCGAATCTGCGATGCCTGCGCGGACGAATGCGGCCGTCATCCTCCGGCGCATTGCCAGGCATGCAGCGACGCCTGCCGTGCGTGCGCGGAAGCGTGCCGCGCGCTGTGAGCGCCGCCGCGTCGCTGCGAGCGCATGCCGCGTAGCGTGCTGCGCCTTGTCCTGGTGGCATTCCTGCTGGCATTCCTGCTGGCATTCCTGCTGGCATTGACCGGCGTCGCGCTCGTGGGAGCGTGGCTCGTCGCCACTCAGCGCGTATCGATCCCCGAGCGCTGGAATCCGTTTGCACCGTTGAACGTTCAGGCGCCGCCAGGCCCGCTGACTTCGTGGAAGCTCTGGCGCGCGACGCGCGAGCCGCAGGCCTGCCGCGCCGCGTTGAACACCTCGCATCTGACGTATGCGCCGGTCGCCGATCAGGCCACGCCCGAAGGTTGCGCGCTGCATGACGCGCTGCGCGTCGAGCGCCTCGACGAAGCGCGGGTGAGCAGCCGTTTTCTCGCCACCTGTCCGCTCGCACTCGGCCTTGCGATGTACGACCGCCACTACTTGCAGCCGGCCGCGCGCGCGGTGTATGGCGAGGACGTGCGGCAGATTCTGCACGTGGGCAGCTACGCGTGCAGGAACGTCGCCCGTGCCGCGCAAGGCTCGCTCAGCCAGCATGCGTTCGCCAATGCGATCGATATCGAGGGCTTCGTGCTGACCGACGGCACGCGGATCACGGTCGCCCGCGACTGGGCGAGCGACACGCGCGCGGGCGCGTTCGTCAAGCTTGCGCACGACGGCGCTTGCAGCGTGTTCAATGCCGTGCTCGGCCCCGACTACGACGCGTTGCACCGCGCGCATTTCCATCTGGACATGGGCGCCTACCGGATATGCAACTAGCGCGCTTCGCTATGCGCCAACCGGACGGTCCAGCTCCGCGTCCCAATGTTCGTCGAGCCACGCGACGGCGCGCTCGTGCGCGAATTCGATCGCCTCGTGTTCATCGAGGAAATCGCGGTGGAACTCCATCTCATGGGTATCGTCGGCCGGGCAATCGTCCGCCGACGGCATATAGATTCGCGCATTGGCGACGATCGCGTCGCCGTCGAGGCTCGCGGTCGCGTGAATCGTGCAGGACTTGTACTTGAACTCCATGACGGTCTCCTTGATGCGAACCCGCAAGCATCGCAAGATGCGCCGGCGCGGGAAGGGTCGGCGTTCCGCTTTGCCGCGGACGCTGTTTATTCTTTGCGGCGAAGCGCGGCCGCCGCGAAACCGGCCGCAAGCGCGGCGTAGATCAGAAACATCGAACGCCCTGACAGGTGCGCCTCGAAACCGGGCGTGAGCCGCTTCGGCACCGCGTGATAGTCGACCACGTAAGCCACTGCCGCCGTGGTGCCGGCCGCCGCCGCGATCGCCGCGGCGCCGGGACGCGCGCCGTTCGTATTTCGCCGGCGGGCCAGCAGGGCTTCGAACAGCAGACCCCAGAACACCGCCGCGGCCTGGTGAATCGCGAGGCCGGTCAGCGTGAAACGCGCGCTCGGGCCGGTCTCGCTGAAGGCCCGCCGCGGCCACAAGCTGTGCGTCACCGCGTTGATCGGCGCGTAGGGCGTGCTGCCCTCGGCGGGCGCGCGCGCCGCGGCGGCGACGGCAGCGGCACTGCCCGACACGAGCGCGCGGCGCAGGATGCTGGCGAGAAGAGTCATTGCCTGGCCTCCCAATCGAGCACGTCGCGGTCCGGGCCGCTGTCGCGCAGGCATCGGTCTATCAGGAAACAGGCGCGTTCGACACCCGCGCGCAACGCTTCCTCGCGCGTCAGCCATTCAGGCGTGATGGGCTGCGCGTCGGGCAACGCGAACGGCTTGCCCGCTTGCGACGCGACGATCACGTCCACCCATGCGCCCTGCGGGGTCTGCCGCGCGCTCACCGTCACGTCGACGCCCCGATGCGTCAGATGCATCGTTCCACCGGCTTCGCCGGGGACGGCCGGCCCGACAGACGGGTCTTCGTTCGCGCGCGGGCTGTCGTGCGTCGCGGGCCCATTCACGGAGGGTCCGTTCGCGGCGTCGATGGGCGGCGCGCCGTCTTGCGTGCGGGACGGGTCCCGGTGTGCCATGCGCATCTCCACATTGCGGTCGCTTCATCCGCCGTGGAGCAACGCTTGTGCCGCGAAGCCGAGATGGCCCGAAAGCGACCCGTCGATCGGCCATGGGCCGCTCCAGCGCCTCTTCACTGCAAGCGGGTAAGGTTTGCAAAGTGCCGGCAAGCCGCAGTCGTCTGCGCGCATGGAGGGCGCGTGCCGCGGCGGGCTGCGTCTCCCCGCTTTCAGGCGCTGCCAGGGCTTGCCGACGGCGTTCATACCTGGCGGATCGAAAATTGCGAGTCATCGGTTCAAAGGTGACGAACATAAGGCCGACATGACTGCAAAAAGAGTCGTCGTCGTCGGAGCCTCCGTTGGAGGTCTCGCGGCGCTGAAAACGCTGGTGGGGTCCCTGCCGCCCGACATGGACGCGGCCGTGCTGATCGTGATGCACATCGGCAGTTGGGACAGCGTGCTGCCTCAACTGTTGCAGAAGAAGACCGCGTTGCGTGTCGCCGATACGCGCGATGGCGAGGCGGTGCTGCCGTCGACGGTCTACGTCGCGCCGCCCGACCGTCATATGCTGATTCATCAGACCCGCGTGCGGCTCTCGCACGGCCCCAAGGAAAACTTCGCCCGGCCGGCGATCGACCCGCTGTTCCGCTCGGCCGCCGTCGAATACCGCTCGCGCGCGATCGGCGTCGTGCTGACCGGCGATCTGGACGACGGCGCAGCCGGCTTGCGCGCGATCACGGCCGCCGGCGGCGTCGCGATGGTTCAGGATCCGGCCGACTGCGTCGCCCCGTCGATGCCGCGCAGCGCATTACGGGCCACCCGCGTCGACGTCATCGCGCCGATCGACAGGCTCGGCGATGCGATCGTTGCCGCGGTGAAGGCCCCCGCACCCGAGAACCCGACGATGGAACACTCGACCGACAAAGCCGCGCTGGAAAGCCGCATCGCGCTGGGCCTGCGCTCCGAGCCCGCCGATCTCGATGCGATCGGCAAACGCAGCGCGCTCACCTGTCCGGAATGCGGCGGCATTCTGTGGCGGCTCGACGATGGCGAGCCGCTGCGCTTCAGGTGCCATACGGGCCACGCCTTCTCCGAACTCTCGCTGGCTCATGCGCAGAAAGACGGCACGGAAGACGCGCTGTGGGCGTCGATACGCCGCTTGCAGGAACGCGTGGTTCTGCTGCGCGAGGCGCTCGCTCACAGCGAGAAGCACGGCGACGGCAGCGTCGCGCCGCTGCGCGCGAGTCTGCAGCGGCTGGAGTCGGCGGTGAGCGCCGTGCGCAGCATCGCGCAGACGGCGGCCGAAATCGATTGAGCGCGCCTCTCCGGCCGCGCGCTTTGGCAGCGCTGCCGCGGTGCTATCGCGCTACCGCGCTGTCGCGAGATGCGCGTTGACCCGGATCGGCTGCGCGTTGTCGAAGGGCGGTTGCACGACGAAGCCGCGGATCACGTCCGGTTCGAATATCAGGCAGTAGGTCGAGCCGCCATACTGGAAGAAGCCCAGTTCCTCGCCCTTGCTCACGTGCTGGCCGGGGAACACGTCGATCATGCACGACGACACCTCGGCCATGCCGACGAAAACGCAGGCCACCTGCCCGATCGCCGGATCGTCGCAGTCGATCACGATCACGGCGCGCGCGGCGACCGCCGTGGTGTAGCCCTGCGAATCGTTCAGCCCGCCGGGGTCCTCGCCTTCCGACTCCGCGTCCGAATAGTAGGTCCCATCCACCTGGTACGCTTCACGAATCGTTCCGGCAACGGGCGCATGCCAACGGTGATAGTTGAATGCGCTGAGGAAAGCCTGATAGATCGAGCCGCCGACGAAGCGCTCGGCGAGTTCGCGCGGGCTGCGTTCGAGAATTTCCCTGACCGAGTACGGCTGCGACTTCAGCCAGAAACTGTCCTCGAACCTGATGCCGTGCCGCACTTCATACGGCGATGCCTCGCAGGCGCTCACGATGATCTTGCTATCCGCCGCTTCGGCGAGCGGGCGCGCGCCGGGCTTGAACTGGCGGGTAAAAAAGCTGTTCCATGAGGCAAAGCCCCAATGCGGTTCGTGCGGATCGCACAGGAACTGCGAGATCCCCAGCCGCTGTTGCGCCTCCTCGCAGAACCATCCGTCCGGCGAGCCGTTCAGATGCATTCTCGAATGCGGCCCGCTCAGGAAACCGCACCACACATTGAGAACGCGCTTGAGTCGCGCGTTGAACGCCGGGTCGCGAAACACGGCATACCCCGAGGGCATGCACATCGGCCAGTCGAGCAGCGCGTTGAGCGGACAGTGAATCAGGCTCGACTCGCTGAAGGGCGGCGCATACGTCGTCACGTAGTCGATGATGTCGATCAGTTCGCCGATCGTCGAATAGCCGAGTTCGTAGCCGGCCGACTGCGCCTGGTCGATCGCCCGGCTCAGATTCATCCGCAGCACCGTGTCGCCTTCGATCAACGCACGCAGTTCATCGACCACGTGGGTGCGCGGCGCGCTGGCCGCGCGTTGCCGCGCCCGCCGCGCGAGTTCCTTCCTGAACGCGACGAGTTCGGCTTCCTTATCGGGCAGCCATCCGCCGAGGCGGCGCCGTTGTTCGAGCGGTTTCTTCGATTCACTGGTCATCGGCGGGCTCCGGCAATGAGATTGCCGAGGCGCTGCAAAATCCATTCCCCGCATGGCGATGCGCTTGCGGCTGAACGCTGAAATCTATCGGCGCGTTTGTCTATTCGCCCGCCGCCTGTCCCGTTTGCGTCGAACTGGACAGTATGGCCGGCAGCGACGGATTTTCCGGCTGCGTATAGCGCGCCTGCACGGCGGCTCGAATCAGGTCGAGGCTCTCCGCCGGGCTGAGGTGACGATCCCGTTCGATCTGCCGCGCCTCCTGCGCCAATTCGGCATCGCCGATTTCGTTCTCGAACCAGCGGGAATAATCGCCGCGCTCCAGATGGAATTGCCACGTCGCCGGGTCGACACCCTCGGCGATCTCGAGGAACAGAATCAGATTGTGCGCACGCAGATTCAGCGCGCCTTGCGGGCCGCGAAAGTAAAAGCTGCGCTCGGGAATCAGCATCCCCTCGGCATACTTGCGGCGATGTCTGCGGCGATGCTCGTTGCCCGGCTCGAGCAGAACGACGCAAGGCGGCTGCGCCTCGTCGTCGACGCGCCACAACAACGCTTCGCCGGGTTTGGACGGCAACGCCGTGGACGTCGGCGCGGGACGGCCGACCGCCGCCGCGAATTGCGCCAATGCGGCGCGGGCGTCGCGCCCCATCGCGAGCACCGTGTTCACCTGGCGCAGGAACGCGGGCGACACCTGATCGGGCGACACCGTGATCGCGAGCGCGGTTTCGAGCGCCTCGGGAATCGTCTGCGCGACGCCCGCCCAGTCCGCGGGAAACAGATGATGCGCTTCCTCGAACACGAGCCAATGCGGGCGGCCCGTTTGCAGACGCAATTGCTGGATGTGCAGCAGCAAGGCCGCGCAAAAGCCTGGCCGCTCATCCAGCGGCACCCGCAGCAAATTGGCCGCGACAACCGGCACGCTGGGCCGCCGCAAGAGTTGCAATACCTCGTCGAGCGGCGGCGCGGTGTGCGCGTCGCCCACGGCGATGATGCTGTCGTCGCCGCCGTAGTCGCCCTCGGGATCGACGATGCACAACTGGCAGCCGGCGGCGGTCAACCGTTCGAGCAAGCCGGCGGTCGCGGTGGACTTGCCGCAGCCCGACTCGCCCACCAGCAACGCCATCGTGCCGTGCGCCGGGAAGCCGAGCGGCGCTTCGTCGGGCGTGTCACGGCGCTGGCCGAGCGTCACCTGATTGCGCATCGCGGGGCTCGCATGGCTGCGCAGATCGTCGGCGACGAGCGCGTCGACCAACTCGGCGACACCCGCGCCGGCCGCCTGGCGCGTGACCCATACCGCGTGTTCTTTCAAGGCCGGCAATGCGTTCGCCACGGCCACCGGAAAACCGCACGCAGCGAGTAGTGCATGGTCGTTCTCGGCGTCGCCGATCGCGACCACGTTGAACGGCGACAGCGCGAGATCGTTCAACGCCGCTTGCAGTCCGCTCGCCTTCGAGACGCCGGGCGCAACGATCATCACCGCGTCGCCGTTGAAAACGATCTGCAATTCGAGGCCGAGATCGCGAATGGCCGCGAGCGCGGTTTGTTCGTTGGGCCGCATCATCGCAACCAGCGTTTCGCTGACGCTGAAATCGCGCAGGCCGCGCTTGCGCAATTCTTCCGCGAAGCGCGGAGGCGGCGCGGGCGCGAGCAGGCGGCGTTCGCCGCTCGAAGGGTCGTACAGTACGCCGCCGTTTTCCGCGACGACACGCGAGAACACGTCGAGCCGCGGACAGATAGTCAGAAGATCATCCAGTTCCCGTCCGCTGACGAGAATGGCTTGCCGCCCCGAGGCCCGCAGCCGGTCGAGCGCGGCCCAGGCCGCGTCGCCGACGCGGCCGTTGGAAGCGAGCGTGTTGTCGTAGTCGGTCGCAACGGCGAAAAATCGCATCCTCTTTCCTCCTTCGATTGGCTCATTCGGTTCACTCATTCGGTTCACTCATTCGACTCACTTAGGCGCAGCAGCGGCTTGCATCGGCGCGGGCATGTCCGCCTCGCGCGTACCCCGGGACTCGCCGGCTCTGCGCGCGTTGCGGAGTTCTTCATAGACGCCGAGGTATGCGTCGACCATTCGCTGAACCGTGAAACGCCGCTCGAATTCCTCGCGGCAACGGACGCGGCTCAACGTGCCGACACGCTTCACCGCCGCGACGGCTTCTTCGACCGAATCGACGATGAAGCCGGTCACGCCGTCCTCGATGATTTCCGTCACCGAGCCGTTGCCGAACGCGATCACCGGCGTGCCGCATGCCAGCGCCTCGATCATCACAAGACCGAACGGCTCGGGCCAATCGATCGGGAACAGCAACGCGCGCGCGCCGCCGAGCAAGTCGCTCTTGCCCGCGTCGTCGAGCTCGCCGCGAAAGCGCACGTGCGGCATGTCGAACAGACGCGCGATGCGCTCCTCGTAGTAGTCGCGGTCGCCGTTGTCGATTTTCGCGGCGATCTCGATCGGCACACCGGCGCGCGCGGCAATCTCGATCGCCAGGTCGGGCCGCTTGGCCGGCGCGATACGGCCGAGGAATGCAACATGGCCGCCCGCTTCGGCGCGAAAGCGATACAGCCGCTCGGGCAAGCCATGACCGATGGTCGCGCGCCAGTTCGCCCACGGCACCGGCGCGCGCTGCGCGTTCGAGATGGAGACCAGCGGTATGTCGGCGAATTGGCGGTACAGGTCGGCCAGGCCGGGCACGTCCATGCGCCAGTGCAAGGTCGTCACGCTCGGGCAAACCAGCCGGCGCGCGAACGGGAAGCCGAGGTAATCGGTGTGGAAATGCACGATGTCGAACTCGGCGGAGCGCCGCACCACCTCTTCCAGCATCGCGAAGTGAAACGCCTGCGCGTCGGCGCTGTTCTCGATCAACCGCACGGCGCACGCGCTGCCGGGCACGAGGCGCGCAGCGGTGGACGAGTCGCCGCTGGCGAACAGCGTCACGTCGTGGCCGCGTTCGACGAGGCCATCGGTCAGCCAGCCGACCACGCGCTCGGTTCCGCCATAGGCCAGCGGCGGCACGCGCTCGTACAACGGAGAAACCTGTGCGACTCGCATTCCGATTCCTTGCTGAAGGCCACCCATGCCGGCAAACGCGCATGGCGTGTGCCAGCGACGCGGGCGGTGCGATGCCCCGAGCGAAGCGCGGATGCCGCGAGTCGGTGGAAAAAGATACGCGTCAGCGGTGAAGAGCCGCGACGGGCGCAACGTTTGCTGCGCCAACACGTATCGCAACAGCACGGCGGGGAAATAATGGAATTCGACTACAAGGATTTTCATATCGACGCCACGCCGTTGAGCGAAGGCGGCCGCTACTTCGCACGCGCGAAACTGTTGCGCCGCTCCGCCGACGGCACGCAACGGGTCGAGCAGAAATGGTCAGGCGACCTGGGGCAGTTTCCTTCGGAACGCGATGCGATGGAATACGCGCGGCGCTGGGCAATCGAATGGGTCGATGAGAACGGTTGAGCGCGGGTTAGGCGCGGGTTAAGCGGTAGCGCGCAATGAAGCCCTACTGATCGCGATTGCCGATGAACCCCGGCAGCGCTCGCGCCGCGTCGCTGCGCGCGGCTTTTATCGAGGCCAGAAGCGCGCTCGTGAAAGCAACGGTGTCGCTTCCCTCCAGTTGCACGGCGCCGCGGATGAAGTCCGTCCAGATGAAACTGCTGCATGTCGCGTGAGCTTTGCGATAGGCGCCGGCGCGTCTCGTCAACGCCGCAAGACTTTGATACGGATCGTCGCGCATCAGTCCGACCGTGACGGGAAGCTCGCTGGCGTCGCGACGCCGCCCGAATTCGTCATAGGGATGCAGCCAGCTTCTTTCAGCGAGCGCGGCCCAGATGCCGTTTGAGCAATCCGTGGGCAAGTGCGCCACGATCTCGACGGGAACCTTCTC